>JAABUO010002723.1_pt1 | contig 21364 bp, 24 predicted proteins | sample 5559291 | NCBI WGS metagenome assembly JAABUO01 (sample SAMN10711878, study PRJNA513372) | rock metagenome | isolation source: Antarctica rocks | place: Antarctica: Victoria Land, Finger Mt sud
CATGCATAATTGAGATATTTCTGCCTGTTGGCATCATGTGTGCAGGAAACAGTCTTATCATGCAGACATGTTGTAATCATGCAAATCCAGTCTTACAATGCATGCAGAAACACTGTAATCATGCAAATCCAGTCTTACAATGCATGCAGAAACACTGTAATCATGCAAATCCAGTCTTACAATGCATGCAGAAACACTGTAATCATGCAAATCCAGTCTTACAATGCATGCAGAAACACTGTAATCATGCAATTCCATTCTTACAATGCATGCAGAAACACTGTAATCATGCAATTCCATTCTTACAATGCATGCAGAAACACTGTAATCATGCACAACATTGTAATCATGCAGATGTGTTCATCACAACGTTTCTGCATGCATGGTGACGATGTGTGATTACAATTGTTTCTACATGCATGATAACAAAATGTTTGTACAATTACAACACGCGCTGCTTGGAGACTTACCTGAAAGACTTTGGCACAGATTCTGGAGTGGACCTCGAAGGCTTTGGGATTGAAGCTGCGCCCACAGCCTTCACACTGAGTCAGATCTCCGGGACTGGCAGCCATCCCTGGACCACTGTTTGGGATGCTGTATGCATCCCCACTAGGCCTAGCTGGTGGCATTGTTGTCCTTGACAGTGCAGCTGCAACCTGCGTGTCAACTTCTTCTTCAGCAACATCAAGATGAAGAAGAAGCTTGGCTATGAACGCAGGTGCCCAGGACATGCGGCCATCCCTGAGCCTCTGTTGGGAATGCTATATAGATCCCAATGGAAGTGACTAATATCGATGCAGCGGCTTCTGGCTATATTCATTCATTGATTCATTCATTGATTCATTCATTGATTCATTCATTGATTCATTCATTGATTCATTGATTCATTCATTCTTTCATTCATTCATTCGTTCGTGAAACTAGGGTCAGGTATATACACTCCCGAGTAGCTCCCTGTACGAGATCCTGTGTTGGTAGTCAGCATACCAACACTCATGTGTACAAGCATTGCTGCAAGATTCGAGAAGGTCAACAAAGACAGATGCTCAGGTGACGAAAATTGTGATTGTGCTGACAGTCGTTTCAGGGCCATGTATGTCAACACCATAGTGTGTACCCATGCACCTGTTCACTACCATAAACTTTTGATTGATTGACTGATTTATTTATTGATTGTTTGTTTGATTTAAGTTTCAGGCCTTGGGTTCTGCCTTGCTGACAGTACTTGTGTTGTGCCATAGCCTTAACTGGGGTGCGTCCGCTTCTTCTTCAGGTGAAGAAGAAGGGTACAGGCAATCAGCAGAGCACTGAAAGACCAGCCTCCGAAGCACATGTGGCACAACCGCACTCGTGTTGCACACCTGATTGTCCGTGCTGGGTCTTGAGCGTGGTGCAGCCCTAGTGGCAGCTCCTTTCAAGCCCTGCCCTGAAGCCCGCCTCTGCCCTGCCCTTGCAGGTGCAGCCGCAGAAGAAGAGGAGGAAGAGGACGATGAGGCTGAAGAAGAGGAGGCGGCGTCATCAGGCCCTAGCCTAAAGGGTGGGGGGCCCTGCTGGATTAGCAAAACCCTCCTCCTGGCTAGGGTTTCCTGCCCTGTCTGCTTGACAGCTGCAGTGGTGGACGCTGGCGAATTGGCATAGGGTGTGGCTAGGTTTTCCTGGTTCCCTAGCCTATTTGCTGACCCTATGCCAGGTTGTGGGCTGATAGGCGACGAAACAGCTGAAGATGTGAACGCATTGGTAGGGGGTGACATCAGAGCTGGTCGGCTCCTCAGTTTGTTCCTGAGAACACCAGCAAATGCAGCCTGAATGCATTCAGGCTTAGAAGCCGGACACTGGAGACCTCATACAGGGAGCTACTAGGGCTGTTCATACCTGACCCTAGAGGAAGACATGTGTTTGATGGACTATTAAATGAAAACACGCCTTGCGGCTTTTGCTCAAGTCCTCGTGGATTGGTATGGTGCCGTGGAGTAGTTGTTCTATTCTGAATGATTTTATTGGTAAAAGCATGCTGAGCTGCCTTTGCAGCAGGCTGTGATAGCAGTATGGCCAGGGCATTACTGCCCTCTCTCAACTTGACACATTTATAGCTTAAAGGATAAAGTACACATTTGCACACTTGCATGCAATGACAGCTTGCTTACCTCAGGCTTAGAAGGCCAGCTCGATTGATCCCAGGCATGTCAGGGGGGCCCGGGGGCGGGGGGGTGCTGCTGCCCTGGGGGCTTCTGAGCGCTGAAGGTCGTGCATCTAACCAAGCGTTTGCACCTGCACATGTGCTGCAAATATTAACTTCTAAATGTGGTAGCCCTATCTTGACTTCACTGCCGCCCTGTCTTCACTTCAAACTTTGCTGTCAAAGATCAAGTGAAAATAGATATGCAGTCGGCAGAATCCTAGCATGCCATGATCGGTATCACATTCTTGCTGAACCATGAAAAGTCTTAGACATGCTGTCTGAGCTGAACGAAACAGCAGGCTTGTTTCTGCAAGCTCTGCTTTGACTTGACTTGGAGGTGGACTGTTGCAGCAGCTCTGCATTTGAAGGGGGGGGGAGGGGGGGGGTGGGCAAACCTGCAGGGGTTGCTTGCTCGGGCGAGGGGGACCCCACAAAGGGGTCTTTGCGCCTCCTGACCACCCCCTCCTTCTTCTTCACGCCACCTGGCAAGGGGGGTTGCTTGGCAGCAGGGGCCATATGCAATTGATGAGGTGCGCCGCTGGTCTGCCACTGCAACTCTCCTGGCACGCCATCATACGCTGACTCTGCACATGCATAGCACCGGTCACTGGTGTTTGGTGGGGGTTGCCATGGGAGGCAGGGGAGGGAAAGGGGGGGGGGGTGGGAGGACACATTACACAGCTGGTCTGCCACCTCAGCTCTCCTGGCACGCCAATAATTCTGCACATGCATAGCACCTGTTATGTGGTGCTTGGGGCTAAGGATGGGGATCGAGAGGGAATGAGGGGGGAGAATGCATTCAACAGCTACCCTGCCATCTCAGCTCTCCTGGCATGCCGTCATGCGCTGACTCTGCACATGCATAGCACCGGTCACTGGTGTTTGGTGGTGCGGGTGTGGATTGAGAGGAACTGGCAAGGGGGGGAACAGGTGACACAGCTGGTCTGCCACCTCAGCTCTTCAGGCACGCCATTGAATGCTGATTGTGCACATGCATAGCACCTGTAACACAGTTTTTGGCAGTGAGGGTGGAAATTGGGTGAATGAATGGCCGAATTGATGAATGCAATACTGCGGTATATGAGAGTACCTGGGCCAGAAGGAGGGTACTCTCCCCCAAAGCTTCCCCCGGCCCCCACATCAGATTCCCATGATGGCTTAGTCACCCTCCTCTGCCCCCCTCCCACTGCCTGGCTCCTATAGCTCCTCAGCTCCTTTGCAAACTGCTCATGTGATTCCACATCAGCACTGATCTGCTGAGCAGTTGCTGCGGCAGCTGCCATGGTTGCAACCCGCTGGAGGTGCATTTCTTTTACAGTTGGCAAGGTGTCTAGGGTCTCGGCAGCTGCAGCTGTTACCCTACGTCTGTTTGGGCTGACCCCACTTCTTCTTCCATGGTGAGCCTCCTTGTGGGGCTCTTCCGGATGCCTTGGGGTCTACTCCACACAACAAGAATGAGTCATCATGATGCAGTGCTCCTAGGGATGTAGACACATCCCCACTTTTTTGGGAAACATGCCAGCAGAAAGTTTGAACTCCATCCTTGGGATTAAGCGACAATTTTTGGCCTTGTCTATCACAAGAAACTAGATGCAAGAAAGAGCAGCATTGGCAGAGCAGACTTTGTGCGGGCAAACTTCTTCCTTTGTAATGGCCTTGTGTTGTGTTGCATTATAAAAGGGCCGTAAGTTTGCTCTCTACACAGAGGGGATGCTTGACTGCATCAATGCCCCATACTGCATTAAGAAGATGGTGTGGCTTAGATGGGATTTCGTTTGTTCTTTCCCCCCGTTTCTGTCTTCGCCAACAGTGACTTGACGTCCTTTTGTCCCTTTCCCCCCTTTTGCCGTCCCCAACAGAAGCTTGGGATTGTGGCTCTCTGGTAGCTGCTGCCAGTTTATGACTAATGACAACTTACTGAGAGTTTGAGAATATGGCGATGATTGATGTAAGGTCTTGCAGCATGAGCAGGTACAAGTGTGTTAAATCACCCACAACATTCAAATAGAAACAACAGAAAAATTCTTGAAAGCTATTGAGAAATGTACCGTGTTACTGCACCAGAAGAAACAGCATGCCTAGCAAGCTGCAGCAGCCACCAAGCTTGACCTTGCACCCCGCCTCAGCAGGACATCCTCACTTATCTGTCTTACCAGGTAACACATGTCAAAGCCTAAGAGCTGCAGAAGTCACCAAGCTATATCTGACACCCCCCCTTAGCAGAACACTCTCAGTCAGAGCCCACCAGTTAGCAGCAGCCACCAAGCTTCACCAAACGCCCTGCCTTAACAGCAGTGTTGGTCAAAGCCTGCTAGCTACAGCAGCCATCAAGCTGTATGTCACAGCCTGCCTTAGCAGGACACTCTCACGCAAATCCCTACTTGTTGCAGCAGCCCATCAATCTATCTTACCAGGGAAGTCTCAGTCCAAGCCTATCAGCTGCATTTCAACACCCCGCCTTGGCAGCACACTCTCAGTTAGAGCCTACCAGCAAGCAGCAGCCATCAAGCTTTACCTAACCACCCAATCTGAGCAGTGCAGCCTCAGTCACAAACCATGCATGCTAGCTGCAAGACCCCCTTCAAAGTATGGGACGACACCTGGCACCCTACCTCAGCAGCGCAGCCTCAGTCAAACAAGACTCATACTAGCTGCAGCACCCAACATGAGTATGGGACAGTACCTGATACCCTATCTCAGCAGGGTAGCCCATGTCAAACCCTGGCTCGGCCTGGTAGTGTGGCTTGGTGGTGGTATGGCGTGCTTGCCCGGACCTCCTGCCGGCCACTACAGCCTGCAGTACACGTCTCATTGGTTGATTCATTCATTCATTCATTCATGCATTCATGCTTGCCTTCCATCAATCATTCATTCAATCATTCATTCATTCACGCTTGCATTCATTTCATCATTCATTCATGCTTGCATTCAATCATTTATTCATTCTATGTTTCTTTCTTTCATTTGTTCCTTCCTTTCTTCCTTCCTACACTCGTTCGTTTATATCCATTCAACACCTGTCTTCCCCTAGGGTCAGGTACGTGCAGTCTTGCTGAGCTCCCTGCTGCCACAGCCTGCAGTACAGGTCTGTGGTGTTGAGAACACCCCCTGAAGCGTAATCCCAAGGGGCTGTGTATGAGCAGGAGCTTGTGAACCACGCCTGAGTATGTGCCCATAATGTTCATGATGCATTTTGTGAGAGTATCTGAGCTAGGATAAGAATCAGTGTCTGGCTGTGCTTCTGGCTGAGCTGTGACTGATGTGTTTGCTCTGCACTGGTACCGTGAGCAGGAGAGAAACAGAAGAGGACACGCTTTTTGGCATTGATTGGAGCGATGCTAGAGGGCAATATAATCATTGATTTGCCCTGCTACAAAGAGCTTGTTGGTGTAGTGAAAGAGGGGAATGGCAGATCAATACTTCTGGCTGTGGTTGATGTACAGTAAGGCTGCACCAGGTGGCAAGCTTGCCAGCCTCTGCTGCAATACAGATCTTGCATAGTACTGGATCCACTTGTGACTCAGCAGACCCTGGCTTGACACCACTTTTGTGGAGAAGTCTGAATTGCCTGCCCGACGCTGATAATATGAACATACTGGTCTAGTGGAAGAGGGGGATTGCAGATCAAGATCTCTGGCTTTGCTTGATGTAAGTAAGGCTGAAACTGGATGGCAGACTGAAAGCCAGGCAAGCTAGAAAGCTGTCCTGCTTGCTCTCACAGGTTGCAATACAAACTTTGTTGCGTCACCAATGGTCCCATCCTGATGATAACTGAAGGCAAAAACTTGTGGGGGCAACATCCGCCAGAAGCTGCAGCTGCATGCAGTCATGGCTTCATTGCAAGATGTGCCTGACCAGATGCATAGTGTGCCTGAGCGAATGCACAGATGGTTGCTGAGAAATTTGCAGCACTGCAGCAACGCCCATGCCAAACTGGGGCTGCTGCAACTTGTCCAAGCTGCTGTTCACTGCAGCCTGGATCACACCAAAGTCGCCAATGAGTACGGTTTTGCACACACAGCGTACACAACCAGAGAATGAAATGCTGTCATCAACACGGCAGCATTGACTGGGAATGTGGATATTTGGTGTTTGGCACTGAATGTAGAACTTCCAGGAACTCCTGGGGAGGGTGTCAGGGTGGCCGAGTGGTCTAAGGCGCCAGACTCAAGTTCTGGTCCACGTATGTGGGCGTGGGTTCAAATCCCACTTCTGACAAAGCTTTTTGGTTGAGTTGTATGTGGCAGAGGCAAGCGCAAGCCTTAAAGGTGTCCCCTGTATGTGGGCGTGGGTGCAAATCCCATTTCTGACAATGCATTTTGGTTGCGGTTGATGTGCCAGAAGCAAGTGCAAGCATACATGGTGTTCTGGTCCACGTATGTGGCTCTGGGTACAGATCGCACCTCTGACCATGCATTTTGGTTGCACTTGATGTCATGCAAGCAAGCGCAAGCTTTGGAAGCGACCTTGATGTGATTGAAGCGAGTACAAGCCTGGAAGATGACTTTGATGTGATGGGCTGACAGCATCTATGTCCACCACATCAAGGTGACATTTGTTTCAAATGCAGTGCTCTGACATTGGCGTTTGCACCTCCAGGTATGGGTGCAGGCAAGGTCTTAGGTCTGCATGTTGTGAGCAAGCACAATCAGACTGCCCTAGGTGGTGTGCAACCATACAGCCCATTGCTATAAGTGTACTGCGTGGTTGTACACAGAACTCACGCATATGCACGGGTGGTTTAAGTGTAAATTCAGGGTGCACATTGCTGCAGGCAGATCAGTGCCTGCAAAGCGTGTGTTTGTAAGTTGAGTAGCAGTACCTGAGGCATTTCCCACTGCAGAGCGCCAGCAAGCGGGACAGCGCCAGCATACATGCCGCCAGAGAGGTCCTGATACAGCGTTGGCTGCGAATAGGCTCCACCATAGCTTTGGGCTGCCAGATGAGGATCCTGGTACATGCCTTGCTCCGGATGCTGAAAGGGTGAGGCGTATGCTGTTGTAGGCTCAGCAGGAAGAACAGGCTGACCCAAGGCTGCCATGCGACGCTTGTACGTCTCAGCTTTCCTCTGCGCTCTGGCTGCCTGTGCTCTGCAGTCATGCAGCGGAGTCATGCAGCGGAGTGAATTGTCAACAAAGGGCGAGTATATAGGCGTCAATTCTTGAAACGAGAGGGAAACATCGTATGACAGGTATAAAGACTCACTGCATTTTTGCTTTGTAGAAGATGGACAGCCGCAAAGACTCTGCCCAGTAAGTCACTGAAGCCTTGCCCGCTGAAGGTCACCGAGAATTATGAATATCCCGACACAAACAGTCAAAGAGGTGGTGACAACAGATGGTACACGTACGCAACTCAAAGCACTCTGCGGCGTGCATACGTTCGCATGTCACGCGTGCCTCACTTTGCGGACTGGATAGGCAAGCACTGCTTGCTTATGGCAAGCTCATCTTACAATTGCACCCGTGGTGTAAGCTTGATGTGTGTTAACATGACGGTAGCGAAACTCGAACTCACCATCGTGATGATCATCCTGCCTCAGAAGTGAGGAAGCAAGTGCCCACTCAGTTTGTGTGCAGAACTCGTCACGCTCACCCGACGCAGCTCAGAAGGAATGTGTCAAGAGGCTTCAGGAGCATGGTATCACACATCTGCAGATGTCATTCAGTAACTTGTTTTGCTATCTCTATGCAAGCACTGCTGCCAAGCTTAAAGATCACAAAGTGCCCAAGACAGGCAAAGCCGGCTAGTACTAGTCGCTCCTGCAGGTTCTGGAAGGCATGAACCCTGCATGCAAACGTCCTGGCATGTATACAAGCAGTACTGGTCAAGGCAGTACTGGTCAAGGAGGGCTTCACCACCTGGTGGGAGATCTGAATAGTTACATAAGCATCTAGATGTTTAGGCATTTTACCAGGCTCCGTAGACTGGTGTAGCTTGACAACATTGCAGTTTATGCAACGTCAACAGCAGCTGCATCAACATGCAGCTGAGATTGGATCTACCATGTGTGCAGCAGATCAACCTCAAGGCAGCACTGCAGTGCTTGTAATGACACTGCAATCAGTGAGTGTCACAATTAAGGTAAATCAACCTAGGGCGTCAAGCGTTTGTTGAGCTAAGAAGTTCGAATGAAATTGCACAGGGGCACTTTCAGCTATGGTACTCCCAGGTTCTGATCAACTTGAGATGCATATAAAATGGCATGGTTGTGGCTTTGTGCCTTAACTACATCAGATGGTCACCGGTAAGACATGAGCCGCTTTTGCTGGGGGGTTTAGCCTTTTTGCTGGCAAGTCAACAACACGGTCCATCTCCAAGGGGACATGTTGCATTGACACCGGTTGCTTCCAGTCCGGGTGGTAACACCCAGAGCTCCTTTGCCTTGAAGTACAAGCAAATCAAACTGCTCTAGTTGGTTTTGCTCGAGGGCAGTGTGATTGTCGTAGCCCTCTTTGCTATCAGCAATATAAGGCATGCTGACCTCAAGAATGTCGTCGTCCACTACACTAATTTTTCAGAGCGAATGTTGCTCATGCATTTTGGCAATCCCTCTTCTTGCTGGTCAGTGTGACTCAACCAAGCTTGGTTGCAGTGGCAGCTGCCCTGTAGGTCGCTGCCTGGGACTCTTCCAAGCCTGTAGGGGTGCGTCTGAGCTCATGACCTCTGCAGTCTGTTTGCAGAAGAACTGGTACAGCTGCACTAAGCTGCCGTCACACGTCTCGGTCTCCTTGCATGTTGCACCGCCACTTCTATTGCGCACAGAATCCCTCATAGTACTGATGTGCTGAAGCCTATGCTGGCTGTTGATACTGGCAAGCTGCATCATGACAGAATAAAGCAGTTGCTCGGGAAGCGTCTGCAGCAGTGGGTCGCCTCTGCACTTGCTGTAGCTTGCTGCAATGTCCTTTGCTTACAGCTGGTTAGAGCCTGCTAGATCTAGTTTGTAGGCAGTCAAAATTTAGGGCAAAGCTGCTGCATAGCTGGACTCCCGGGGCACTGCCTGACTGTATGTGATAATCTGAGTGTGGCATTTGTTGGTGAATAGAGGGACAGCCCAACTGGCTCGTCAGCTCATGTAGATCAACTGCCTGCTGGGTTTAAGGAGAGTCTAGGGCAGTCTGTGTACGGAGCCATGAGAAATTGTGCGATTGTGCTGCATCTGTGACCTTGCAGAGTGATCTGACGGGTGGTCGTATGTTTGCCGGGAGTGAAGTGAGTGCACTGCTTCAGGGCTCCACATCTCGCAGCTAGGATTCTGCATCCTGAATGGTGTCCACCTTTGGTCAAATCGGTCGATGACGACGAGTTCGTTGCGCTCTTGCGATCATCCAGAGCAGGTTTCGACTGCCCACCTACCGCGCGGGCAGAGCGCCATGCCATCGGCCGGACGGGGGTTGATGCAATGATTAGAGTGAGGGAGCTGTGTCCAGAGTACCAAACTACCAGGCTGCCAGTGACATGCTAGACAATGTGGCCTGTTAGCCAAACTTGCCTCAGAGCTCAGTGATTTGAAGTGTGATTTCATTTGAATGCTATGCATAGCAATCAATGATGAAGCAGATGTGCAAGGTTTTTCTGAGAACAGCCAATAGACATCAGCGATGATGAAGAATTGGGTCAAGTTTTTTATCAGTCTGAGTTTCAGAACATGTACATTGATATTGGAGGTGGTGATCACGCATCATGATGATGACAGTGTAGAGGCTGCACTTGGCCTAAGCCTGTAAATAACGCTCTGGTTGCAACTTGATAAGACTGCTGCATTCGTGCTTCAATAAACCGAAAATTGTGTACCCACACCCAAAAAATGTGTCAAGTGGGCTGCCCACACAAAATTGCGTGAAGCAGAATTTTGGGGAGGCCGTTGCCCTCCCCAAAATTCACGCCCGACGTGGGCATCCTACCTGTTTTGAGACCCCCTGTCGAACCCTGATCCAGAGTCATAAGGTAACGCCTGCTGAGCTTTGACTTTATGCTGTCTTGGGCGCTGCAAAGTGACGGTGTGCAAGTGGGCGATGTTGACGGAACGACCGAGCAGCATGCTCTTGGCAGCAAAGCCACAGCATGTCGAATGCGCCAAACCGCACTGCTGCCAAGATTGCATGAGACTTGCGATTACATGGTGCCCACACTCGCAAGTCCCTCGTGTCTTGCCGCCCGTTCACACTCGTAAATCACATGAGCACACACACAGTGTACATCGAATGCACGGTTTGACCACCTTTGCAGCCTTGAACATACGAAAAGGGTGCTTGATCCAGGGGCCTATGAGGCTGGCCAGATACAGGCCAGTCTGCGATCTGAGTCAGCTGCCTTGCCTTCGTGTAGTGTTGTAACATGTAGTGCTGCACCTGTTGTCTGACTGAGGAGCACTAGTCGTTCCTGCAGGTTCTGGAAGGCTTAGACCCTGCACGCTTATGTCCTGGCAGGTATATAGGCAGTACTGGTCAAGGCAGTACTGGTCAAGGAGGTGACAGAGGTTCTGGACAATGCAACAGACAAGGTGCAAGCTGGGCATGCTAAGACCGTCCAGGTATGAGATCTTGTCTGTTGGACAATGATATGAAGTGCACACAAGTAACGCTGTTGCTAGATCTGCTTGACACAGAAAAGCCAATCAGTTTCACTGCAGGTGGTAGTTGTCATGACACAGACAACCCAGTTAGCTTCACTGCAGGTGGTTGTTATCGTGACTTGAGGACAAAAATTGTCGGTACACAACTCACAACATATTCACCTATGAACTGTCACTGCACCCTTTGACAGAATCCTTTTTTTGCCATGCCACATACCTAGCTCATGCCACGTACCCAGCCAGAAAGCATCAAAGTTATTATCGCTACTACTATTATTATTACGATTAATGTTATCATTTATTACTGTTTGTTGTTATTATTGTTTTTATCATTATCACCGGTATTATTATCATTATTATTATTATTATTATGCCAATTAAGCCTGATGTTGCCTTGCAGGCGCAACGAGAAGGAGTACAAGGCTGACAGGGCTGAGAGCAAGGTGTTCCTGAATTGAGGGTGAGTTGAGAGTGACTCAGCAGGTGAGAAAGAATGCCAGCAAGTGAGAAAAGAATCCAAAAGAAGGAGAGTGTCGCTCTGAATTGATGCCTGTCAGCCCACAAAGCCTGTCTTGCTTGGCGAGCATGTTGCGCAACAGAAACAAAAGAGGATCTGCTGAACTCCAGGATTTAGCAATGACGTATTCTTGCTACATGACAGTACGGGCAAATGCCCTCAGCCCTGCACAGTATGTATCGTGACAAGTTACATCAGTGTGGATGAGGAACAAGCGCTTGAGCTATGCTAGACATGGTATTGCCATATTTGCCAGCACATATATGCATGGTCTTCTGCAGCCAGGCATTGGGCGCATGCTGTGTACCTGCATGTGCAGCTCTTGGGTCAAGATGGCCGCCAGTGTACTGTATACTTATGAGTATATACTGTGAGTGTTCAAATAGACGCATGGGAAGACGCTTGCCGTGCTGCTCTTCCCTGCTGTCACAAGGCTGTAAGCATGCTAAAGGTGCCCAGGAGAACATTTCCACGGTTTGCATTGTCAACACACAGGTGGCAGTGCTAGTCCACATGCTTCCTGCAAGGCAAGATTCTGAATGTGGGAAGGCAAAAGGATGATGCCAGCTTGCACATGAATAACGAGATCAGTGACCTCATTTTGGCTCTGGGTTTGGGGCTGAAAGGAGAAGACGTCACAGATTTGTGATATGGCAGGCTCACATTGCTTTACTGTGCAAGACAGCTGCTATGCTGCTGAAGTTGCAGCAATTCAGGTTGTCTAGTCACAGGTGCATGGACCACAGCTGCTGCCCACTAGCTTCTCACATTGTCCTAATATGATGCACTGGCTGCCTGTGTGCTGCTCATACCATGCTCAGCAGGTGCCATACCATGCTGAGCAGGTGTCTGGACTCCACATGGTCAGGGTCCTGTTGCCTCAAGTGTCAACTGCGATGTTGCACAGCATCAGCAGCTGACCAATGTGAGTGCAGGTGATCTTCTTCTTCTTCTTGATGACTCATGTGACTGGTGTGCTCTGTACTTATGTGCAGGCTTGATCATGTTTGCACACATTGTATTGTTGGCCAAAGCCTTGTGTGCTGGCTTTGAAGGTGGGCTGGCTCTAGATTGGCAACATGCAGTAGAGTAGCCTAAGTCAAACAAAACGCTTATGCACCAAGCATCATGCTATCTGTGACTGTAGGCACATATTGAGCAGTTGTGCCTCAGGTTGGATATCTGCTCTCAGGCACTGCAGCAGAACATGTTGTAGTAGCACAACATCCTTTCACATGCTGCAACTGTATTCTGCGGACGTCTGGGCGCAAGCTGATGCTAAAGGCTAAAGGCTAAATGCTGATGCGTCTATCATGCTGCATGGTGGCAGTGAGGGACCTCAGTGTCGCATTGGGCACAGGGAGGCTGAGCTATTGGAGAGCCTTGAAAAGCTAAGGCCTGAGCAGCTGTGGTCAACAACAATGGATCCCAAGAAGCACACACTGCAGCGGCTCTCTTGATGCTGTGGAAGCCAGAAGGGCTTTACATTGCTGATGGGGAACAACCCCCCCCCCCCTCCTCCCCCCAACAGAGGCCTCATTGAACAGCATGGCAGCAATATGGCGATGCAAGATCTGGACATATGGCTTGGGCACATACATGCTCTGGCGCCAAGCAAGACAAATGGACACAATCAGGATGAAGTGAATCTGCCTGCACTCTTAGTGAAGTTTGTTACAATAGGATAGTGTGTTTGGGCCTACGCACAATACTCTGCACTGCCTTTTTCAGACAATCAATGCCAGGGTGAGTTCTACGATAGTGTGACTAATCTGTTCTGAAAGTGTCAAGACATACACTCGCTCATCTACATCAATTGCTGGCCTGATCAGAAACAATATCCTCATGCAAAAACGTGCCGCTACCTTCATGACTCTGTAACAGGTGCTAAATCAGCGTTGACTATGAAACTCAGTCAGCATGCCATTTCGGCATCAGATTTGCATGATCATGATCACCATTGCCACAATTACCCGCTGACTTTCTTCCCTTCGCACTCGGTTTGCCCATTGACAGTGCAAGCTTTTACTTGCTGATTGCAGCGCAGCCCGGCACTATTGCCTGGACAGTGCTCTGGCTGGCAACCACCTGCATTGGCACACACTGTTAGCTTTACTTGCCACACGGTCGCTTGCTTTGATAACGCAATTACATGGCAGTGTTGTTAGTTGCATGGATTCTGTCCATAAGACTTGTTGCACAGCGACTTGGATTCAGGCCAAGTACGTGGGCGCAAAGAACCTCTTGGACTTACCTTGCAAAGCGTCGTAGCACTGACCAATAGTGATGTCGCCGATGACCGCAAAGGTGGTTTGGTCAGAGTCAGTCTCCGAGTTGTAGCACATTCCGTTGATGCTAATCATGCCAGTTGGCACGTCTCCCGTAGCTCCACCGGAGGCGCTCCCACCTCCGCTACAGCCAGAACTGCTCCCCTGCTTGCACAGAGATAGCTGAGAACCCGCCGCCTAGGCAGCACATGTACAGGGCAGGTATGAGGGCAAGCCGCTGCGCTCACCGTGGTGTCCGCGTCTGAGGCCGGAATGCGGCACCTGATGCCCGCATCTGGGCAGTCTGCCGCAGTGAACGTCACAAACGTCATCAATAAGGCAAGCACCATGAAACCAGCCTTGAAAGCCTTGGGCATGATGGCTGCGGTCATGACTTGACTGAGTCTGGCGATATCTGCAGCAGCCGTTGGACCCATGTTTGTAGCCGTTATGACGACCAAATGGGACTGCTAGCAAGATTACGTTAGCTACGGACCACATCGAGCGGGCACAAACTCATTGCGCAAAGCCATGCGACAGAGCTGCACATGCCTCAAACGTACCTGAAGCTAAGTCTCAGTCCAGCCCTGGTCAGATCGAGTGGGAGTGCTGGAGTGCTGACTTGCGTGCTGTATTGCTGCCCGCCTACCTGGGCACCCATCTTTGTAGCCTATGAAGCTGGAAGCCACACGCAACGACAGTCAATACCAGCTGCTGCTGCAGCACGTTCGTCGTTTCCGACCTCATACGCACGTGCAGAGTACAGCGGCCAAGAATCGCCCACGTAAACCCTAAACCCGCTTGCATCCCCCAGAATCACCATGCCCTGATTCTGCTTACCTCCTGGGATGAGAATACCAACTTTGTCATGCTGTACTAGGCACTGCGATCGCAAGGTGAAAGACTTTCCAAAGCATGCGCATGCACTGATTTGGAACATCAGATTGCGTTGGAAACCAGGCTATGCAGCATACTGCAATGAGCGCAAAGCGGCTTCAATTGCAATGCAAGGCCTGCTCAAGCTGCTGACTGTAGATCATCTACCTTGCGGGCGATGCCACATGACATACAGCCACATTGTGCTGACTGTACCGGTACCTTGCTATGTACAAGCACCATAGAAAATACAGCTTTGTGAAAGATCAGCCCAAACTTTGCACCAAACGAATTCCTCGCAAAATTCATTCAAACTTACGAATGCATTGTTACATTGGCAGTCTGTATCAACAGAGCTGTACTTTTACACCTTTTACACTGCTCACTTTGCTGCAGGGATGCTGAGCTGTACTTGAGCTTACTGTTGAACTACTGGCTTGACTGATAACAATGTAATGAACGTCAGTAATGAGCGCAAACGCTCTGCAAAAACGGGTCCAGACAGATGTGGTCTTCTCAAAAATTCAATGCTCAAAATCGCCTTGCTTGTCTGTTCCTGCAACACCACAGCACTTGAGCTTTGGTCCCAGCAGCAGTCAACACAGCAGTACAGGAAAATTTTGCATTGCAGGTGAAGCCTTTCATGCAACAACAAGACTGTGATAAGACTTCTCCCTTCATCATGTGGGGAGGTTTAATGCATGTGGCTTTTGGCACGTTGGTCACAACACAGATCTGATGACCAGCCATGTCTTAGGAGTAATGTGGCAGGCTTTGTTTGCAATTCTTTCATCTGTGACTCAGCACCAGTACGTATGAAACAGCATCTTTGTACAAATATGTGGCTTACCTGGTTGCTTACACCTTGACCTTGTCATGTCCCTGGGTGTTCTTTGTTGCCTCAATCAGAAGAGGATAAAGGGCCAGTGCCACAATGGCCACAGCAAACTCATTGCCAACCGTGCTGGTGAAGACTGCAAGCAAAGAAGAAAGTTTAGGGTTTAGGATTAGGGTTGAAGGGTGCAGGTTTTAATTGAGAAGAGGGTACAAAGCAAGTGCCATGACTGCCACAGCAAAGATATTGCCGATGTTTTTTCCAAAATTAGTAAAATTGTTCCAATTGTTCTGAATATTGTTTGGAGCAAATGTTTTGGAACTAATCATAATGACTCGCGAGCAAATGCAGTGCCCACCTTGCTGGTAAAGACTGCAAGCAAAGAAGAAACTTTAGGGCATAAGATTCAGGTTTTAGAGCCGAAGGCCAGTGCTACAGCTGCCACAACAGATGACCTTGGCTGGTGAAGACTGCAAGAGAAGAAGAACAGTTTCAGCACACGGGCAGGAACATTGATGCTGGTCAGTGGCATTGATCAGGAAACATAGCTAGCATTTTCGAGGGGGGGAAAGGAAGTCACATTTTCCCCAAAGACCTGTAAGGCATGTCCTTTTTGTGTGCCGAAAGAATGCTGAGGTATTGACTGGGTTTTGATCAAATTTAGCATCACAGCAACAGCAACAGCAACAGCATGTGCTGTTGTACTGGAAGATGCTGTTGTGGCAGACTAACAATGGCGACAACTAAATAAGCAACAATCACTGAGAAAACCATGAAAAGGAACAAATAAATCGTAAGTGCAAGGTCTGCAGCCAGTAATGTTAAGTGGGATGGTGATCTTCAGAGCCAGGCACGGACAGACTGGCATGCAGCAAACATCAGCGATCAGTGATGCCAATGAAGTTGGACCGGAAAAGTTGCTTTGACAACTCCACAGTGTGGTCATTGATTGCAGTAGCAGTAGAATAATCACAGGAAGGTAACGTGACGTTTTTATGGAAGGGATCTGCCTTACTGAACTCTAGACTTGCATTCAACCCTTGCCCTACACTGCTTTGGCATGTTATGGATGTTAAGTCATTAGTTACTGTAATAACCCAACAGTTTTAGAGGAAGGGGTCTGCCAGGTGGTACTTCAGGCTGGGTATGGGGCCATTGCCCTAGACTGCTTTGGCATGTTACGGATGTATGAGTTACTGCAGCAACCCAACAATTACAGAGGATGACTTACTGTTGTGATGGAAGGGGTTTGCCAGGTGACACTTCAACCTGGCAATGGGGCCCTTGCCCTGAACTGCTTTGCCATATTACGGGTGTAACTTCTGGAATACTGTGGTAATGTGACAGTTATGGGAAGATGACTCACTGTTGTGGTGGAAGGGGTCTGCCAGGTGGTACTTCAGGCTGGCAATGGGACCCTTGCCCTGGACTGCTGCCTGGCTGGAAAAGCCCACAAAGGCAACCATTGCCAATCGGCCGTTCTTGATTTCCTTCTCCCTCATGTCATCGTTCTTCATGCCAAGGGGGTCAAAGGGGACCTGGTTTAGGAAGCCTGACTGCAGCACATGCACAACAGAGTCATTACACAGGTAAGGCGCTTGTTACCAGAGTAATGTTTACTTTTACAGTTACTCGGACCTGGTTGAGGAAACCTGACTGCAGCACATGGGCAGCAGCGTCATTACACAAGTAGGGCGCTTGTTACCAGAGTAATGTGCAGTTTTGCTGTAAATAATGGTATGGGTGTCGAAAGGGACCTGGTTCAGGAAGACTGACTGCAGCTCATGCGCAACATGAGCATTACGCAGATGATAAGACGCTTGTTACCAGAATGCTATGTAGTTTTGCTGCTACTCATGCTGAGGGGTTCATGGTCGGCACCCAGATAAGACAGTTGTTGCCAGTTGGGAAACACATCTGCCTCAAAGTCTTGTGTTTCACAATATCTGGTGTTTCTCGCATCTGTTTCACCGTCTGTTTCACAGAACGTGTGTACATGCATATGCAAGCAACACATCAGGGAATAAGAACATGGCAGGATGATTTGAGCTTGCACACAATCAACCCTCATACTCATGAAGACTTGTTGAGTGCAAACCCCTGTTCGTGAAGCAGGAACACAAACAGCATAATCTCGATAATCGACACAATAAGAAACAGTAACAATAGTCAAAAAAGGGAATGAAGAAGAGCATGCCTATCCACCGCCATGCTTCTGGTAGTTCCTGGACTGCTCTGCTTCATCAGAGCGAGCAAAAACAGAATGGTAATATGGAGATGATGAAGAAGAAGAAGAGGAGGGAAGTGAAAGGAAGAAGAGCATACCTCTCCACCACCATGCTTCTGGTAGTTCCTGAATCGCGCCGCCTCACCAGAGCCAAACAGCACGACTCCCAGCAGCAGCAGGATGGGCGGTGGTAGTAGGGGCTGCATGTCACACAAACAGCATCAGGTCACAGTTATCACCATAATTTTCAATGGCTCTTAGATTCAAGAATGCACGGCGTGTCTATAGCCAAGACTTGGGACATGGGTGGTTGTGCTTCACTGCCTCAGTGTCGTCGCTGCTGTATATCATGCCTCGCTGTCTACATACATGCAAATGCATACAACTGAACTGAACTTACTGAACAGCAACATGATTGCTGGCACAAGGGTTGATTTCTGTACATCATGTCAACTTTGGCATGCCACAAACAAATGCTGGTGCCACTTTATAGGAGCAGCTGCTGCAAGCACTTTGACTGTGCACGCAGTTGCGCACTGTTTGTTGGCAAGCGTTGTGTGTACCTTGTTTCCCAGGTCCCACCATGGCTGTGCAATGCCAAAGAACTCTGTGAACAAAATGCCAGCAACAGCCAGCATGGCCCACCTGCAGACAGAACGAATTTGAATTTGGAAGAACGTGCTAGTCGAAGACGACGTAGATTACTAAGTTTGCGACAGCTGAACAGCCAATGGAGGAAGACTGCTCGAGCATCCCACACACACGAGTATCGCACCTGCCGTTGGTCAGCTCACCCTCCTTGAACCACTCGAATCTTGGCTTTGTTGTCCCCAATCTCAACGGGTCGAACCTGTGGTGCAATCCGGTTGAAAGCTTGTTTGGAGTCTATTTCGCGTCAAACGACGACAGATCACAAGACGGTTGTACACTTACCCGAAGTCTCCAGGTGTGGTGCCATCCAAGTGCTCAGGTGGCTCAGAGTTAGGGTACCAGATCATTGGCCTTTGACGAGCACATACTTGCACGCGCCTTGCTGTGTTACGCTGGAACACGGCAGGCTGGGCGATCACTGGTCGGCCGGTCAGAGCACAGTGCAGCAAAGCGGAAGCCATGGCTGAAGGCACGTCCTGAGGCGAGTTGCAGATACCAGTCCTGGGGCGACTTTGTGACAAGCCGCTTGACGCAGTCTTGACTGCTAAGTAAGATAGGATGAAGATACTCTGAATAATTACACCGTGTTATAACACCGTGCCAGGGGAGACATTTACAGCACCGTAACAAGCAGCTTGCGTGCTGCCACATTGTCGCGCGGACACATGGTCACTCGGTAACAATCTATACGCGCAGAAAGTGAGTCAGCGGTCGCATAGCAAACCGTGAGCCCCCCCGGGCCTAAGAGCAGAGCTAGGTGCATGCGATGACAGGCATGCACACGCTTCGGTCAACGTGCCTGCTGCACCCTGCGTCATGATCCAACCTTGATCGAAGAAGCATTCCGTTCAAACAAGTGATGCGGGTTGTTTGTGTTTCCAATCATCTGTTCGGAGTGAAGCTTTCACAGCGCAGTGTACATACTGCACTGCATGCCTGGAGTCCTCGCTGTGCGTTGCAGACACGCCAGACAACGAACACAAGACTAGGTAAGACTTTTGGAGATCGCAAGGTTCTCCGGACATATGAATGCTGCCAGCTGAGCTTGCCACTTTCGCTTACAGCTCACCCTCTCACCACCAAGCACAAAGGTCATGTCTGCAGGCAGGCAGAGAGTAGTCAGTACAGCATTCACAGCATTCACCCCAGAGCTAGTATTCAACACGGTGACTCTTGCAGTCATGCCGGTCTATGGGCTGATGATTGCCTTTCCCAAAACGCAGCTGGTGCGTGTGATCAACTAGCAGGTCCAGCCCTCTGCTTGCATTTGTCACATCATTGCAACTGCCATTGTTACGTCATGTCCCTCAGCACACAAGTGACAACATGCTCTCGCTGCTGCTGCTCTAGTGAGCCCATACTTGCTATCATGTCTCATCTATGAATGCTGTTTATGTATTAGCCAATGTCTTTGCACATTGTTGACATGTCTGATTCTCTGGATGCAAGTAGCTAGACTGATACAAGTCAGTCGCGTCTTCACACAGGTGCTTGCCTTGAGCAATCCTGCTGCACCACAAGCACCATCATTGATTCACACTGTTGTGGTCCACATATGTGTCATGCAGCAATGCAACAAACAAAACATGCTTCAATTTGACACTGTCTCACAGACAGTAACCTGCAAGTAGTTGGTGTGCAGACATGTTCTACAAGGCGCCTTTTCAATGCATTCACATCATGCAGGCATTGGCTCTCATCATGCTGTCTTCATCAACTATAGCCTGAACAAGCCCACTTAGGAACCGCCCTCTAGCCATTTTGAAGCTGAGTAGTGCATCACAGCTGGTAAAGTGTGATTCAAAGCATGTGTTTGATACTATGTGCAGACGGGTTGCCTGTTTGTGCAGACGAAGTCTGTGGTGTCTTCACCTCTCTTCTACACAGTGAGCAGCTTACTGTATCTTGCAGCGCTTGCTGCCTGGGGCTCTGAAGGTCTGTTGGGCAGTGTTTGGGGAGCCTTCAGGCAGTGCCTAGCTGATCAACAGGTTAGATACTGAGCTTCTGCTAGCACACCACAATGCATGAGCTTCGATTGCATCAGTATAGACTGCGCTTGCTGTTTGAGTGTCTGATGGTTCCTGGGGCTGTGTTTGGGGTCTGAAGGTCCCTGGGAATGCATTTGGAGCTCTTTTAGTCAACAACTTTCAGGCTATCTTTCAAATACTCATCAATAGTTTTAGGCAACTCCTTTCAGGCAACACCTCTCAGGCAAAACCTTTCAGGCTATCTTAGGCTATCTTTCAGGTGCCTATCAGCATTTTCCAGGCACCAAAAACTTAGCTGAACAACAAGTTAGACCTTGACAGCTAACTCCGTCACAAACTCAGCAATTTACACTGTTCCTGTTACTGCTTTTCTCCTTATTTTCAGGACCCAATTGTTACCTTGTCCTTGCTTGCTCATGGGATTTGAGCTCTCTTTTGACCCACACCATCATACGTGAGCTTGCCCATGCAATTAACATAGGCTGAGTGCTGCCTGTGTTGATTGCATGATTGCATGATTACATCAACATAGGCAGCACTTGTTGTTTGTGGCTCTGATGCGCTTGTAAGCAACATCTGGGGAGCCCTCAGCAGTGCCTTACTAAACGCAGCCAATGTGAAGGGCCCTGTCTGGAGCAACCCTTTTTAGGGTTTAGGTAAACCCTAAACCCTTGTTGTCAGCCGCTGAAACATGCACTGCATTCAAGCCTGCAGGTTCAGACATTTGTAGACCACAGCCCAACGCTTACGTCTGTAACACGCTCAGTAACACGCTCATGTTTTGGCACAGCATGTCAGGCCAGGCTGAGGTGACTCATGCAGATCAAACCAGCATCAGTCACCTCAGCACATTTTGAAAATTGCAGGTGACTGCATTTGCTGCTCTCTTCCAGTGTCCCAAGGTTACTGCCCTGACATGGACCCACCTTCTTCTTCTGGACCTATGCGTTGCTAGGTAAGCCATGTTATGGTGGCCTGTATCATAACAAGATGTGACATAGAAAGCTGTGTGAAAAAATGCTGCGTCATAAAAAGCTGTGTCAAAGCAAGCTGTGTCATAACAAGCATGTCGTTGAAAAGCTATGGCGTAGTATGCTGTGTCATAGATGATGTGTCGTGTTAAGGTGTGTCACAAAAGGCTGCATCATAGTAAAGCTGTGTCATAGACAGCTGTGTCGTAGAAAGCTGTATCATGAAAGTAGTGGCATTGAAGGCTGTGTTTAACTTCAAGGGCACCGCCAGC
>JAABUO010002728.1_pt1 | contig 21352 bp, 17 predicted proteins | sample 5559291 | NCBI WGS metagenome assembly JAABUO01 (sample SAMN10711878, study PRJNA513372) | rock metagenome | isolation source: Antarctica rocks | place: Antarctica: Victoria Land, Finger Mt sud
GCCGCTGGAGGCAATGGCCTGCGGCACGCCGGTCGTGACATCAAACACCTCATCGCTGCCCGAAGTGGTGGGCGACGCGGCACTAACGGTCGACCCGCTCGACGTAGAGGCGCTGGCGGGGGCCATCACGCGGGTGCTCAACGACATGGATCTACAGTCAAACCTAACGGTCCTTGGTCTTCGGCGCGCTGCCCTCTTTTCATGGGACGCTACAGCGCGTACTATTCTCGATGTCTATCGAGGCGTCGCATACACGTAATCTCTTACAACCCTTTGATCGCCTTGCGTAGCGCGAGGCGTGGTATTTCGCGAACGTAGTAGGGAACTTGGCGGAGCACGACGTGCTCCAGCACACGCTCAAAGCGTCCAGGGTCAATTTGCCCTGTTTCCTGTGGCATGGACGTCTCCAACTTCGCGACGTAGTCGCGGAAGATAGCGAGCCACATGTGCGCCGTAGCCTCAATTGAGCGTTCGCCGCGCACCCAATCGTAGGCTTTCTCAGACAGCTGTTGCCGCAGCGGCCGGTCTTCAACGAGGCGGAGAATTGCCTCAGACCAGCCGTCCGGCGTGTTCTCATGGACTAAAACCCCACGATCCTCGCGCACCGTCTCTTGGTACGGAGTGACCGGTGACGCGATCGTCGCGGCACCCGTCGCCGAGTATTCAAGATACTTAATATCCGACCGCGCGCGGTTAAACGACGTGTCGTAGAGCGGGGCCAAGCCTATGTCGATCCCCAGATCGGAGAGCAGACGCGGATAAGCGGTCGCGGCGACGAAGTCGTGGTGCATGTAGCCCTCAATCCCCTCCAATCCTGGAATAGGACAGGCGACCGAGGTGACGCATACCTGCCCAGCGTGCGTGTCAAGCAAGCGGCGCAGGGCCGGAGCAATTAAAGGGACATCGTCACGGTGTGCAATCGTCCCACAGAAAGCAATCGTCAACGGCTTCTGGTCGCGCGGTTGACGCGTGAACTGTGTGCAGTCGATTGCATTGGGCACGACATGCGCCCGCACGCCCAATGCCTCACAACGATCGGCAATGATAGTTGTGGAGGCTGTGACAGCGTCCGCTATCTGGAGCGCGGCGCGCATCGTCTCCTGGCTGGTACGGGTCCCGCACCACTGGGCGGCACCATGGCTATCTGGTTCTTCGAGCAGCCAGTCGTCGATGTCGACCAAGACCGGCACACCAACGCGGTGCGCCTCGCGCATAATAGGGAGGATGAGGTAGTGGCGCGGGCGCGCGACCCAAACGACGTCCCAGGACGGCAACTCACGCATGATGCGTTGGAAAGCGGTAGCACGCCAAGGCCAGATTGGCTCCAGCGCATACTCGATGTGTCCGGCTGCTTGCAAGGCACGAAGAGGGGTCAGTATGCGGGCAAATGTACATGGTTCCGATGCGGTGCAATGGGTTAAGGCAAGGACGCGGAGCGGGGTATGTGTCTGTCTCATATCTTTGCTAGTGTATCAGACGTCCGCGTCATTAGAATCACGCTAGAAACGGTTCTTATCTGTTATTTCATGCCTCCACACCATCTTAATAAGTTGAAACACCTTAATACAGGGATGTGCTACACTGCAAATCAGCATCCCCCACGATATGTTTAGTGAATTATGGTGTGCGCATGACGGGAACAGCGCTGGCTAGCGCCCCGCCAACCCTTTCCATTATTGTTCCTACCTATCGTGGTGGTGAGCGTATCTACGACAACTTGGTACAACTCGACCACGCCCTCTCCGTGCTCGATGAGCCTTACGAGATTATCGTCGTCTCTGATGGCGATGTCGACAACACGCGAGACGAGGCGCGGCGGCTCGACGCTCCACACTTGCAGGTGTTTCATTATGCCCGCAACATGGGAAAAGGCTTCGCACTACGCTACGGTGTCACGCGCTCACGAGGGTCGATCGTCACGTTCATCGACGGAGATGGGGACATCGATCCGGTACAGATTGGCGTGTATCTGCGCATCATGCGCGAGACGGGCGCCGACATCGTGGTCGGGTCCAAGAGGCACCCCGACTCCCAGGTAGTCTACCCGTCGCTCCGGCGACTATATAGCGTCACGTATCAGGCACTGCTACGTCTCCTCTTCCATTTGGAAGTGCGCGACACACAGGTGGGGCTAAAACTATTCCGGCGTGAAGTGCTGGCCGATGTCCTGCCGCGTATCGTCGTGAAACGCTATGCGTTCGACCTCGAACTGCTGGTCGTAGCGCGCCATCTCGGCTTCTCACGCGTTGTCGAAGCCCCAGTGCATATCGGCCAACGATTCAGCAGCACGATCAATCGTCGCGCAATTATGAGCATGTTATGGGAGACTGCCGCGATTTTTTATCGCAAGAACGTCTTGCGCTACTACGATCACCGCCATGTACCCGGTACTCTGGACAGCCTTTTCGTCGCGGCCGAAGAGGAGTTATCACGGTCGGCCGAAGAAAGGCGTATCGCTCACAACGTCGCCGTCTGGCTTCTGGGCAACTGTGCCCGAATAGGCCGAAGCTGCTACACTACACTCCGTGCATGGCTGTGTCAAGACGACGTGATAACGTGTAGTGAAAGCTTAGAGACCGCCGAAGAGGATCGATGGCACGTCAGCATGTAACAAATAGAGGTGCATGGAACAGTACGTCATGCTTACCCGACTCGGTCGGATGTCGCCGGACATTATGGCGCAAGTGATCATAGTCGCGCGTGATGCGCTTTTTAGCCGAAGCCTTGTTATTAAACTTACGCTAGCTGCTGCCGCTATCCTCGCGGCTTTAGAGTTGCGCCTAGGTATAGGAGTTACAGCCTTCATTGGCTTGCTAGTAGTATCGGCGACTGGTCTAATCGACAGCCGCGTCAGTGTCGTTATTGGTTTGATTTGTTTGGCCCTATGGCCAATTTTGCTCATCGCAGATCGTTACTCCTGGTTACAGCAATCGACCATCGTCACGTACTATCTGGCCAACGCCGGTGTTTACACCTTGACGAATGCGGCAGACACGGTTGTGACGTGGGCCTTTTATTTTTTCTGCATCGGATTGGTAGGGCGGATCATACGGTATGTGGCGCAAGAGAGAAAATACGAGAGTGTGTAAAGTAAGTCGGCCTAGCGCACCACACCGATACATGCCCCGATCCACAAGGCGTAGTGCGCGCGCAATAGCTGCAGGTTGTCGACTACGGATTTACGGCCTGGTGGGGGGTCTGCTTACTGGTGTGACGCTGTTCGTGGCCGGTTGCGGACCAGCTACAACTGGTTCACCAGTGATAGCTAGGGCGCCTTCAACCATCGTTTCGGGTGCGAATGGTGACTTTACGGCGGCACGGGCGCTGCAAGACAGTGGTCACTGCGACCGCGCTATCCCGCTCTATCTGCGCGCTATTAACTCAGGGGGCGCAACCGTCAACGCCTATACCTCTCTTGCAGGTTGCTACGAAACGTTAAACGACCCTAATGCAGCTCTTATCCAGTACGACCGGGCTATTGCCGGTGATACAGGCAATTTCGGTCTCTACATCACCCGAGGCGATATAGAGTTCAACCTGGGCAACTCGGGTCAGGCAATCGCTGATCAGTTGATCGCCATGCAACTCGCGACGAAGATACCGGCGTCGTACGAAACGATCGCACAGCACCTAAGCTCATATGCGGATTTTGCGGATGCCATTACGGCGATGGACAAAGCAGTTGCGTTGGCTCCGGAGAATCCATCCCTCTACGAAGAACGCGGAGGATATTATGCCATCGCAAAAGAGTATTCCAAGGCGTTCGCGGATTACCAAAGAGCACTCAAAGTCGCTCCATTTATAGGCGCGCGCGCCAAAGTTGATTCTGACCTTGCAATCGTCTATGCAGGGGAAGGAGATTATAATTCAGCGTTCGGCGCGATAGCGGAGGCTCTGCGCTTGGCGCCAGACAACGAAGCGTACTATCTGCAGTCGGGCAATATCCATCGGGACGACAGTAAGCTCACGGCGGCTCTAGCATTGTACGACCAGTCTTTGAGGCTTGCAGGCACAGGACCCGATGCTGAGTCGGCCCACGAGAGCAAAGGAGACATCTATACGTCATTAGGACAGACCAAGAACGCCGTTGTCGAGTATAGCCAGGCAGAGCAATTGATCTCGCGCACTGATCCAAGTTACAAGGCGCGTATCCAAGGACTTCGGGTCAAGATTAAGGCAGCGCAGAATAGGCAGCCATAATGCAGATGTCGGAGCCCATGGTTTGCACAGAGACAAATGCCTCGCTATCCAACTCTGTCCATGTGCGCACTCGACCGCGTCACGTGGTCATACTAAATTGGCGCGACATCACCCATCCGCACGCCGGTGGCGCCGAGAAAGTGACTCACGAAATTGCGCGTCGTTGGGTTTCTTGGGGCCATCGCGTTACCCTATTCTGCGCTTCATATCCAGGGGCTGTCGGGCGCGAAACGGTTGACGGCATACACATCGTCCGGCGTGGCCGCCAACAGACAGTGCATTGGGAAGCGTATTGGCAGTATCGACGGGAGTTTCGCGGTCGCTGCGACATTATTGTCGACGAGGTGAATACGGTTCCTTTCCTCGCCCCTCTCTATGCCCGCGAGCCCGTCCTGATGTTCAGCCATCAACTGGCGCGCGAGGTCTGGCGCTACGAGGCGCCTTTCCCTTTGAGTACTGTAGGATACGTGTTGGAGCCACTTTACTTACAAGTCTATCGTCGCACTCCGATTATGACTGTCTCGCAATCGACGCGCGATGACTTGCGCCGGTTGGGTTTGCTAGGGCCCTATAGCATTATCCCCGAAGCCGTCGATACCCAAGCACTGACCCCACTCCCTTCTATCAATACGAAAGAGAATCGCCTGACGCTTGCTTTTGTCGGCCGCGTTGTCCCCTCTAAACGCGTGGATCATATTCTTACCGCTCTTAAGGGGCTCCACCGCGCCGGTGTGCCTGAGGCGCGCCTGTGGGTCATTGGGGCGTGGGATGACGCGTACCGGCGCGAACTCGATCGCATAATTGCCTCTTTAGGTCTCAAAGACAACGTTACATTCTACGGACATATCGACGAGGCAACAAAAGAGTTGCTGCTGGCGCGCGCGCATGCCCTGATCATGACATCGGTGCGCGAGGGATGGGGGCTCGTGGTGACAGAAGCTAACCTTTTGGGGACGCCCGCTGTCGTCTACGATGTACCAGGCCTACGCGATTCGACGCGCGACGGCGAGACCGGTTCGGTGTGTAAGTCCAACACGCCAGAAGCGATTGTGCATGCCGTCATGTCGCTGCACCGTGATCCTGCGCTCTATGCACGCCTACGCACATGTGCATGGAGTACCGCACAGAGTCTCAACTGGGATCGGACGGCGCGCGCTGCGTGGGAAGCTGTGGAGAGGTGCTTGTGACGGTCCGCAACACTTCGATTCCGGAACTGGCAGTCCAGCGGAATCCAACTATAGCGCATTCGAGGAAAAGAGAGAGGGTTTCCTCTAACTGGAGACTTTCAAACCTTAACAAATATCTACCACTCCTCATCCTGATAGTAAGCATTGCCATTATCTATCGTGGTTGGTTCGCGAGCGGCGCAGTCGCCTGGAGTGATTGGCGCTTCCACCCCGCATCTCGTTTGAATGATTATTGGGGCATACCATCTCTATGGGATGGGGCTAACGGAACCGGAGGAGTCAACACTTTTGGCGGCCCATTGCTACCCGTGCTTTTCGCCGAGTCTCTCTTTTATCACATCGGAATCGACTTCACCGTCGCCTTGCGCCTAGCGTGGCTCTACGGAGGTCTACTCGTTTGCGCCTTCGCGACCTATACGCTGGCCGTCGAGTTGTTCTCAAGCCGCATCGCTGGAGTGATCAGCGCGCTCTTGGCCATTTCAAACACCTACATCGCCCTCATCATGACAGGTGGCCAATTCACAGTAGGCAACGGCTATTTCTGGATGGCTCCGACGCTCCTGTTCTTTTATCGCGCGTTGCGCCGTCCCATTCCGTCACGACTCGTCCTGCCGGCCCTCTGTGTGTCCATCCAGGTTATGTATGACTTGCGGTCGACGTACATAACGTTTGGCGTACTGCTGCTGCTTGCATTGTTCTACGTACTCGCACAGCGATCTGTAGGCAGGGCACTACGCGCCATCCTCGCTGCCACAGCACAATTCCTAGTTATTGGGGTTGTGACGATCTTGGTGCATCTCTTCTGGCTACTACCAGTACACTATGCCCAACAAAGCGGCGGTGTGTCACTTCCTACAGGCTATGATGGACTCTTTTGGGTACATGTATTAAGTTACATGCACCTCAGTCATGCCTTTGCCCTCTTCCACCCCTTCTGGTATCAAAACAATATATCGCCGCAGCCAATCGAGGTAAGCCCGGTATACTTCTTGCTGCCTCTCCCCATTTTCGCCGTTTTTCTGAGACGCCGGCTCACATTCATGGAGTTATTTCTCTTCGCCCTTGCTTTGCTCAGTATCCTCTTCGTCAAAGGATCGAGCGCTCCAGCGGGCGGCATTTATGAATGGATGTTTACACACTTCATCGGCTTCAGCTTATTCAGGGATCCCTCGAAGTTCTTTCAACCACTCGCACTTGCGTATGCGCTGCTGCTAGGTCGAGTTGCATCGACATTTCCGCACAGTATACCGGCTGAAACAGGCCATGCAGTTAGAGGTTGGACAAAAAGAATTGTAGATCGTACAGCGCGTGTCCTAGTCCCCGCCGCCTGTCTTGGGCTCGTCTTACTGCAGGCGGTACCGGTAGCAGCTAACACGACCTGGGGGGCACTCGCTCCTCAGGTCATTCCGACTGGATATGCCGCGTTCAACCGTTACGTCGACCGACAACCAGAGTTCTTTCGCATTATGTGGTATCCGACAAACGCATATGGCAGCTTTTCATCGCTGCATCCACAGATTGCACTTAGTGATGTCGGCAACAATTACTTCTCCAAGCAACTTCCCAACCCCTCCGATTCAGCGTCGTGGGCTTACTTGCCCCACGCTATGGACATGCTTCAGGCACTATCGGTCAAGTATGTTGTCGTCGCCGACTATGCGGCCAATACTCCTGCCCAATATCGGTCGAATACAGCACAGGCACTGCAACTGGTACGGCGCGCGTTTCCCTCGTTTCCAGAGATGCGCTTTGGTGAAACCCATGTTTTCGTCAACCGGGACTACGTCCCGCAGGCTTTCGTCCCTACGCGTGATGTGTCGCAGGCAAGCGTCATAGCTGCGTTGCACTACAAAAGCACATTGCAGTCAAGTATCAAGAATCTCGGCGGCGTCGGCAGCTATACATCAACTTGCCACACTTGCCTCTTCTTGGCGTCCCATAACCACACGTTCACGCGGCAAGATGTCATTGTCCAGCATGCGATCCACCCGTTTCTACTGATATGGAATCAGTCGTACGACCCTAACTGGGTCGCCTCCATCGAACCTACGTCGTTATCGCAGCCGTTCTGGTGGACCTGGACTCACCCCAGTACCCTTCAGCGTTTTCACCTGCAGACAAATGGGTTTGCCAACGCGTGGTGGATAACCAGACCGGGGACGTATCGTATTGTCATAGAGTATTGGCCTCAACGCCTGACCGATGTCGGATGGTTTATCGCATGGGCAACTATGTTGATATGCCTCATCGTCGCGTCCATGACAGTTATCAGGAACCGGTTACTCTCTTTTCGGGCCGTTGACACCCGTCGTTTCTCTCCAAACATGTTATCCGTCAATGAGCCGATGGACATTGCAGTGGTGGGGCAGCGGGATAATTGTGTACCTCTGCAACGGTCCGAAATGCCGAAACAAGGCGCAGCGATAAGTATGGAAGCCGGGGGACAAGATGCGGCCGGCAACGTTGCCGGATGGTGGGACCTCGTTGAGCTACGTCGCCGCTTTACTAGTAGCTCCCTCTTGCGGCATAACGTCCTGATGTTTGGAGCCAACATAGCCACGAGTGCCCTTGCATACCTCTACCACCCAATCGTGGGGCGTTTCCTTGGCGCTTCAGGTTATGGCACTATCCTGTCCCTTGGCGCGCTCTCTACCATCCTCCTCATCCCTTCACAAGTCCTTACCAATATTGCCAACAAATTCACCGCTGATCTCGTAGCTCAAGGCCGTATAGGTGAGGTTAATTACCTATTCCGGCGGCTCACGCTCTACTCCCTATTGATTGGCGTGCTAACGACGAGCCTGTTCATCGTGTTCAGCCCAGCCATCGCGCCAGTCCTAAAGTTATCCTCGCCGCAAATCATTATCATCTCAAGTCTAGGGTACGTGCTGTCCTATTCAGGAGCACTGAACACGGGAGTCATCCAGGGTCGCCAGCAATTTGGGTGGTTCGCGCTACTCAACTTTCTGTCGTCTTTCCTGCGCCTCCCCGCTACATTCCTAGTCCTCGCCGCCGGGTTTGGTATCACAGGTGTGCTCATCGGCGGCCTCGTTCAAGGTATGATCCTCTATGCAGTCACTTTCCTGCCCATGCGCGACTTCCTGCGAGTTCCCCAGGTCCGCGTACCCTCGCTTAAGCCGCTCCTGGTGTACTCACTCGGTTCAGCTCTGGCCCTCGGTGGTGGGACACTCTTAGTAAATACCGACACAGTTCTAGCCAAAACCTTCCTGACGCCTGCCGACGCAGGGTACTACGGCGCATTGGTAACAGTTGGTCGTATCGTACTCTTCGTCGGCGGCAGCTTGGTGTGGGTGATGTTCCCCAAGGTTGCAGCCCTGCAACAACAGGGTGACGACCCTAGTGGCGTACTAGCGTGGACGATGGCAGGAGTTGCCATTCTCTCGACAGGCGTAGTCGTCGCTTTCTGGCTTTACCCGAGCGAGATCATCCGGCTTATCCTTCACGGTACCCCGCCCCAAATCGTGACCCAGTCAGTTGTCTGGTTTGGGCTAGCTATGCTCTTTCAAGCGTTGGCCAACGTACTGATCTACTATTTTCTATCTCTCGGCAAAATGACCTTCGTACCTATTCTCCTGGCTTGCTGCGTATTACAGGCCATCCTTATAGCAGTGTGGCATCAAAATGTCACCCAGCTTGTAGCGGCGATGGTTGCGGTCATGGCCCTGCTGCTAGTCGGACTCGTCACACTTTATACAGTTCAAGCTAGACGGGCCACGAGGAGAACTTCTTGATCGTACCCATCCTCATCGATGCAAGAATGGCTGGCAGCGTGTGAACATCTTGTTCGCCCCTTCTCACTACATGCTCGACGGCATATCGGGCAGCAGCGAGTACGGTTGGGCTTATCACATCGTGGATACGCTATCGACGTACCCAAACGTAAAGCTATTTGTCTTGACCGGGGTTGTCAAGGGCGAGGAGGCCTTTGCTCCCAACGTGACGGTGGTGCGACTGGATCGGAGTCCAACGCTCAACCTCACGTTCTCGTACCGGCTAGCCTTTATTGCGCGCTACTACGCGGCCGCACGTCAGGTCTTACGCCACCACCGCATTGATCTCATCCATCATATCCTACCCTTTGGCCATGGCACGACGTTCAATCCGCTACCTCTTCTGGGGCAGACGGGCGCTATCCCTCTTGTAATCGGCCCGCTCCAAGCGCCGCACACCATGCCTTCCGCTGAAGAGCGTATCTACTCTCAGGGCGACGTGCGGCAGTATCGGGGAATAGGCGATTTCTTGCAAGAAAAAGGCGGCGCGATGTTGCTCCACCGGGGAGGAAAGATCGTCAATATGTTGTCCGCCGAGACCTTGCGGCGCAGCGACTACCTCGTGGCTGTCAACGAGCAGGCACGACAACTTTATACAGCGCAGGCGCCCCATGTACCGTCGACTGTGATCGCGCCAGGCTTACCCTTAGAACGGTTCGAGGGTATTGCCACAAGGCGACAGGCAGGAGCAGTATTGGAGATATTGTACGTTGGCTGGCTGATCCAACGTAAGGGGGTTGACCTCATCATCGACGCGATTGCTGATCTCGTCGTGCAGTTCCCTTTGCTACGCCTACGTATCGTCGGTGATGGTCCGCAACGCGGGGCATTGGAGGACCTCGTGGAACGACGTGGGCTCGACCGGCACGTGATCTTCGAGGGAGTAGTTCCGGGCACAAAGGTCGGGGAGTACTATGCGCGGGCCGATGTCTTCGTCTCTATGTCTTACTCTGAGTCTTTTGGTCAATCACTAGTTGAAGCCATGGTAATGGGACTGCCGGTGATCTCGGCAGAGAACGTGGGCTCGCGTGAGATCGTGCAGGACGGTGTGACTGGCTACCTTGTCACGCCGGGCGTGACGGGAGAGCTTGTCGCGCGGTTACGCCTACTGCTCGTTGACTCACATTTGCGAACGATGGTGGGTGAGCAGGCTCGACAGACCGCACGACAACGCTACAATTGGCGTACGATTGGGCAACAGTATCTCAATGTGTATCGTGAGGCGATCCAACGGCGCCAGACCCGGCTACTCCACGTCTCGTCATGAAGAATAGCACCGGTTACTATATGGGTATGAGTATCAACGAGGAAGGGCGACTAGGCACATTGCCGGACGTGACCATCATCATCCCCGTCTACAACTGCGCGGGCGATTTGGCGCGCTGCCTGGACAATCTCTGGTCGCAAGATTACCCGATGGATCAGTTGCACATCCTCGTTGTCGACGACGACTCAACTGATAACACGCGGACAGTTGCTGAGACGAATGGTGCAACCGTATTGCGCAACGGGCATCGCAACATTGAACGCGGCAAGAGCATCGGACTGGCGCGCGCGCAGTCGGAACTCATATTGCTGCTCGATTCGGACAATAGATTACCCGATCGCGATTGGCTGCGTTGCGCCGTCACTATGCTGCGCGATCGCCCCGATGTCGTGGGCGTGCAGGCAGCCTGGTTCGCATACGACCCTCACGATCCGCCCGCCAATCGCTATTGTAGCCTCTTCGGAATAGGTGATCCCGTGGCCTACTACTTGAGGAAACACGATCATCTGCCGTACCGAGAGCGAAGCTGGGTGTTGAATGGGACAGTAGTAGAAAGAGACCCCAGCTATTTCCTCGTGCGCTTCACGTCGCAAACTATGCCAACGATCGGGTCGCAGGGCTTCCTAACGCGTCGGAGCTTACTTTTACAGACCAACTGGACGCCTGCGCTCTTTCACGTCGATGCGAATCTTGAACTCGTCGCGTCAGGGCACGATTTATACGCTATATTGCAGCGCGAGGTTGTACACGACTACGTGCGCTCCGTCAGTCAATTGTGCGGGAAGCTACGCCGCAATGCAACGCTTTTCTACGACCCGCAAGGGACACGCACACATGTGTGGGCGATGAGTAAGCTAACGATTGCCGTGGCACTGCTTAAAATGGTGACTATTGTTATTCCTCTTCGTGACGCAGTCGCTGGATACCGCCGGTTACGAGATCCAGCTTGGTTTATCCATCCAGCTCTGTGCGTATATATACCCGCCATGTACGCATGGCTCTTCGTCCGTTCACGCTGGCAGAGAGCACGAAGCAAATCAAACGTGGAACTGACTCCACACCCACATGAGGGGTGATTGGTGACTAGTCTAGCCGCAGTGGATATCTCCGTTATCGTCCTTAACTGGAATGGCGCACAATTTCTGCCACGCTGCCTCCAATCATTGCGCGAACAAACCTGGCGCAACATTCAAGTTCTTCTTGCCGACAATGGCTCGACAGACAATTCACTCCCGTTAGTTAAAAGAGACTTTCCCGAAGTCGAGATTATCGATTACGGCCAGAACCTCGGCTATGCGGAGGGGAACAACAGGGCCGTCCCGCTGTCGAAGGCTACATATCTGCTTTTTCTCAATAACGACACCTGGCTCGATCCTGGTGCCCTAGCCTCGCTCGTATCCGCAGCGAAGGGCGAGCCTGCTGCCGCTATTCTAGCCCCTCAAATACGCACTTACGACGGTACAGAATTCGTTAGTATGGGAATCGGAGTGGACTTGCTAGGATTTCCCTGCGGAGGCAAAGTGTTCTATGCCGATGGCGCTGCGCTTTTTGTACGTCGCGACGTGTTTCGGGATTTAGGCGGTTTTGACATACAGCATTTTATGTTCTTCGAGGAAACTGATTTGTGCTGGCGCGCGTGGTTGCATGGATATCGCGTCCGGACTGTTCCTTCGGCCATAGTCTATCATAAGGTTGGCGGAACGGCAGGCTCATCCAGCGTGAGCGAGGAGAGATACATTACAAGCATGAGCAAACGGCGCCTCACACACCGTAACCAGGTCGTAAATCTCCTTAAAAACTATTCGACCCCCACGTTGTGTGTTGCATTGCCACTATTCGCCATTTTGACCGCAGCCGAGGTTATTCTATTACTTGTTACCGGTCAGGGACGCGCGGTCCGAGAATCGTACCTCCCAGCTTGGGGTGATTTGCTACGCCGCCGTGCCCAACTCTTTGCTACACGACAGGCTGTCCAATCGTCACGAACAGTCGATGACTGGGCAATCTTGCGCCGGATGTGTTGGCGCTTTGCGATGGTCGACCACTTCTTCCACGTCGGGATGCCAACGATTAGATGATGCGGAACGCTCACGATACCATGATAACGCGCGCGCCAAAGCTATCGGTAACCATTATCATCCCTGCATACAACGAGGAAGCAAATATCACGCGTCTAACTCGCCAAGTGCTGGATGAGCCTTGGAACGCCGAACTGTATCTCGACCGGATTATCATTGTCGATGATTGTAGCACGGACAGCACTGGGATTATTGTTGCGGGACTTGCGCGCGATGACACACGGGTGTCTGCGATGCGACATGACCAGCGCAAAGGGAAAAACGCGGGCATCCGTGAAGGAATCGTCGCTAGCACCTCAGATATCACTGTTATTCTCGACGCCGATATCCTTTTGACGCCTGAGTGTCTCACAAAAACAATTGAACTTATTGGCGCTGATCCGTCCCTAACTGCGGCGTCATGCGTCAACGAACCGTTACCCGCACGCAGTTGGCGTGAGCGCGCTTCCCGATTTCAGGCATTGCTTATCACCGAGTTGCGATTCCTAGGACAGGACTCGCTGCTCCGCTTGTGGGCGATTCGGACATCTGCTTTCGTTGGCCTTACCCTTCCTGATGATGTTGCCGACGATCTCTACATCATGCGCTGGTTGAGTTGGCAGGGCTATCATTTCGCCCTGTGTAGGGACGCAACAATATTTTTTAGGACAGCGTCGGGCCTACGCGACTTCGCAAAACAAACCCTGCGCGCCTGGCGGGCAGTGAAAGATATCGACAACCTCATTCCTAACCACGTGGCTCCAACAAAAGGAAGGGGCGCCACGAAACGTGCTGCGGCACGGGCAATAAGGCGAGAACCGTTCGGATTTCTGTTGTATGTAGTCTGGCGCGGGATCGTTACGGTCACGCCTACGACGCTATGGCTGCACACGATCGCCCTTTCTAAGCACGACGTGTCTACGTCAACAAAAGATTTGGGGGGGTAAGACATGCAAAGAATTTTGTTTTCTCGATCTCGCGGAGGAATATGCATATGCAAAGGGACGGAGCATCGCGGAAATCCGCGATACGCATGACCTTGAGCCAGAGCAACGATATAGTGGTCTTGTGCAGGGGGCAACTGAGGCGTAGTCTCCTAATGTAACTCACGGTCCACAGCAAATCTATCTTTATGTTTACAGTCATGGGTCGTACAGGTGTACGGAATCGGCATTTGAGGACAAGCAAAACGTGAGCAATCAGTTTCATAACCAACGGAATAGCCGAGCGTCACAAAGCAGAATTCGACGGTTTTTTGCACTTGCTAGCGGTACCCTCTTGGTGGCTGCCATTGGCGGCTTTGCGCTTTACTCAATGTTTAGCCAGCGAAGCATGACTGCGCCCCTATCCTCCACACATATTTCGGCGCCACGCGCGCCTGTGGGTCTCTATGCTGCTAGTACAGGGGCTGGAGACGTACTATTATCTTGGCAACCACCACAATCAGCGCCGGTTGGTTATCGTATTTATCGCTCGACCGGACACAACGGCCCCTATACGATCGTGGGAACAGTCAATGCGCCGGATATAGATACATATAGGGATACCATCAACCTCTCACTGGGCACGACCTATGTTTACACGGTAACGGCGTTTGACCGGCAAAAGGAGAGTGAGCCTGCCGGTCCTGTTGTTGCTGTATTAGTTGCACCACCAACGCAGCAGGCTACCGCAGTTGTTCCAACCCCTTTACCCACCTTCGCACCGCTAGCCCCCGCGACACTAGCGGCACTCCCTGCGCGGCCTCAGGGAAGCACGCCTGTACCACCTACACACGTCTCATCTCCATCGTTGAGTGTCGGTACGCCGTCCTCCAGTCCCCTGCCTGCCATTAAGACATCACCGGTTGGTGCATATCCCACGGCTCTGCCAACGCATCGTCCATGAATTATAAAGTGCATTTGGCGTCTGTGACGCGCGCTCGATATGCGTATCAGGAACGAAGATAACTCATGGGCCAGCGAATAGTTCTCCGGTTGGCGATCGCCGTAGGTAGCATCATCGTAGCGATTGTCGTCGGCCTGATCCTCATAACCATAGCAACATCAGCACCGCCGATGCTTCCCGCTGCTCCTAGCGCCGATCCTAATACCCTCATGCAAGCCAACATATCTCGCGATGCAGGGGCTGCATCGACAGATATAGCGTATGAAAAGCTAAATGGGACTCAGCAGAATGGCAACAATTGTGGGCATCATGGACAATGGGCGCTTGTCATCAACCCACAAGATGTTGTCGGACATCCCTACGCCAAGTTTCCGAACGCACAAGACTGGGTACGAGCAGCAGAGCTTATTGTCTTAGCCCGCACTATTTGTCCAAGCCCAATCAACCTTGTTTGGTTCGGCCATGACCCACTTCATCCCACTTATGATCGATGGGGAACCCTCCTTCCTTTTACCATTACCACAAGGATCAATGGACCGATCCTGCAGCGCTATGCTTTGGGGCATGCTCGACAGGCATAAGAAAAGTGTGTAGTACTTTGCTATGTCTTGTTAATCATGAACGTGGCGGCGCTGTCGAAGTAGTCGCGCATGGCGGTACGGGCTGGCTCGGCGATATCGAGGTCGTCGATCGCGGCCCGCATGTGGCCGAGCCAGGCGTCGCGCTCGGCCTGACCGATGGCGAAGGGCATGTGGCGCAGGCGCAGGCGCGGATGCCCCCGGCGGTCGGAGTAGGTCGTCGGGCCGCCGAAGTACTGCGTCAGGAACAGGGCGATGCGCTCCTCCGCGCCGACGCGGTCGTCCGGGAAGAGCGGCCGCAGCAGCGGGTCGGCGTAGACCCGGCTGTAGAAGGCGTGCGCGAGGCGGCGAAAGGTCTCCTCGCCCCCCACGAGGTCGTGGACGGTCAAACGGTCGATCGTGTCGCTCATACTCCCTGCTCCTGATCTATAACGCGTCTGAAACCGCTCCTGGTCGACGTCGGGCCTGGTATCCGACGCGCTCCTGGTCGACGTTGGGCTCGGTATCAGAACAGCTCCTGGTCGCGGCGGTCCCATGATTCGACGGCGCCCTGGCGTGGCGCACTCGCGCTACCTGTCCGATACGGCGGCGCGCGACGACTCAGAGTCGGGGTTCGACAGCGCCTCCGCGCGGCGTGCTACCCTATATATAGCGGGTACGACGCTACGGACGATGGGTAGGAGGATGGGGGAACGTCCCGATGAGGGCTGTACGACAACTGGCCGATCCGACGCGCGACGGGACGCTCTTTATGCGCGACTTGACGCTACCCACGGACGCGCCGTCATCCACGGGCGCCGTCGTGCGGGCCGGGAGGCCGGACGACGCGCGGGCGCTCGAAGAGGCGATGCACGCCAGCGGCGAGTATCCCGACGGCGTGGTGAAGGCCCGTCTGCGCGACGGCCGTGACCCCTACATCGCGGAGACCGATGGGCTGATCGTGTCGTACGGGTGGGTGGCGCTCAGCCCCGAGCCGATCGGCGACCTCGGCCTGTCCTTCCGCATCGACCCCGACGAGGCCTACATCTACGACTGCGCGACGCGCCCCGACTACCGCGGACGCGGATACTATCCGCTCCTGCTGCGCTACGTCGTCGCGAAACTCGATCGCGCCGGCCGGCGGCGCGCCTGGATCGGCACGGCGCCGGGCAACTTCACCTCGCAGCGCGGCATCCTGCGCGCCGGCTTCATAAAAGTCGCGGATATCAATTTCTCCCAGCGTCCCGACGGCACGTTCCAGATCGATCTCTATGGCACGCCGGGCGTCCCTGAGGAGGCACTGGAGCACGCCGCGTGGTCGTTCCATGGACGCGCCCACCCCAACGCCGGTATCCCCGCGTAGCCCCGCTCATGTCCCTACAGGGCCACAACACCGAATGAACGCCGAAGCGCCTGTCGAGAGCACGCGCGCCCTACTACCCCGTTCGCTGTCTGGCGCCTATACGCGTCGTGCCGACCGTTTACAGTCCGTGGTCTGCCATGATCCACTAGAGCTAATCCCCTCGCGTTACCCGGTGTTACGCAGGCCGGCGGCGAGGCCGCGGACGGTGAGGGCCAGGATGTGCTCCCAGGAGGCGCGCTCGTCGGCGGAGAGCGCGGGGGCGGGACGGCGCAGGGCGCGCAGGGCCCGCACCTGGATGAGGCTCAGGGGGTCGACATAGGGGTTGCGCAGGTCGATCGAGTCGCGCAGGCGCGGCGAGGTGTCGAGCAGCCGCGCGCGCCCGGTCAGCTGCAGGATGGCGCGCTCGGCGCGCGCAAACTCGTCCCGTATCAATCCGTAGACGCGCGCGCCCACCGCGGCGTCTTCGACAAGCGCGGCGTACTCGGCCGCGATCGGCATGTCGGCCTTGGCCATCGCCATCTGGACGTTGTCGATCAGCGTGCGGAAGGGCGGCCACGCGCGGTACATCTCCGCCAAGACCTCCCACCCATCGCCGTCGGCCTCGCCGGCGGCGCACAGGGCCTGTCCGATGGGGTACCAGCCGGGCAGGACGTGACGGCTCTGCATCCAGGAGAAGACCCAGGGGATCGCGCGCAGGTCCTCCAGTCGTCGTGTGGCGCGGCGCGCGGCCGGCCGCGAACCGATGTTGAGCCTGCCGATCCACGCGATCGGCGTGGCCCCCTCGAAGTAGGGCAGCAGGTCGGGGTCGTCGATGAGCGCGCGGTAGCCCGCGTAGGCCGCCTCCGACACCCTGTCCATCACCCCCGACCAGCGGGCCTCGGAGGTCTCGGACGCGCGCGGCACGACGCCCCGGTCGCGCAGCGTGGCCGTGAGGACGGCCGAGAGCGTCGTCTCGAGGTTGCGCCGGGCGATGGCCGGCAGCCCGTATTTCTGGTTGATGACCTCGCCCTGCTCGGTGATGCGGATGCGTCCGTCGACCGAGCCGGGCGGCCCGGACAGGATGGCGGCGTGCGAGGGGCCGCCCCCGCGCCCGACCGCGCCTCCCCGACCGTGGAAAAGCTCCAGGCGCACGCCGTGCCGCGCCGCGACCGCCGCCAGCCCCTCCTGTGCCCGGTAGAGCGCCCAGGTCGAGGTGACGACGCCACCGTCCTTGGCGCTGTCGGAGTAGCCGAGCATGACGGTCTGCACGTCGCCCCGCGCCGCGACGACGGCGCGGTAGGCCCCGTGCGAGAGCAAGGCGTCGAGCAACGCGGGGGCGCGGCGCAGGTCCTCGATCGTCTCGCAGAGCGGCGCGACCGGGAGCGGGCCGAGTTCGCGGACGAGCAGGTGTGCGACCAGGACGTCCTCGACACTGGTAGTCATGCTGACGATGAGCAGGCGGATCGCGGCGGGGCCGACGACGCGCCGCGCCTCGCGCGCCGCGCGCAGCAGCCCGATGGCCTGGCTCGCGGCGTTCGTCGACGGGATGCGCGTCCGCGCGCCCAATAGGTCGGGCGGCTCGGCCAGCAGGCGATCAAGCGTTGCCGCGCGTTCGCCGGGCGGCAGGTCGGCCCAGGAAGTCTCGGCGAGGCCGCGCGCCGCCAGCAGCGCGCCGAACGCGGCGTGGACGTCGTCGCGGTGCAGGCGCAGGTCGAGTGGGAGCAGGTGCAGCCCGAAGAGTTCAACCTGGCGCACGAGGTGATCGAAGGGACCACCCAACAGCGCGTCGTCCGGCGGGGAGGACAGGCCATCGCCGAGGGCGCGTAGGTCGGCCAGCAGGTCGTCGGCACGACGGTACGCCGCGGCGTGGTCGGGCGACGGCGGGCGCGGCACGCCGTGGACGCGGTCGAGCGCCAGCGCGAGTTTCTGCCACATAAACGACAGCTTGCGGCGGTAGGGCTCGTCGCGGTTGCGCTCGCCGATGAGGGCCGCGTAGTCGGGCATCGCCTCTTCGTCGGCGGCGATCGCGTCGAGCAGACCCGCCGGAGGCGTCCGCAGGCGCGCGGACTGGCTGAAGAGCCTCGACAGGGCGCGCACCTCCTCGCGGTAGCGCGCGAGGACCAGCCCCTGTTGCAGGCGTAGGGTTTCGAGCAATACGGGTCCAGTCACATGGGGGTTACCGTCGGCGTCGCCGCCGATCCAACTGGCCATCCGCAACAGGGGCGGGACCGTCCACACGCGTCCCGGGTAGGCGCGGGTCAGTTCGTCCTGGAGGGACTGATGCGCGGCCGGCACGGCGTCGAGCAGGACGGACTCGACGAAGTAGAGCGCGCCCTTGACCTCGTCGGCGACGTCGACCCCGTGCGCGCGCGCCTCGTCGGTCTCCCAGAGCAGCAGAACGTGCCGGTAGAGGTCGTCCAGGATCTCCCGCCGCTCCTCGGGACCCAGGCGCTCGCGCTCCAGGCGATCGAGGATGGCGGCGATGCCGCGCTGCTTGGTCAGGATGGAGGCGCGCGTCGCCTCGGTCGGATGGGCGGTCAAGACGAGTTCGATGCTCATGGTGTCGAGCGCCGCGGCGACCCCATCCGCCGGGACCCCTTGCCGCGTTAGCTCGTGTAGCGTCGCGGCCAGCGAGAACGGCTGTAGCCGGGGCGGCTCCTCCCGCGCGTAGGCGCGCCGCCGTCGCACGCGTTCCTCTTGCTCCGCGACGTTGACGAGCCCGAAGTAGGTCGAGAAGGCCCGCACGAGCACGCGCCCCTGGTCCGGCGTGAGGCTGTCGAGGAGGGCGCGCAGCTCGTCGCGCAAGACAGGCGCGTCGTCCCGGCGCAGTCGCTTGGCCAGCGCGCGCACGCGCTCCTCTAGCGCGAAGAGCGCGGGGTCTTCCGCCGCCGAGATGACGCGCCCCAGCACATCGCCGAGCAAGCGCACATCGTCGCGCAGCCCCGCCGCGGTGTCGTCGTCCCCTGCGCTCATGCCCCGTCCTCGTCTCTGAAAATCCACGGCCTGGCCCCGCCGGACCGCGGCGGATGGCCCTGAAGAGTCCGCGCGGTGCGCGGCCTCTCCCTCCACTATATCGGCGCGCTGACGATGCCGGTAACCCGTGGCCCCGCGTCACGGCGCCGCATCGCGGTCGCGCGACCGCGATGCGCCCCCCTGTTTATCTACCAGGAGGACAGCGTGGGGACAATGGTATAACCGCCCGCAAACGCGCGCGACTTTGTAGGCGCCGCCGCCGAACGCGCGTGGCGTCCGGACGCGTTTGCTATGCTACCGCTGGTAGGCCGTTTCCATCCGGAGGGGACGGCAAACGTGTATCGAGGAAGGGAATAGGGAGCCTTGGTCATGGCCGACGACGACGACACGGACGACGCGCGCAACCTGACGGCGCTCCTCCCTCTCTACGACGAGTGGGCGCGCGGCCGGCCGGGAGAGTACGCGCTCGTGGCCAGGGGGACGGCGCAAGGGGTCTACGGCGGACAGGACGCGGCGCGGCGCGCCCTCCTCGCGCTGCCCGACGTCGTCGGACACGCCTTCATCATGGCGCTGTGGCCGCTCCCGGGTTGGCGCCACCCCCGTCTCGTCGTCGACTCGTACCGCCGTATCGGCGCGCCGCGCCCAACCCTCCATACGGCCTCCGACCCGTTGGCCGCCGACATCCTCGCCGCGGAGGGGCTGCGGCGCGACGCTCCGACGGCGGAAGACGTGCGCGAACCCTACCTGCTCGTCAAGGACGGGGCGGTGCTCGCGCGCTACCGCCGCGTGACGCAGGCGCGGCAGGCCATCGACGCCGCGCACCCCCCGCTAGCCCCCATCGTCTTCACGTCACTGCGCCCCGGCCACATCGGGCCGTTCACGATCATGGTGTTGCAATTGCTGGTCCGTTGACGGTCGATAGTGCTGCGATTGCTGGTCCGTTGACGGTCGGCGGCCGTCCTATCGCATCATGCGTCCTCCCCGCGCAACGCGCGGAGTTGCTCCTCCAACTCAGCCCGCCTCCGGGACTCCTCGACCAGGCTCCGTGCGAGGTCGGCGCGCCGGCGCCCTTCCTCGATACGGGCCTGCTCTTCGACACGGAGCCGCATGGCGGCCTCGCGGAGCCGCGCGTCGGCCTCGCGCAAGCGTCGCCGCACCCGGCTGGTCGTCTCAATAACCGTGCCGTCACGATCGCGAACGCTGAGAATGGGGAGGTCGTCCAGGGGCCGCAACGATACGTCCAGCGCCGCGCTGCGCCACCACCCATCCGCTTCAGGCAGCCAACGCACGTAGGACCCGGACTGGAGCCGCCAGGCCAGGATTGGCGCGGACAGAAGGTTCCCATCGAGATCAAAGACGAGATATTCGGGGATCCCGATAGCGGCGTACGCCTGCTTTTTATCGCCCTGATCGTTGACTTTCGTCGAGTCGCTCGCCATCTCGACGACGAAGAGGGGCGCGCCGACGTCGCGGAGCCGGACCGACGACGGATTACCACGCAACGGTCGCTGGAGAACCATGATGTCGGGGCGGGGATCGTAGTCGGTCCCGTCCCCGTGCCGCAATCCGATGAGGGCAAGCTGATCGCAGACTTCCCATGTGGCCGCGCGCCGGTCTGACACGTCGTCGAGCATATCGGCCAGCGCGGCGATCGCTTTCTGATGCCACAACGTCCCCACGACGCTCTCCTCCGTGTCACTCCGCAATCGATCAGGGACGAGGAAGCCGATCGCCGGCTCGATATTCACCCGTGCCATGATTCTCCCCCTTTTGTGTCGTCTTGTGTCGTCGCCGCGCCAATCGCCCGTCCGCCGCATTATCCCACTCACAGACCGACAGGCGCTGCTTAGAGATGTGGGTTCCACGGTCTGTAAAAAGTCGCCTTCTCTTCGCCCCCTCCGCCCATGGCTGACTGGCCCCCCGGCTGCGGCCGGCGGGCCAGCGCATCTCCGGAGGACGTCTGGTTCGCCCCCTCCGCCCCCTCCGGGGGAACCTGGGGAGATGGCTCCCATACGCATCAACCTAAGCCCAACAAGGCGGGATCGAGGAGCATTTGATAGGTATTAGGCTTCTTTTTGCGGCGCTTGAGGC
>JAABUO010002731.1_pt1 | contig 21325 bp, 25 predicted proteins | sample 5559291 | NCBI WGS metagenome assembly JAABUO01 (sample SAMN10711878, study PRJNA513372) | rock metagenome | isolation source: Antarctica rocks | place: Antarctica: Victoria Land, Finger Mt sud
TTGCAAGCCTTCGCAATTTTCCAACATGTGGTGACTATGAGAGCTCTTGCCAACAACGATAAAGCAGGAGGCTGGAACAAAAGCAGTTTTGCGCAAGCACAGCTCATGCTGAAGGCATAGATGACAATGTTCAGATGACAGAGTCGTATTCGGCATCATCTTGCTGACACTTTGCTTTCTGCTGATGTAAGGCTTAAGTCCACAAAACGATGCATGTTGCAGTCACAGTGCACCTGCACGCCGCCAACCGTTGGCTGCAACAAGCTAACCACGGCACATCGTTTTGCTGGAGCGCAATGGTGCATCACACCTTGAGCAAAAGGGTTGTAGTCCTCTATGGTATCTCTCAAGCCTCCGGTAGCATGTGCAATGGGGATGGTCCCATAGCGCATGGCAAACAGCTGATTCAGCCCACAGGGCTCAAAGCGCGAGGGCATCAGCAGAATGTCACACCCAGCCATGATTCTGTGGGACACCGGGATGCTAAATCCCACCCAGCCTCTGAAGTGGTCAGGTCGCTCCTGCTCAACTCTACGCATCTGTTGCTCGTACTCCGGCACGCCGCTGCCCAGCATCACAATCTACAATACAGCATGTCACTGCTTACTAACGTGTCTGCTGTGCTGCAGCCACCTGTTTTGTTCTAGTTACATTCAGCACAGGAGTTCAATATGATGTGCAGACAGACCAACCAAAGAGCTATAGGCAGACAGAGACAGAGATACATCCAGACTTGTTTTGGGGTTAGTCACTTCATAGCACCAGAGGTTGGATAGACCCACAGGTCGCCCATCAGTCACATGGGCAACCCACACATCATGTTGCTGGTTTTGTCAGGAAGATATCCAGGCATTGGATTGCGCATTAGGAGGACACCGTGACACGTTGGAAAGGTCATTAGAAGAATACTTTGGCTCTTGTGATTGCTCATTCAGTCAGCCTCCCGGCAGGCTCAGCATTGAATCTATTGGTTTTCATCATTAGGGTTTCCAAACACCCTGAAAACTTTCAAACTGTCAATTTTGTAGGGCTGTTTGATAGGTTGTAAAGGGTTTTAGCGGCTTTTGCACTTTTCATCTTTAGGGTTTGAGAACCGATGAGATTCAACGCTGGGCTCCCGGCAGAGCAATGGAAATGCAGCAAGCAGCTAGCATGGTGCATGAAACTCACCTGGCAGCCTCTTTGTGCCATGGGCTCAACTGACTGGAGCACCACATCAGGGCCCTTCTGAAAGTCCAGCCGCCCTATCCAGCCCAACAGGGGTATCTTGGGGTCTACATCAAAGCCCAGCTCCTTCTGCAGGGCGGCTTTGCACTTGGCCTTGCCTACATCACATTCGTACTCCCATTCAGTGGCAGCTGCATACTGTGTAGTCAGTGGCAGGTATTGGCTTGATACCCACTGTTGCTTGGCACCTGGTCATGCCTGCATTGGGTTTGGACTGAATGCTAGTTCTTGGCAGCTACAGACGGCCAGGCTGGCCTCTATGATGACTGGGACTTTCACAAATGCATGTACACATGCTCATGCACAGCATATGCAATGCACTCATGCATGCATAGGCAGCATGCAGCATCTGCAGTGCGCATATGCTTACGTGTGCACACTCAGGGTACAGCACATACACTGCATTCATGCAAGCACATGCACGATGCAGCATATCCAACATCATATCCACATCACAAACACTGCTGAGGAGCTGCAGTCCTGCAGTGACGCTAGTCCTTGACATACTGTCACAACAGAAACAAGCAATCAACTAGTACTGACAACATTGTCACGTCAAGATCAGCCTCACACCCATATCTGAAATGCTTGCGCAGCTCAATGGCTGCAGCCTGATGTGCTTATCTGGTTTCAAGGTAAAGATGATGTCTGCAGGTTACCTGCCAGGTCATCAACGCTGTAAGCTGCTTCTGTGTCAGCATCGTTAGATGGGTCCCACTCTGACATGTCAATGCCATTCACAATGCCATTCAGCTTGTCCTGCCGCGACTGCAGCACCTCATGCAGACCCCAACCCCCCTCTGATGTAGTGATCTCCCATGCGTACCCCTGTGCACACCAGCAATCATTCCTTCCTTCATTCATTCATCCATTCACTCATGTATTCATTTGTTCATCTACTCGTCATGCTTTCATCATTCAGTCAGTCAGTCAGAACAAGTTTTCCTGCAAGACTGCGTACAGAAAAGTGTAGGTCCTGAGTTGCTGTGTGAACAAGGTCCTGTTTTCGCAGGGAGAACACCAACAAGGATGGGTGATGGCATGGTGATGGTTGTCAGGAGCAGACCTGGCTGACAGTCATGACACGGTCAGCAGCCAAGATGGCCCCCTTCAGGATGTTGATGGCAGGGCCTGTCACTGCTGCCCAGTCTGGGAACTTCCATTCCAGCACATCCCACCTGCACAGAAAGGCAAACTCAAAAGGCAAATTCCTCAATTGCAGACGTTCTGAAGGCAGCATCAGAAGGCAGATTTTTTTGTTGCGGGCGGTCTTGAGAGTGCAGAGGGCAGCCATGAAAGGCACTTTTTCAGTTGCAGGCAGTCTTGAGAGTGCAGAAGGCAGCACTGAAAGGCAAATTCCGCATTTGCAGGCAGCCTCAAGAGTGCACAAGGCAGCCGCAGGATCGCAAAGGCCACAATGATTGCATGACCTGTCACTGTCGCCACAACATCTTGAAGTACCAAAATGCCAACTTGCATACAGGCAACATGGCTTGTGTTTCAGATTCAGATCTTTCGACCGCATTATGGCAATAGCTGAGAGCAGCTCACCAGCTGCCTGGCTACTAAAAGCAAACAAACAAGCAACAGCTGAATTTCAAGCTCAATCTAAAACGTCCTAAGTCCTAACCGGAAAAAAAAGCAGCAACAGGTGAGAGCCGCCCACCAGTCGCCGGGCAGGCCTAATCTACCAAAGAAGCTGGAGGGCTCAACACCCTGATGAGACATGTTGTGGATGGCTACAATGCTGCGAGCATCAGTGTACACGCCATTCCGCCTGTACTTGGCTGCAAGAAAGGACGGCACCAACGCCGCATGCCAATCGTTTGCCACAAACAGGCACTTCTCACCATAGGGCGGTCCTTCCGACTGGCCAGACCTGCAAATACAGGACAGAAGTAAGGGAGTTGGCAATGCTTCAGACGGTTGTTGGTGTCTGCAAGCTGTCTGAGTGCTATCCAAGCACAGCCAGTGCTTGTGCTGGCAGTGTTGTAGGACATAGTCAGGCAGGGCATCAGCAATGGTCGAGATGGTTGTCTGTATTTGCATGCTGTCTAAGTGCTATCCAAGCACAGCCAGTCCTTGTGCTTGAGATGGTTGTCAGCTCCACAAGCTGTTTGAGTGGTACCACACAGCCTGCCGTATGCAGGCATTTGTGCAGGGCGTTTATGAGCACGAGAGAGGCAGCCATGCTGAGCAGCATGTATCTGAACACATTGTCCCAAGACAAGGATTGTTAGTAGCCAGACAGGCAAGCATTGGAATGCCGTTTGATGCTATGCTTGACATGCAAGCACTCTGTGTTGCCCATGACTGGCAGCAGCTCACAGACAAGGATGTGAAAGAGTGTGAAGCATGAGAACTCAGGCTGAGCAGCTATCAACTGTGTTTTTGCCAGATAGTTTGTAGTTGTATGCAATGTGGCTATACATCGTCACAGATAGCCATTGCAATGCATCTGGTTCCAGATAGCCTGCAGCTGCATCTGAATCCGGGCTTGCCATTCACGCTTTTAGCAGACAAGTTGCTGTTCAGGCATGATGAGCATATGCCAGTTTACCTGTAGCCGCCAATGGGTAGCACTAGGGGCGCTTCACAGGCAGCCATGCTGAGCAGCGTGTATCTGAACACATTGTCCCCAAAAGCACCATGCTCGTCTGCATATGGGTTGCCTGCATTGCGAGCTCAACTTTGTGTACAGGCTGAATCATGTGTGCCTGCATTGTAAATGTCAATTCGTGTGTGCTGAATTGCGTGTGCCTGCATTGCACAGTTGAATTTGTATACATGCTGACTCGAGTGTACTTGTGGGCTTCATCTCAGACTGCACCATGCTGAGTCGTGTGTGCCTGCATTGCAAACTCAACATTGTATACATGCTGAGTTGCGTGGGCCTGCATTACAAATGTCATCTTGTGTACATGCTGAGTCATGTGTGCCTGCATTGTCAAAGTCACTTTGTGTACATGTTGTGAAGTGTGCGCCTGTTTTGCACACTTGACTTTGTATTGAGTCAAGTGTGCCCGCGAGCATGATCTCATGCTGGTCCACATGTCAGCAAGCTGCTGATGTCATGCTTGATACAGCATAGAACACCATGAAACAGCATCAGGTTGCAGCATGCATGGAAGCCATTGGCATCATACGCGTCTTAGCATTCAACACGCGTCTTCCCCTATGGTCAGGTAAGTACATTCCTGAGTAGCTTTTTGTGTGAAACCCTGTTGGCAGTCATCGTACCAGCAATAGCGTGAGTTGATGTGTTGCTGTGTGTAATGCTATGACGTTTTTGAATGAGCAATGTTGACAAATCAGACTATGCACAGCAGGCACATGTCAGCTGCTGTCAGCCCAGCACACAGAGGTTCTCCAGCAGCATGCCCTGGACTTACTGCTGACATTCAACTGTGTCATCACATACAGTACATTTGGCAATCTAGGTGAAATGAGATTTTTGAAACTGCGGCTACCAGAACATCATACTGTACTAAGCGAAATATTATTTTGTCATTATAGCTACCATTATTATAGCTATACCGCAGTTACAAATATCAGCGTAGACACGATTATTATAGATATATCACATCATATTACATCATATTATGTTATATTCAATAATAGCTATTCTTATATGTGATCGTGCTTTTTCAGCAAAGTCTGTCCTGACTGATACAAGCAGTGATGACAAGCTCACCTGGTCGGTGGTACACAGGGTGATCCACAAAGACAAAGTCCACATTGTTCTTGTGCTGGTGGTAGAAGCTGACTTCCTGCATGCCACACTCCCCCAGATCTAGCTGAGCCTTCACATCCAGCAGCTGTGTGCTGTCATACAGCTTGTCTGCCTTTGTGCCGTGCATGTACCTGCATGGCAACATGTAGCTTTGCCCTTCTACCGGTATGGCAACATGTAGCTGTGCCTTGAAGTCCAACAGCTGTGCACTGTTGCACAGCTTGTCTGCCTTTATGATGTGCGTGTACCTGTGCGGCAACATGCAGCTTTGCCTTGAATTGCAAACTTGCTATGCGCTGTCATACAGCTTGTCTGCGCTTGTATGATGCATGTAATTGTATGGGCGACAGGTGAATGTGCGGCATGTGCTTGAGGGTTATTTACATGTGCATTGCCATTGTATTCAACAAATTCTCACCGATTGAAGTGAGTATCAAACTATGCTTTTGTCGCCATGCTTGCTTCTGCCAGGTCATTGCATAAGAAAGAAAATTGCATAGGCTTACGGTCAATGCAGAGAGTAAGGTACATCCACAGGGCACGTTTGGTGCTGAATTGCAGGGTGCATTCATCAACATGCCAGCATGCAAAGAGCCTTCAAAACTGCTGTTAATGCAAGACTTGGTTGCTGGAAGCAGGCACTGTCCATGGTTGCTAATGCACCTGTGTCCAATCGAGTGCTTTGACATGTTGTGCATATGTTAGACCCTTTTGTGCTTTGGACCCAAAATGTAACACAACCACTTATACTGCCTGTAGCCCAGAAACAAGCCTGGCCAATGCATTGTGGTATGTGACCTTGCAAGACAGTATGCAAGACAGTAGATTGCACAAAGTCTTGATTTTTGGTCAAGTGCGGGGCCAAGGTGTGTGGGTCGTCGCAGACAGATTTGGAATGACACTGTAGTGTCTGATTTTCACTTGGGCAACGAGAACTGGTAGATTGCCAACAATACCCCTTGCGTACTTTAAGTGTGGCTTCCGTCGCGACAAAATGCTTTACCACATGAGTGGACAGGAGAGTAAAAAACGTTCACCTCGGGGCTACAACCATGACTCGGTGGCCTCTGCTGGCAAGGGCAATGGGCAGGCTGCCTGCAACATCTCCCAGGCCACCTGTTTTGCTCCATGGAGCCACCTCAGAGGACACAAAGATGGTGTCTAGGGGGCTGTCTGTCTGTGGCGAGGACTTCTGTGGCTCTTCCTTCAGATTCTTCTTCACCTGAGCGCATAGCAGTATGGGATAATAAGTCATCATCCAGAGTAGTGGAGCATGTTGCTCACATTGTTTGCGATCCAAGCTCATGATGTGCAGTCAGGTAAAAACAACGTATAGAGGGTTGGCCAAGGGCCAAAGTAGACCTTGGTAGTGACATGCTGTCTGAGCGTAGTATACCTCTTGCCACTCCTGCAAAAGCTCTTCATCGCTCGGCCTTGTGCTGCTGCTGTGCACAGCTGGCTCTGGTTCGGCAGAGGAAGGCGCTGCTGTGGATGATGCGGAACGCTGCAAGCTGCCTACACTTGCTGTGCTGCTTGGGCCATCTGCACAAGCAAGGGGCTGTCGTACAACAAGGCATGCATCGCTCTGACGTATCAAAGAGGCATCAGCAAGGCCCTCAGCTCAAGAACAGCCAAACCCTTGATCCCTGACACTGCCAGTGCCAAAATAGACCCTGTGCAATAGTGACCAACCTGATGATTGTGGAGAGGTCTGTTTGCTGGTTTTGTCCACGTCCAGCGCACTGCCTGCCCTATTTCGCTTGGCGTAGCAGCGTACTGAGTCCCGCTCCTTGCAGATCGGAGGGCAGAGGCTTGCCCTAAACGTACCCTTTTTTGCAGCGACTGATGCAGCATTTTGTATGGGACTGGGTTTTTGAGGGTATTTCGTGGCTTTGCAGAACACCCCGCGCGTAGGCCAGTGCACCTGATCAGCGAAAACTTTCAAGGCAGTGGGTTGTTGCCGTCGGACTAGTCGCCTGCTATAGATCTTGTGCCCAGTCGCAAGCCTTGAGAGATCCATGCTGCATCCAAATATCTATTGCATCGCCCGTGCGCAGATCGGATCCAGGCTTGATGGACGAGGGTTTGCCAACTTGGCATGTTCATAGTGCACGTGACTGCAAGCATGTGACTGCAGTGCAGTGCTGTCTAGATGTCAGCTGTGCGTCCTGGGAAAATTGTGCGCACAGCCTGATCTGTTGAATACTGCTTATAGCCTGTGATTGGTCTGGCATCAACTGATCAATCTGGGACTCTGCTGTGCATACAGCCAAGAGTAAGATGTTAGCGACGGACGTGGCGATGGTAGCCACTTCAGAAACACAGGCCTCGGAAGATGTCCAAGATGTGCCAAGCACCTCCTGTCGCATCTGTATGTCAGATCAATTGCAACATCCAGCTAGAATACAAAGCTGCGGGCACTGCTTCTGGTCGGTAACCCTGTCAACTGTTCTTGGCTCACTTCCACCCTTTCGACCGTTTCACCGAGCTGCTCCGTTTTGCAGTCTAGAATGTATACGGCAATGGAGCAGATCTAGTCCTGAGCCGAGATGCCCACTGTGTAACGCTGGCTTCAGTGTACTTGTGCATGATGGTACAGAAGAGGTGCGCCTTTCTGCTTGTGTTTTAATCTCTACTCTGTGTAGCCCAGTTGCAGGCCCTGCAACCTGACTTGTGGTCTTACCATTGCGTATCAACATTGGCCAATTACTTGCAGGAGTTGCCACTGTCTTCGCAACAGCGAGCCAAAGTAGAAGGTACAAAACATCCTTTGCGCCCCTGTTTGCCAGTCATGGTGCAAGACTCTGCCCTGCAGCTTTATAGCTGACAAAATGAAGTGATTATGTCAGCCTGTTCACCACTGCAATTTCCATCAATGCAATTGGGTCTTAGCATCAACTGCCTGTTTGTTCACTGACAGACATTTATCCCCAAGGGGCTTAGCTGTTACATACCTTTGACTCTTCTTTGTACGTGCAGCTGACTTGGGGTGTCTGGATCATGCTTACTTTGCCAGTGAGACTCGCAGGTAAGCCTGTGACAAATGCGCCATTCCTTGCATACTTTCCCCCCGCAAACCTGCATGTTGTCAACTTAGAGCTTGCACCAAATAATTACCGCTTTCTCTCTTACATCACTGTCTGTCAGGGTCAGAACAATTTGTACCACATTGCGTGGCTGCTGACCTAGCCTGTCCATGATCCCATCAACTCTGTGCAGCAGCAGCAGCAGAATTGATGCTCCATTATTGCATTGAATGCAGCACCCCCTTTCAATGCTGATTATGTCCTGCAGGTTGATCAGCAGAGCCACATCAGCGCAGCATGCTGTCTTCCGGAATGCGCAGAACTGTGGAAGATCTGGGTCATCTGACTCTGAGCAGGCCTATGGCATTCTCGCTGATGTCATAGCAAATTTGAATAGCTACAAGTAAGCTGCATTTGCCTCAGCACTTCTGCAACTTTTACACAACAGATGCATCTGCACAAGTTGGGCAGCTGTGCAAATACATCCGAAACGCAGCGCTTTTCAACACAGTGCAAAGCATCTCTTACCATGTAAAGGGTACAGCAATGAAGGCTTCACTGCACACTCTGTGAAAGTCGCAAATGCAGACTGTGCAAATTTGTGTCGAGACTGCATCCATGCAACTGTAGAAGCAGCATGGAAGAAGAGGTGCCCTTTGAGGCGGAGCACGTGCTGCAAGAGCTGTACAACCTAGATGCAGTTGTGCAAGGCGTGCAGGCTGGCACCTGGGAAAGGTATATCCCACCTCTACTCTCTGCCTCTGCGTTGTGTATGTGGCGTTGCTGCTCTCATCCACACAATTGTTCATGTCATTCACCACTGCTCTGCAGCTGCTGCTGCTGCCTCTGGAACTGCTGCTGCTGCTGAAAAGGTGTCTGTGCGGCTGTTCTCATGCAGGAATGCACCTCAAGCAGCACCTAGGCGCTACTCAGCAGATGATGCAGAGCAGATGTCAGATGATGATGATGGATATGACGAGTACATGGGATGTAGCAGCCAACAGCAATGCTCCCAGGAGCAGTTACAACAGGAGCATTTCGAAAACTCCTGGTAGACCTCCACCACACAGGAATCAGAGGAGAGCGCGGCATGGTCATGTTAAAAAGCACTGAATGCTTTCTGTCAATGTATGCGCTGTATAACATGTCATTGTCGGACTTTGATCTTAGTTGGTGCAGTGCTGCTGAGACCTTTTCAGTGAAGTGTTCCAGTTGTGTCTAAATTGCATGGAGTATGCATACATATGTTAGCGCTCATGATGTGGTCATGCTCAGTGTTTCTGACATGGACTGTTATTTAATTTTGACTTTAGTATACCTACTCGGATCTCAGTCGGGTTTTAGGTATGCACAGATCTTGAAGATATACTATGATATTTGCCAACTCAATCAAGTCATATGTTGCTCCTGTTGCACTGTTTCAGCATCACATGGTTTTACCTCAAGGCTATTGCAGACAAGCTTCAGTTAAATGATGTTGCAAACATTCTAAAGCGATTGGCTTGCATCTGTAGTCTGCAAACCTGAGCTGCAGCAACGAAACAATGACCATCAACCAAGTTGGTGTGGCACTGTGTTGAGATGCAGTGACATATTGTTGTTATCATATCACTCTCGGGTGGTAGGCCTGTTGAAGGGCCGTGAATGGTCCAAGGTAATTGTATACACTTTGAATATCTCATGATGATTTGTATTGTAGCAAAGCGTGTTTCAAGCCTGCAGCTCTAGGGCTCATGTAAACGCACCCTTTTGTGCCTCCTTCTTCTTATGTTTTATCATGTTGTTGCTCCTTTGTCTGCCTGTGACTAATCTTTTGACTCGGACAGAAACAAATCTGACTTTGACGGCATGAAGTTATATCCACGAATATGTGACATCATATGGCAGCAAGAGCTTCATGCTGTTGTGAGGACATACAGTCGACAATCTATGTTTTGGCTACAGGCTGATGGTCAAGTGTTTGTCCACAGAACTGGCAAGACTGTGCCGCTGGCTAACATGAGCTGTGCAGTGTCGTGTGAAGACCTGTATCTCAATGTCTGTCTGTGTCTATGTCTCAGGCTGATGGTCAGCTGTTTGTCCACACCCCCGGCAAGAGCGTACTGCTGGCTGACAATGTTAGTCAAACATGAGCTGTGCAGTGTGGTGTGAAGACCTGTATTTTGACCGTTTGTTTGTCTGTGTTGCAGGCTGATGGTCAGGTGTTTGTCCACAGACCTGGCAAAAGCGTACCGCTGGCCAGCGTAATGCAGCAAGCAGTGTGGGTGAGCTTGGCTGAGGCCCAAGCCTTCTGCAAGTGGGCTGGAGGGTGGGTCATGACTGAAGAAGAGTATGAGAGAGCTGCTGAGCATACACGCTACAGCGACCGGTAGGCGGCATGCTGAGTCGTTTCTGCAGGGAGCTACTTTGGACTGCATGTGTTTAGTCAATGAATGAACAAGGCGTCTGTCTGTTGTGATGAAATGTAGCTCAGGCCTTGGCAAACATGCATTCATGCACAAGTGGCATCATTGATCATAACACTGGGCACAACAATGCATTGTATCTACCGCATGCCGGCGATTCTTTACATTTGTCATTGTTCCAGAAAGTTTTCTTGTGTGAGGTGTACAGCATTGGATCAGATCCCTGCTCTGCCCTGCCCTGCCCTGCCCTGCCCTGCCCTGCCTTTTGTATGTCAGGAACCATACATGTCCTGCATTGGCATTTTCCAGGCCTCAAAATCTGTGCGCAGCGCTTGGACACTCTGACATTCAAAGCCTGGTCTGCAGTGTTCTGGACTTGGAGCAGGGTGGGTGGGAATGGACACGCACCCCCTTTGCACCCCTCAAGGGCTTTGAGGCCATGTCAGAATACCCAGAGTACTCAACAGACTTCTTTGATGGCTGTCACTATGTGGTCAAGGGCTCCAGTCCCCACACCCACGCTTCTCTCATCAGGCAGAGCTTCCACCAGAAGGAGTAACCTTATGTCTTTGCCAAATTCAGGATGTGTAAGGATGCAGAGTAGTCAATAGCAACCATGTGGTGTACTGAGCACCCTGTCCAAGTCATCATTTTCAACTTCTCATTATAACAGCAGACAAGGTGATGTGGATGGCATGATGAGTAACTCAGGTAGCTACAGAAGCCTGGACAGCAGTGTTTGACAATGTCCTCAAGCACCAGTGTCAGGGCTGAAGCATGCAGTGTGATGTGTGTGAGGCCTTTTTTTGCAGTAGACTCAGAGGATGAGACAATAGCAAGGGTGAGGCTGTGATTGCCTTATTTGGCACTCATTTGCTGAATTGTTCTCTTTTCTGGGAGGGTCGTGGGAAATGCAGTTGAAGTCTATGTGGTCGTGCTCAAAGCCCTGAAATTGGTTGCCTTATGTTTGGCTTCTGTTTATGTGAAAGGGCTTGGAAACATGCAAAGCAGATGTAGTCAGCATGTGAGAGTCCTGCTTTACTAACTGCAGTGGTATAACACTCGGCAGATATGTGAAACCTGTGCAAATTTGGCCTTCCGTTGCGCAAGTTGGCATTTGGACTTTGATTGTCATGATTAGCACGAGGCAAAATGTGCCAAGAATTGCCAGTTCAAGTGCAGTGTGTTGTAGCTAGTAACCAGTACCAGCTTGTTTAGGGAAGTCAAGTCTCTGAGGCCATTATTTGAGCCATGTGAGGTGAATTTGATGCCCTACAGAAGCGGCAGCAGACAATTCGACTTGTTCAATGTGTGAACAGGGATGCTGTTGTCAGGGCCTGTGAGATGTAACATGTCAGTATGTGCCCGCTGTAAGTGTGATGTGCAGCATCAACTACATAACAAATGCATTACCTTGACAGCATGGAAACAGTGACGTCGATGACGTTGTTGCTTTATGGAGCAGCATCAGCTTTCACTTGTTGTCAGCAACATCAAGATTTTATGTGTGCAGTGCTGACCATATCTGCCTGATGTTCGACCAAAGACTGCTACACAGGTGGCAATAACAGGACTAGCCAGCAAACATATGCAATTGGCAACGCTGGAGCCTATACCCTTTGGCACTCACGCACAGATGCATCTTGTACCTCAATCAGCAGCTATTCAGACAGCTTAGTCTAAACACACTTTTCCCACTGTGCGTCTGGGCTCAAAGTGTATCCTCTGGCTAATATGCACCGCATCTTCATATGTGTAAGATCTGTTGCCTGCAGAGTTCGCCTGAACAGTAGATGGGGCTTGATTCGGAGGTTGGCTATCCAAATGACATTTGCACCATAAGTCTTCAAAACATCATGCTGTTCAGCAACCTCAACTTGTCTGGCGTAGGTGTTCTCCCATTGCCACTTAAAGTAGTGTTTTGGTGCTGATATGATAGTCTGCAGCAGGCTTTCTGTGAAGTATGGGCCTGTTTCCTGAGACAGGAGGCCAAAATTCCATACTTCTATATGGACATCCTCCAGAGCGATAAGTCCTGTCAAAAGACGTTCTACTTGCCAAAAATCTACAGTAGCGCAGGTCATACTAATCTTTTTGACACACGGAGGCAAACGCACATCAATGTCCCTGTTGATGTTATGCAAATCAAGCTCCCTGAACTTTTTTGCTGAGGTCAAATCTAAGCAGAATGAAGGGCTATCAGCACCGTTCAGCACAAAAAACGCTGCACCGACACGACAATCTGATAGGCTCAATGTCTGAAGAGACTCTGGCATTGGCACCCGGGACACAAGCGTGACGCAATGCAAAGTCAAAGATGTCAAACACAAGCAGTCATCCAAGGCTGCACGTACTATAGTGGCGTCCCTGATGTCTAATTCACACAGACTTGGTAGACTAATAACGCCTATCAGGTCAAGACTGCCCCCAGAGTCAAGCATGCTCAAGTCGAGTTTGAGTCTCTGAACCGACTTTGGTAGCCACAATGGCTGAAATGAACATGCGATGGTACAACCCCAAACAGTATGCCTTGCTCCTCAGGCACCTGGGACGCGTAACGGAGGCCAACAGGTTTGGCAACTGCACCGAAGTGCCTCCTTCCAGTGATCGCTTCCCGCGCAACAATGCGTGACTCTGCTGAAGTTGAACCCAAAGTAAACTCAACATTCACGTGTGCCAAGACTTCCGGCATGCCTTTGTCAGCAAGCAGCACACACAGTCTGCTACGTGGACAGTCCAACTTTGAAAAAATCACACCCCACACATCAGGTGGAAACATAATCGCTTGTACTTTGTGCGAGACAGCACACTTTCTGCGAAACAGCACACTTGGTGCGGAACACCATGTGAAGCAGGAAAGCCTCCCTACACTGAAGAAGTAGATGTGCAAACTGGTGCATCTGAATGGGCGAGCTGGCCCCCGACGACTGTTCCCTGACTAGGTGCGGGCTGCCGTTGCATCTTGCTTAGATGCACCTGTCACATCAGATGAGTTGCATGACTGCATCAAGCGACTGAAGCGTAATAAGTCTGCTGGTATTGATGGTATACTGTCTGAAATGGTCAAGGATGGCGGTGGCGTTTTGCACAGCTGTCTTTTAGTCATTTTCAATTTGATGCTTGTGAGTCACTTTCCCAAGCAGTTATCTGTTGGCTTGATCACTGCTGTCTACAAATCAGGCGATAAAACCATATATACTACCCATATATAATTTGGCAAACTTTGTGCACTACAAATACAACAACGAACTTCGATAACTGAATGCATCTAGCTGGCCTCCAAGCAGCGAGGCGCCTAACTTGCCGACAAAGCATAAATACAGCACCTCCTGGCGACCTGTCTGATCTCTGCGTTCCTGGACATTCAGTGATCACTCATGACCTCATGCCATATATGATTATATAATAACAAAACTCACAATGTGCTGTGCCAGATAGCTTGCGCATAATGGCATGTGCTGCTCAAGATCTTCCACTCAAGCCTTTATCCTGATGTGCAAAAGATACAAATTTGAAGCTTTGAACCTTCAAACCCAATTCAATGCCTGAGCTCGGGCTTATTTCACATTCAAGATGAGCTCATGCTGTTTCTGTGTGCATGCTGTACAGTATGTTTAATTAGACAAGCAAATTTGTGGTCAGTGTTTCTGATTGCCTGAGCACCGCTGGACTTCTAGCTGTAGCCTGGTCTTCTCGCTTTCTGGCATGAAAGCAGCTTCAAAAGAGTTCAGGCCCAACTGCAGGATCTGTGCCTTAGTAAGACCCACATTGTCTACCCAGAACTGGTAGTTCTCGTTCATGTAACCCCCAAAGAAAGGTGGGTCATCGGTGTTGACTGTAACACACAGCTCCGCTGCAATCAGCTCCTTCATCCTCTCAAACAGTGTCCCTCGGTAGACTTGTAGCTGTGCAGCACAAAACAAGAAGCTTGTGAGGAAAATTCTCGCGAGAAAAGGATCTTGGGAGAAATGAATTTTGGGAGAACAGAATCTTGTGAGTATGAAGCAAGGTCTGGGCATCTGCAAAGCAGGCAGGCCAGAGACAAAGGTGAATCTAGGAGGCCGTCAGGACATGCGGTGAACAGCAGGGATGGATTCTTGACTGTTGTGGACATTGTTGGCAGCACAGTCCCAGTGCTCTTCAACCAGACACATGCTCAAGGCAAGCCCATGACAGGCCTGTGAGTATTGTGGCCATGGATAAGACCATGCACCAGTCCAGGAGACACATCATAGTTTGTACAGCCGCAGAAGCAGACTTCCCCAGCAGATCTACAACAGCCTGAAATGTTGCTCTTGTGTGCCAACATACCAATGCAAAGGCTGCAACAGGTCTTGATCTGTAATCTGACAGTGGATGCAGAGGATGCTGCAGAAGCAGCGTGTCGACACAACCTCCATAATTGGGTTTTCAGGGTTCAGATTGTAAAACCCCACATGTTTTGCCTTGACCCATAACCTCACCTTGAAGTTGGAGCAGGGGCAGACAGTGAGGGGCATGCGTGTCTGCTTCAGTAGCTTCATTAGCTTGGGGTCTTGCAGGCAGCTTACTCCGTGATCTATTCTCTCCACCTTGAGCTCATTGATTGACTCCCACAGCTCGTCTGCCGGTCCTTCCTCTCCTGTGCAATCAAACAAATGCTGTGGTTGCTACATGCGTTGCGCATTTGATGATGCAGTATTGGGTGAGAATTTGATAGCCATTGTCCAATTTGAGCACATTTATGAGTGTCATAGCTAACATGTACTGCTCCCTTGTCTCTGTGCAACCAAGCAGTTTTGATGCAAAGTCAAGGGTTCCATATACCTGAGACCCCACATGATACTGCACAGGCATGCACAAGCCACAGTCAATATTGGATGACATGTGGGCGGCGACAGACACAGGTCACGGACAACACACAAAGCCAAGCATGAGAGAAGCGAATGCGTCATTGTCGTCTCCAAGCAGCATGTGAACCTGCGGCTCCAAGAAGCAAGTGGATTCGTCTGTAATTGTGGCATGCAGTGCTGCATATGTCACATTATATGACGACTAATCAGTGATGACTGTTCAATGATCATCACGTGATAATGATCCAATGATGATCATCAACTGATGATTGTCTGTCATGGCTCTTCTCCAAGTCACAGCTGCAAAGGTGCTGGTCGCTGCATTCCCCTCCATGCATTGCATATCAAGGTCAGCACTCTTCAACAGATTGTGCGCATGTGTGCCCTAATGTGCGCTCAGCACATTACAACAATATTAACTTTCAGGCTGGCAGCCACGAAAGCACGATGTTTTGACGTATCTTGATCAGAACACATCAACACACATCACTGTCGGTATGCTGACTGTCAAAACAGTAGCTCGCAGAGGAGGGCTACCCATACATACCTGACTCTAGGGGCAGGACAGGTATTCAATGAAATGGTCACTAGCTGACGGAATGACCTATGAGAGTCTGTACATGCATATGCAAGGGGATGCAGCTCCATGGTAGTGTACATACCTGCATGGGCAGTAAGATGAAGACCCATGTCTTTGCACTTCTTGAAGATAGGGGCAAAGGAGGTATGAGATGCCCTGCCCCCTTTCCAGTTGGGGATCCCCCTTGCAAGCCCAACGCCAATGATGTCCTTGATGTATGGCATAGCCTGCACAGAACATAGCTGTGTTTCCCAATCTCCCAGTGTTCAGGTACCCATTCCTCTTTTTGAGTTACCCTTTTGTCTTTTTTTGTTTTGGTTTTCATTGCCAAAAAAATGACAGTCTAATGCAGATGTACCTTTTGCAGTCTGGTGTGCATGTGGTTAGCCTGCTTGCCAGCATTGGTGCAGAAGCTTGAAGCTTGGCAGGTGTTGATCAAGCGTCTCTGTACTGAAGTGAGAGTGGCTTCTGGCAACCCATGAAGAAACTCATGCCTGTTGCGGTACTTATGTGTTCAAGAGTCTGAAGCTTGGCAGGAATCTTATCGAGAACTTTGCTATTGTTCACAATGCCATGTTGAGTGAGCGTGACTTTTGGCAACTCATGAGGTAACATGCCTGTTGCTGTATTTGTTTATTCAAGAATCTATAAAGCCAGCAGAAGGCATGGGCACAAGCATACATCATCTGCAACTTGGCCGTATACAATGTCTTTGCATGACAATGGCACAACTGTTGATGATGACACAAGCTGCGTCAGTACTTAAGTTCTTCCGTCGCTCTGTGCTGCCACTGCATCAGATGCATGCAGGGCTGATGCAGGGCTGATGCAGGGCTGATGCAGGGCTGATGCAGGGCTGATGCCTTGCTGTGGTGTTGCTGCTGTGGCACAAAGCATGTGGCCTTAGGCATCAGATTTAAGCTTGCTTGAGGTTTGCTCAAAATATCAGCGTGAAAGAATATGATGCTTGTTTAATGTTGCTTTGGCCGATTTGCAGCTGTTGCAGATTATGTAGCAAAACATGTATATACCATGCCTACACTGCAGGTTGCTTGTGCAGCAGGACTGTCCATACCTGTTGCAGGCACTCTTCAGCACCTTGCGGGCCAAGCTCCGTCATGAAGCACATCAAAAGCCCAGTTGTGATACCATACTGCTTACCGCCATCCTGCATGCATTGCAGGCTATGGCTGACTGAAACACCTCGAGTCTTGAATCCTAAGAAACGACACAGGACATCAGAGCTGACAACTGACTTGGGATTAGGGCTAGACTCCTTGTGCTCATGTCACCTGAACGCCTTGTATAAGTCCTGGCATGAAGATGTCAAACCCAACATTCCTCATAGTGTGGACTTGAGGGTCGAAGAAAATTTCCGTATGCACGACATTCTGAGCCCCAATTCGGCTTAAATACAGCATGGTGACCTCGTAGAAGTCCTGCTCGGTCATCAATACCTACACTTCAACAGCCCAACTGTCAACCGAAGCACCGCCTACGAGCTGCGCGCCTTGAGGTGCAACGAGACGATCAGGCGCACAACCTGGAGGGTTGCGTCACGGAGGTCAAGAAACTCTTGCAAGTTGTCGTATTGGAACGCCGCTTCCGCTTCTGCAAGCGTCTTGTAGGGCACCTTGTGCTGCAAGTTGTTGCGCTTTGCAAGTTTCAGCACCAACTCTGGCTCTAAGCATCCTTCGATGTGTACGTGCAGCTCTGCTTTGGGCATACGCTCGATCAACGAAGACGACGACATGACTGCAGAGAGCGTTGAACGCGCAGATCGTCGAGCTTGAAGGGTCGAATTGACTGGACGATTAGTCAGTACTACTGACTCAGGGACTTTTGTTCAAATACTCAGGGGCGCCTTTGTCCCCGAGCAGACCAACCCTATTGTCTATTTAGTTTCAACCTCTCAGCATTTCAACACAGTACTTCCACTGGCGTGAAATGAGTTGTCAAGCCCACAGTTGGGAGACTCACTGCTCTTTCTCTGGGGGACGCACTTTTGGCCCGAAGGTGGACCGGGTCCAAGCACTGCACTAGGCACAGCAAGCTCTGCTTGCTTATGCTGAGACTCAGCTGCTAGTCTGCATATAATAGATGCTTGTGGGATACGGCTTTATCCGACCCAGCTGCAGTGCGGGCTCATTATTGGCTTGGTGTCACAGTGACATTTGTGACTAGCTAACTCTGACAGCACTTGTGTTCCACTATTACTGGCCCTGTCTGGCGACGAGTGGCACGGTGCCCTCACCCTAAACGGGTTGTTGCTCACAATTCACACGCCTGCAACTCTGGGTGGAGTTCAGCAAAAGTAATTGCTGTCGCAACTTTCCACAGTCTATGAGATGTGCTGCCTTGCTTGCTGAGGCGCTCCATTCGATTCTGTTCAAGTCTACTTGACACTTTCATTCCACTTTTGTGGCCCTTAACACTTTTGTGGCCTGGTCTGCTATGCATACACAGAAAGCTGTAGACTTCCTGATCTATCTGGATGTCTTGCTGTCCACTTCTGAACTTTCACTTTGTCACAGAGTCTAACTGCTTTCACCAAAACCCTCTACACTCATAAACAAGTTTGTCTGAAACACCTTGTACTTCAGCATGCTGCTGTTGCTAACACAAATACACCTATTCTTAAAAACGAATGCTAGGTGCTGAACAGCACTGCTTGTCATGGGCCAAAATTGGTTAGTCATACTTTAGTGCTGGTAGTCATACACAATGTGACAAAAATGGAATAACCAGGGGTGTGAAAAAACCTAGTTATGCCCAGTGTCGATATCATGTCACATGGCTCAGTCATTTTACTTCTGCCTGCTCTACATTGTGTTTGCTGTACTGCTGACTACTGCAATGTCAATGCTGGTTTTGCTCTCATGGCTGATGTTCCTCAGCAGTGCCCTGGGGGTTCTGCCTCCCGCTTCTGCCTTCTCTGCTAGAACTCGAGGGGTTTTGACGGCACCGTCTGCCTTGTCTGCCAAAGGGTCTTCATAGCAGGAGTCCTGAATTGGCACCACCACATGCAGGTCTGGCTGAGTCTTTGGGTGGATGGGCGGCGGAATCTCCTTGAAGGTGATCCCAAACCCCCCACACACCAATGCAAAGATTGCAGGCTGCAGCAAACCAGAGTGGATGTCAGTCAAAAACACATGTGACCAACTGGACTGTTTTTGACAGGCTGCAAGGAAATGCATATTTGTGTCTATCAGCTGCTGAGCGGCTGCTTTGTTGGCTTGCAACACTGGCTGAAGGCAGTCATGTGTATGCCTAGCTGTATGCAACATGTACATGCAAATCAATGTGATCGGAGTGGTCTATCTCTAACAGGCTGTTTTGCTTCCCTGACAGAGCAAAAAAATGTAAAAAGACTGTTAGCACACAAATAAATAGTCTGTCTGCCGATTGTTAACGTGCTGGGACAAATCACACACATAGGCAACACTGCAGCGCAAGAAGAGGTGCAGCAGACACAGATCATGTTTACAATACATGCCTTCATGCAGGTCAGCAGCAAGCATGACATGCAGTGCTCAAGCAGACGCTGCATAGGCGTTTGCGCAATTGAACGCCTTTCCAGCTGCAGGTTCCAACTGAGCGTCTTTACAGCTGCATGTAACTAAACTGACAAGTCACACGTCTTGCCAACAGAGGACATTCTCAAAGGATGCTTACCCAATTGCAAAACCAAATGAAGAGAATCTGGGAGCCACACACGACATAGTTGTACGCCAAATGCTGCAAGCCTGGACCTGGAGTAACCAGAACTGCATACAGCCCTGTGGCGGCAACCACTGTGATGATGTTGATGTAGGCAAGTGGCGGGAAATAGGCGCTTCCCGCCGCTTCGCTGGACTGCTTGAGCTTGAGTCCGGGAACGCCTGGTCTGAGCTTGCCAGCCAGTGTTGCGGCCGTCACCAACACAAAGATCTGCAGCAGAGTCAACAAGGGATGGTCAATGCAGCGCTAGATGCACGGCGAGGTGAAGAGCAGAATGCAGCAGCAAGATATGCTGTAGCAGGGTAAAGCAAACATCTCAGCCACGGAACTGCTACATTAAGTAAATTGACACAGTTCCAGCAACAGACACCATAGGGCTTGCCTGCCAGCCACAGATCTGGCAGGACATGACTCAAGACCATGCGTCAAAGATGCCAAAGTAAGTGTATGCGTGGAACAGTTTTTACAGGCTGAATGAAACAAAGCTTTGAACGGCATGTGTTCCGCAAAGCAGGTCTGTAATAATTACAGTTATTGCATCAAACGCTTGAACACACCGTGTGTTCAAGTGATGGGACAGCATGTCAAGAACAAAGTGGAGATCTCACCGGCATGTAGCACATGAAGGACATCATGCTCTCCAGCTTATGCCTCAAGCTGACTCCAGGGATGAGAAGGAATGCTAGCCCAGTCACTGTCACCGAAATGAACTGGCTAAGGGATACTGCCACTCCACTGATTGTTGTATCCTTTGTCAAGAACTACACACACACACACATATGGTGGTATCAGTGCAATGTTTCCACGGCTAATGTTATCATGCAGCGCTACAGGACCATAGCATGGTGACATGCAAATTGCTTGACGTTTGAGTGACAGGTAGATTTCCAGTTGGTGAAACGCAAGCCCAATGAAAACTGAAGAAAAGAGGCCAGTCAGTATAGACAATGTTACGATGATCCCAATGCAGGCCCAATGACTAATGCATGCTTGAATATGCTGAGATGTCAGCGCGATGGCGCCTCACATCAGCTATCGTGACTTGTCACAAGCATACCTGGAACACAATCCAGCCAATCATGACATAGGACACCAGTGCCCACAGCAGCATGCCTAGACACCAGCCATAGTTTGCCATTGTGTATGATATGCGCCCCACCAGACAAAGCCTTGTGTCTGCAAAGGGCTTCAGGTAGCACAGCATCTGCGCATTGCCGGCTGTCCACCGCAATCTGCCAAAAAGCACAAGGTGTTTCTGGTACCTGGACATTTTCATGCTGGAAGCAACATGCCTGCTTAGCAGCAGACTGCACAGACACTGTACAGACAAAGAAAATGTAAACGCCGCAGGCAGTTGCCAGCTGTGACTACTGACAATACTGCAATCACTCTGCAACACTCACCAATCCTTTAAGAACACAACATAATCCTTGCCACTGATTAGCTGAGGCGGCGGCTCAGCTTTGCTACAAGAATCAAGAACTATGCTAAACTATCTGTTGCTTGTTGCATTGCAGCACATGCTCACCTTTGCTCGTACAGCTCAGCCAAGGTCTGTGGGCATTGCCCTTCAGCAATTGTGGTTTTCAAGAACTTGAGCTTCCAACCTTGAGCCTGCAACCCCATGCTGGTAGGCACATCCTACAACACATGCAGCCTTTGTAAACTTTTTTTGGTTGCAACTTTGTAAACACAGCTACAAAGAAGGCACATGTTTGTTGGCCAATGCTTTGAAACAGTTTTTCAACAGATGGCTTACTCTAGACCGACGCTGAATTCGTGTAGGAGAACGACACATGCAT
>JAABUO010002732.1_pt1 | contig 21324 bp, 28 predicted proteins | sample 5559291 | NCBI WGS metagenome assembly JAABUO01 (sample SAMN10711878, study PRJNA513372) | rock metagenome | isolation source: Antarctica rocks | place: Antarctica: Victoria Land, Finger Mt sud
TGAACCGCCGGCGGCGCTCCACGCTCGTGATGACGTGAACTCTATCTTGCGACATAGTCATAAACATAGGCGTATGCCTATGCCCTCAGGTTATGCCGCGTGTCCGGTCCAAATGGGGGCTGCTCCACCTGCTGCCGCGCGTGCGCGAGGATCGCGGCGAAGCTGAGCTGATCGATCGACGAGCCGCGGATCGTCGTCGCCAGCGGATCATGCAGCGAGAGCGTCCGCTTGAACAGGGCGGCGAGCCCCGAGCCACGGTGGGCCACGACGTTTGTGCCGCCGTCCCAGGCGAGCGTCACGCCGGCGTTCGGGCCCGCGAGGACGTGAACGGTGACGCTCGACGGCTTGCGAAAGCTGTAGTCGAAGACCACATGCTGGACCTCGGTCCCCTGTTGCTCGAAAACCGTGACCGTCGCGGTGTACGCGGTGATGGGGGCCCAGGCGGCGGCGAATGCGTCGAGTTCGTGCGTAGCAGCAGCTGACGCCGCCGGGAGAGGTTGCACGGCGGGCGTCGTCGCCTGGGGGCTGGCGGTTGGTTGCCCGTTGGCGGGGACGGGGATCGGCCCGATGGCCAACAGTACGCCCGCGCAGGCCGCGGCGAGCACACGGGAAGACGGTGCCCGAGAAGCCATCATGTTCATGGGTCGATGTCGATCCTTGGCTTCGTCCTTTCGGGGCTTTGATCCAACGCTGTGGAGGCGGCCGTGACTGATAAACGGTTCGCCCCGCTAATATGTCAGCGAACGTAGTCTTGAAAACGCATCCCCAAACGGGTCGTTTAAGGGAATCGCTCTGCACTTGTAAACGTTCGTTCTTAGGACGGAACCTTCGACATTCGGACTATGTATTGATCTTACGCCGGGGCGCCTTATTGATCGCTTCAACTAACGGCATCAACGCGTCACCGGCTTCGCCGACTTCCTCGAGGAGGTGGTGCACGTGGGGTTCCAAGGCGCAAAGCCGTAGATCGACGCCTTCATCCCGACGTCTGCGGATCCACTGTGCGAACGTCAGGAGTGCGTCGTTATCGATGTTATCGACGGCTTGGAGACAAACGATGTAGGCGTCGAATTCAGGAGAAATCGCACTGTCGATGGCTTGGGCGAGAGTTGCTCCGTCCTCCTGAGCGAACGCTCCGTTCGCATTGAAGGTCAGCGTCGCTGTCGCTGGCGCGCCACCGCGGTCGTGGACCGGTTCACGCCCTTCGGTAGGATCGCGCTTCGCCGCAATGGCGAGTTCAAAGCCCATTTCTATCGTATTCGGGCTCATTGGCGGTGCGACCGTTTCTCGTGCTGGCAAAGCATGTGAAGGGGACCAGTTCAAGCTAGTGCGGCGCTTCAAAACAACCGACCTAACAGAAGGCACACATTCTCGAAACCGGGTCGTTTTTAGGACGACGCCTGCGGCGCGTCGAGATGCAAATCGACCCTACGACGTGGCGTCGTGTCGGTCGCTTGAGCTAACGGCATCAATGCGTCCCCGGCTTCGCCCACGTCCTCGAGAAGATGATGCACGTGCGGTTCTACGGCGCAAAGCCGTAGGTCGATACCTTCATCCCGACGTCCGCGGATCCATTGCGCGAACGTCAAGAGTGCGCTCTCATCAACGTTATCGACGGCTTCGAGACATACGATGTAGGCGCAGAACTCAGGAGCGAGCGCATCGTCGATTGCTCTTGCGAGCGCGGCTCCGTCCTCGTGAGAAAAAGCGCCGCTTGCATGAAAAGACAACGTTTTCGCTGGCGAGCTGCCACGCTCGAAGACCGGCCCCCGACCTTCGGTAGGATCGCGCTTCGCCGCAACCGTTAGTTCAAAGCCCATGTCTACGGTAATTCTCTGCGGGCGACTTGATGCCGCTAAAAAGGCCGGCGCGCGTGAGCTTGCCTGGCATTCCAGCAGCGCCAGAAAGGGTGGTTAATGGGACAAAGTCGGTTTGCGGGCTGCGCCTCACCCTAACTTCCTACAGATATCGCTTGACAGCGACGGTCTCCGGCGTGAGGCCCTCTCCGCGTAGCGTAGAATCAAACATCTCTTCGGCAGTGACGAGTAACGTTTGGTCAAGCTTAAAATTCATGGCAAGTAAAAATCCGTATTGTAGCGCGAAACCAGTTGCGCGGTGCATTTCCGTTATCCGATCGATGCCGATGCTATTCGGAGACCGCTCAAGACCGCCGTCGGCGCGCTTTTTCAGAACGTCTTGGATACCGTGTGTTTTCCCATGCACGATGACGCTCGGGTGTCCGTAATACCAGAACAACTCGTCCGCTTTGTCCAAAGCGGTTTTGACTAGCTCCGTCGAGCCTGGAATAGCGTGCTTAACCTGATCGAGAGCGGGGTTATCTCGAGCCCACTCCGCGTAATTATCGGCGATCGTCTTCCTGAACGCACTGTCAAACGCGCCCGGGTTTCGCTCAACTTCCGTGTGAACCGTCTTAGGAAGCAAGTCCAAGTCGCGGACCGCGGCTTTCTTGTTTTCGAGGAACCAGCGGTTTCGCGCATAGTACTCTATTAGCTGGCGGTTGAGAATGTACTGTGCTCGTGGCATTTCCATGAACGACAGTTGCATGCTCGCGGTATACACCTCGTGAAAGAGCGTCCCGAGGTATAGGCTAATGCAACGCAACGATTCAAGTTCTCGGTTATTCGCTATCGGGACGTTTCCGAGAGTCTCCAACGTCGCTTCAAATGCATCTCCCAAAGCGATGGCAACGTTGTAAGCCGCCACGAAGCGCGGCTCTTTCTCGGTCGAAGTGAAATGGATCTCCCTTTTCAAATCAGTGGATTTTGCAGTCATCGTCCTGAAGCGCCATATGGCAGGGAACAGTCACTGCCGGCCGATGACTTCCGCGTCGTCTAAAGTCCCCACGATGCCGCGGGCGAACGGTCCTAGATTGGTTGGAAGCGCTGCCCGGATGCTCTTGATAAAAGACGCTGGCAACTGTATGTCATCGTCCAACGGCATCGCAAGCCAGATGGGGATGAAACCGGCCTCGTACAATCGCGTAGTCTTTCCCTGCAATTCGTTCTCGAAGTCTACGACCGAACTGCTCGGAGACCGATTGCTGCGCGACTACTCACCGTTACGTACGTTGAGCGCTCTTCTTCTCGTACGACTTCGGCGACGTCGATAGTCACCTTCAGACTAGCAAGCGTAGACGCGATCGATGGATCGGGGTTTAGGCGCATCCTTTTCGCCGGTTTCGGCGCGAGCGCCGCATCCATGAGCGTCCACGGTTGACCATTGTCGAACTTCAGCGAGCGTAAGGTCTCAATGAGCTCAGCGACAACGGTCTGACGCTCGGTCTTGGTCGGAACGATGGGCATACCGAAAGAAACGTGGCGCCCTTCTACGTGGCGCGCGATCGTCGAGTCCGCTTTCACTGCCAACAGCAGCCCTTTGTTCAGCGCCTGGATTTCGCCAAAATGCCTTCCAGATGCGAGCGCGCGGACGCGCCCGACCTCGACGTCAACTGAGGAGCCGTCCTTTAGGTTAACGAGTAGATCAGGCTTAGGTGGCGAGCATTTCACAATGTCGTTGATGAGCTCGTCGATGCTGGCTCCGACCGCTAAATGCGCGAACGTGAATGCCTCGTATAAATCTTCGGCTAGGTCGCTCATAAATGCGGCAGCGCGGCGTTCCGTGTGATCGCGAAAAGGCACCCCCGCGAATCGCATGTTTAGAGCCCGCTCGCGTCGGGCGCGACGCTCCTGTGTCTCGCGGAGCACCGTTGAGCGCATTTCCGACCCCTCGCCCAGCGTTCTCATGTTGTCTGCGCCCCCAAGAAAACAGGTGGCACAGAGTTGAGAAGTCGTCTACCACTGGTTCCGACCTTCATGCTACTTTCGCCGCGAGGTCGGCGGTAATCTCGTCCGCCAACGCTTTCGCCCGCGATCCCACGTCGTCGTGGTCCACCAGGATCGGCTCGTCCGGCACCCAGATTTGATCGCCGCCAAGGATGGGGCGACCCGCATCGTTCTGCGGATAGAAGTCGGGCGTCGCATCAGAAATGCGGAGGTCCGAAGCGTGAAGGAACAGCGCCCCAACGTTCAACCTGCCCTGGCCGTCAAAGCCCCATTTTTGCCGCGCGTCAGAAATGGCAATGAGCGCCATCTCGACGATATTCTCGAACATATACGAATACAAGAACGGTCGATTATCTGCGCCGCCGAAGCGTAGGCGTTGCATGTAGGCGGCTGTTCCGCTTATATAGACGCGGAAGTTCGTGACGCGTTCCGTTTGGCTAGCGCCGTTACCCTCGTATACCTCGACGAAATCGGGGCCGGGGTGGGGCCCGTAATTGAACCCCTGCTCCCAAAAGTATGTTCGATGCCTTGTCCGATTGGGGCCAGCAAGAACCGATTCACACAGATCTTTGGCGCGGTAAGGCGGTTCGCCGAGCAACGTGCGAGATTTATAATCTCGTTTGTAATTTTCTGGCACCGCGTAGACGATCAGGATAGGGTCATTTACGGCCGGAACCCCGAAGCGTAGCTCCTGAAGACGTGCGCGCGGATCAGATGCCTCAATAGTGACGGTTTCCACCGATCGACGCAACGGCACGCGCCTGTTCGTCACGTGGTCGTATACTTTTTCGGCCAAATCAGCAAAGTCGTCATAGCGCAGGGTGTCCCACCCAACAATGTCCGCGCTCAGTTGATCCACGGCATCCTTCCGGACGACGACGAAGCCCGGTTCTTCGGCGCCAAGCGCATATCCCAGTTCGAGCATGACGTTCGGATTGCAGTCCGTCACGTCAAACATGCACACGTCCACCTCACTCATTATACGTCGGATTTTTTCCATAACGTGAACGTTTAAAAGGACGTCGTCCGCATAGCGGAACTCAACTCCGCTGCTCAAAAATCGCTGAGTGAATGCGTCCCGGTACGGCTGACCAAAACGGTACGGGTAAGCAATAAAGATGCTTCGCGCGCGTTTCGTGATAGGTTGTAGAGCTGAGGCCCCAGCATCGGACGGCAATTAAAATTACTCCGGCGATCCCATTTCGCGAAACGCCTTTGCCAGCGCATTTTCTTGGTCGCGACTCGACGGAGCTTGGCCCTTCGAGAGGTTATAAATCACATTGCGCGACAGCCCGGACCGGCGCTGAAACTCTGTTATTGGAAGTCCCGTCGCCTTCAGCCGGCGGGCAAAATCGGCCGCACGCCGAGCTCGATCTTCAAAACCTTGCTTCATACTCGTACGCCAACTTTGAAAGCAGTGCGTTGTAATCGGCGGCGGTCTTCGCGGCATTGACCCATTTGAATGGATACGGCGGCATGTTCGTTGCCTCGAACTCCAACAGCAAGAACTGAAAATAATTCGGGCGAGCTTTGGTGTTCAAATCGGCCTTTGCGCGAGAGGCTTCAACGGCAGGGCTCGCGTGAATCACGCCGTCAGGCTGTCGTGTTCCATCGGCAAGTGTCGTGCGTCGCCCCTCGTATCCTAGAAAGGCCGTTGAATGGTTCACTCCAACGATCGCCACTGGAATCGGCGGTTTTGATCCACCCTTCTCGCCGAAGTGCGTGACTTGCTTCGTGAGGTCCCCGCAGACGCGATCAATCTGTTTGATCATCGCCTTTGTAAGGATTTTTACTTCGACGCCAATTTCGGTGATGACAGTGGTTCCACGTTGCACGATGAACCCGGGCTCTGACACGGCGAGCGCGCCATGCATGATTTCGCCAAGTGTTCCGTCGGCTCGCCGGGCAGTCGTCCCGTAATTTAAGTTCGTGGGGTTCACGACTCGCTTAGCACCGTCAACGCCGGCGACGAATTGCGATGTCGTGGACCGCTGGTTCGCACGTACGTACAAGTCTTCATAAAGTTCAAGCGCCAAGCGGTCGCCCTGGGTCGACGATCGATGACGATAGATAGTACCGGAAAAGAGGTTCTCAAAGGCTGCGAGCAGCCGATATCCGGTAGCGGCGCCGGCCGTCACACGGTGATTCCTGCGGTTCCCGTGATGGATCGGACCTTATCGACGACGAGTTGTGCAGTCACTGCCCCAATCGTCCTAGGAAGTTTCATGTGGGCCTCGACACGTCTCTTAGCGATGTTGAGATACGATGGCTCAATATCGTTGCCAATTGAGTTGCGGCCCGCCGCAATCGCCGCGACCATCGTCGAGCCGGTTCCGACGAATGGATCGAGTATCGTATCGCCGGCGAACGAAAAGAGCTTGATTAAGCGTTCCGCCACCGTCACGGGAAATGGTGCCGGATGCTCTCGCGTTGAGGCACCTGGAACATCAGTCCACGGTGAACGAAGCCAGCTCTGCATCTCTTGTTTCGTCAGCATCGAAAGTGCTTTTTGGACGGGTTCCGGCGAGCGATATTCGCCTCCCTTACGCATGAAAAGGATGTACTCAATGTCGTTCTTCACAACAGCTCCGGGCTGATACGGCTTGCCGTAGAAACCGGCGCCGTTGCCCTCGGCTTCGTTCGCGCCGTTGGCAATTTTGCTCCAGAGAATCGGTGTCAAGGAATCGAGTTTGTTCTTTCGAGCGCGAACTTGAATATCGGCGTGGAGGGGCAGGACGTAGTGACGACCGCCACGCCGGCGCGACACACAGACGTCGCCAACGACGCAACAAATCCGTCCGCCGGGAACTAGCACGCGAGCGCACTCGCGCCACACCTTGTCGAGCTCATCAAGAAAATGCTCGTAGTCGTCGATTTCCGCCATTTGGCCGTCGCGACGCGCGTAAGTCTTCAGTGTGAAGTATGGCGGCGACGTGACGACCAGGTGGACGCTCTCGTTGGGGATCCAGGCGAGCTTTCGAGCGTCCCCGAGATGTAAACGGTGGCGCGTTGCATCGTATGGCTTCGGCCATGGCTGGAGGCGAAAGTCCCGGTTCGTCTCGAGCAAATGCGCGAGTGCCGCCGAGCTGTTGTCCGCGATCGCATAAGCCAGGTTCAGCACCATTGATAAAGCCTTTCTGCGGCCAGGAGCCTGTCCCTCCGGTACCGGGGGACATGGGGGGTAAGGGTCGAAGGCGGTAGAGCAGTGTTGGTCAGTGAGCTTGCAAAGCGCGTGAATCGGAGCCCAGACACTATCAAGCGATGGGTCGACGAGGGGCTTCTGAAGTGCTATCGCGACGAACGGAACCGCCGGCAATTTTCCGAGGAAAGTGTCGATCGTTGTCTCGTCCTCGCACAATTAAGCGTTGCAGCGCAGCTCCAGAACCGGAAGCTAGCCGAGGTCGTCGCAGATATGCCCGAGCAACTCATCCTTCTACCATCTTGACGTTTTGACGTTAAAGCGTGTGAACGCCTAGACATTACAACGTCTAAACGCTATGGTGTCAATATGATCCTCGCGGTGATTAACGAGAAGGGCGGCGTTGGCAAGACGACTACTGTCGCGACGCTTGGCCATGCGCTCGCACAACGTGGGGAGCGGGTCCTTGTCGTCGATCTCGACCCTCAGGCGAACTTGACGGCTTGGATCGGGACGGACGATTCGCCGCGCTCGACCGTCGCAAACGCGCTTGCGGACAAGACCGCGATCGCCGACGCGATCGGCGCGTCCACGGCCGGCACCGTCGCGCTTGCATATGGGAGCCGCGCGGTAGCGGATGCTGCGGACGATTTACGCGCGTCCAGCCCGGCCCCAGCGCTAGCCTTACGACGAGCTCTGCGAGGTCTGGACTACGACCGCATCCTGATTGATTGCCCTCCGGGGCTAGGCGTGTTATCCGTCAACGCTCTCTGTGCCGCGGATGAACTCATTATCCCGGTCAATTCTCAGGCGATGGCGCTTAGCGGGGTCGTGCAGCTCGAAGCGACGATCGAAGAGCTTCGTGACGCGGAAGTCATCCAACGGGCCCCGGTTCGGCGGCTGTTGCTGACGATGTACGATTCACGTCGGGCGCTCGCTCGCGAAGTCCGCGAATACCTCACGGGGCGCGAACCTCGCTATGTTTACGAGACGACGGTGCGGGCATCGGCGCGAATCGCAGAATGTTACGGGCACCACCGCACGATTTATGACTATGCGCCGCGCGAGGGCGTCGCCGAAGACTATGCACGACTTTCAGAAGAGGTGCAACTTGCCATCGCGCCTCGGTGATCCTGCACCCCAGCCAAAGACGGGTGCCGCTCGATTTGCAAGTCCGTTGACACATGAGGAGAAGAAGAAAGACGCTTTAACGCCAAAGCGTCAAAACGTCGAAACGGCGACGCGTCAGAAACAGCCCATGACGATCCGCCTCACTCCGGCTGCAATCGACAAGCTTTCGGAGATCGAGCGCGACTTACGGCGCGCTGGCGTTCGGGCGCGACGCGCTTCGGCGAGTGAGATCGTCGAGGCCCTTATTGACCGCGCGGATTCAGCATCGTTGGCCGACACTTTCAAGGCTGACAGCTGATGAAAACGCCTGCCGTCCCGACGCGGTCTCCGCGCCCACGTAAGAGTGAAGCGGTTCCCGCGACTTCGAACAGCCCCGAGGAAGCGTACCGAATCGCGCGCCCCCTTCGCAGGGACGAACAATCTCCAACACCGCCGCTTATGGCGACGGTACAACACCGAATTTCAGTGATAAAAGCTAGCCAGCTTAAAGCGCTTCAACTTCGCCTATTTCCCGAACTGCCAGACGACCGGCGCGCGGCGCCTAACGCCGTTGTTCGCTCTTCCGTCTTCGGCGTCATAAGGCGAGGAAAGCGAGCGCGTGTGACCGATATGCCGGTCGCCGCACCGCGAGGTCTTGAGATCGCGATCACCGGGTGGCGGCTTGACCAACACGACCTCGACATTTGGCTCGAGATTATGCACGCAGCCGGCGGGTCAAAGCCGGGCGACGAGGTTCGATTCCAACTCCACACGCTCATGAAGCGCCTCGGTCACAAGAGCCGAGGCGGAAAGAACGACTACGACTCCTTAAAAGCTCGGTTGCGTCAACTTGCCCAAACTACCGTTGCGTTCGCCTCTGGCACGCTTGAAGGCGTCGCGGGCGCGTTTTTCGCTGGGTTCGCGATTGATAACGCAACGGGCGAAGGCGTCTGCATCACAAACCCTTTGCTCCGCCCACTTTTCGAGGACATTACCCACCTCGATATCGAGCAGCGGCGGGCGCTCGGTCAGGATCAGCTTGCTAAGGCCCTCCACGCGCTGCTTGCATCTCATGCTGAATGGCTTCCGATGCGGGTCGATACGCTCATGCAGCGTCTAGGCGCGCATTACGAACGCCTACGCGACTTTAAGCGAGATCTCAAGAGTGCGCTCGAGAATTTTGTTGTGCGCGGATGGATTCGAGGTTTCGAGTTTCAGCCTGGCGGTCGGGGAGTCGAGTTGATCGGGATCGACAAGATTCCGAGCCCTAGTCAGCAGCGGGCGATAGAGGCGAAGCGAGCTTCGGGATAACACTCGCGCTTTGAGGGCTGCTTCGGGATGAGATTCGCGCTTTTCAGACGCTGGCTTATCTTCGGGATGAGACTCGCGCCCCTTCGGGATAACACTCGCGCCCTCGCAAGCATCTTCGGGATGAGACTCGCGCCCCTTCGGGATAACACTCGCGAATGCTTCGGGATGACACTCGCACGGGCTTCGGGATGACACTCGCGACCAAAGTGGGCGGAAAGCCTTGTTTCATACGGCTTTGCTCGTTATTTTGACGTCGGCAAATCATTTAACGTAAATCCTATTCTAAATCCACGTTACCCGCATGCGCATGTGCGAGGCGCAAGTCGGTAGCCCGAGGCTCCGCCTCGGCCCGTTGAAAATGCGCTCCGGCTTCGACTGCCGCAAAGGGTCTCGCCGTTCACCGTCCCGTGACGGTAGCACCCGGCGCAAGGGTCTCCGCTTCGCTGCGATCGCGCTCCGCGCGACTAGCGCCCTTGCACCGGGCGCTAAGGCTACCCCCGACGGTGAACGGCGAGACCCCCAGACGGCGCAGCAACCGATGGCCCATGCCGCCGCGCAACGAAAAGACGGTCCCGGCTCAACACCCCTCCGGCGCAGCCCTCCAAAGGGCGAGCGGAGGCTCGATTCGGGTCCGCTCGGGGGTGATCGCGCCGGAGTCCGGCCCCCTCCGTCGCCTAGAAGAGCCGTTTCGACCTCGGGACGGGTGAGAAGCCATCGGTGGGGCTTGAACGTGTCCTATAGGCCAGGAATCGAAAGTACGGTGGCGCCGACAGTCAAATATAGGCATTGACGAATATAAGCCTTAACAAATATAGTGGCGACATGCAGGTGTTTGCGGCACTCGCCGACCCCACCCGGCGGCGCATCGTCGAGCTTCTCGCGGAGCGCGATTACCCTGCTGGCGAACTCGCCGGCAGGTTCTCGCTCTCCCAGCCTGCGGTCTCGCAACACTTGCGGACCTTGCGTGACGCGGGGCTCGTCCGCGTCCGTCGCGACGCGCAGCGACGAATTTACGCGGTTGATCCACGTGGCCTCGCCGAGATCGACACCTGGCTCGCGCACTGTCGTCGCTTCTGGAACTCGCATCTCGATGCGCTTGAAAACGCCCTGACACAAGGAGATCCGAATGACTGAACTCGGCACGCTCATCGACCGCCGTGCGGTGCGCTTTGAGCGTTTTCTTCCCGGCCCGATCGAACGTGTCTGGGATTTCCTCAGCGACGGGAAGCGTCTCCCCACCTGGTTCTATGCGGGAAGCATCGAGCCGCGCGTCGGCGGCGTTGTGCACTTCGAAAACGGCGTTGACGGTCATGTGACGGCGTACGAGCCGCCCAATCTCCTCGAATACACTTGGAACGAGGTCGACGCGCCGTGCGGCGAGATCGCGAACGCTCTTGTTCGTTGGGAACTCAGCACGGTGGGTGAGCGCGTCCGGCTCGTACTTATACACAGCCGCGTCCCCGAGCCGGTGGTCACAATGCTCGGCGCTGGCTGGCATACATTCCTCGACCGACTCGACGCGCGTCTTGCCGCTCGCGATCCCGGCGCGATCGCGACCGCTTACGCTGCACTCGAACCGACCTACGAAGCGCACTTCGTGCAGACGGAGCAGCGATGAATCGTCCGTCGGAAGTGGATTTCCGTATGCCCTCCACGGCGAAGCGGGCCCCGCGCGCCGTCGCGGACGGCGCCAGCGGGATGATCATCGCCATCGCCCATGTGGGCGGCCCCCCTGAAGCGGCGTTCCGGGCGCTCACGACGAGCGAGGTTGAGCAGTGGTGGCGCTGGCCGGGCCGGTACCACCAACGCGACTGGAAGGCCGATCTTCGCGTTGCCGGTCCCTGGAGCGTTACCGTCGAGTTGGACGACGGTGCGCGGGTCCACGGCTGGGGTGAATTCTGCGAGGTCGACATCCCTGCCAAGCTCGTGATGACGCGGCGCTTCGATGCCCACCCTCTGCTCGGCGAGCGCGAGACAACGATCACGTACCGCTTCGAAGCAAGTGAACACGGCACACTCGTAACCGTTCGCGACGAAGGCTTCATCGGGCGCTCACAGGCGGCGTATGGCAACGCCGACATCTGGGAGCACGTCTTAGGCTGGCTCGACGCGTACCTCACAGCAGAGGCGCGTGGCGAATCGGGGTCCCCTCTGGGGTGATCGCGCCGGAGTCCGGCCTCACCGCGCGTCTCCCGCGGAACGGGCCGTCCGGCGTCTAGGAGTGCCGTTTCGACCTCGGGATGGATAAGAAGCCATCGGCGGGGCTCGAACGCGTCTTAGAGCCTCAAATCGACGAAAACGGGCACCGGCTATAAGCGGCTGCGCTCGTCGACGTACACCGGCGGCATCTCGAGCACGTCGTCGTACGATTCCCGCCCGATCGAGAGCAGCGCGAGCGCCTGGTCGGCCTTGAGGCCGCGGAAAAGCTGCGGGTCGACGACCTGCTGCCGGTGCCACGACAGCGAGCTACCGCCGCTCTGCGTCGACGTCGACTCGAACCCACGCGAGCTGCGCGATCGGCCGCGGCTTTCGCTCACGCGCGCCACCTCGACGCTCCCAGAGAGTTTGGCGACGCCCTCGATCGTCGCGGGGTCCTCGGTCCGAAAGACAATCCGCTGCCGAAAATTCTGCAGCACCGTATTCGCGAGGTGCTCGTTTCCGCCCAAGGCCGCGTAAAACGAGCTCACCGCCTGCGCCGAGACGATCCCCAGGCACCCCGAGGAACGCGACTTGTCCCAAAACGTCAGGTCCGAGAGCGCATCGCGGGCGGCGCTGATGATTTCCTGGTACTCGTCGCACAGGAAGAAGACCGGCCGGTCTTGGTTCCAGCTTGCCTCCGAACGCCGCCGTTGCAGCACGTTGAAGAGCCGTAGCTTGACCAGCGTTAGCGCGACCTTCGCGCCCATGCCATACTGCGCGGTTGGCAGCCGCACAAGATAGACGCGGCCGTCGAGCACCGATTCCATCGCTGGCCCGGCGCCGGCGGTGCAGAACGCGTCGACGAGCTCCGGCTGCGTGAACGGCGAGAGTACCTGGGCGACCTGGAAGGCGACGCTCGATTTGAGCTTGGGATCAAGCTGCGCGAAAATCTGCGCGTCGTAGGCGAGGTACGATGCGAGCCGGCGCGCCTCGCGCTCGTCGCCGGCGGCGCGTAGCGCGTCGAGCTGCGTCCTGGCTTCGGCGTCCCACGCCGCGCGGGTTTCCGGTTCGAAGAGGTACCGGTGCAGGGCGCTCAGCGCGTAGCGGTCGGCGAGGAACGAGAGCACGCCCAGCGCGTTGCGGCAGCGCTCGACCGCCGAATCGACCCAGATCGTGTCGTGCGGTGTGCCGCCGAGCAAGAAGGCCGATTTCAAAAACGATGCCGCGACTTCGGGAGTCAGGCCGGCGAGAAGATTCATCGACGCGGCGCCGGGGCCGATCGTCACGAGGTCGCGATCGGGGTCGACGTCGCGGCTCGTCTCGCGCACGAGCGCGGCGACCGTCTCGCCGTAGTCGCCTTTTACGTCGAAAATCAGCCCGCCGCAGTCCTGGTCGAGCAGCTGGAGGAGAAGCGGGTTAATTGCGTGGGTCGTCTTGCCTTGGCCGATTCCGCCGAACACAACGATGTTTTGCGCGGCATCCGCGAACGGGAGCGAAACCGCGCGATGCGCCGCGATCCCCGCGCCGTGGCTTTGCTGCGCGAGCTTTCCAGTCGACGTCCCGAGCCAGAGCGAAAAGCCGCCACCGCGACGCGGCCACGTCGGGCGAACGTAGAGTCGGCGGCCGTCGAGCACCTTGGTCGTCAGCTGCAACGCGACGATTCCCAGAACGCCGGCGCTGAGCTCGGCCCACTGCACTTGCGCGCTGGCGAGGCCATGCGCGCGGAAGAAGAGGCGGCGGCCGTGATCGGCCGCAAGCCAGGTCGCGATCCCGTAGCCGAGCGCGAAACCGTAGCTCCCGCGCAGCCACCACAGCTCGACGAGGTTGCGCGAGCGGATCGTCCCGGTCGTCGCAATTGTCCACGCCCACCACGCGAGCGGAAGCAGCCAGATCGCGATTGCAACGCGCAAAGACAGATGCCATCGCGGGCTGCTCTCGAGCTGCACGGCTGTCCTCGGCGCCGCGATCGTGACAACGCCGAAGACGACCACCGCGATCGTCGCAAAAAACAACGCCCAGCCGATGACGCCGAAAAACGGCGACGGCGACCAGGGCGAGCCGGGAACGGTTCCGCGCGCGACGCCGCCCCGCCGGCGAAGGGCTGCGTAGCGGCGTATCCGGCTAGAAATCAAAGTTTCCTCGACGCGAAGATACCGAACGTGCCCTGGTGTCAGCTCGCGTCGTTTTCCGCATCTTCGTTCGTCTTTCGCCGAGCCTCCTGACTCGCTTGAATGAAAGTCATGGTGAAGGCCTTGGCATTGTTGGCCGCGTCGAGAAACGATGCTGCCCTCTGCGGCGGCGGGGAGGCGGTATCAGGATGCAACACAACAGCTACGTCGTGATATTGATGTATCACGCCAACGGAGTGCCATAAAATTTCGGCGAAAACGAGGTCTATCTCGAAGAGCATATCGGGTTCGCTTGCGACGCCGCGGCGCGGCCCAGGTTCAGGCGTGACGTGTAGCATCCCACTGTGGGAAGCGTAGTCCTGGACCTCTTTTAGGCTCGCGACCGCGACCCCGATTCGGCCTTGGTGAATCTTCCTTAATCGCGCTGGACCGAAGTCACGTTTACGGTCCTTTTTGGAAGATTGCCACCATCGTTCCAGATCGGAAGGCTCGTTCGAAAAGTGCCGAAGCAGTAGCTGAATTTCCATCATGTCGCGCATCGCGTCCGTCGCAACGCTCAGCATGCCGTGATAGGCTGATACAAGACCGACTTCGACATCGGCGAGCGCTCGACGCGCGAAAAACACGATGCGTTCAAGCTTAGGTTCCCGCTCTGCGACCGTGATGAGTTCCGCCAGGTGCCGTAATAGATCGTCGAACCCGCGACCTCGGACGCCAGTGTACCGGTAGAGCTGTTCGACGTCCCTACGCGTACGTTCGGCGCGCTCGACAAGCCTGTGCAAACGAGACGTGGCAACATCGTCGTGGGCGCTGTCGTGATTCATACGTTTACCTGCACCCCCGTGCGGTCATCTCTTGTGAAACGAAAGCGACCGCGTTCGCGCGTCGCTGCACGGCGGCAGCATGCCGCACGTTCGCCAGCGCGCGGCAAGCATACGCGTCGTACCCGATGAGTCGGCGATCGTTTGCGGCGTTCCAGCCGTTGCCGTAGCCCCAGCGCGACGCACCGAGCGCGACTGCGAGGGCCGCGATCGCGGCGAGTGCGGCGATCGGCGTCGCGTAGCTGACCAGCGCCGCGAGCGTCTTTTGCAGCGCGCCGACGACCGCGATGCGCTTGGCGAGCTCGCCGGCATCCGGAATCGCTTGTTGGAGTCTCGCGACTCCGGCATCGACGCCGGTCGCGATCGCGGCGGGGATCTTCGCGCGCTCGGCGGCCGCGTTGGCGTCGGCGAGGAAGAAAAGCTCGACCGGATCGAGGTCGGCCTCTTTGACGACCCGCCGGATCGCGAGCACCCGTTTGACTTCCTCGGGCGTCGGCGCACGGCCGTTGATTTCGCGAAACGCCTCCTCGAACGTCACGGCACGCCAAGCTTCGCGGCGAGACCACCCCAGAGCACGTCCACTTTCTCGAGCCAGCGCCGCAGCTCGGCGCGGTCGCCGAAACGCAGTCCGTCGACCTTCGCTGAAAACGCCACTGGCGGGTTGGCCGTCGCCGTCTGATCGACGAGCCGATCGAGCAGCTCGGGGAACTCGACGACGATCCCGCCGGCGTCTTCGAAGGCGGTGCGGGTCCTCGATTCGTTCCAGCGGCCAAACTTAGCCGGGTCGCCGAAGAAGAGGTTCTTGAGCGCGACCATCGCGCGGGCTTGGCCGTCGAAAGCCGCCGTCGCCGAGCGCAGCAAATTGATCGAATCGGGAGTGCGCGCGAGCACCCACAAAAGCGTCGCCTCGCGACCGAGCTCGCGCAAGCCGTCGAAGAACGCCGGCAGTTCCGATGTCATTTCCGCGCCGATGCCGGCCGGTAACGAGACGACGACTTGCTCGCGGTCGCTTTCGTGCAAGAGCGAGAGCAGCTCGAGCCAGCCTTCGTGCTGACGCAGATCCACGGCGACGGCGTCGCCGGGGAACATGCGCGCGAGGTCGGGGTTGCGCATGTCGCTGTCAATCACCAGCGGCGCGATCCCGCGCGTCAGAAGCCAATCGACGAACGACTGCGCCGCGAACGATTTGCCGACGCCACCCTTATCGCCGTGGAAAAAGTGGACGCTACCCAAGCTCACAAGTCCGCTGGCATCTCGACGGCTTTGCTTCCGGTCCTTGCACGCGGTTCGTTCGTCGTCGGCGCTTTCGGAACGGCATTCGAAGCGATCTTTGCCGGTGGTCGTTTCTTGTTGCCCCGCGAGACGTAGCTCTTCAGCGTCGGCGTGCCGACGTCGATGCCGTCTTCTTTGAGCGCTTGCGCGATTTCGTCAAACGTATAGCCTCGCTTGAGGGCGACGCGCACTTCGTTCTTTATTTGTCGAATCGCCTCAGCGATTGAGAACGCCTTGGGTGCTTTCGGTTTTTCCGGCAATGCGCGTAAGCGGCTCTTCGCCGCTTCGATTCGTTCGGGTTCAACAGCTCGTGCCATGCCCTTCTCCCATGCGTTTCACGATGCTTTCAGCACCGCATTGCCAGCCTTCAAAGCCTTGCGGTTCCGTTCGCTCCCGTGTTACCATCGCCTGCAATACGGAGACTAAGATGAACTCACAGGGTAGGGTTTCGCTACCCGCGCGAAACCAAGATGCTGCGGGGCCGAGAGAAGGCCGCTCCGCGCTGCGCTTGTCGCCGCCTCACGATGCGCGCATTGCGCGGTCAGGGCTGCGCCCCGACACCCCGAAGGGCCGGCGATGAACGCGCGGCGCGGGACGGAAACGCGTGCGCGACAGCATCAGGTCGCCGTCCGTTTCTCAGACGCCGAATGGGAGCACGTCGCGAAGAAAGCGTCGGCCGCGGACCTTCCCGTGACCGCTTACGTGCGCGACGCCGCGCTTGGTCGCGAGCTCGCCGCTGGCTCGCAGGTCGTCGCGGAGCTGCGGCGTCTCGGCGGTTTGCAAAAGCATCTGTTCACCGAAGGCAACGGCGTCGGCTCAGTGGAGTATGCGAAAGTGTTGCTCGCGATCACCGATGCAATCGAACGGATCGGTCACGGCGCCGATGTCTCGGTTGAAGCTTGAAGAGATCGAGCTCCAGATTGGTCGGCATCAGAAGGTCGATCTTGTGATACCGGTACGCGGCCCCTTATTTGCGCAGGTCTACCGCTGGACGTGTGGGTGCAGCGCTCGGTATGACGAGCGGTGCGCGCAGGGGCAGCTGTTATGGTCGGCCTGTCGCGAGCACGGTAAGACGTGATCGCGAAGGTCATCTCGGCGAAAGCCGGCGGCCGGACCTTCGGCGGGCTCGTGGACTACGTGACCGCAGCGAACCGGCTCGACCGGCCCAAGGGCCGCGAGTTCGACGAGCTCGTGCGTTACGTTGGGCGCGAAGATACCGTGGATCTCGCGACCGGGGAAGTGATCGCGAAGGCGATCGCGATCGAGACGCAGGGCGTTGCGTCGCTACGGACCGCGGCCGTCGAAATGGAGGCGGTCGCAGCGCAGTGCCGGCGGCTGCGCGCGCCGGCGGACTACCATCTCGTCGTCTCCTGGCAAGAGGGCGAGCATCCGACCTCCGACGAGGCGTTCGCCGCGGGGCGCCACGCGCTCGCGGCGCTCGGCATGGAATCCCATCAGTACGTCATGGCGGTCCACGGCGACACGGCCAACGTCCATTTGCACGTTGCCGTGAACCGGGTCCATCCTGAGATGTACCGTGCCGTCTCGCCCTTCCGAGATTACATCAAGCTCGATCGGGCGATGCGGGAGATCGAGCTCGAGCAGGGTTGGGCGCACGATCGAGGACCGACCGTGGTTCGTGAGATCGAGGGGCGCGCGCCGGAAGTCGTCCTCGCCTTCAAAGACCAGACGCATGGTCGCGGCATGGACGAACCGGCGCCGGTGCAGCAGAAGGCACATGACCTGCGAGCATGGTCGGGAGACCGGCCGTTCACCGAATGGGTGCGCGAGGCGGCGCCGGCGCTGAAGGCGGCCTTGGCGCGTGACGGCGTCGGGATCGAAGACGTCCAGCGCAGCCTCGGGGATTTTGGTCTAGAGCTGCAGCGCAAGGGCTCAGGGCTCGTCGTCGTCCACCACGCCGATCCGAACCTCATCGCCAAAGCCTCGCAAGTTGCGCGTTTTCTGAGTCGCGAGCAGCTCGAGCAGCGCGTCGGGCCGCTCGACGAGCGGGTGCCGACGTTCCGATCGCCGGAGCGGCAGACTGCGCAGCGGGGCGCGGAGCTCGGTCGCGAAGCGCATTCGCCCGCACGCGAGGCCCTGCACGAGATCGCGGGCACGCCGGCGACACCCGCGCATGAACGCGACGAAGACCGTCGCCGAGCCCAACGTGCCTTCGAGCAGGAGCGTCTCGATCGCGATCACGCCTCTCGGGAAGCGTCTCGTGAGCAAGGTGAGCGGAAACGGGGCGGCGCGCCGGGTCGCGATTATAAGCGCGATCCCGAACGCCGCGCCGATCGGCGCGAGGAGCGTCGCACCGAACGTGAGCGGATGTACGCAGACTTCCGCAGCGAGCGTTCGCGCGGCGACGTTGGACGAGCCACGTGGGAGAAGCAGCGCGCCTTCGAACGCGCTCGCTACGCCGAGATTACCGGACGTAAGACCGGGTACCGCCGCGAGCTGCGCGAGACGGGGCTTGCTCCGCAGATCGCGACGTCGCTTGCGGCTTTTCGCGCCGCGCAAGAGCGTGCCGACCTGCGCGATGCGATCGTACAAGAGCGATCCGCCCTCAAACGTGAACTGCACGTCGAGCAGCGGCAAGCCTGGCGCGAGTTTGTCACGGGACGCGCGATGGCCGGCGACGAGGCCGCTATCTCGGCGCTGCGGGGGCTACGGTATCGCGAGCGGCGTCGCGAATGCGAGCAGGAAATCGAGAGTCCTTATCTTGCGCTACGCGGCGTCGGCGACTACGAACCGCGCTTCGTACGTGACTTGCGCGACGTCGACGCGCGCGTCGAACGCAACGGCGACGTCAGCTATCGTTGGCGCAAAGACGGCAGTGAGGCGTTTCGCGATCGCGGTCCAGAGATCGCTTTCCAGGACACGAGCGACTCGAGTATCGCTGCCGGTCTCGAGCTCGCGCGCGCCAAGTGGGGCAACACGGTAACGCTGCACGGCAACCTCGAGTACAAAGAGCGCGCGCTTGGCATCGCGGTCGAATATGGGATGCGCGTCACGAACCCGGAGCTTCAAGATCGCCAGCGTCAGCTCGTGGTCGAGCAAGAACGTATGCGTGCTCAGGAGCGGGAGCTTTTATTGCAAAAGGAGCGTTCGCGCGAACGCGGCGTCGAGCGCAACGGTCCGGAAATAGGTCGGTAGATGAGTAAACTTGATCCCGATAATTGCCCGCACTGCGGTATTACGTGGCTTGGCGCGCCGATTCCCCGGAGGCGGAACCCGGGGTTCGCACTACGGTGCAAACATGGTTCTGGTCCTCGCCGAGCCGGAGAACCGGAACTATTAACTTTGCGATGCGTGTGGAACGCAGACCCCACTCGGCATCTGGAACTACGGCTACAAGCCGAAGTTTCTCGCTAAAGTCTTGCTGAGCGAATTTGAGCGTAGACCGGAACCAGAGTAAGTAGCGACGCCGGGACTCGAACCCGGAACTTCCGGCTTATAAAGCCGACACTCTGACCAATTGAGTTACGTCGCCCCGTCGTCGGGGGTGACGTATTCGGTCGTCGCCGCATTCGCGTCGCGACCGTGTCATAAGCGCGCTCGCCAATACTCGATGCGCTCGCGCCCGACAGTGTCGTGCCACCAGAGCGGCATGCGATTCCATTCTGCTTTGCGTTGGGGCGGCGTCTTTTCCGCCCAATCCATAAAGACGTTGCCACACCAAGTCGGGACCGGCGGCAGATTCCACGGTTCGTCTAAGCATCGTTCGGTGCTCATGCTATTGCACGGTACAACGTCGAGCGGCCGACGCGCAAGACGCGCGCGACGTGCGATGGGCTTTCGCCGCGTTCGAGCATCTTGCGCGCTTCGCGGATCTGCGATGACGTGAGCGCAGGGGGACGGCCGATGTGTTCTCCGCGGCTCTTGGCGGCGCGCATCCCGGCGACGGTGCGTTCGCGCAGCACGTCGCGCTCGAACTGCGCGACGGCGCCGAGGACGGCGTAGAGCATCTTGCCGGCGGCACTCGCCGTGTCGATGTGCTCGGTCAGCGAACGCAGCGCGACGCCGCGTTCGCGCAGCGTCTCGGCGACTTCCAGCAGATTGCGCAGCGAACGCCCTAGCCGATCAAGTTTCCACACCACGAGGGTGTCGCCGGCGCGCAGCTCGGCGAGGGCGCGATCGAGACGCGGCCGCGATCGCAGCGCCCCGCTCTCCTTGTCTTCGAAGACGATCTTGACGCCGGCGGCGAGCAGCGCGTCGCGTTGGAGCCGAGTCGTTTGTTCGTCGGTCGAGACCCGGGCGTAGCCCACGAGACGAGGAGCCGCGTTTTCAATGATCTGGGAGTCATCCGCTCGCGCGAAACGCGTTCGTAGGGCTTTATTTGATGACGCTTTCCGCTGTTTCGACCCCGTCGACGATTTCGTTGCGATCGTCGACGCTGGCGCCACGGAGCGGCCGTGGCGACCCATGAGATCCGCGAGACGAGTATCGTCGCCAGATGCGCTCGCGATGAACAGCTCGTCGAGCGGAATTGCGCCCGGCGGCCGACGTTTTGTCGCCGGGCGTTTAGCGCTCGAAGCCACGATAGCGCTCCAACTGAATTCTCAATGCGCGCTGAGTCCATGCCGGCACGTCGTCCGGTGTCATCGCGACGATCCGCCCTCGCTCAAGCGTCAGCACGGGCCGGAAACCTTGCCCTGAGTTATCGAAGACGTCGAGCCGATCGAGTGTGTCTGCAACGGCGACAAGATTCGCGAGGCTGCGCTCGTAGCGTCGACGCACGGTTTCGGCCGGGACCGTGCGGCGTTCGATTGCGGCTCGTTGCTCGACGCGGACGACGTTCCGCTCCGGTTTGTCGAGCGCGATGTATGTCATCGAGACCCGGTACCCCCCCAACGCTTGCGCCTCGGTGATAAGTCGACGTTCGGAGTTACCCGAAAAGGTTGTCTCGATCCGAACGGTTCACCACGTGCCAGGGCGACTTCGCGCTGACCGAGCGCCTCGCGGCTGGCCGCCGTTGCGGCTGCGTCGGGATTGAAAGGGTTCATCGCAACGGCGATTTCGTCGGAATTGATGATCCGAGGAATCGCGAAGTCGAGCGCCAGTCTGCCGTTGCGGACCTCGCGAACGAAGTACTTTTTCCCGAGCCGTTGGGTCCGGCGATAAGATGGAGCTCGGCCACTCCGCGTTAAAATTCGCGTAAGCGTCTCGCCGATCGTCCGCCGTCGACGAGTTCCACGACGTAGCGGCTGCCGTCAGGCAGCTCCTCGACGTCGAGACCGTCGTCGGCGTAAAAGATTGAGACTCCCCCTGCGAGCTGGTCGAGCGCGGTCAGTGGAAGGATGGTCCGGCGTTCCGCGCGCCGGCGAGCAAGCCGTCCGCCGCGCGTGGTGCCCTCGATCATGCAGTCGTCATTTCGGGACAGACTTTCAGGACCCGCAAAGCCGCGCCCCGCCTGGGGCCGCAAATAATCCCAAAAGGGGACGATTTCAGGACAATCTTTTGCCGTGGTGGCCTATGCCGCGGTTCGGGAATTAGATCGCTGGTATGAGCGGCGCGTCGGCGAGGTAGCATATCGTGCGCGTCACGGCATCGCGTAAGATCGCGAGGGGCATTGTCGGATGGGCGACCCAACGGTCCTC
>JAABUO010002734.1_pt1 | contig 21316 bp, 15 predicted proteins | sample 5559291 | NCBI WGS metagenome assembly JAABUO01 (sample SAMN10711878, study PRJNA513372) | rock metagenome | isolation source: Antarctica rocks | place: Antarctica: Victoria Land, Finger Mt sud
CTTCGTGCGTCCCTTTGGCTCGAAAGCACACGAAAGTCTCGAAGATTCGAGACAAATCGCCGTGCGAGAGCCTCCAAACCAAGGCGGCGTGCGCCAGTTCCGCAGATTTTCACAGGCCTGCTAGTGGCATTTCGCACGCTGCGCGACCTCGACGTCCGCGGCAAACGCGTCATCGTGCGCGAGGATCTCAACGTTCCGATGAAGGACGGAGCCGTCGGCGATCCGACGCGCATCATCGCGGCCGGCGAGACCTTGCGCTATCTGCACGATGGCGGCGCACGCACGACCGTGCTCTCGCATCTTGGGCGGCCCGACGGCAAGCGCGACTTCTCGCTCAGCCTGCGCCCGGTCGCGACCGAACTCTCGCGCCGTCTCGGCTTGCCGGTCGCCTTTGCGGCAGATTGCGTCGGACCCGTCGCTGCCGTTGCGACCGAAGCGATGCGCGACGGCGACATCGTGTTGCTCGAAAACGTTCGCTTTCACCCCGAAGAGGAGGCCAACGACCCGGACTTCGCACGCAGCCTCGCGGCAGCCGGCGACCTGTACGTCAACGATGCGTTCGGCACGGCGCACCGCGCGCACGCCTCGACGGAAGGCATCACGCGCTACTTACCCGCGGTTGCCGGATTCTTGATGGAATCGGAGTTACGCGCGCTCGGCGAGTTGACGCTGCATCCGCGCAAGCCGTTCGTTTGCGCCATCGGCGGCGCGAAGGTCAAAGACAAGGTCGGCGTGTTCACGCATCTGATCGAACGCGTCGACGCTTTCGTCATCGGTGGCGGCATGGCCAACACGTTTCTCGCCGCGCAGAACATGAACGTCGGCAGGAGCTTGCGCGACGCCGACCTCGAGCCGGCGCGCGCGATCCTCGACCTCGCGCTGCGCAAGGACGTCGACTTTGAACTGCCGACCGATGCGGTCGTTTCCACGGCATTCGATGCCGACGAGAACGCCAAGACCGTGACGCTTTCCGCCATCGACGACGAGATGATCCTCGACATCGGTCCGCAAACGGCGCAGCGCTATGCCGCAACGTTGCGCGCCGCCAAAACGATCGTCTTCAACGGCCCCATGGGCGTCTACGAACGCGCGCCGTACCGGGCGGGAACGCGGCAGATCGGCGAGGCGATTGCTGCCGCGACGCAAGCCGGAGCGACGAGTGTCGTCGGGGGCGGCGATGCCGCAGCCGCCGCGAACGAGCTCGGTTTCGCCGCTGCGATGACGCACGTCTCGACCGGTGGCGGTGCGACCCTCGAATATCTCGAAGGCAAAACGTTGCCGGGCGTCGCGGCACTCGTAGATTCAGCTTCCACCCAATCCGATCGCGCCGCGTCGCAGAGGGGCGCACAGGCGTGAGCGCCCGCCGACCGCTGATCGCAGGCAATTGGAAGATGCACGAGACGATCGCGCAGGCGCGCGTACTCGTGCGCGAGTTACGTGCGCTCGCCTTTCCCGAGGGCATCGACGTGGCGGTTGCACCTCCGTTCACCGCGCTCGCCGCAGTCCGCGAAGAACTCGCCGGCTCCGCGATCTCACTTGCTGCTCAGACGATGCACGAACGCGATGAGGGGCCCTACACGGGCGAGATTTCTGCGCCCATGCTCCAAGAGCTCGGCGTCGCATACGTCATCCTCGGTCATTCCGAGCGGCGCGCCGACTGCGGCGACACCGACGATGCCGTCAACCGCAAGGTGCAGGGCGCACTCGCGCGCGGCATCACGCCGATTGTCGCGGTCGGCGAGACGCGCGACGAGCACGACGCGGGCGAGACGCTGCGCAAGGTCACGCATCAAACGCGCGCAGCGTTTGCCGGCGTTCCCGGCGTCGACGTCGCACGCTGCGTCGTCGCATACGAACCGATTTGGGCGATCGGATCGGGACAGAGCGACGAGCCCGCCGGCGCCGACCGCGTGATGGCCGAGATTCGGGGCTGCACCGCGGGACTTGCCGGCGCGCGGATGCTCTACGGAGGCAGCATGAAAGCGGGCAACGCCGCGGCGCTGCTCGCGCAGCCCAACATCGACGGTGGCCTGATCGGCGGAGCGAGTCTGTCAGCGGCGGGCTTCGCCGCAATCGCGAATTGCGCGCGCGTGCGCGTGCCCAGCTAGGGGTCCGGACTTGCACGACGCGGGCGACGGGCATACGGGGAGGAGGGCGAACGCGCCGGAGCGCGCGCGGAAGGGTCCGCTCGTTCTTGCGATTCTCGATGGCTTCGGTCATAGCGACGAGCGCTACGGCAATGCGATTGCCGCAGCGGAACTTCCGAACTGGCGGCGGCTGCTCACGACGTACCCGCACGCGCTGCTCGAGGCGAGCGGCGAGGCCGTCGGGCTGCCCGCCGGCGTGATGGGGAACAGCGAAGTCGGCCACATCAACATCGGAAGCGGCCGCGTCGTTCCGCAGGGTGTCGTCGTCATCAACGAATCGCTCGCCGACGGCAGCTTCGCGGCGAATCCAACGTTGCGCCGAGCGATCGCGCGAGCAAAAGCGCACGGCGGCACACTGCATCTGATGGGGCTCCTGTCCGACGGCAACGTACACAGCGCACTCGGTCATCTGCTCGCGCTGATCGACGCCGCCGCACCCGAGGTGCAGCTTGCCGTCCATCCCTTCGGCGACGGTCGCGACGTACCACCGTCGTCGATGCGCACCTATCTCGACGTGCTCCAAGAGCGGCTGAACGGCGTGGGCCAAAGCGACGCGATCTCGACGTTGATGGGCCGCTACTATGCGATGGACCGCGACAAACGCTGGGACCGAACCGAGCGCGCGTATCGGGCTCTGGCCGAAGGCCGCGCCGAGCACGCGGCCGGGACGGCGCGCGAAGCGCTCGCTGCCGCCTACGCGCGCGGTGAGACCGACGAGTTCATCGTGCCTACCGTTATCGGCGAACCGCGCCCGATCCGCGACGGGGATGCGGTCATCTTCTTTAACTTTCGCCCCGACCGCGCGCGCCAGATGACTCTCGCGTTCACGCAACCGGGGTTTGCCGAGTTTCCCGTCGTTGCGTACGATGATCTGTTTTTTGCGACGATGACCCGCTACGAAGAAGACATGACCAACCCGATCCTCTTCGGGCCGCGTCCGCAGAGCGATACCTTCGGCGAGGTCGTGGCCGCCGCGGGCTTGCGGCAATTGCGGTTAGCCGAAACCGAAAAATATGCGCACGTCACGTACTTCTTCAACGGCGGCCGCGAGACGGTCTTCGAACACGAAGACCGCATTTTGATTCCATCGGACCGCAAGGTCGCAACCTACGATCGCGCGCCCGAAATGCAAGCTGAAGAGATCACGACTGCAGCCTGTGAAGACGTCCGCGACCGGCTGCACGATCTCATCGTGATGAATTATGCGAACGCCGACATGGTCGGCCATACTGGCGTCATGGACGCGACGATCTCGAGCCTCGAAACGCTCGACGTCGCACTCGGGCGCCTGGAGCACGCGGTCCTCGACGCGGACGGCATTCTTGCGATTACGGCCGACCACGGCAACGCCGAAGCAAAACTCGACAAGGATGGTAACCCACTGACCGCTCATACGACCAATCCCGTCCCGGTCGTGCTGATCTCACGCGAACCGCTCATCGCCCCATTGTGCGACGGCAAGCTCGGCGATCTCGCACCGACGTTGCTGCCGCTACTCGGACTCGAAGTACCCGCCGCGATGACGGGCCGCAACTTGCTCGAACGCACTTCGGCGCAGACAAGCGCCGCCGATCGGATCTCTTAACCGAGCAACATCTTTGCGATCATCGCGGAGCGCTTCGTACAGCCAAGTTTGCTTCCGGCGTTTCGAATGTGGCATTGCACCGTGGCCGCTGCGATGCCGAGTTGCTGCGCGATATCGCGGACGTGCCTACCGGCGATGACGAGTTCGAAAACATCCGCCTCTCGAAGCGAGAAGCCGTATTGCGTACATTTCGCGCGAACGGAGAGCGCGTGCCCTTGGCGTTCCACAAAGACCGCGTAGCCGCGGAAACTTCCTTTCACGGAAAACACCCGCACCAGGGTCTCGGGTGATAATTCGCCGACGCACCCGTCGTCCTCACCCGCGGCGTCGATTAAACGGCGTGCAAGCGGTTCGATGTGGGTCGACCAGCGCGTCGCCAAGAGACGGTAACTCGCATCGTGGCGGCCCGTCCCAAAGACGGCGAGTATCTGCAGCGTTTCATCGACCAGGTACACCATGACGGGAATCGCTTGACTGCGGAGACGGTCCGCGGAGACGAGCATTGGTCGCTCGTCGCGAATCGCGGTAGGGGACAGCGCAGTTTCCATACAGACCTCAAGAAGCTCGGCGGCGCGGCGACTTCATCATCACTATACACGGCACCGGTTAATAGACGGTAAACGAACCGCATTGGATTCATTAAGCGTGCGACTACACCAGGTTTCGGAGTCTGTTCGATACCGGACGCGAGGCGTGGGGTTCGCCCGTCGGCTAGACGACGCGCAACGTTTTGCCTTCACTGCGTATGGTTGACCGAAGCAGCGCGCGCAGCCGTTCGGGAGGTTCTACGTCGCGTTCGCGGCGCAGCGCGGCTTCGTAACGGCGAAACTCCGCGAGCGCTGCGGTCACGTCATCCGCGCGGCGCGCCACCGTCATCGCAATCTCACAACCGCGTTCGTTGCAGGGGTCGTGCACGAGCAGTTCGTGCGCACGCTCGAGCGCGACCGCACGATCGTCGCGCAGCAGCGCGTCGCCTCCCAGCGCCTCGAGCACGGAACCGTACGTGACGCGGACGCGTTGCCCGTAGGGCGCGAACCACTTCCACCCACGCGCAAATTCCGGAAACGGCGACCGCAGCAATGCGCGGCAGCGCTCGAGCCTGTGTCGCATTTCCGCCGTCAGAGCACTGCGCTCTCCGATACCGCGCAACAGCTGCTCCGCCTCGAAGAGATCGACGGACATCTCGGAACCGAGGACGAAGCCCGCGGCCGTCGCACGAAGCGCCCCTTCGCCGAGTTTGTGACGCAGTCGCCGGATGGCAGCCTTTGCCACGCCGGCCGGCGCACGGTGCTCGGGCCAGAGATCGGTACCGAGTGCCGTTGCGGAGAGGGGTTCGCTCGCGAACGCAATGCGCGTCAGAATCGCTGTTTGCGGCGCAGAGAGCGCAACGGCGTCGCCTGCATCGCGCACCCGCAGTGATGCGAGCGAGAACGACAAGCGCGATGACGCGGCGTCGCGAAAATACGCGAAGCGCTGACACACTGAGGTCAACATGCTCGCACTCGGGCTGCCGCTGCGTAACGATTCGAGTGCTGCTTCGAGCGCGAAGTTGCGGTGATCTTTTGCAATGCGTCGCGCTTCGCCAAGCATCGATCCGAAGCGCATTTCGTCGATCGTCGTCAGAACCACTCTAGTGATGACCTGGTAAGGCGCCGAGCCCGCTTCATCTGCCGCCTCCTTCGCCGAGGTCGCGAGTCCCGCGGCGCGCTTGGGATCTCTGGTCGTTGCCGCCGCCATCAAATACGCTTTGCAGCGTGTCTGCGGCGTCAGCGAGCGAGCCGAAGTCGTTCCCGGCTCCGGCGCAGCATCGCCGGGCGACTGGGTCGAGGACACGACCCGGGCGACTGCAGTTGCCGTTGCCGGCGCGACGCGGCCCCGAGCGCAATCGAGGAAAAATACAACCCCCGGAAACTGCAGCATAGGCTGCGCCTCGAGTTCTCGCAGATGCCGTTCGCAGAGCTCATCCTCACCTGCTAGCCACGCTCCGAACGCCGCATCGCTGCGCGCCATGCCGACGACGACGGGAAGGCCGGACTGCGTTGCCGCTTCACAGGCGTTTTCTAGTGCCGCGCGCTCACCCAAGCGATCACCGTACATGCGTTGGCGGCAAGCGACCACGTCGCTCAACCAGAGCGCGCGCGCGACAGCATCGGCGAGCAGCGGCTCGATCGTGCGCGTGAGCCGGTCCAAGTCGAGCGGATCTCCGCGCCAAACATCGTACGCGGCAAACCACATCGTCGCGAATGCTTGCGCCATCCGCCGTTCGCTCGCGTGAGCCGCCGTAGCGGCCGCCAGCAGCGCCGCCAGTGCGGCGCGGCCTTCTTCAAAACAGCCGAGCATGCCGGCCGCGTACGCGTACGGCGACGTAATCCCGAGCCGCAACGCAAGACTCGCGCCGGGGGGCAACGCGGCGTACATGCGCCGACACTCGGCCAGCCACTCACCTGGGCCGCTGGCAGGCCCACGCGCGAGCGTTGCGGCGGACCACAGAAAAGGATGGCGCTCGAGCGCGGCGGGGCCGAAAGCGGCGAGCACACCGGCTACTTCGGACGATAGCGCACCGCATAGAAACGGCGGCAGGCCGGCGAGAACGTCGGCCGCCGCTTCTCCCTCACCGAGCCGGAGGTAGAGCCGGGCCGCCGCAAGCTTGTCGCCACGCTGACGCAGGGCCGCGGCCAACTCGCTCGCAAGCACCCGCCCGCGGACGGCGTACGCCGTGGCCACAATCGACCGAGGAAGCGGATGTAACGTCGCGCGCCTGTCGTCGGCGAACGTAACGAAGGGCGTGTCGGCGAGCGGAAAAGCAGCGTTCGGCTCGCGCCCCAGATCCGGCACGACATCGTGCGAGATGCTCGCCGCCATGATGAGCGCGTCACGCCCGGCTGAATCAAGCCGTTCCAGGATCTCTTGCGTGAAGTACTCGCTGACGTCGCGGCGTTTTGCCGCCCGAAGATCGGCGAGAGCTGCAGTCAATCCCGTACCCGGCGGGCCGCCGGGAAGCCGGATAGCTTCACGTGCAGCGTTCGCCAACACGAAGACTGCCGTTGGCCACCCTGCGGTTGCCTCTTCGATTTCATGCGCCGCATCAGGACCGGTCAGTCGGCTGCCGAAGATGCGGCGAATTTCTTCGACATCGAAACGCAAGTCATTCGCGTCAAACGAAAGCACTTCGTTCGGCGGCGCAAACCCTGCGGCCGGCACGTCGAGCCGCGTACGCGAAGCAACGATGACGCGTCGCGTGGGATGTGGCCGCCCGAGCAGTTGCGCGAAGAGTGAAGCCATCTCCGGGTCGGTCGCGAGGTCGGCTGCATCTTCGAAGATGAAGGTCGTCGCGCCCAACGTTGCGAGCCAAGCCTGCAGAGCCGCACTCGGAAGGTCGGCATCATCTTGCGCGAACGGAAGTTGCTGCTGCTCGGGCCACGCACGCTCATCGCTTGAAGGGCCGGCGAGCGCGGCGATGATGCGGCGCGCGAAATCCGCAACGTTGTCGAGCCCGCGACACTCGCACACCGCAGCTGCAGCGCCCTTGGCGACCAGGCTTCTTGCAAACGTCGTTTTCCCGAAACCGGCCGGCGCAACGAGCCACAATAAACGTGGTGCGACGATGCGTACCCGTTTGAGAAGTCGCCTGCGCGCAATCGGACGGCGCGCCGACGTGCTCATCTTACTGAACCTCACGTTCGACGAATGCGTGCGCGCCGAAGCGACGCGCGGGACGTTCGCCCTTCTCATTCCGGTGCGGCGCCCCTTGGGGACAGTTCTCCACAGCATGCCGGTTGGCCGACACAAGCGACCCGATTCGTCTCGCGGCGTTGCTGCTCAGTCGAGCCGGTAGGAACCGCTCTGATCGATCGACATGCGGCGACCCGCGCACACGATTGAACGAACTTTGTGTTCCCAATAGGTGACGACTCGGACGGCGACGGGCCGCAGCTTCGCGAGCAGTGCGCGCGCACGCTGTGAGAGGGAGAGCGTGTCTTTCATCCATACGGGATGATCGCCCGGGAGAGCGTGTCCGCCCCAGCGGTCCTCTGCGTCGTCAAAAATCGACGTTGCAGCGTACGGTGCCGGCAGTTCGGTCGGCTCCGCGCTTTGCAACGACGCTTGCCCAACGTCGCGGCCTACGCTCGATCTCACGGAGCCAAGCCGCTATGGCGCAGCCTCGTCAGCGCGCCGAGATGAAGCTGAGAAATGCGTTGCGGTGAAACCCGCAGCGCCGTGCCGATCGCATGCATGGTGAGATTGTGTGAATAATGCAGGCTCAGGATACGGCGTTGTCGCTCCGGCAGCAGTGCGATTGCATCCGCAAGTTCCCGGCGCCGCGCACGCGCTGCCACTGCCTGTAACGGATTAGCTTCCCAATCCACGAGTGCATCGCGGCCACCGGGCACGGTACGTCGAGCGACAGCGCTGCCTGGCGATGCGCCGCCGTCCGGGCGCGCTGCAGACCCGGATCGCTTCGCTCCATCTCCGCAAGCGCCGGTAGCGAGCCGCGCTCTTGCGCGAGTGCATAACGACGCTCTTCGGCGCGCCGAATCGTCCGTCGGACCCGTTCGGAGACCGGGTCGAGCCGCCGCAACCCGTTGAGCATCGCGCCGGAGATCAGCCGGCGCGCGTACAGGTCGAGCGTCGTTCCGCGCGTCTCGTCGAAGGTATCGACGGCCCGAATGAGACCGATCGAGCCGTCGCCGATCAAATCGTCGAGATCGGCTGCGCCGGCGACGCGTCGCACGCGTCGCGCCATCTGACGCACCAGAGGCAGCAACTCGCGAATGAGCGCTTCCCGCTCATCGGTCGTCATCGCGCGGCTCCCGAGCCGTTGCCGTCTTGCGCAGCCGTAATGAGACGAAACACGTCATCGGTGAGACCGCCGTGTTCTCTACGCGCGAGCGTCTGCGCGACTTCGCCGACGACGAGGTCTCCATAGAAGCCGAGCGCCCCGGCGAGCGGCGTGAACGCGGCCTTGGTCAAGATTGCGGCGAACTGCGCAGCGACTTCGTGACTTTGCCGGAGGCGGCGCTCGTGCCGAACGCCGTGCCTTGGAAAGACGTCCGTGTCAGGAACGATGGAGGTTGTTCGCGATGCGTAACATTTCATCTGCAGCCTGCACTCCTTTCGAATCGGCGTCATACGCGCGTTGTGCTGCAAGAATTGCCATCATCGACTCGATGATGGAGACGTTGGACTTCTCGAGCATGCCGAACGCAATCTTGGGCTGGCGATCACCCCCGGCGGCCAGCACGCGCGGCAGCCCGGAGTCCGATGTCGCAGCGAAGAGCGCCGAGCCGACCGACCGTAAGCGTTCGGGCGCGCGAAGGCCACCAGCACGATGCGGCCAAGCCCCTTGCGATGTCCGTCGACTTGCGCGCTGACGCCGCCGCTCGGGGCGACCGCGATCGCTTGAGCACCGGCCGGAACCTGGACGCCGCACAACTTCCAACCATCCGCGTTCCGGAGCGAGCCGTCGCGCGCGCGAGAGAAGGCTCCGGCGCGCGTATAGGCGCGTTCGCCATCGCGCTCGATACGAAAGAAACCTGCGCCCTCGATCGCGACGTCGAAGGGGCCGCCCGAGCGTTCGAGCTTCCCCGCCGAGAAGATTGCGCGCGTCCCGGTCGCCGCCGTGCCGAGTTCGGCGTTCGCGCCGATCGCAGCGAACGTCGCCTGAGCGCTCTTGAAACCGACGACGTCGGCGTTGGCAAGGTTGTCGGCGATGACGTCGAGCTGCTTCTGCTGCGCCGCCATGCCGGTCGCCGAAGCGAACAGCGCCCGATTCACGACTTCACCCGAACGACGTCGTTTACGTCTTTCTCGCGCTCCTCGTCGAGTGCCGAAAGCGTCTTCTGCGCGGTCTCGAAGGCACGCTGGGCGGCAAGCATGTCGACCATCTCGCCGACCGCGTCGACGTTCGATGCTTCGATGAAGCCGCTTTCGAGCGTCGTCCCCGTCCGCAGCGCAATGCGGCCCGTCTCGCGCCCCGCTTCCCGAACGATGCCGCGCGAATCGATTGCAGCGTTGCTGCCGACTCGGATCGGGCCGTACGCACCCATGAGCACGCGTCCGCGGTCGTCGGCGAGTTGTCCCGCGGCGTTGCGCTCGAACGAACCCGAGCGCGTTTCGCCGACGTGACCGCCCCGATCGCGCACGAAAAAGCCTCCCGCACCGACGATCGCGAGATCGAAGCTGCGGCCGGTGTGCTGCAGCGGCCCTTGCGCGGCATCGATGCCGCTTGAGGTGACGAGCCCGCGCGCCGTCAGGGTCGCGCGAGCGACACGTTTATGGAAGCCCGCGCTCGAGACGTTCGCTAGGTTCGCGGCAGAGACGTCGAGGCGGCCTTGGGCGGCGTGCATCGCCGTCGCCATGAGTTCGATTCCGTCCATGCCCGCACGATAGCTCGAGCATGTTGCGATGAGACGGCCGAATCGTTACGCTTTTGCGACGACTCGCACGGGGGCTGAGAACCCATTGGCCCCAAGGCCGGAGAGTGGCAGCGCGCGGCGCAACGTACTAATCGCTTTCGAGCGCGCGCACGATCGTCGCGCACGGAGCGCAAAGCGTCGGATGCAGCGGGTCGCTGCCTACGTGTAAATACTTCCAGCAACGCGAGCACTTCTCGCCGTCGGCCGCCGACACTTCGATGCGCGCTTCGCCTTGCGGCAGCGATGCGTCCGCACTGAGTTCGAGCGTCGAGACGACGAGCGCTTCGCGCAGATTATCACCCAGTCCGCGCAAGCGCGGCTCGAGCTCGCTGCCGGCGTACACGCGAGCCTGCAATTGAAAGTCGCGCGGACCGTCGCTCGCGGCCACGTTCGCACGTAAGTGCTTGAGCGTCTCCCAGACTTCGAGCTGCGTGTTTTCCGCTGCGCCGCGCGCGCTGCCCATAGGCAACATCACGTCGAAGACGCTCTCACGTTGGCCGCGCAAGGCCGCGGGCAGGTGCTGCCACGCTTCTTCAGCCGTAAACGAGATCAGCGGAGCGAATAGCGCGCACAGCGCTTCCAACATGGCGAACAACACCGTTTGCGCGCTCCGGCGCCGGCGCCCCGCGCGCGCTCCGGAGTACATCGGATCCTTGAGAAGGTCCACGTAGAAACTGGAGAGGTCGCTGTGGTCGTACTCGAGCAGCGTCAGATACACGTCGTGCAAGCGGTACGCGCGGTAGTGTTCGACGACGGCATGCACCATGTCGTCGAGCTTGGCGAGTGCGAGGCGGTCGATCGGCTCCAGTTCGGCGCGCGGGATGAAGTCGGCCGGGGTGAGATCCGCAACGAGACCGAGCAGCATCCGCAACCGGTTGCGCCAGTTGCGATAGACGCTTCCGGCGGCTTTGAGGAGCGCATCGCCCACGCGCAGATCGGCACTCAATTCGACGGAGGATACCCACAAGCGCAGTACATCGGCGCCGTAGGCCGCCATCCCGTCGCGTGCACCGATGTAGTTGCCGGCCGACTTGTGCATCGCGCGTCCCGCCGCGTCGACGACCCAGCCGTATGAAAGGATTTCTTTGTAAGGCGGCGCACCCGCCGTCGCGACGGCCGTGATCAGACTGCTGCGAAACCAGCCGCGATACTGATCGTTACCTTCGAGACACAGATCGGCCGGCCAGTGCATGCCGCGTTCCCGCAACACCGCGCGATGCGTCACGCCCGATTCGAACCAGATGTCGACGATGTCGTGCTCTTTACCGAACGACGTTCCATGGCATTTCGGACACGAGAAGTTCTCGGGCAAGAATGTCTCGACGGGCTCCGTCCACCACAGGTCCGAAGCATTGCGATCCTCGCCGCCGCGCTCGCGGAACGCCGATGCTACGTTGCGCGCGACCTCTGGGTCGATGAACGTTTCGTTGCAGGACCGGCAGATAAGCGCGGGGATCGGCGTACCCCACGTCCGTTGCCGGGAGACGCACCACTCGGGATGATTCTCGATCATCTGGAGCATGCGGTGTTCGCCCCACTGCGGATTCCACTGCACGGCCGGAATCTTTTCCAGAATATGTGCGCGCAGGCGGTTCACGTCGAGCGCGATGAACCACTGCGAGGTCGAGCGGAAGATCACGGGCTGCTTGCAACGCCAGCAGTGCGGATAAGAGTGCTCGTACTCGCCGTCTGCAAACAGCGCGCCGCGCCCACGCAGGTCGTCGACGATGCGGCCGTTTGCGGCGAAAATGCCTTCGCCCGCGTAGGGACCGGCGTCGCGCGTGAAGCGCCCGGCGCCGTCGACGGGGCACAGGATCGGTAGACCGAAACGCATGCCGGTCTCGAAATCGTCTGCTCCGTGCCCCGGCGCGGTGTGCACGGCGCCCGTTCCGGTGTCGAGCTCGACGTAGTCGGCTCCGACGATCAATGATGTGCGCTCCGCGAACGGATGCTGCACGACGGCGCCGACGAGCGCGGTTCCGAGCGCTCCGCCCAATCGCTCTGCGGGCACATCGCCGCCGCGCGCGAACGCGGCCGCAGCCAAATCCTCGGCAACGATCAGTAACTCCCGACCGCGCCGATACACACCGTACGATGCGTCGGGCTTGAGTGCGATTGCAACGTTGGCCGGCAGCGTCCACGGCGTCGTCGTCCAGATGAGGAGCGACAGCGGGCCGGGTGCCCCCGCCGGATCAACATCCGCACGGCGCAGCAACTCCGTTCGCTGGGCATCATCGGCCGGGAACCGGACGTAGATCGATGGCGAAACGCGCGGCTTATATTCGATCTCGGCTTCGGCGAGAGCCGTTTCGTCGCGGATGCACCAGAGCGTCGCGCGCAGGCCCTTGTAAAGTTGCCCCGCCGCACCGAGGTCGGCCAGCGTGTCGACGGTCGTCGCTTCGAAGCTCGCGTCGATCGTGCGATACGGCTGCTCGTAGTTGCCGAGCACCCCCATGCGTAGAATCGTCTCGCGCTGCACGCCGAGCCAATACATCGCTCGCTCGCGGCAACGTGCTCGCAACTCGAGCGGATCGACTCGGTGAAAATCGAGCCCCAAGTGCTTGAGGGTTTCGAACTCGATCGGCAAGCCGTGCATATCCCAGCCGGGCACGAACTTCGCGTAGTCGCCCGCCAGCAAATGGACTTTCACGAAAATATCTTTGAGTACGCGATTGACGAAATGCCCCATGTGCAGATCGCCGTTCGCATACGGCGGTCCGTCGTGGAGTATCCATTGCGGATTGCCGGCGTTGCGTTCCAAACGCCGTTCGTAAACGCGGTGTTCTCGCCACCACGCGACGCGTTCGGGCTCGCGCTTGGGCAGGTCGGCGCGCATCGGGAAGTCCGTCGCCGGAAGATTGAGGGTCGAGCGGTAATCCGTCGCAAGCGTTTGGTTCGGGGGCATGCAAGCGCGGACGTTCAAGGGCCAGCGCTTAGTTTCTTGTTATCAGCTCGTCGAGTACCTCGAAGTTGCGGCGGGCGAGCGCGCGTTGTTGCTCTGCGGCGCCGCATAGGTTCGCCGCAAGTTCCTGGCGGCGTGCCCAGGCATCGTCGACCAGCGCGTCGATTCGCGCGTTATCGCCGCGCGTACCAGGCGTCCACAGCGCCGCAAGGGGATAGTGCACGTCTTCGAGGAGCCCCGCCACTTTGGGATCGTAAGGCACCGCGAGAAACGGAATGCCGAATCGGACCGCCAGAATCAACGCGTGCAGCCGCACGCCGATGACGAGCGTTGCGCGCGCGAACGCGGCGGCTATTTCATCGAGTGAATCGCAGGGAACGAGCATCGGCTTCGAACGGCATTTGCGGATGACGAGCGTCGCCGCTTCGGCGTCGGAAATGCCGCCGAACGGCACGAAGGCGACGCGCGCGCCGTGGCGTTCGGCAAGCCGGTCGACCGCGGCGGCAAGCACCGACACGCCGTCGGCATAGTGGGCCGTCTTCCGAACCGCGACGATGACGAGCGGCTCGGCGTCCGCCAAGGCGTCGGCGCGCGCGCCGCTGGTCTCCGGGGGATCGTACAAAAAGACCGGGTCGGCGGTCAGCTCGATCGGCGTCCCAGGGACGAGCGGACCGAGGACCGCGCGCGAACGACCGTCGCGCACGGTGGCTGCGTGCAGCCCCTTGCAGCATTCGCGGACCGTGCGCTTTCCCCAGAAGTCCAGCGGCCCGATCGATTGTGCGAAGATCATCGTACGCTTGCCGGCGCGCAGTGCCGTGCGAATGATGCCCGCGTAGTAGAGCAGGCTCTTGAGGCTCGTGGCGTTTTGCAAGAGACCGCCGCCGCCCGAGAGCACGACGTCGGCGCGCGCGACCGCTGCGCGAATCGCACCTTGATCCCAGCGCGGCGTCGCCGAAATCCCCAGTTCGTGCGCCGTCTCGTCGGGCGCGGCGCTCAGCACGTCGAGCTTCGCGAGCGGATATCGCTCGCGAAGCTGCCCGACGATGACTTTGAGCAAAGCCTCGTCGCCGACGTTACCGAAGCCGTAATAGCCGCTTAGGAGTAATCGCACCCATCGCTCCTTGAGTCAGCGCCCCGTCGTCCCGGCGATCACGCCGCGCGGGCGCGGCGCCGTTCGACGTAGGCATGCGTGCGTTGTACGAGCGCGCGGTAGACGCCGATCACGATGGCACCGAGCGCGATGCCGATGACGGCACCGTTGAAGATCCGCATGAGCGACACGGCCAGCGGCGTGTGTAGGTGCGAGAACGTGTCGACGACGTCCGCGGTTCCGATCGCGATGCCGATCGCAAAGATCCAGCCTACGAGGCGCTTGTGTTCCAGGCGTAACGCGGGCAGCAGCATCATCAGGGGAAACCCGATCGCGAACTCCTTAAAACGCGGCCGCACGCCGAGCACGGCGGTCAAATTCGAGCGCAATGTGAGTTCGAAGGTCGTCGGCGTAACATCGCTTTGGTTGCCGCTGCGAGATACGTACACGAACGCCGCGATTCCCAGCAGCGCGACGATCGCGAGCTGATAGACGCGCACGGGCGCGAGCGCGCTGTCCCGCCCGTCGACAGCGGGTCCGCCGAAACGGCGCGTGTAGACGTAGAGCGCGAAGGCGAGCAGCGGCGGCACGAGGATGACGGCTTTCACGCCCGTGAAGCGGTCGATCTCCTCCATCAACAGCGGCGTACTGACTAGGCCGACGACGACGAGTCCGCCGGCGAGCGCGAAGGCGAGCGCGATGCCGAGCGTGCGCAATCCGGCGAGCAAGCTTGCGCCATACGAATCGGGCGCAGGGAGCGTAAACGAACGCGGCACCGCGACCACACCCATCGTCGCAAAGCCGATCGCGCCCGCAAGCGCCAGCACCTTGCGCGCGAGCAGGTCGTGATGCAGTGCGTACGCCGCGATAACGAGCAGCAGGTCGAGTCCGAACATCGCGTACGCAAGCGGTGCACGCCGCACGCCGAAGGCTTCGAAGACCAGCATGATGATGGCCGGAACCGCGAGCGAGACGAGCGCAACTACGACCGGGTTGATGCGAAAGCCGGGAACGGGCGTGGCGCGGCCGAGGGTAAAGCCGCGGGCCTTTAGGCCGCTTGCGATCTGCCGGAGGAGTTCGACATTGGTCCGCTCGAGCGACATCCCGTTCCCTTGGTGCAGAAAGGGGCGCAGGTAGACGACTCGCACGTTTCGTTCGCGCACACCGAGCAGATACCGTGCGACGACCGTATCGAAATCCAACTTGTCGAGTTCGGTTTTCGAGATCGCCTGTACTCGCGTGGTTCGCGCGATAGCCTTTTCGGCGAGTCCGTCGTTGCCTTTCTGGATCTGGTTCTTGTCGTAGGTCTCGATCGAGCCGAAATTGAGGCCCGTTCTTTTGAAGGCGTCGGCCGTGGCCTGCAGCTGATCGGGGAACCCGAGCACCTCGTTGCGGCCGCCGAAGAACACGACGGTCGAGGGCCGCTCGCGCCGTTCGAAGCTCGCAAAGATGCGATCGATCTGGGCGGGCCCGAAACGTTCGTCGTTTTGCACGCGCGGAACGAGCAGCAGGTGCAGTTTACGCGCAAGTGCCAGCGGTTGGGCCGGCAGCCCGAGCCCCAGTGAATTGAAGTAATCGATCTGCGACTTGAGTGCGAAGATGGTGGGGTTCGCTTTTTGCAAGACGTGCACGGCCCCGGCGCCGAGGTGTTCGGCGAGCGCCGTGCGATAGCGGGCTACCTCCTGCGGAGCGTACACGACGAGGTAGATGTCATCGGGCAAAAGGCGGCGACTGCGAGCCAGCGCCGCAAGGGTCGGTTGTGAGATCGTGCCGAGCCGCGCTTGATCGAGCAGTTGCTGGCCCGGAACTGCGACGGCCGCCGCACTTGCGTCAATTGCACCGCCGAGCTCCTCCGACACGGCAAGCGACGTCAGCCCGGCGCGGCGCAAAGCAATGAGGAACTGTTCCTGATCGTATCCGTAGGATTGCGCGAGCGAAACGAAATCACCGTAATCCATCGCGATCTCGACCCGGCGTGAATCGTGCTCTTTGCGCATCCGGACGACTGCCACGTACAACGCGGCCAGCAGCGCGACGGCAAGTACGAAGGAGAGCGCCATGCGGTAGCGGCGCGGCGCACTCATTGCGATCATCGGTTGCGAAGATCCCTAGCGCTCAGCGTTTCCAGGCCGGAGCGCGCCGTTCGAGAAACGCGCCGATCCCTTCGTGGGCATCGGCGTCGAGCGCGTTGACAGTCATCACTTCCTTCGCGTAGGCATAGGCTTTGGACTGATCGAGTTCGATCTGCGTGTAGAATGCCGCTTTTCCGAGCCCGACGGTGAAAGCGCTTGCTGCAACGATCTTCGCCGCGAGCGCGCGCACTTCGTTGTGCAGTCGCTCGGGTGCGACCGCCCGATTGATGAGCCCCCACTGCGCAGCGGTATCGGCATCGATGAAGTCACCACAGAGCAGCATCTCCATCGCGCGCTTGCGGCCGATCGTGCGCGTGAGCGCGACCATCGGCGTCGTGCAGAAGAGCCCGATCTTCACGCCGGGCGTCGCGAATTTCGCCGCCGTCGAGGCAAGTGCAAGATCGCACGTGGCCACCAGTTGGCAGCCGGCCGCCGTTGCGATGCCCGCGACCTCCGCGATCACCGGCTGCGGAATCGTTTGAATCGCGGTCATGACGCGCACGCAGGCGTCGAATATCTCGCGATAGCGCGCGACGTCGGCTTCGTCGCCGGCACACTGCATCTCACGCAGATCGTGGCCGGCGCTAAAGGCCGGACCAAGCGCCGCAAGTACAATGACTTTCACCTTGGAGTCACTTGCGAGCGACTCCAAGGCGCCTAGGAGTTCGCGCATCGCGGCCAGCGAAAGCGCGTTACGGCGCTCGGGATTTGCAAGCGTAATCGTCGCGATGCCGTCTGCGGCGGTGGCGGTCAAGAGGCGGTAGGCGCTTGTTTCGATCATCGTCGTTCGCTCCTCCGAGAAGCTTCCGGCGCCCTTCCTGCGGGAATGGGTTGGTGTCCACCGGTTTGAATTCCCATCGCTTCGGAGGACGTTGCCGTTGTTTCGTTTGGTTTCGTTGATCGTGCTCTGGTGCTTGGCGGCCGCTGTGTTCGCGTCCGCTGAAGTTTCGCCCGCGGTTAGCCCGCAGCTGTACGCAGGCCTGCACTGGCGGCTGATCGGGCCGTTTCGCGCCGGTCGTACCGTCGCCGTCTCCGGGGTCCCGCAGCAGCGCGGCGTCTTTTATATGGCGCCCAACAACGGCGGCGTTTGGAAGTCGGTCGATTACGGTCGCACGTGGCATCCGATCTTCGATAGTCAGGACACGGGTTCGGTCGGTGCGCTGGGCGTCGCACCCTCGGATCCAAATGTGATCTACGTCGGCAGCGGCGAAGGTTTGCGGCGGCCCGATCTTTCGACGGGCGACGGGATGTACGTCTCGACCGACGGCGGAAACAACTGGACCCACGAAGGCCTGCGCGACGGTCAACAGATCCAGCAAATCGCCGTCGATCCGCGCGATCCGAAACGCCTCTACGTCGCAGTCGTCGGCCATCCGTACGGCCCCAATCCCGAACGCGGACTGTATCGTTCGACCGACGGCGGCGCAACGTTCGCAAAAGTGCTCGGTCGCGGCGAAGACGTGGGTGCGGTCAGCGTCGTCATCGATCCCAAGCACCCCGAAACGCTGTACGCGGGTCTGTGGTCATCGCGCAACGGCCCGTGGAACCTCGTACAGGTCTACGAACGCTACGATGAGAGCGGGCTCTTCAAATCGACCGACGGCGGCAACACGTGGACCCGGCTCAAGAAGGGCTTACCGGACCTCGTCGGACGCATCGGCATCTCGGTGTCGCCCGCCGATTCGTCGCGCGTCTACGCGATCGTCGAAGAGCCCGATGCCTGCGGCATCTTCCGTTCGAGCGACGCGGGCGCGAGCTGGACGCAGACCAATAAAGAAGAGCGCGTCTGCGGCCGTACGGAAGATTTCGCCGGTATCACCGCCGATCCCAAAGACCGCGATACCGTCTACTCGGCAAACACGACGACGTATCGTTCGATCGACGGCGGCACGACGTGGATCGGCATCAAAGGCGCGCCGGGGGGCGACGACTACCACACCGTTTGGATCGATCCGACCGATCCAAACACGATTCTCCTGGGCGTCGACCAAGGCGCGACGCTGTCGGTCGATCACGGTGCGACCTGGACGTCCTGGTACAACCAGCCGACGGCGCAGTTCTATCACGTCATTACCGACGACCGTTTTCCGTATCGCGTCTTCGGCGGACAACAGGAGAGCGGCAGCGCGGAGGTGTGGAGCCGCGGCAACGATGGCGCGATCACGTTCCGTGAGTTTCACCCGGTGGGCGTCGAAGAGTACGGTTACGTTGCACCGGATCCGTTACATCCGTGGCTCATCTATGGTGGAAAAACGACGGTCTACGACGAGCGCACGGGCCAAACGCAGGACGTGTCGCCCACCTACGACCGCACGACGTACCGTTTCGACCGCACGAATCCCCTCATCTGGAATCGCGTCGACAAGCACGTGTTGTACCTCGGGCTCAACGTCGTCTTCATGACGCGCGACGGCGGCCACAGTTGGAAGATCATCAGTCCCGATCTCACGCGCAAGGACCCGGGCGAACCGGCGACGCTCGCGCATTTTGCGAAGAACGATCCGCTCGACGGCAAGCATCGCGGCGTGATCTATAGCCTCGCGCCCTCGTATCTCGATAAGGACCTCATCTGGGCCGGTACCGACGACGGGTTGTTGTGGACCACACGCGACGGCGGCGCGCATTGGCGCAACGTCACGCCGCCGGTGCTCGAGGCGTGGAGCCGCGTGACGCAGATCGACGCCTCCCACTTCGATCGCAACACCGCGTACGCGTCGGTTAACCGTGAGCGGCTCGATGACCGCCGTCCGTACATCTACGCGACGCACGACGGCGGCCGGACGTGGCGCCCGATCGCGAGCGGAATCCCGAGCGACGAGCCGGTGAACACGGTGCGCGAAGATCCGAAACGGCGTGGACTGCTCTTTGCGGGCACCGAGAAAACGGTGTACGTCTCGTTTGACGATGGCGCGCACTGGCAAACGCTGCAGAACGATCTGCCTGCGACGTCGATTCGCGATCTGGTCGTGCATGGCGACGATCTCGTCGTCGGCACCCACGGCCGATCGTTTTGGATTCTCGACGACATAACACCGTTACGGCAGATGAACCTCGCCGTTGCAAATCCACCGGCGCATTTTTTCGCTCCCGCGCTCACCTATCGCGTGCGCCGCGACACCAACACCGACACGCCGCTTCCGCCCGAAGAACCGGCCGGCGAGAATCCCCCCGACGGCGCGGTCTTCGATTACACGCTTGCCGGCGATGCGGCGGGACCGGTGACGATCGCCGTCGCCGACGCTGCCGGCCGACGCATCCGTACGTTCGCCAGCACCGATAAGCCGCAGCCCGTCGATCCCGAGATTAACGTTCCGACCTACTGGCTGCGTCCGACGCCGATTCCGGCGACGGGACCCGGCGAACATCGCTTCGTGTGGGACCTGCGTGAGCCGGCCCCGCAGTCGGTTACGCACGACTATCCGATCGCGGCGATCCTGCATGCCACGCCGCGCGCACCGCAGGGCATCCTCGTACCGCCGGGGACGTACAACGTACGCTTGACCGTCGCGGGGCACACGTATGTCCAGCCGCTACGCATCGTGATGGACCCGCGCATCAGCGCGTCACCGGCGGCATTGCGCGAGCAATACTCCCTCGCGACGCAGATCGTTACGGCGATGAACCATTCATACGCCGCGATGATGAACGCCAAAACCCGCAAAGACGGCGCTGCCGTCAAACGCTACGCGCGCATCAACACGGCGCTTGCACAACTTCTCGAAGTCGTCGACGGTGCCGACGCCGCTCCGACCGTTCAAGCTCGCGCCACCGTCGCGCACATCGAACACGATCTCACGCTCGGTGGCCGCGCGGCGCTTGACCTCGGAGGAAGCGACGAACCGTAGTGAGTTGCGCTTCGCGCAACTCTCGCGTTCGGCCTTACGGCCGATCCGCCCGTCGGATAGCAGGGAACGTGGGCGATGACGGGCTCGAACCGCCGACCATCACCTTGTAAGGGTGCCGCTCTCCCAGCTGAGCTAATCGCCCCCACGTTCGCACCGCGCTCTTCGCGAATGTACCGCCCGGTTCCCCAGCGGCCAGTTAGAGAGCGGTCCGAGCACCGGCGGTGCTTCAGAGAGGGAGCCGTCACGACGACAATACGAGCGATGCTGATTCGCTCGACGTGCGCCGTTTCGTTCGCTTTGTACTCACTATGGGCCGGCGCTGCCGCGATGCCGATGATCCCCGCGGACCGCGCGGCGGATTCGACCACGCCCGGCTGGCTCGCGCCGCGAGCCGGCACGATCGTGCGAGTCGATAGCGCCCCGTGGTTCGACAGCGACGAACCGGAAGCGGCTCTGACCGTGAGCGCGGAATCGCTGCGACGTGATTTCTCGGCCGACGGCACTCGTCCCGACGACGTGGTGTACGAACCCGTGGGCGCGCGCGCACGCATCGTTCGAGTTCTGCGTGATGGGATCGTGCTGCTTCACGGCACCGAGCGGCGCTGGACGGCATTTGCACCGCTGAACCGTTTGGTCCCGGAAGTGCCGCCCGGAACCGAGCTCATCGTCGCAGGCGGTTTCGGCGGCTTCGCGGATTTCTATCCGACATTGAGGACCCCCGAGCAAACGGCGTCACGCATCGCGACGGGCAGCAAGGTCGTCGCGCTTGCGAGCGACGTTGCGCCGGTCGATCCGGGAAGTGCCAATCGGCTTCGAGTTCACGTGCGCGTGCTTTCGGGCGCGTTGCGCCGCAGCACCGGCTGGCTCGAAGTTCCGTACACCGGTCTGCGGGAACGCACCGTGCCACGTGACGCGACCACTGCCGAACGTGCATGCTCCTGCCGCTTATTGTCTTTCGACGGGGGCTAGAGGATTCGGTTTCACCGAATCCGTCGCGTTTGCGGCTTTGCCGCAAGCCGCCCGTCGTCGGCTGTCGGACAAAGTCCGACAACCTTGTATGATTAGAAGGGACGGCGAAGCCGATCCCCGAGCCTCCCTTGCCGGTCTCTCGGTGGGATGGCACGAGCGAACATGCTGATGACAAGCTATGGCCGGTGAGCCAGACTAGGAGATAAGCAGTTCGCTCGTAGGTCGAGCTA
>JAABUO010002735.1_pt1 | contig 21311 bp, 20 predicted proteins | sample 5559291 | NCBI WGS metagenome assembly JAABUO01 (sample SAMN10711878, study PRJNA513372) | rock metagenome | isolation source: Antarctica rocks | place: Antarctica: Victoria Land, Finger Mt sud
TTATTAAACAGTTTAATACGACTTTACAGAAAAACGCTCTGCGTAATATACTTTCGTTTCATGTTTTATATAAATTAATAATATTTATCGCATATTCATATAAATTTATATATATAAATTTATTTATTAATTTATTTACTTAATTTTAACGAAGCTTAATATCGCGTAGTAAGAGCTGCGTAGTTACGTATAAAGTTTTACGAAGATAAACAAATTCGTAATAACGTTTCTTTATTAATATTAACACTGCATGCTTTTACTTAATGTTAAGCGAGTTTGTATTTATATTTACATAAAATAATAAAATGTGCGAATCATTATTAAACTCTGAAAGTACTTTTACTTTAAAATTATTATTATTAATTATTATAAAGTTGTTAAAGTTTATAAAGTTAATTAGTAATTTATAAAGTTAATTAATGATTAGAAAAATTTTTAAGCTATTTAAAACAGTTTTAAAAAACTCGTATTAATTAATAAAGCTGTGCATATTCTGATATAAATTAATTTTAAGAATTAAAAAGATACGTAACTGTTTACGCGATATAGTATAAAATAGTATAACATTAATATAAATAAATCTCATGTTAAATTAAATGTTTACAGACTTAAAGATAATAAGAGAAATGCTAGAACTTTTTGTATAAATTAGTACATTTTTATACATCTTTATAAAGTCTTTTAAAATTTAAAAGAAAATCTTTAAAAATTTAAAAATCGTAAAAGCAAAGCTCTGCAGTTACTGTTAATTATTTTAAGACATTTATATAAGAATTGTAAACGTGTGTTTAACTCAGTACAGTTTTAGAAAAAAAAAGAAATACTTACATAAAGCTGCAAGCTCAGATAAAACATTAATATATAAAAATACATAAAAATATATAAAAGCGAAAATTTATACAGATATATCATTACATGTCTGTATAAATAAATTTATAAAACTTATTTTTAAAGTTATTATAAAAGTTAAATTTAAAAAATACGATAAAAACGAACTTATGTTTAAAATTAATCTTATTATTATTATTCGTAATCATTTTAAATTAATTATAAATGATCGTACTAATTAATACATTACAGTATTAAATAATACATTATAGTACTAATTTATACATGCTATTATTTATTATTTACTAAGCGTTAAAATAATTTTTATTAAAAATAACGACTCTTTCGTATTTTAATACATATAAAGACATGTTAATAACTAAGTTCCTTCGGGTTAATACTTTACGCTAAGTTTCTTCGAGTTAACGTCGCTAACTTCGTTGCGTACGAGCGACATGTCTGAGTATAAACTTCATTATTATAGTTAGGTTTACGTTATTTATAATATTATTCATTAATTCTTAACATTTTAGTTTAATTTTAACGTAATTTGTTATATTTTTTAAATAAGCTTTATATTTAATGTAAACACACGTATTTCATGTACATAATAAACTTTTTACATAGTAATTTATTACACACGATAATTAATTTCTTACACGATTCATAACAAGCTGTATAGTAAGCTTTTTACATATATTATTTTACATGCTAATTAGCTTAATAGTAACTATTTTACGCGATCGTAATCATATATTAAATTCACTTACTAAGTAATTATACAGTTAAATTTATCTGCTTAATGATTATACAGTAAGTTCATTTACTAAATAATTATACATTAAATTCATTTACTAAATAATTATACATTAAATTCATTCACTAAATGATCATACATTAAATTCACTTACTAAATGATCATACATTAAATTCACTTACTAGATAATCATACATCAAATTCAGGGAATCCGCTCGTGAATTTTAGAGTTGCTAAACCTGCTATTTCCGCCCCTGGTCAGCCAGGGGCACATTTGGCAAACCCACTCTGCTATTAGCACTTCTGGTTAAGTCGATAAGTCGCTTTTTTGATTTTTTTAATCACATGTTCAATTCGTGCTAATATCTCACGGGCGATCTAAGGGGAACACCGTACAAATTACTATGCAAATCCCCATCTACTAAACCACCTACCAAACCACCTACCAAACCACCTCCCAAACTACCTACCAAACTACCCCCCAAACTACCTACCAAACCACCTCACAAACTATCTACTAAACCACCTCACAAACTACCTACTAAACCACCTCCCAAACCATTTACACGTGTCAAAGCCAGCTTCTACTAACAACCCACACACTCAATTAGTTAGTCTCACACTAACGAGTCCGCCATCGCTCCTTCTAAGCCACGTCAAAACGATGGTATCGAGAAGTTAAGGCACAAATTCCTTGCCTACGAGCGTGCAAGGTCAGACCTGGCGGGCAATTGGGATAAGGAACAGCAATGGCTCAGGACCGTCTTCGATCACCCGCTGTCGTCGGAAGAGATGAGACGGTACCACTTGGCTATAGGACTTGATGTCCTCGACAACGACGAAGACAGTTGAAGGTGATGACATCGGTATGCTATCCCAGCTATTCAACAATCTAAACAGAACAAGAAAGCATAAAGACGGATGAGCAGTGTGGTGGATCAAGATGGGGAGGAGTATGAGTGTAAGCGGACGAAAGAGAGGGGTTTTACTTTAAGTCTCCCCCTCTGAAAAGCTTGTTAGTTCTGTCATCCCAGAGCGGGATGCAGTGGTTCGCAAGAGAGCGACAAAGGCAAACCAGGCTGCGAGATGCGAGGCTGCCAGACGCGGGAAGAAAAACCTGGAACCTGCGTACCATATATAAGAAGTAGACTGTTTATGTATGATGATAGTATTACTCGCCGTCTAAAACATTCCGAGGCTTCGTGTTCTCAATATTATCTTAACGGGGATAAAATTCAAAGATTGATCTTGATTTTCGGGATGCGCTGCCCAAGGGACCAGGCGCGGACAGATTCCGCCCGCAATCCATCAGGGCCATCGCAGGTGGGACAGGGCTCCTCGTCAGCTAATCAGATCCCACTCGTCGTTCTGCAACAATCCTTTGTCCAAAACTCATGTACCGAGTCTTCCAATCTATCGTCCTCCCAATCTCCATCCACCACACCTCCTTCATCCGCCGGGCGGCCGTCATCACAAGAAGAGGAGCTTGGAGCTTGGCCTTCCTCAGCAAATTGCAACCTAGGAGCAACACCACCAGAACCGTCACCGCCTTTTTCTACAACGGATAGACGCGCAGAAACAGCCCCAATTACCTTTGCCCCCGAGTCTGTTCCATCTGAAGATAATGGCAACCAGCCCACGCAGGCTTCACAGGAGCAGCACTCTAGCGCCGGCCAAGGAATCTCATGGTCCACGCTCAATAGATGGGTTTCTGAAAGGAGCTGGTTCCATTCGACGCTTGGAATCACCTCCTTGATACTAACTACGATATCGCTCTTTGTCTACGGGCTTAGATCTTACGAGATGGCCAGATGGTCGGAACGGAACGATCTCCTACAAATGTGTGCAGGCCTCATACAGGTACTTCCTGTGAATTGTCAGGGACGTCCGTATGCTGATGACTATTTAGGCCAACGTTACTGGAGGTCCCGATTGGGAGAGGGTACTCCGCGAGGGCCCAACATTACCTCCCTATTCTCACCGCCAAAAAAGATATTTTCATCAGGCTTTTTATAAAAAAGCTATGCTATACAATCCAGGGGTAGGGGCTTACAACTTGTCGAAAAGAGTCACAGATTCTTTTTACACTCCTGTGGATTGGACTGGGCAGACGGAATTAGAACGTGGCGTTGATGGGATTCGAAATTGGGCCTTGGCAGTAGTTTCAGCCTTGGCTGTCGCTGCCGGTATTCTCGCATTGCTACGTTCCCGACCCACCGATGAAGTTGTCTTCACCAGTCCAGCAAAATCGGAAGGCACTGTCAAAGTGACACGATACTACCCTGAAGGGCCCGAAACCATTGAACATGAGCACCCAATGCAGATTACAAGGCGTAAACCGCCAGAGGGTCAAGGTTCAGAAGAAGTACGTCGTCGTATCCTTCAAGATCAAATACGCGAAAAGGATGGCATACCAGCCATTGGAGGCGGGATGCCGTGGATAGCAACTTCGAACAACAACTCTGAGGATACCTTGGTGGCTACTTGGACGGAATCTAACAGCAGGAGAGTCTCAATCGCAACTAGTTCTGACGAAGGTCTTCATGAGGGATTGATCGAACTGAGACCAACTGGACATACCAAGAATTTCCTTGATCCGGACACTGGTGCGTCTTACCATTTATCGCCTTGGAAGAGCACTCACGATGACGCTGATGAGGAGTCGCTCAAATCGAAACCTAAAGATGTGGGAACAGTAAAAAGTACCATTGTCAAGATGAGTGTGGGTGGTGCTGCCCTTGCCAGTGGGAAAGTCATAGAAGATCAAATAGGCGAGGCCTTGGAAAAGAAAGAGCGCATACCACAGCAGGCAGGAGACTGTCTTGCTGGAGAAGTTACTAATAAAGTTTCCTAGTACAACCCGGTACACGTAAGCTGCTAACGACGGTACCATCATGATAAGATGATCAGCATTGTGAGACAGTTTTCAAGCGTTGGAATTCCATATGATGATAACGTACATGGAAATGAGGCTTGGAATATAAAGCCAAAATTGTTCAGCTGTACAGTTTTTCTTGAAGACAGCGTTTTAGAATGCAAAAAGGCGTTGGGAGCCATGGGATGATCACCATTCATGTAAAGACTTATGGAAAATCCGAGTAAATCCGATATTTCAGCTATCTATTGGGCATACATCTTCAATCATGATTGGCTTTTTCATTTCCAGACCTACTTGAGGTCTCTAGGTTCAAAATTTTGGCGATCTACTGTTGCGAGGCCCACCCTCCGCGCTTTTTCCATCTGCAACCATCGAGAGATATGAGGCCATGCATCGTCTCATAAATCGCCTTCTTTCCTCCTACCAAAGACGAAGTGAATACTTGGAGCAACTCGGTTCCCTGGGTTCGTAAATGGTGTGGGGTTGTATAGGCGAGGCCAAGAACGTTCGAATGTACCTTCATCTTACACAAGTCTTTCAGGTTCGCACGTTCAGCAGCTCTGCTGAGGAGAGACGCGGGTTGGGATTGAGGTGCTGTTGTGCAAGGTCTATCAATATGTGCATCCAGTTGCTGTGTGGCGGGTGGGAACATGGAGTTGAGTGGGAGCTATTGGCGTGAAGTCAGTCGAGAGCTTCGAGGGGACGATGCTGCCATCCTCGACAGCCGATGAAGTAAATTCGATGATCGCCCGAACTCAAGATTAGCTTCCAAAAGAAACATCCGAGGCTATCCATGAGCCATCACGCCTGGAGAAATCTTGCTTACCCTCCCTCAGGGTGCCCGTCTCATCAGCGACCAAATGTTCTTACGACGAGCGTGTATCTCAGAAATCTAGCAGGAGTACTCCAGAACCCCTACGCCCCATACATCGGCTCCTCCCTCCTCCGCCACCTCCTTCCAGCCACAACAAGCACAACGACCAAAACCACTGCGACCACGACTGCAACAACAGGCACCGCGACCGCAATATCGAGTCCCGAGGATGCGCCGTCGGACCCGGCTGCGCCTCCGCCGCGGCCTCCTCCGCCCGCTGATTCTCCGGAACCGCGTTGAGTTAGGAGGGAAGACGGTGACATTGCTGCAGGCGATATAGGAGATGAGAATTTTGTGGGTGTTGTAGATGTTGTGGTGTGATCTCTGATGTGATGAATGATATGGAAATGACAATGCACAGTGCAGCGCTTGGTATAGATAAATGTATCTTTTCTTGCTCAAGCTCTCAGGCAAAAGAAAGGTTCGTCTCGAAACAACAAGATCTGGAATTGTATCCCGTAGAAAGGGGAAGCAGACATTATAATTTGATCTCCATGAGGCGCATACAAACCCAATCTACCTCGTGGTTTCGTTTAAAGTACACAGCCCTGTCCCCGAACCAAACATCACGAGTCAAGCCTATCTCGCTAGATGTTCGAGAGTCGAACTAGTACCAATTGGATCTAGTGGAGCGAGATGTTTACGAGCGAGCCAATCAGAAAGATTTGCGCAATGTTGAGGGATTTATCATTTCCTTCAGCAACTCTTTGCCGAGTTGCCGAATGCAGACAGCGGGACAGCCCGCGGGGTTTCGGCACTTGGCCTCGGAGCCTCATCCAGAAGACTCGAAGGGTCAGGGCAGGTCTATAATGCATTCATTCATTCATTCAAACAAACAGAGAGCAAGAAACGTCGTCGAGTGAAGACGTTACTATAGTCTTCAAGCAGAGGAGTGCTTAATGAATGATGAATAAGAAAAAGTGAATGCTATTCGAGACTTCTCCCCCCACCACGGAAAGTTCCTTTTCTCCGCGTCCTTTGATTGGTGCGATGTGCGTCACCATGACACCGATTCCCCCGCTGTGTTGGGGGGCGGGGGGGGGCAATCAGCAATGCAATAACCATTTCATCTTCTCCGCTTCACCTCTCTCATACATACAATCTACCACAGTTATCATACTTTGATTTCCATCTAAAACCTTATATCGTTCACAGTCATGGCAACCCAAGCTGGAGCTCAAGGCCAGGCCAACGGCAACAGCTCCGCAGGCATCTACAGAACCTACGAAGATGACCGGAATACCCCATCACAGGAGACCATCTACGCCACCAGCAATGGCGTCTCAATGCCTCACCCATACGAAACCCAGCGAGTTGGTATCAATGGCCCCCTCCTACTCCAAGACTTCCACTTGATTGATCTCATCTCCCACTTCGACAGAGAGAGAATTCCAGAGCGAGTCGTCCATGCCAAAGGCAGCGGAGCTCACGGAACCTTCAAATGCACAAAGCCAATGGACGATCTATCCTTGGCGAACATCTTTAGCAAGGAGGGACAGACCTGCCCCGTTACCGTGCGGTTCTCCACTGTTGGTGGCGAGTCTGGCTCGCATGACTGTACGCAAGTCCATTTTCTTCTTTGCAACACTTTGGAGCTAGAACCTCGTGCACGTTGAATGCTTTAGTACTACCATGAAAGAGTACTGATTCCGATATTCTATAGGCGCTCGTGACCCTCGTGGTTTCTCCGTCAAGTTCCGCACTGAGGAGGGTAACTGGGACATGGTTGCAAATAACACGCCCGTCTTTTTCTTGCGTGACCCTGCCAAATTCCCTCATTTCATCCATACCCAAAAGCGTCACCCAGCGACTCACCTAACTAGTGCGGATGAGTATGTCGTTGAGCTTCGAAATGAGTAGTGAACTTCTAGCTAATTTTCTGCCAGCTCCACGATGTTCTGGGACTACCTTTCCCAAAACCCCGAGTCTATTCACCAAGTCATGATCCTTATGGGTGACCGTGGTATTCCCGATGGGTACCGCTTCATGCACGGTTATGCCGGACACACCCTGAAGCTTGTAAACAAGAAAGGCGAATGGGTGTACGGACAAATGCACATGAAGTCCAAACAAGGGACCAAATTTCTGACACAGGAAGAGGCCGGCACAAAGTCCCCAGATCACTCCCAGAAAGACCTCTTCGAAGCAATCGAACGTGGCGAATATCCATCCTGGACCGTAGCATGGCAAACCATGACCGCCAAAGAAGCCGAAGACCTCTGGGAGAAGCAGAAGATCAACATCTTTGACCTGACCCACGTTTGGCCCCACAAGCAATTCCCCCTCCGCGAAGTCGGCGAATTCACCCTTAACGAAAACGCAAAAAACTACTTTGCCGAGATCGAGCAAGCCGCATACAACCCCGCCCACATGGTCCCCGGCATTGAGCCCTCCGCAGACCCCGTCCTGCAATCCCGCCTCTTCTCCTACCCCGACACTCACCGCCACCGTATCGGAGCTAACTACCAACAACTTCCCGTCAACTCCACGCGAGCCGGCTATCGCGTCGGCAACTTCCAGCGCGATGGCCAAATGGCCTTCTACAACCAAGGCTCCCGCCCCAACTACCTCTCCTCTATCGAACCCATTAAATTCCGTGAGCGCGCCATCGACCTCGACCAAGTCCACGGCCAATTCACCTCCAATGCCGTGACTTTCCTCAGCGAAATCCGCCCCGAAGACTTCAACGCACCGCGTGCTCTCTGGGAACGCGTCTGGGACGACAAAGCCCGCGAGCGTTTCATCGGCAACGTCAGCGGCCACATGTCCACGTGCTCGGAAAAAGAAATCCTCAAGCGCCAGATCGCCATCTTCCGCGAAGTGAGTCCAGATATCGCCACCCGTCTCGAAGAGGCGACGGGTATTCAGGGGTACGATGGTATTACCAACATGAGGTTCAATGGCACTCACAATGGTATGGCAAAGTCGGATGATCTGAAGATGGCAAATGGGATGAGTGTAAAGGTCGGTGGTGGCGCGCTGGCGAATAATGGGGCGCCGTTGAAGGGGATACACAAGGAGGAAAGCCATCACACGGCTGGCACGAATGGCCTAAGAGTGCAAGCCTCAAACGGGGCTGCCAACGGCAACTGATACTGACGAGAGGGCATGGACAGGAGAGGACTGTTGTAGGGTAGAAAGGATTTAGAATGAAGTATGACATGGAAAAAGGAACAAGATTGTATTCCATATTTTGAATTTTATCTTATGTCATACATTAATATCTCACTATCTCTAGTCGAGATAGTCATGATATGACATTGCATTACCAGAAGTCACTGGAGGTCAGCCTTACCCTCAGAGTTAGGGTTAACCCTAAATCCAGCACAAAAGACTCTTAACCCTTCAAACGCGTCAGCTCAAAAACCCAGTAGTGGCTGTTATCCCACGGGATATCTGCATCCCCTAGTTTGGGCTGGCGCCCGCATTGAGGGTCTTTGTAGTTGAAATCGATACAGAAGTGAAGGGGTTTAAAGGGCGGTAATATGAGAGGAGGCGAGATAGTGAGACAGCCGCGAGTCATCCCTAGTGGTGTTTAGACGGCGGCACTCGAAGCGTATCCGGTACGTTTTGCATCAGCGGCGCCCCGCAGCATGAGACAATGTCGATAAAAGTCGCGGAAGCGCGATGTCCATGTCCGGATAGCAGCGTTGGCATTGCTGGAAGTTCAAGTGGAAGACGTTTTCGCCGTATAGGTAGGTGATAGAGTTCCCTGGCCGGTGAACTTCTCGAGGTGGAGGAGGGCTGCGTTGACGCTGGCGTCTGGTTTGGTGGAGGGGGATCGACCTAGGAACAGCTTTGGAAGTAGGGGTTGGAGCTGTGGAGGATGTGTATTGGTAGATTCTGTTACGGCATTCGCGCGGGGGTCCTTTGAAGGCGAAGATGCTGGGGATGTTGCAGGAGCTTGTGGTTTCTTTGAGGTTGGAAAAAGGGGCGGAGAGGGTGGGATCTGGTATCATTAGCGAGGAGCAAGTTTTTGACTGAAGGGATTTTACGGTTGAGGTTTGCTGCAGAAGCGGGATCACCCGGTTGATCAGCCATTGTGGAAGTTGATAGCGATCAAAGTAACCCGGGATCATCAGTTTAAGGGGGAAGGGGGATGAAAGTAGAGGATAGACGTTAGGGGTGTATGTCGGTTGTGATATCAGTGAAGAGGGTTTAACGATGACAAGCTTTGTACAGCAGTGATATAAGTAGGGAGGGTTAACAAAAGTAAGCTGACACGGTGCAGATAATGAAAGGCTATAATCGTAGAGTACATTCATAGCCCTTTTGCAATCGTGTTTCCGCAGATTCCCATCAACAGGACATAACCTACTATGTGTGATCGTTTGTTCTTCACGGTCAGTCACAACTTTCACCAGGATGATTGGTACTGTGACCAACCAAGATAATCTCCTGAGAGCCTGTATTTGTCGCAAAGTATTCTATAAACTCCCATTAGCAAGACAGAATAGTAACATACCAGTCTTGTTCTCCAAGCCCCTTTTGGCTCTTTATCCTGGCCATGAAGCATTCCGAGACCGACCACAATATCGAACAAGACAAAGGTTTTCATCCAATTTACTTATCTTACATCTCATTCAAGTCGATGCTCGAATGTCCTCACAGCCGAAACGAAATACCTCAGCAATAGGGTTCTTAAAGGATGACTTCAACGCTGAACCCAAAGAATGTTGTGAGTGTACGCCGCGTCTGCCGTACATTTCAGAAATGCAGCTCTTTCTCATGCAGAAGGCGTACTCTGAACCACGACCGAATACTATGAGAGTCTTTATGCTAGTTTCTCGTCACCCAGTGTTTAGTATATCTGTTACCGAGCTTGTGGTAGAAAATCTCGTCAGTAATGATGCACCGCCGATGTCTTTAGTCAGGGGATATATATTTTTATCAACAAACAGCATGAAGGCAAGGTATCTTCGATTCTTATAATCCTTTCTCAATGGCCAGAGAGTAGAGTGCGCTCATTATCTCGCACTATTTAAGCATCATTGAATTTTGTCGCATCGTGCTAACCTCTACCGACATCTGGCAAGCGTTCCAATCCGACCATCTCTAAAGATTAAAGTTCTCGGCCAGAACAGGAAGATATTCTTGATTTAGTATTAGCATTGCATGCAATATGCGTATCGGCACAGTAACAGGCCTTCTTGAAGATCTTTTGAGTTCGGACAAAGATTTGAAAACATTGGGAATGAACTTTCCCTGGGATGCGTAACGGACGACGTGTAGGACAGGCAGGAAACCATTGCTCGGGCCCATACTTGGTGGTCATCGTTAATCCCATTTAGAAGTCCTTCATTTGAGAAGTATCTTCGTCACTATAGCAGCACTTGTATACTTTCATGCAGCTACCAAGCCTTGCAAGAGCTTTTACTTCAGTCTATCGATATCAGAAAAGGTAGTTGGCTTGGTGTGGCGGCAGGACTTGCTAGCAAGCTTGAGTTGCGAGCAGTTCGGCAGGTTCGGATCTGACAACTCGATCTAAGCTTTCGGTATATTGAGTGGAACGAGTATCGTGATAAATCAATCGTCATGGATGAGCTGATACTGAACGAGGGATTTAACTTGCTAGGGTTAATGAAAAGTTAAATGTCTCGTGAAGCCTGTATACTACTCAAAGCACTGAATCTCGGGTGGGCAACTAGACTTGTTCGTGTTCTTGAAAGAATGGGTGTCTTTTAGAATCATCTAGTCGCGTTTGGAAAAAACTCTGGGAGTGACACCGCTGGGACGTTAAAGAGATCGAGTGAAGGGTTTAGCTTTCACAAAATTATAAACTTGCAATAAGTAGAAGAGTACTATTCAGGAGATCCTCCCAGTGGAAGACAGAATGTGTTAAGAAAAGCACCCAGAGATAGGAACTGGCGTGGCTATCACCGATTCCTTTGCTATACCTAGCAGCAACCTCTTAACGGTCATTATATAGCACTCTTCCTGAACCCTATGGGAATTTACCAGACTTGCAGATATCCCCAACACTAATTATGTCGTTATGGTCTGACTCGGGGGCCGAAAGTGGGATAGTAGGATTATTGATTTGAGAAGACGATTGATATTAATGCGTTATGAAAATTTCCACACTATCAAGAGAATCTTACAAGACGAGAGAGTGAGAGCCTCTGGCTCAGGTCAACAGTGACTTGACACAGAGTGAGTGATGGGTCAATTCCTGGAGCACATCGTTCGTATACGGAGAGCTAGCTTGGCATCTTGACCAAGACAGTCAACTGCAACCCTCACAGGATAGTATGCTTCTGAGCCGATCAATACCATACCAGCAGTATTCCCAACGAGAGCATCAGAAACAAATCCCTTGATCCCTATATAAATTTGGTAGATAACCCAACGGTTGTTCAATGGCTGATTGAAGGGTTCCGTAATACTCATCTTCGCCAAGTTCGTCGCTTGTGAAGAGAGCCATCTCATACAATTCTCCCTTTGCAGTCCGATTTCAACGCTAATATGTATCTAATGTCTCTGCATAGTATAAGCGATAGTGTTGCTGATGTTTGTACGAAAAGGTACGTTTCACGATTCGGTATTGCCCTCGGTAGAACTTACCTATCAAGACTGGAAGGGCATTTTGTACCGATATCTGCCTAGGCTAGGTCACGTGCCAGCTTTTTCTTACCTTACACAGTACAAATTTGTTGAGACATATTAACTTAGTGTAATCAAGTAACATACTAACTTAATGTAATTATGTAACGCGCGAAGTTCGAGACTATGTAACACACGATCGTTGCGGTGGTCGATAGCTTCAAGTCCTACTGGCTCAATTTTTGGGCTGGACTTAATACACACATCTGCATGCCTTCGAAAACCTGCATATCCTACTCTAAGCTTGCTTTTGACAGATTCTCGAATCAACTACAGTGAACCCTTTAATTAAGCAGTCGCTTTTTAAGCAGTATCGCATATTAAGCAGCCAAAGTGACTATATATCGAATATTTGAATGTAAAATACGCAGTAACGGCGTATAAGAAGTACTGCGATGTTCTCCGCAGATTTTAATGACATTGCTTAATTAAAGTTAGAAGAAAAACTCTGCATTCTTAATTAAATAATCTGTTTTCATCGCAACATTAATTAGCTCTAGTATTATCATGTAAGAAAGCTTTAAAAATGATCTCATCGTCTGCTAAAAGTATTATTTCATCTTTTTCATCTTCTTCATCTCTTTCTACATCTTTAAGAACGCTTGTTCTGTTTATTAACCTTTCTCGCAAGCGACAGCGAACCTTTTATAAACTCATTAACAAGAAATGACTGCGAGATCTGTATTATACTCGCATGTTAAACGAAAAGAAGTCTTTTACATATAAAAAGCTTAATGTCGCCTTTTAAAAGCAATTCGGCGATGATCTTATTAATGATGCTTGCATACGTCGATGAATAAGCGACGACGAAGCCTTTTTAAACGACAAGATTTAAACGTCACATAATTAAAAGAGTAAGAGTAAATGATCTGAACTAGAAAAGACGTTGTTTTAGTGACAGATGTAAAAGAAAGATTAAAGAATAGCTATAATCGAAGCTCTTTTAAAGACACAAGTAATGCGATTCTTTTAAAGGCTTGCTTTAATAATATCTTATTATTAAACTAGTAAGCTCTTTACAGCTTTCATCGATTAACTCGATGAGTATAAAGTTCGTTATCATACTAAGAAGAACGTTCGACATAATAAATCTGACTTAATGAATAAAGAATAACTTAAAAAGAATTTAATCGAGATTCGTGAGAACATTCGCAGTTAACTTAACGAGAATTTTAATCTTAACAATGTGTATAACTTCGATGAAACGACTCTTTTCTGACGAGCAATGCCTGAAGCGACTTTATTTAGTCAGCCTACAGCCGAGATAAAGACAGACAAAGCTAGAATCACCGCCGCTATGTGTTGCAACGCCTCAGACATTCATAAGATAAAGCTCTGGTTTATCGACAGCGCGATGAATTCTCGTCTCTTTAAAAGAAACGGCATACATGCAGAAAACCTTCGCATGATGTGAAGAGCTAATAAAAGAGCCTGAATGACGGCAAAGATATTTAAGAAGTATATCAGTTAATTTCGCATAGAGATAAATAATCGTAAATGCGTACTTTTAATAAACGACTTTTCTGCGCACGAAGCTGGCATTAATATACGAAAAGAGAAGAAAAAGAAATCTCTACAAAACATTAAGATTATCTTTCTTTCGATTAACATCACGAGCGTGTGTTAATCGCTTAATTAAGGCATCATTGTCGCATGAAAGATGTGATATAAAAGAAAGTGATTATTTTATTACGTAAAGAAGTATGACGCAAAGCCTGAAGAAAGAGATTCGCATAAGATCGTTAACGTTCTCTTGTGCATTCGATAAGATATTAAGATATGAAAGCACGACGTCATCGCCGAAATAATTAATAACTGCTAATTAAAGTCGTTAATATTAGTCTTAATGTTAGAGACCGGCCTAGAGCAAGTCATAAGGGTGTCATTTAACTAATAGATAAATGCTAAGAAAGGAAAGTATTTACAGGAAAGAACTCGATTCTTATATATGTATTCCTCAGCCCTGTGCTAGTCCCGAAAGGATTAATGTCTTACACATATGAGACAGAGTCTCTATGACATCATAGCTAGCCCTATATTAATCTGAATTCATATGAAGGCTGGTCTAAATCTGAGCCAAATCATGTTAGTTTAACATAGGTCATATTAGCCTAACAGCTAGGATCGTAACATTACTCCCCCCCTTTAAATATTCATGTTCGCATGAATGTATCATATTAGCGCTCTGCTCTTGAATTTTTTGTATGAAAGTCGTTAATCATTTTCTAAAAGTTCTTAAATTCCTCGTCATCAGCGTTATACCAGTTAAGATCTTTGTCGTAGCCCTTTCATTTAACTAGATATTAAAGCCGTTCTCGATATCGTTAAGACTTTAGTATTTCGTTAATCTCTTATTCGTCTTCACCGTTTATTACTATTAATTTCGAAGATTCATTCTTTTAATTAAATAAAGAATTATTAACGACAGGACGAAGTAGATCGAAATGAAATATATCATGTATTCGCATGATTTCGAATAATTTTAATTTATAGAAAGAGTTAACAGAATCCGTGACTGTGAATGATTCGAGCATCTTGTTATCTAGCTTTTTAAAGGGCCTTGCCGTAACGATGTTCCTTTCGTTCAGAAATATCTTTAATTCGATCTCGTAGTTAACATCCTTTCTATGCTTATTAATCTGGTTTATTATTTGTTCCCGTGATTTAATCAGAGCTTTACGAGCGAATGTTAACGTCTTATTCATGTGATCGAATATATCTTCGACTCGAGCGACTTGTAAACGTTCGCGAATGCTTTCATATTCGATGAGATCAGAGTCGAAGCTCATGCGAGAATGAAAGCTCTTGTTCATGAAGAAGAAAGTCATGAAGATGATTAATGACAAAGCATTATTGTCGACAAACTCGATCATAAACAATCATTTAGATCAGTTATCTTGCATATACGAATAGAAGAAACGAAGGTATCGCTTAACGTTCTGATTAACTCGTTCGCTTTAATCGTCAATCTGAGAATGATAAACGATGAATAATTAAAGAGAAATGCTTAATCGTTTACAAAGAGACTTTCAAAGAATGAAAGTGAACTGAGAACCTTTATCGAATACGATGAAGTTAAGTAAACCGTGAGTTCGATATATTCATTAAAGTAACAATTCAGCTGTTTTTTCCGCCGTGGTTCTCTCGTCATCAGTGAAGTAAGAAATATAATGTCTTTCTTTTAACAGCCTGCAGATTATCGTTAGGATCGCGTTGTTATCGTTCGAATTAAATAAACCTGTAACATAGTTCATGACTATATCGCGCCATCTTTAGTCAGGTATTAATAGAGAATGAAGCAAGCCGTTTAATTTATCCCTAGGTGCCTTTAAGCGTTAACAGATATAGCAGTTTCGAATATATCGATTTACCGTTTTCCGCATGAAAGATCAGTAGTAGTTCCGTTTTATGACTTTCACTATTTTAAGAATATCAGAATGACCGATTAATGATTAATCGTGAATCTCACGAATTAAGCTTATTTGTAAAAGCTCGTTAAACGGAACTCATAGCTAATTATCATGAAACAGAATTTCATCCTGCTTTCGATAATCCTTCAGCTTCATATCGTCATATTGTGCTTTGTCTCGAATTATTGCTTCGCGAAGTAACGTACAATTCTCGTTAATTTTATTAGTTTCGAGAATTTGCTTATAGATTAATTTACTGATGTTTTCTTTCAGATCAGCAATTTTCATTTAATTCGACGTCAGAATAATAATTCGTTAATAGCGAACGCGTTCGTCATCGAGATCTCTGAGTACGAAGTCAGCTCGGCGAGTTAATGCATTAATCTTAATATTCTGTTTGCTAAATCGATACATTATCTTAAAGTTAAAGTTAGTTAGCTTCTGAATTCAGCGCATTTAACGTTTACTTAGCTTCTTGTTCTTCATTAATGAGGTGAGTGCTTAATGATCAATGAACATCTTAATAGAAATATTAATTAATTTTAGTTCAGGTCGTTAATGCTTAAATGCTCGAATGATGACTAGCAGTTTCTTATCGTATATCTCGTAATTGCATTCGACGAAAGACATATTCTTACTATAAAAAGTAATCGAATGTAAAGCTTCTTCGTTATCATACTGCGATAGAACTTCATCGTTAACGTAATCGAACGAGTTCGTTTTCAGAATAGCTTCGTGAGTCTGATTAAAGTGATGAAGTATGAAAGCTTTAATCATACGTCTTTTCATGTAATCGAATGCTGTCTGACAAGCCTTATTTCATTCGAATATGATCTCTTTTTAAGTGAGTCGAATCATTGAGCGAATAATCTTTAAGAAGTTCTTAATAAAGCGTCGATAGAAGTTACAGAAATTAATAAAAGACTGTATTTAAGTAAGATTATTAAGTGTAAACTAATTAATCACTGCTTGTACTTTTCGAGAATTCATCTTAAGTCCCTCGATTAACATTAAAAGTTTTAAGAAAATGATTTTCTGAACATGAAACTCGCATTTATTAATGTTTACCTGTAAGTCAGCTTCTCGTAGTCTATTCAGGACTAATCGTACATGTCGCTTGTGTTTCTTTAAGGTTTCGCTGTAAATGATGATGTCATCTAAATAGGCCTAATAAAACTGATGCAGATATTTAAACAACACGTCGTTCATGTAGTGTTAGTAGAAGACTGATTCGTTAATTAAATTAAAGAGCATTACGTGATATTTATATAAGTCGAAGAAAGTAATAAAGGTAGTTAAATCTTCGCTATCTGAATGCATTCGCAGTTTATTAAAGGCGGTAATGATGTTTAAACGAATCAGGTACTTGCTTTCTTATATACGAATAAGAGTCTCGTTTATTAAAAGTAAAGAATAGCGATCCCGTTTAATTAAAGCATTAAGCTTTCTGTAATTAACGCAGAAACGCAGGCTACCGTCTTTCTTTTCGACGAACAAGATGAGCGAGGCGTATAAGACGAAGCTGAATGAAATGAAGCTCTTATTTAAATGTTTAATCAGATATTCTTTTACTTTCTGAAGCTTATATTCGAACATCTGATATAGCCTGCTTTAAGGGGAAGTTTCTTCATCGATTAACTTAATTTTGTGATCGTAAAAACGATGAGATGATAACTGATCGATCATCGCTCGATCGAACACGTCTAAATAATCGTGATATTCAGAGAGAAGCTTAATCTTAACTTGCTCGAGTGCTTCGACGTGAAAGAGCTCATGCAGATTCACTCCTTCAGGCTTTTTCTCGAATGTAGTTATGAGTTAATTAATTTCTGAGACGATAACAATAAAGATCTTCACGTTTAATCGTTTAGCTAACATTTTATATGACGCAGCCTTTATCATGAATATGTTCGTTAAACCTTAAACAATCATGTTCGTTAAATCTTAAGTGATCATGTTCATTGAATCTGATATGTCTTTAGAAATTTTAACGCTAGTTAAAGTCGCGTCGCGCGGTTCTAACTGTTCGATGAACTTCTTTTTTTGACTGAAAAAGAGTGATTTCTGACTGAGTTAAAGTTAACTGTAGTTAATCGAATTAGTTTAATTGTAATTAATCTGATTAATTTTTCGCTTCAGTATATGAGTAGGGGTTAAACTCTTCTATTTAGCGATTGCTTTAAGGCTCGATGAGAGAATAATTAATTTTAAACTAGAAGTAGTATCTGAAAACCGAAGAAAGTCGGTTCGCATATTAATTATTAAATTAGTTTTGTTCATTCATGTTTTTTCGAGAATCATTTAATGTTAACTTAATCGAGTAATTAACATAGAGACGGTTTTAACCGTATGATCTTAAACGATCAGGTTCGAGTAAATGACATGAGTGATGAGTTTTTTTACATAATGATCGTCGAATTCTCTTATTAACTTCGTCTTAATCAGAGCGAGGGATTCGATTTGTAACTGATTATAAATAACCTGCGCGGTTACTTCATTAATGAACGAATAGTCAGCAGTTTCGGTGTTAATTAATGACTTTAATGAGTAACTAATTTCATTACTAAAAAGTATACATTCGATAATTAAAGATTCAGAAGTAAAAGAATCATCTGACATGCTCGCCGTTAAAGAAATTAACACATCTTTCACCGCGTCTTTGATGAAAGTCTTTAGTTTTTTGCCTCGTTATTCTCGAAAGACATTTTCTCATTCTCTTTATCTTCTGAAATGATGATTTCATGTAAACGAGGAATAAATGCACGAGATGTCGAAGTGCCAGCCTTGTTCTGCTAAGAGCAATTCTTAAATAAGTGACCTGATGCCTTGCAAGTGTAGCAGATAATGAAAGATCTTGCTGACTCAGAGGTTAAAAAGATAATCGGCTTAATATAGTCGATTACCGAAGTTAAAGCTGCTAATAAGAAAGTAACGCGCTTTTCAGATGCAATAACGACTTTAGCGATGACAGTGCGACGTTCGTTGCGTAGCTGATAATTAACGCGCTGTCGATTATTCACACTCTGAAGAAAGCTCTTAAAACGATTTAGAATGATAAAATCTTCCGGGTAAATCGATAAAGCGTCTTATAAGCGGTTGTTAATTTTATTCTGAAGATCGTTCATTAATGTGCGATTCTTATAATCTAGATAGCTGAATAGCTTCATGAATTCAAAGTAAAAGATATTAAAGAACTTGTTTAACTGCTTCAGAGCGTTATACTCGCGACGGCACTTTCGATTCTTATTCTGATCATCGTAAATTAACTTTAAATGTTTAAAAAGTTCGTAAATTAAAGTATATAAATGAGATGCGTCATGTCGGCGTTGAGCAAACGTTTGTTTCGCTGCGTCGTCTTTTAGTTAAGATATAATATAAACGATACAGATATTTTCGATATGAAAGTGATTCGCATTTGTCTTAAGCTTATCGTTAATCTTAATTCTTTAGCTATCTCATGTTAATTCAGCATCTTCGTTAGTGAAGATAAATGAATTCGAAAACTTGTAAAATTTATAATAATCGTTATCGAATAAGATGAATGACTCTCGTGTGAGAGTTCGTAAAATGAGATCTCGTTGTTTCGTAGTTCGAGAATCAGCAGGCTTAATGAGTTAACGAGGTAAAGATTAATTCGATGAACGCTGAGCCTTCTTTAAAGTTAAAACTTTCGCTCGTAGCTTAACGATGATCTCTTCCTGAGCTTTTATTATGATTTAATTGACTTCTAGCTTATTTAATCTGCTTGTATGTTTAACTTGTAAGGCGATTCATTGTTCGATGCATTTTAAAGCCATGTCTCGTTGACTTTTAAGCTCGTTTAACATATTAATGATCTCGTTCAACTATTCGCGAGTTCATTAACGTAGTTATTCGTCGATCTTAATGTTTCATGAAGTCTCAGCATCGTTAGCTTCAGCTGAGACATCGCTAAATAGTATGAAAACTCGTTTGCTTGCAGTGCTTCTAAGAAGACGAGTTAATCGTTACTCGACTGAGTCGAAGTCGCGTGCCATAATAAGAAAGATAAGAATAAATAGGTTTAAGATTAATGATGTTATTTTTTAATGAAAGTAATTTAAAGAAGTTCTTGTAAATTTTCTGATAAACAAATGAGTGTAGAATCGAAGAATCCCTTGCGGTCTAAATGATAATGCAAATTTAAAGAATTCCTTACAGATTTTCTGAATAAACGGAGTAAATTATTTCGTATCGTTTACACGTCGATAGCAGAATAATTAATTAACATTTATTTACTGTTAGAGACCGGCCTAGAGCAAGTCATAGGGATGTCATTTAACTAATAAATAAATGCTAAGGAAGGAAAGTATTTACAGGAAAGAACTCGATTCTTATATGTGTGTTTCTCAGCCCTGTGCTAGTCCCGAAAGGATTAATGTCTTACACATGAGGCAGAGTCTTTATGACATCATAGCTAGCCCTATATTAATCTGAATTCATATGAAGGCTGGCCTAGATCTGAGTCAGATCATGTTAATTTAACATAAATCATGTTAGCTTAACAGCTAGAATCGTAACACTTAAACTGAATGTCTTAAACGGAAAAGCAATGAAGTCGTAAGTAAGAAAGAAAGACGATAGTGTAAACGAACTTCGATCTAGCTATCGAAAAGACACGTATTTAAATAATAAAGAATATCATCGCTCTTCGTCGCAACGAACGCGTATTTAATAAAGTTGAATTATTCTTAACTCACTACGATAAATCTAGAGCGAAGATGATAGTAATTAATGACGAGACTCTGAAAGAGAATATTCTAGTTTAATATCAGCCTGATTCAGAGAGGCAAGAGAAGATAAAGAAGATACAGTTTAAGATCATCATTAATCAGGCACTAGCAGCTCTGAATCAGCTTCAGTTGTATGAGAAACAGCAGGCAGACGATGATGTAAAGATTATTCGACAATTAAAGACGTATTAACGAGATGTAAGTCGAAGGAAGCTTTTAGAAACTAATTAAAGCACTCTTACTAAATGATTAGATTAGTTAAATTTAAAGCTCTTAAAAGATATGTTTCAGGTTTAATTTACCGCCGCGAGAGCAAATGCGACAGACATCGATTCGTGTAATAAACGCATCAGAAAATTTGTATATCTCATGGTTATTCTACTGCATCTTTGCGTCAGGGGGTGTTTTCGACCTGATCGGGACTAGTGTCATCACTAGCCCTATGTTTGCCAAGACCCCCGTTTTAGGCAGTGTCGCGAATTAGGCAGTACTACTAATTATAATTTCGACTGCTTAATTAAGGTAACCACTACAGAGACACCACCTTACACTGTTGGCACACCACCCCCTACACTGCTGGCACACCACCCTCCCCACTAAGCCTAATCGGGTACGCACCAAGCCTAATTGAATAAACTTCAGGGTCCACCGCGTCTTTTGTTTACCACCGCGGCCAACTTCTATCCTGCATGCCTATCTTTCGCGATCTTTACGGCTTTGTTACTCCCTTTGCTCTTCGCAAGATCCGCGATCATTATAAACGCATCTGCGGGCAATCTACTGCTGTTGAAGCTTGCACCGGCACGTTTACGAGGACGATGGGGCTGCCATGCGCGCATAAGATACAGGAGCGACTGTACAATAGAGCGGCCGGCGGAGTATTGAAGCTGACAGACATTCACCGTCATTGACTGTACATCAAGCCGCCTAGAGCTGCGGCGACGCAGACGAAGGAGCAAGAGAATCATACAATGGATGGCGACGAATACGATGACGCGAATATTGAGATGCAAGGCACCCCGCCGCCAGATATGCCTCCTTCATCGCGACGGCAGATTCTACAGATCCAAGAGCCTGCCATCGTCAAGGCAAAGGGTCGTCCGCGAGGAGCACAGAACCGTCTATGGGCAGGAGCAGCACCGCCGCCACCGACAGCTTCACAACGACGACGTCAACAAGCCTTTGAGAACTCCACCCAGCGCGAGCCCTC
>JAABUO010000400.1_pt1 | contig 21296 bp, 15 predicted proteins | sample 5559291 | NCBI WGS metagenome assembly JAABUO01 (sample SAMN10711878, study PRJNA513372) | rock metagenome | isolation source: Antarctica rocks | place: Antarctica: Victoria Land, Finger Mt sud
TCTAGAGGAAATTAGAATAAAATAAGGACAGCCCCTTGTACGAAAGGAGTTGGGTATATTAACCTATGGTTTACCTGTTGTTTATCCACCTATATTAATATAGCTAACAAGGGTGCGCATGAGCAAGAAAACCTTTGTTAGCTATAACCTATAAGTTTATAACTAAGAGCGAAATCCTTTAGTACCATGGCTTATACTGGGATATTATTTCTCACTAAAATAATGAGGGTCTAAATAAACTAAAACAGATGAAAACCCGTCTAGGTTAGGCACGGCAGGAAAGCTACGTTAGTTAATGATAAGTGCTGAATGCATATAGGCACGAAACATACCTTAGGATATTCTTAAATATATGTAGTTTAATACTACGATTTTAGGTCTTTTTATATGTTCAAGTACTATGGCGAATAGGTATACGGGTAACCAATCCTATAACACCCATCTTGCTATATATTTCAGTATGTAAATGATATGATCTTAATTAATAGGCTTTAGTTTAAATAATCGTGACGTTTTTAGGCATAAAGTACTAATTGTGTAATTTACTAAATAGCACGCTTATCTATACATTATATAATGTAAATATATGTTTACAATTTGCACATAATTACTATTTCAAGCCTGGTTAGCATAAAAGTAATGTTTCCGTTTTGTAATCGGATGAAGCAAGTGCGATACTTGCACTGGGCTCATTTTTATTAAACCTTGAATAGAAAGATTAAAATATCCATATATTTTAATATAGACCCAATTGTCTAGTGGTAAGACCTATTGTTTTCACCAATACTACGCGGGTTCGAATCCCGCTTGGGTTATAGAGGTCTCTTACTTTATATACAAATAGAAACATATCTATACAAATAGAAACATATCTATACAAATATATATAGTAAGACATATGCGGATTGATGTAATAGTAACATAACTGGCTCATGACCAGCATATAGGGGTGCAATTCCTCTATCCGCATTGCAAAATCAAGGACAGATCACGCATAAAAGCAAACTATTTGTTCTACTAGATCGTGGGGTTCATTTATCCAAGGGTTCAAAGTAGCCCCTCCCACTAACATATTCTAGAACAAGTAAGATATTTTGCTTTAAGGGCTATAGCTTAATTGGTAAAGCCAACTGCTCATGACGGTTTAGATGAGTGTTCAAATCATTCTGGCCTTAACATTATAATTAGATATACATACATATTTAGATAATTATATTTATTTAGATATACATACATATTTAGATAATTATATTTATTTAGATATCAGTCCGAGTGCTGGAATTGGTAGACAGAGCGATCTTAAGATTCGCTGGTATATTACCGTAAACGTTCAAGTCGTTTCTTGGATATTAAGAGTATTTGTGTTTTAGCTATAGGGGATATAGTTTAACTGGTAAAACGTCTATTTTGCATATCGTTATTTCGGGTTCAAGTCCTGATATCTCCAGGTTATATAATAGCTTTAAGAAGCCTAAGAAGCTCAACAGGTAGAGCGGAACTCTGAAGATGTTTAGGTTATAAGTTCGAATCTTATCTTGGGCATTTTAGTGTTTATATGATATTTACCATTAAAAGCTAAATCTTAAATGGTTGATAATCTAACACCAGTTATCATTAAAGGTGAACACTAAACTTAGATTTTATATATAGATCTTATTTAAACCGTTCTATCTAGATATGATATAGAAAAAAAAGATTATAAAGGTAGTGATGGAACTGGTAGACATGAGTATATAATAGGTGCGCTGGAATTTGGCAAACAGGTTCCACTTAGGATGGATTGGTTTAAAACCTTACAAGTTCGAGTCTTGTCACCTATAAAATAATTAAGGATTTAAACTCTTAATTTATTTAGTATTGTATTAAAGCATAGTTATATAAAATAGTACTTATTAAAAAAATTGTCCTTAATATTGAAGTTTTAACGATTATTTTTCAATTAGTTACTATTTTTATTTTTAGTATTTGTTACAACTGGATTTTTATTGATTTTGTAAAATAAAGATTAGTTATTATCATCAAGCTATCTAGAAGCTATATAGAAATTATATTAATGTAATGCTGGCATTGTGTTATGATATAATATTATATTATATAGTATAATATACTTTAATAGTATTATTATAATATACAGTAGTAGTAGTAGTAATAGTAATAGTAATGGTAGTAATAGTAATGGTAGTATTATTATAATAGGTTTAAATTGTAGTATCTTGTTTACTGCTACTCTTAAAAAGGACTAGACTACAAAAGAAAACTAATATTTGCTTTCCATAATAAATCAGTAGGTAAAGTAGAGTTCCTGTCCGCTACAGGAACTTCTGGTTGCATTGACTTGCTTGATAATAAGGCTTGAATCCAAGGCTAAAGCACCCTATTTTTACATTGTACTTTTTTTTACATATCTTTTTACCTTAACTCTCATACTAAACTTGTTATAATAACTATAAAAGTGACAGGTATTAGTAATTTATCCAGTAACTAAAAATTTAATAGTTTAACTTTATTTTTTTTTTTAAGCTAGGATCTGTTTTAGCCGTTAACCCTGTTATCTATAATTAGATTTAGATGCATAAATCAGAAATGATAGCACCAACATATTATAAAACAAAAAAAATTAAAAATAAAAAAAATTTATATAATCGCCTTGTTACAGGTTTAAAAGTTGGTTGAAATGCACCTGTTTTGCCCTCTAAAGTACTTAGTTTTCACAATAATCCTTTGCTTAGGGTTTTTAGAGTTATTGGAGGTGTTTCAATATTAACAGTTTTTTCGAAAAAACATTTGTTGCTATCATTACCATTTAAGTCTGTGATCTTGTTTTTTGCTTTATTGCATATTATATATATTTCTAGCATTAGCATCATTAAATTGTGATATGGCTATAAGGTATTGAAAAGTGATAAATTAAATGTTAGAAATTCACCTCTTGATCAATTTGCCACTACTGCGGGTAAACTCTTGTATTGCTGAAAATACGGCTGTCAAGTAGGTTCTGCAGGTTTAGGTTTAGTAGGTACGTCTTTTTTGATAGATAGTATGCTAGAAGCAGGTGGCCGAGAAAAGGTATTTACCCCTCTAATTGGTATTTACCCCTCTAATTGGTAAAGGTGTTAAGTTATTTATCAATAATAGACCAGCTCATGACGTTTTACTTGGTATTAAGAAAGATATCAAAAATTTAGAAGATAGTAAAGCGAGTTATAAAGAAATCACCGATTTATTTAATAAAGCTGATAAAGTCCTAGATTCAAAAGATTTTTCAAAACAAGAGATAAATTCTATTAAGTGTTCCATAAATGAGATCAAAGATATGGAAAAAGCTAAACTATCTGATTATACAGAAGAGTTATCTAAAAAGATTAAGCAATATTCTGAAAATAATAAAAAATAAAAAATGAATAGATTGATTGCGTGATTGATCTTTTGCTCATAATCATTCGTTTTACAATAAAGTTTTTGCAGACATGGCTAATTACGAAGCTCGTCACTGAAACATGCCTAACACTAAATCTATACGTGATCAATTAAGAAATTTACCTTAGAATTCATAAAAAAAAAATAGATATGTTGGAATTGGTAGACAATTTCCACTTAGGATGGAATGGCTTCAGCCGTACAAGTTCGAGTCTTGTTATCTATACATGGAAAACTAAAAATGGATTAAATTAAACAAACAGGGCTTCATACCCGACAATTATAAAAATATATTAAGTAATGATGCAGGTATATATGCATATAGGTTAATTTCTGATAACACTAAAATTTACATAGGTTCAGCTCAAAATCTTTCGCAGCGTTTTAGACAGCATTGATATAGATACTGTGTATACAAAGGAAACAACAGCAAATTTTACAACATGATAAATAAATATGGCTGGAATAATATTGAATATACCATACTAGAAATATTAAAAAGCATAAGCAATGCTAAAATAGAAAAAAATATTTTAATGGAAAAAGAACAATGGTATCTGGATAAATATTCTCCTTCTTTAAATATTAATAAAAAGGCGGGATCTATGGCAGGCTATAAACACTCAGACATCATTAAATTAAAATTTGGTTGCGGAGCATGACATGCACAGGGCTAAACCCTATAAAAGACTATACAAAACAAATATAAAATGTTTAGTCAGTGACGAAACTAAAAATAAATTAAGATTAAGATCAAGAGGTGCTCCTGTTTTAGTTTACGATAAAAATCTTAATTTAGTAAAATCATTTCAAACTATAAAAGAAACTGGAGTATTTGTAGGATTGTCGCCTAGTAGCGTTAGTAAATATATAAACGAAGGTACGATATGAAATAATAAATATTATTTTTAATTGAAATAACGTATTAAGTATTAATCATCTTTTATATAATATTTTTTTCATGTACATAGCATTTTTTTTGTTTGTTTCAAACGTGTTATAAATGTTATGATAATTATCGTGGGATAATAAATTATTAATATGTAATTTCTTCAATGCTTATTTTTTTAGAAGAAATCTAATAGATGCTAAAAATAATAAATAAATATGTTGTAGACTAATCGGCAAGTCATAAATTTTTGGTATTTATCATTGAGTGTTCGAATCACTCCAACATAAAAAACCACAAACTTAATGAATATATAGATAATAAATAACATATAGATAATAAATAACAAATGTAAACACTATAGGTGGTTATAGTTCAATAGGTAGAGCAACTGTATGTGGAACAGTGAGTTCCCTGTTCAAATCAGGGTATCCACCCTTTCATTTGATATTTTCTTTTATCTATTTTTTTATTTCATGCTGATGCAGAGACTTCGTCTAGCATAGCAGCAAATATATATTATTTCATGCCTGCGGTTGCTAACGAAGTTATGCATCAGCATCACTACGTACGTGCAGGGTAATCTGTAATGAATTAAATATAACTAAAGCAAAGCCCGAGTAGTTCAACAGGTTAGAACGTTAATTTCATGCATTAAGAATGAGAATTCGAGTTTCTCCTCTGGCTCATGATTAAAAGCACATTAAAAAATACACATTTCAAAAGCCGGAATATTACATCTTTCGAGAAAAATCTAAAAAAAGCAACATTGTTCCATTCTTCTCCCAATAATATTATAATTTACGATGATGCGTTAAGCAATAACAACAAGATATTACAACACAATAAACAAAGATGCGGAGCCTATAAATGAGTTAATAAAATAAACGGTAAGAGTTATATAGGAAGCTCTGTTAACTTAAGCTCACGATTCTCCAATTATTTTTCTTTAAAATACTTAGCTAAAAGAACCTTGAAATATAAGAGTAAAATTTACAATGCCCTGTCGGCTTATGGCCATGCTAATTTCCAATTGGAGATATTAGAAGTTTATTGTAGACCTCATGTTATTAAAAAAGAGCAATTTTATTTTGATTATTTTAAACCAGAATATAACATATTAACTAAAGCAGGATCTAGTTTACATTTCAAACATTCTGAAGAAACATTATTGAAATTTAAATTGCGTAAGTTAAGCGATGAAACTTTGTCTAATTTAAGAAAAGCAAAAGTAGGTGCAGGTTTGTCTCCCTAAACCCAATCAAATACTGTCTACATCTCATATCATTACCCTAAAAAATGTTTAAACAAATGATACAAAAGAATACAACTCTATTCGCAGTGCAGCCAGAAAATTTAAAGTAAGTCATGCCTGCTAACGAAGTTATGCATCACTATTAAATTATATAAACAAAGATAAGTTGTTTAAAGGTAAGTACATGATTAAGAGAAAAAAGTAATAAACAAAACCCCCTTGCAAAACTTCAACAGGTTAGAACGTTAATTTCATGCATTAAAAATGAGAATTCGAGTTTTTCTCCCGGCTAACTAGAGTGCTAATATTTATATTCTCATTTTCATTTCTATTTGCATACCCACACACCCACTATACATAGTTGTTTATTTTCTTTATGTTTAAATGGTATGATATTATACCCTATTTAATGCTGATGCTTATTTGTTTTTTCTTTCTATTGTATAGTAAAAATAAAGCAACTGTAGAAATATATAATCGTATAATATTATAAAGTACTGAAATAATGCATCTACATATCTATCACTATTACATTAGATAGTTTATTTTTACTTTACATAGGCTATGCTACATGTTATATGTGTTATATCTTAACATATCTTAACAATGTTATTTGTTAAGATATGTTAATCTATAAGCCTAAATCTACTGTAGAAGCGTTTATACAACACATCTCTACAACACATCTCTACAACACATCTCTACAACACTTAGATTATGGAGGGTTTCTTTACCCCTCATAACATGAATTTATTTATTATATAGGTTGTATGCATGTATAGTATATATGACGTAAAGCTCTCAGTTTCGTTATTATTTTCTGTGTATACCATATATAGCATGAGCATCCTTTGGTTTTGTGCTTTAAGCTATATTATACGTTACGGCTGTTATAAATCGAAACTTTTTTCTGTTATTTATCGTTTTTTCTATTGTATATAAAGTTTTTACAAACTAGGTAGGTGTGAATTCTACAAAAACAATGACTATTTATTCTTTACTATTTTTATTATTATCCAATGCCGTCACTTTAAGGCGAGATAAATCCATACTATATTCCAGGGCTACTTTTTTAATATTGATCTCTACTTCTCTAATCGCATTATATAACCTAGATATGCATTTACTAGCTGAAGGTTTAGGTTTGTATGGTGGCCTTTTCCATGCTACACCTATTACGCAAACTTTTCATATATTTATATTTCTTATAAGTTCTATTATTTTGCAATTAACTGCTTTTTATCCTAGAAAAGTTTCAATTAAAAACTATGCTAGTTTTTATGCCCTATTATTTTCTAAGTTTTCCTCCGATACAAATCTTATAAACAAAAAGGAACAACAATTTACAATAATAGAATACCCTTTAATTATTTTATTTATAATAATAGGAGGTACTTTTCTAGTTTCTGCCAGTGACATAGTTTCAATATTTTTATCAATAGAACTACAAAGTTATGGTTTATATTTGCTTTGTACACTTTACAGAAACTCTGAGTTATCCACTTCAGCAGGTCTTACTTATTTTTTACTAGGTGGTTTATCTTCATGTTTTATACTATTAGGTACAAGTTTATTATATGCAAATTCTGGTACAACAAATTTAGACGGTTATTACGTAATAACTGGTATATCTAGTTTAGCGAACGAATATACAAGTAATATGCTAGACTGGTATAAACCTTTTTACTTAAACGTTTCTCTATTAATTATGTCAGTAGGATTTTTGTTTAAAATATCTGCTGCACCCTTTCATTTTTGAAGTCCTGACGTATATGATGCTATCCCCACAATAGTTACAACTTTTGTTGCTATAATAGCTAAAATATCCATCTTTATATTTTTATTAGAACTAGTACATTATACTAGTAATTTTTATTTCGCTTTCAACTTTAGCTGAACATCTGGTTTACTTTTCAGTTCATTTTTATCTTTGATAATTGGCACTGTTTTAGGTTTAACACAGCTTAGAATAAAAAGGCTGTTTGCGTATAGTACAATCTCACATCTTGGTTTTATACTATTAGCTTTATGTATTAACAGTTTAGAATCCACACAGGCCTTTATATTTTATTTAATGCAATATTCTATTACAAATTTAAACGCTTTTGCATTATTAGTTACTATCGGGTTCTCTTTATACCCCTTTGTCAACAAGGGCTCTTTAAAAGACCAATACAAGATATTACTAGATAGAAAGAACTCTCCTATACAACTTATTAGTCAATTGAAAGGTTATTTTTATATTAACCCTGTAATAGCTTTAAGCTTAGCTATTACATTATTTTCTTTTGTAGGTATACCACCCCTAATAGGATTTTTTGCAAAACAGATGGTATTGTCTGCTGCTCTAGATAGTGGATATGTTTTTTTAACTTTAATAGCTATATTAACTAGTGTTATAAGTGCTGTGTATTACTTAAGCGTAATTAAACAAGTATTTTTTGATGAGCTGGAATACGAATTAAACCCTGAACATAAAAAAATGATCATACAGGATGAACAGGATGATCAGGATGATCAGGATGATCAGGATGATCGGGATGATCAAGATGATAATACATCATATGTAAACAACACTGATAATATAAGTTTAAACATAAGCAACATAACATTATCATTTGCTTTAACTATAACAATATCAATCGTTACCCCTATATTGTTATTTTTTATGTTTTTTGGGGCTAATATAAGCATCGCAAAGGTATTGGCACTGATAATATTTAATCCGTAAATGTCTAGTACAATATTTTTTTTTTTGTTTATACCTATATTGGCTTTTATATTATTATGTGTCAACTTAACCTTTGCCCCCCACAATCCATATAAAGAGAAGGGTTGTGCATTTGAGTGTGGCTTTAGCTCATTTTTGGGTCAAAATAGAACACAGTTTAGTATATCTTTTTTTATATTTGCTTTGTTGTTTTTATTATTTGATCTTGAGATTCTTTTGGTTTACCCATACTTAGTTAGTGCTTATACTAATGGTATTTACGGGTTAACTGTTTTACTATTGTTTCTTTTAGCTCTAACTTTAGGTTTTGCTTTTGAGCTGGGTAAAAAAGCATTATCCATAGATAGTAGACAAATGTCTAACGCATCTACTAAAAAATGTAACTATGTTAGCAAAATAGCTAATAACACACATTTATTGTTTAACATTAAAAGATGTTATTCAACCAATAGTGATGTTGAATTTGGAGCTGTAAACAATATAATAAGCCTTATAAACTTTATACGTTGTTTAGTTTACATGGCTAAATATTTAAAATACCTTATGGTATCACCTTTTAATGTTATACGTGACACTATATATAGTATAGTTAGGGATATCATGTGTCATGTTATATACACCAATCTGACGTATCTATATTTTAAAAATATATATGACACAAATGGGCTTTTTGCTCTATTGTTAGCCTTAGTTGATAATATATCTGATACTACCACTAATTATATACGTGATAATATCTCAAAATTACTTTGTTTTTATTTTATTTGTATTTTTAGTATGATGAATATAGACTTTTATTTCTATTCAACTGTATTATCTATTATCACAGTTATTGTTTTACCTTTTATAATTATTACTTTGTTAAAACATACATACATGCGATACAAAGAATCGCATATTTTGGAGTCTACAGCTTGCGGTTTTTTATGTTTAATATTAATCGTGCTATTTATTTTCTTACTGTGACCACTTATAGGTATTTTAACAGACCTGTGAGAATTTTTCCTATTAACTATGGGTAAAAACTCAGGTGGCAATAATGGTAGTGGACCAGGTCCCGGTCAAGGTTCAGGTCCTGGACCTGGATCAGGCCCTGGGCCAGGCCCAGGCCCAGATGCAGGACCAGTTGCAAACGATTCACCTTCAAAGCGTAGATCTAGTCCTACAACAGATAGTGACTTTGACAGTGACAGTGATACACCTGATTATCCTGATGGCTCACCTGAACAAAACAGAATAGATGAAGAACTGTTAAATGACGGTCTTCTTGAAAGGCTTTCAGATACAGATTATGTAAATGAGGATACACCGGACACACAAGAGCGAAGAGATTACGAAGCTAGATTAGCTACTTATATACCTGATTTACCTGAGGAAATTATAAGGAGAGATGATCTTGTAAGAGAAAGACAAAATAGAGAAAATCTTGAAAGACAAAATAGAGAAAACCTTGAAAGAGAAATTATTGAAAGAGAAACTAGAGATTATCTTATAAGTTTTGCTCCCGTTCTTAGTAAAAAGGACGCAAACACACGTAAACAGGCGAGACATAGAGCTATCCGTACTACTCAAATGAGAAAAGATGATGATCATCATCTCTACTTAGCTCGTACTCAACAATTGCCACCTGTACCAGCGCCAGGTACATATGTGCCAGCTATACCTATGCCACCTACACAAACACCAGCTAGAGATATGCCAGTTATACCTACGCCAGCTACAGAAACGCCAGCTACAGAAACGCCAGCTACAGAAACGCCAGCTACAGAAATGCCAACTACAGAAACCCCAGCTACTGAAACACAAACGCCAGCTACCAATATAGAAATGCCACCTAAACCATCAATGTCCAGTCCTAGTGGCTGTGTGGCTGCTGTGTCTGGTCTGCAAGCACATGCCGGTAGCCCTGTGGAAAGCTCTCTAGATCCTGCCATATTCCCCTCGGTGCCTACACATGAACCGGGATCAAACCCACATGTGTAAAGCCCTCTAGATCCTGCCATATTTCCTTCGGTGCCTACGGTGCCTACGGTGCCTACGGTGCCTACGGTGCCTACGGTGCCTACTCCTGGAACAAGTATTCCTGGTTCATCTATTGAAGTCTCTACAACTAATATTGACTTAATAGCTGTATCAAAAGAATTTGCAATTAAATCTGATCTGATAAAGAGGAAACTGATAAAAAATAAATGAGCTAGCGATGAAGTAGATGTAATTGAGTCAGATAAATCATCAGTGACAGAATCAATTGATTTATCTAGACTATATAACTTTTTTTCTTACTTAACAGATTCATCAGAAAAGTACTTATCTCTATTAAATGATTTTGTCAGTAACAACCAGTCATTTATGTTAGCAATTATAACTCTTGCTTCTTTAGTTACTATATTTACTTTTTTATATAAATTAGTTAAAACTTTAGCTAAATTTGTTAAATCTATATTTAAAACTATATCTAGAGGTAAAGGTAAAAGAAATAAAGGTAAAAGAAATAAAAAAACAAACTCCTTAATAACGAAAACACTTCTAAAGGTTTACCTTACAATCATTCAGATCAGCAAAGCATTCTCCAATCCTCTACCCGTATCAAATTCCCAGTTCAACCAAGCACAATACTCGCAAATAGACTGGGCCGACCATAAAAATGTACCTCGACACATATCAAATCCCCAGTTAAACCAAGCACAATACCCGGAAATAAAATGGGCCGCCCATAGAAGTGTACCTACGGGCCTGTTTATTGACAGCACCCCAGATACTTGCAACCTGTTTGTTGACAGCTCCCAAAATATCTTCAACCAAAACACCTCTAACACCGGAAGTAGTCAGATTATTGGAACCTCCAACCCTCAAGATTCTATAGCACAAACAAATGCTGTGCCTGCTTTTATAGGATCAATAGCGTGACAGGCATTTTGTAGGGAATCGTTACACCTATTAACTACAGATATGCATCCTACACATGTAAACCCTAAAGATACTATAACAATAGGAAATAAACTTTTATCTTTATTACAGGACAATTCTAATTATAATAAATGAATAGGTGAGGTTTTTGGTAAACAGGATCTAGAAATTTTATTTAAACAGTTTCCTATAAAACAAAATGAAAGTATGTACTTAGAACCCAGATTTCTGGAGTTTGCCTTACACGCCCTACATGTCACGGCTAAATCCTCAACCTTTGATAAAAATCTTTTATATAGTCTTTGATTAGAAAGCCCAGATAGAGATAGTGATGAATCTAACACATCTGAAGGATTTTTCGGATGTGGTCGGGCAATGTATAATCTAAAATTGTATCTCGAGCAGGCTTCACAAATAAAACATAAAATTAATACTACTGACATAGGGAATTTCCCTAATACAGTTTTTACGGCTAATCATAAATGTGGAGTAAGCTTCAAGGACCTTGGAAATTCAGACCTTATGCGTGCTATCTTACGCGATCACCCTGAAATTCTTAGTGAATTTTCTGAATTTTTACTTGATGTATCTGATACTAATTTTGTTACCAGTGTGTTGAAACATAGCGCTGGAGATGCCCTTAGAATAATAAACTTTTTACTTGTAACAGCTGAATCGGTACGAGCAGGACATAATAGGAGGTGTCATTATCATGTAAAACTAAAAGAATTTTTTGATAAAATAAATTTAGATACTAGAGAAACTGCTTCCCTTTCTGCCTATCATGTAAAAAACAAAAACAACAAGGTAGAAACCAAGGTTTTTACAAGGGGTATAGGGATAAATGTGCTTTACAAGGAATTAAGATGTTATTTATTAGAACAAGTAAACATGACACAACGTGTAGAGCCTACTATGTTAGGTGAGCTACACATATCAAGTTATTATGATATGCTTTTAAAGGAGTTTTTTAATAAGAGTCGTCACTTTATACCACCTAGCGGTTATGTCGCCGGTACTCTATCCTATCATACTGTTACTCTAAATTCAGAGTTATTAAAAGCTATAGACGAATTTAGCATTTAATAACTCGCCAGAATAAAGCATGCTTTATGTTAACAGCAAAAGATTTAATTTTTGCCCCAATACCACTGTTATACGGTAAAAGAGCTAAAATTTGCCATGTGTATAACTATATATTACATTACTTGTATAGGGCGCAATAAAACTATATTTGTATGTGTTGTGTTGTGTGATCAACGGTAATAGACCTTGTCCTGCTATCTTAGTGTTGTAAGTAGTGAACTAAGGTTTATCATGCCTGCGGAGCCAGTTATACTATTTGTATATATTTAAAAGAGTTAAGCGGTCAACCAGCTTAGCACTTATAACGCAAATAATCTCTTCAATCTTAATTGCAATAAAAAAGTGTGCGTAAAGTACAATGGCATGTTTATCCTAAGATAAAACTATTTTAATTGGTATCTAGTTTATTTTTATAATTATCGAAGAGATGTAACTGATAGAATATAGGTGAATGGGTTTACTGTTAACTTGTGTTTATACAATTATAGACATAAATCCCTTAAACGGAAACACAGGTGCCTTATCATTTACCTTTGAACTGTAAATGATAGGGTATAAGGGGAGAAGGGTTTATATGGTATATAGCATGAAAAATGTTATAGCATGAAAAATGTTATAGCGTATGCTTTATAAGTCCTAAAGCCCCCTAGTATATTAAAGCATAGTTTATGCTTTTGTCTACTTATTATATTTAGATAGCCATTGTTTTAAAAACACATCTTAACCTTATACCATTATATATAACTTAATACATATCAGCTAAAGTTTAAAAATAATAAGGGTGGATTATAGTAATTGTATTTTTGTTAACTGCTTATAAACATATAATCTTTATTTAACTATTCATGTTTGCTTTTTTATTTGTAAATAAAAATTTGTAAATAAAAATTTGTAAATAAAAATTTGTAAATAAAAATTTGTAAATAAAAATTTGTAAATAAAAATTTGTAAATAAAAATTTGTAAATAAAAAATCGCGGATATTGTTAATTTTAGTTTGTTTTTATCGGTGATAGTTTAGCTTTTAGTTAAAAAACTATATAATATAAGATCTTATATTATATTATATTATATTGTTTTGTTCATGTTTTGCCTTTTGTTTGCGTCCACATAGGTTAATCACATAGGTTAATCACATAGGTTAATCAGATAGGTTAATCACATAGGTTAATCACATAGGTTAGTAATACATATAGGATATAGATATGTATGACACACTTTTAGATATATATAATAACAAAAATGAATTTATCACTAATACTTTTTTTAATAGGTATATTAGGCTTTGTTTTTAATAGAAAAAACATAATTTTAATGCTTATTTCCATAGAAATAATGCTTTTAGCTATTACATTTTTAATATTGGTAAGTTCACTTAGCTTTGATGATATATTAGGACAAACTTATGCTATTTACGTAATAGCAATAGCTGGAGCAGAATCAGCTATAGGCCTAGGTATATTAGTAGCTTTTTACAGATTAAGAGGAAGCATAGCTATAGAAAATAAATAATGTATCTAGCCATAATCGTTTTACCCATATTAGGTTCAATAGTTTCCGGTTTTTTTGGTAGAAAAGTTGGAGTTAGCGGAGCACAAATAATTACGTGTATATCTGTAATAATAACAACATTTATGGCTACAATTGGTTTTTTTGAGGTTGGTTTAAATAATGTACCTATATTGTTTTCATTATTTAGATGAATAGATTCAGAATCACTTAATGTCATGTGGTCATTTAATTATGATTCTTTAACAGTTTCTATGTTAATACCTGTACTAGTAGTTTCTTCTTTAGTGCATATATATTCCATAGGTTACATGAGTCATGACCCTCACAACCAAAGATTTTTTAGTTATTTAAGTTTATTTACTTTTATGATGATTGTGCTTGTAACAGCAAATAACTTTTTATTAATGTTTGTGGGTTGAGAAGGTGTGGGTGTTTGCTCTTATCTTTTAGTAAGTTTTTGATTTACGAGGATAGCAGCTAACCAAAGCTCTCTATCTGCCTTTTTAACTAATAGGGTTGGTGATTGCCTTTTAACAATAGGTATGTTTGCTATGATATGAACATTTGGTAATTTAGATTATTCCACCGTATTTTCATTAGCTCCATACGTAAATGGTAATGTTGTTACTATTATTGGTATTTGTTTATTAATTGGAGCTATGGCTAAAAGTTCCCAAATTGGTCTTCACGTTTGGTTACCTCTTGCCATGGAAGGTAAAAAAGTATTTTTCTTATCAATAATGTTTTTCTCTTTATATATTACAGGCCTAATACCAGTTACTTATAATCTTGTTCCTTATACGCACGGTGCTTTGCTGCTAAGTATGGCCGCGGGTGAGGCTTATACCAGACATAGGGAGTACGAAGTACGAAGTACGAAGTACGAAGTACGAAGTACGAAGTACGAAGTATGGTATCATCAAAAAAGATTTTTACATACTCCTAGTCCTGATAAACCGATATGGGTATATGATATAATAAACTCATCATCACTAATACCATGGTCTCCTTTCATAACCAAAACTGATTGTGCTAATAAATTAGGTATTAATCGTGCTACTATACGATCTTATTTAGATACTGATAAGCTATATGACAACAAATGATTATTTAGTTCTACCAGCTTAACTGAACAGGAGCTATCCCAATGAGTTATTCCAGACAGTGTTTGGGAAATTGTTACAGGAGAGATGTTGGGTGATGGCCACATAAAATACGATTCTTTCACACCTGGCACAAGAGGTAGATTGCTGTTTACATTTTCATCTAATATACTACACTATGTTAAATATCTTAAACATGTTGCTTTAGCACCTATTTGTACTGGATCTGAACCTACGCCTTGACCTAATCCTGAAACAACTGGTAAAAAAGCTGTACAATATACAATAGGATGCCATACTTCGTATAGCAACTAAATCTTTAGAAAGTATTAGTAAACTACATGCTTCATGGTATAAACAAGAGGATGGTAAAAGTATAAAATTTGTACCTTGAAATATAGAAGAATTATTAACTCCTCTTGGTTTAGCTCATTGAATCATGGGTGATGGTTACTATTCAGATAAGTGTACATTTATATGATGCTTCATCCTTTCAGGAAAACAGATAGCTTTACTAAACAAGACGTCGAAAAACTAATCAGAGTTTTACATGATAAATTTGGAATAAAAGCTACACTTAAAAAACGTAAAAAGGAAAATGGAGTTATGGTTTGGAGAATTAGAACAAGCAGACTAAGTATGGAAAAACTAAAAATATTAGTAGTTCCAAACTTAATACCTGAAATGTTATATAAAGTAGGCATAAAATAAAAGCATGTGGTAGGGGCCTTCCTTAAATTTCACTATATGCTGGAAACTCCTTATAACTAAATTACTCAGTAAAATTTAAGTTTAGTTTAGGACAATCAGCAGGAAACCAACGGATAATTTCTATCTTAGTAGGATCTTCAGAGACTACATGTGAAACTCTTTTTCTTGCAGAGACGAAGTCTATGCATCAATACACTTTGTGATAGGCCGTTGCTAACGAAGTTATGCATCAGCATAAAAAGATCAAGGTATAGTCCGAACAAATATGAAAGTATTTGCGTATATTTATTTATATAAATATCAACATATATGCCCACACCTGTTTCTGCATTAATACATGCCGCCACAATGGTTACAGCCGGGGTTTATTTATTAATGCGAGCTTCTCCTTTATTAGAATATAGTTCAACAGTTTTAATTGTTTGTTTATGAATAGGTAGTATCACTACTGTATTTAGTTCTCTAATAGGTTTATTCCAGCAAGATATCAAAAAGGTTATAGCTTATTCTACTATGAGTCAGTTGGGTATGATGGTAATAGCGGTGGGTCTATCATCATACAACGTTGCCTTATTTCATCTAGTTAATCACGCTTTTTATAAAGGACTGTTATTTTTAGGTGCAGGTGCCGTAATACATGCAGTAGCTGATAACCAAGATTTTAGAAAATATGGTGGACTAGTAGCTTTTTTACCTTTAACTTATTCAGTTATGCTAATAGCTTCTCTTAGTTTAGTAGCTTTTCCTTTTATGACTGGGTTTTACTCTAAAGACCTTATACTTGAATCTGCATACGGACAGTTCCATTTTTCTAGTATCGTTGTATATTTTGTAGCAACTATTGGTGCTATGTTTACCACTTTATACTCTGTTAAAGTTTTATACTTAACCTTTTTAACTAATGCTAATGGACCTATAACTAATTACAAATATGCACACGAAGGTGATATCTTTATGAGTTTGCCTTTAATAATTCTGGCTGTTTTTTCTATCTTTTTTGGTTATATAAGCAGAGACATATTTATAGGCTTGGCTTCCGCTTTTTTTTCCGATAATAGCTTATTTATACATCCTCTACATGAAATTATGTTAGAAACTGAATTTGCTGTGCCTACCCTATTTAAATTATTGCCTTTATTACTAACAATCTTATTAACTGTGTTTTCTTTAATACTACCTGAGTTTATGCCTAAAACACTTATTTATTTCAAATTTAGCAGACCAGGTTACAATATATTTAGTTTTTTTAATCAACGGTTTTTAATAGAATTATATTATAATAAATATATTACTCGTTTTATTTTTAAATTAGGAGGACAAACTATGAAATCATTAGATAAGGGGTCGGTTGAATTGCTAGGCCCGTACGGGCTGGAAAAAGGGTTATATAAATTGAGCATAAGTTTAAGCAAATTAGATAGCGGTGTTATAACCACTTATGCGTTATATATATTGATTGGTTTAATATCATATCTTTTAATGCCTTATGTTTCTTCTATAGACATTAGCATACTAATTTTAGTAATAATTGCTCTGGTCGCGGTTTTAGTACAGAGGTTTACTAAAGCTTCTTCATATAATAGATTGTATGGTATTATTAGAGGTGTCGTAAAGTTTATAGGTCTCTTAATTTTTTATTGACTATTATTTTTTAGCGTACATAAATGTTTAGGGCTGGATATGCTTACCACTGTATATGCTGAGGAACCTCCATCACCTGAATATCAGGAATTAGCTGAACATCTAAAAGATAAATGAGATGATGAAAGAAGAAAGTACTTTCAAGAACATCAAATTCTAGCAAGCAGCTATGATAAACCTGGTTTTGTCTTTTTTCTTAAGGAATCTTGGTTTACTCCTGATCAAAAGCGACTTTTTATAGAATTTGCCAGAAACCAGCCTAATGAAGCTTGCTTGAAACATCTATATAACAATGATAATCAAGTTGAGTTCTATAGGATTCGTTTGGCCTTAAAAACTATAGAACATATTAAAAACTATAAACCATAAATAGTGTTTATGTTATTCTAGTTTATATGTAAAGCTATAAAAGTGAAAAACTTAATGTTGCTATATTAGTAAAAAATAAAGTAGGCTAAACACACAATTATTTTTCTTGTTTATCTTATTTACATCTGAAAATATGTAAATAAGATAAGGAAGATTTATAACATATTGTAAAAGTTTCTTATTAGCTTAATGGTAGAGCAGAATACTTCTAATATTAGGATCTAAGTTCGAGTCTTAGATAAGAAAATTAATTTATCTTAACTTGGTTTTTGTTTTGTCGCTATCTCTTATTTAATTGATCCTTTATCATTATTTATTTTTATATAAATACGCAGCATATATATTTATTATGTACATTCAATCTAAAGAGCAAATGCTATAAGGCCAATCGTAAAATAAAGGTTTAACAAAACCAATACAAAATATATATAATGTTATTTCTTAACAGGTGCTTATGTAAAAATGCTAGCATGAGGGTATAGGTTTTAGACCCCTACATTGTTGATAGTGGGGGGGGGCCATGTGGTTTTCTTGTTTTGGCTTTTCCTTCTTATTGCTATCGCGGTAGAGTACGCTTTTCGTTTACTTTTTGTATTCTGGTTTAGCTAGAGCCTTTTTATTGTTTACATTTGTTTTACAATTTCTAGTAGTTTGCTCTCTCATTATTTTATTATTATTATTTTTTATGTTATTGTTTTTTTTTAATAATTTATTATTTTCATGCCTGCGGAGCCTGCGGAGCCATACTTCGTACTTCGTACTTCGTACTTCGTATAGCAACACACTGATCCAAAGGACGCTTATTTCATTTTCTCATCAATTTTTCCCTTGTTTTGCATCGCCATCCTATCCTTTATTTCTTGTTTAAGTTTTTTTCTTATCTCATAGTTTTTAATTGTTTAGATCTTTATTTGGATTCTCCTATTCTTTGTATGCCTAATTCTGATTTGGATCCTCCTGTTGAATTAGGCATACAAAGAGCTCGTATAAGTTCTCCAAATTCTCCATCTCGCGTTACTCATTCTCATGTAGATACTGATACAGCTACTATGCAATCAAACAACTCAAGACATTGTTTTTAGTACTGACTGTAGCATCATTAATAACAACACTCAAGACATTCCTTTCAGTACTGACTCCAACACTAATAACAATAACAATAACAATAACAATAACAACCTTAGTAATAATAAAGATAATAATAATGATATTCCTATAGATGTGGAGAGTTGTCTGCCTACTAAGCATAGTAATAAGATCTATAGTGTATTAAATTTTCCTTCTGTAACTAATAGCGTCAAACGTAGATTATTTCGGTTTGTTTGTGAGTCTGATAGAAATAATTTCAGTTCCTATAAAGATTTCAAAAAACATAGAGATCCTGATACCAGAATATATGCTGAAATTAAAAGAGATATTGCGGTCGATATTGATAAATTAAAGCTTAATAAAAAAACACTATCCTGATTTTTTAATATTAGAAATAGACCCATATATAGATAGTCTTATTAATACAATTAATTTTAAGTAGATAGTAGAGATAAATATAACACATATTTTCACTTGGGTTTTACTTATAATCTAACAATATATAAGATGGATATACGTGAAATAACAATAATGATGTAGTGTTAGATGTAATTTTTCGTTTCTGTTTGTTTTAGGTTTCATATGGTTTATCTAGAACCTAATCTAGTATTGTGCTTATGTAAATTCTTATAACTAAAAATAAATAAATGACAAATTTTAATACCAAAAAAAATGATACGCGCAATTTTTTAACTTTGGGTGAATATATTATATGTAAAGATTTACACTATTCCTTGGAATCTGGTGTATTGCATAACAATGGAGTCCCGGTCACAATCGATACAAAAAAATTTTATGTTGTTATGATAAGAGTATTAAATAGAGATTCTAGAAGCCTGGTTTATAATTATATTAGTTATCCTTATGTATTTTATTATATCTTTATGTTTTTCTTGTGTACTAGAAGTAAGCTCATGGAAGGGTCTTATAAAGAGCCTGGAAAATTTTTAAGTATTGTTTACAAGTTTTTAGATAGCGAACCCGTTGATGATAAATTAACGATTAGTAAATCTTTACTTTATATCTAAAAACTTGTAAATAATTTAACGAGTTCTTACTATCCAATTACTTACAAAGAGATATTTGAGGTAATAAATAGATTAGTTATGCATACTGATATCTATTCAATGTCTCGATTGGTGGATTTATCATTAAAAAAAGATTATGAAACCTTTGCACATGAAATATTAGGTTGCTTAGATAATTACTATGAAATACGTAGAGTTTTGAGTGTTACTAAAAACATTGAACCTATTAGTGTTATAAATGGTTGTGTCTTTATTGTAAAAGATTTAGAAAAACTTATTTTATGTGTTGCTATACGAAGTACGAAGTACGAAGTACGAAGTACGAAGTACGAAGTACGAAGTATGGCTCCGCAGGCTCCGCAGGCATGAACAAATCTTACGTTTATAAATATCAACCTATTATAGTAATTACTAACTCGTACAATAGGTGAATAAGTACCACCATTCCTTCATGAATTAATACAAATTTTAGTCATAAGGATTATAAAATGATACACTTGAAAAGATGTTTCATAGTTATTATGCATCATCTCATATGGACCACACTAAAGCTAGTGATACAAACAATAATGAATGGAGCCAGACGACTCTTATAACTTATAAAATCCGTTCGACTCAAAACAAGATAAAGATTCTTAAGTTATATTGTTGTAGAAAAAAAACCTCAAGAAATTTAAACAATTTCTTGAGGTTTTTTTTTCATAGGGTTACAGCCTGGATAAACTAAATGATCTGTGAGAGATAATTAACTAAATTAAGGCGATTAACGCTTTATATTATTAATTGTAGGTACAATATTTTAAAATAACAATATATCATCAAACAAAAGGAATTTATTAAGGCTAAATGCCCTAAATCTATGACTTTATAAGTATCGGACATATATCTGCTAATACTACCTTAAAGGGAGATAGGCTATACTAAAACCACACCCAAGTAGTTGTTAAGTTACTTTGTTATTAAACTAAAAGGTCTTATTTGCTATTTTGTTAAATTGTCATAACCTAAATAATGAGGTAAATCGTTTTTATTGATTTAAGAGATACACCCCTGACGTTTTCTCTTTTTCCGTAGCTACCAAGTTAACGACCACCAACTAATACATCCACCTACCTATTGGATAAAAAAAACCTAACAAAACACTATATCAATATATTTAGGGGATTGAAATTTCTTTTAACTTCAGATTTTAATGGTTTACCACCTAACACCCAGTCCATGTGTTTGCTAGTTACAGTAGTAATCTATAACATTTGTTTTATATATTTTTATATCTCTAGTTCATAAATCGGAATAAAAACAATAAAAACTCTATATTATATGTACTATATATCATTTTATAATAACAATCCTTAAATCTATTGTTTCAGTACTGAAATAATGCATCTACATATCTATCACTATTACATTAGATAGTTTATTTTTACTTTACATAGGCTATGCTACATGTTATATGTGTTATATCTTAACATATCTTAACAATGTTATTTGTTAAGATATGTTAATCTATAAGCCTAAATCTACTGTAGAAGCGTTTATACAACACATCTCTACAACAC
>JAABUO010002742.1_pt1 | contig 21291 bp, 25 predicted proteins | sample 5559291 | NCBI WGS metagenome assembly JAABUO01 (sample SAMN10711878, study PRJNA513372) | rock metagenome | isolation source: Antarctica rocks | place: Antarctica: Victoria Land, Finger Mt sud
GGCGCGATCCCTCGACGGTCACGTCGCCGCTCTTGATGCGCTCGTTGAGGGTGGACAGCAGCGCCAGTTCGTAATGCGGCCGGGAGATTGTCCGCTCCTCGCCGGCACTGGCTGCCGGTCCCAGGACGTGGCGCCGCCACCGTGGCGGCAGAAAGCCCAGCGGCGTGTCGGCGTCCAGCTTGCGGCGGCCGTCTCGATTGGCTTGGCGCAGGTGTTCGACCGCCAGGCCCAATTCCGAACCCTGTGGAAAGCACAAGGGTGCGGTTTCCAGCAACGCGGGCGAATACTGGCGCGTGGCGGCATGCCAGCGCCCGACGAAGCCGAGGTGCGATCCGGGGTCGCCCTCGCGCAAACCCCGGCATCCCTCGACCAGCAGGCTGATCTCCTCGCGCGGGTGGCCTGCATAGATACGGGCGCGCAGTTCAATATCCGGCACGCCCGGTTCGTCCAGCACGAGGCCGCCGAGATCCTCCAGCATGGATACGGCGCGCGTCTTGGCCGCATCTGTCGCGTGCAGCAGGTCGGCCCGGTGCTTTCTCGCGTGGTTGTGGACCCGGGTGATCAGCTTGTCCTGCATCTCGACAAGGGCGTCCGCCGCTTCCGCGAAGGCTGCCTCCAACGTACAGAGCAGGATGGCGCGCCGTTTCACCGGCTCGAAGCGCCGTAAGCTCCAGGCATCGTAGGCGTAACCCCAGCCAGCAAGCAGCCGCCGCGTTGCGGGGTGGACAGCGTGCAGTGCCGGCCATCGCGCAAGACCGAGGTTGCCGAGTTCGTCCAGCCGCGTAGTCAGCATAACAAGGGCGGTGGCCGAGGCGCCCGGCGCTGGAAGCCGAAACGCGTCCAGCCGCGACCGTGTGGAAGCGACTTGGCCGTCGGCCGGCGCGGGCGGGAGCAGGAGTTGATCGAGCTGCTTGCACGCGTCCTGGGTCAGCTCCGCCGCGAGGGTCTCGAAGGTGATGGCCAGCGCCCGGTCGCGGGCATGCGCCAGCAGGTCGCGGATCGTGCTCGGGCCAGGGCGGACGATGTGCTGTTCCAGCAGCCACTGGCAGGCAAGCGGGTAGAGCGTCGCTGCGCGCGGCACGGTTTGCGCCGTCGCCACCATGTGGTCGAGCAGGCGCCCGCGTTCGGCCGCCCCGCACTGGCTGAAGCCGAGGTGGCGGCGGATGCGCTTTTGGTGATCGAGGCGGGTGTCCTCGCTGGCTGGGTAGCCTTGCAATGACGCCGCGAGCGCCAAGGACAGAAAGCCCGCCTGTTCGGCCAGCGTTTCGATAATGGCAGATGGCACGCCGGCCATGTCGCGCAGGAAGTGGCCGCGCCAGCGCAAGGTACAGAGCTGAACGGCGAAGCTCAACGCGTTGCCGGCACCTCGGCACCGGCCCACCTCCTCGCGGTCCGTCCCGTGCAAGGTGAAGTAGCGCCGCAAGGTCATCGGATCGATCGCGGCCGGCAACCGGTAGGAGTGGGTGTCCTCCGGCATGGGAGCCGGCTGCGGCCGAAGTTGCCGGCGGCGCCACGGGATCAAGCCTGGCCTGTTGCCAGGACCGACGCCGTGTCGACGCCGGCCTGCCGCAGCATCTTGCGGACCCCGGAGGCCGACAAGCGTTCGCGGGCGGCAATCTGGCGCAGGCTCAGCCCCTCGCCCTTAAGGGCAACGACGCGGGCCTGCGCGCCGGGATCGCGCACGGGCCGGCCGAGCCGCTTGCCCTTGGCGCGCGCGTTGGCCAACCCCGCCCTAACCCGTTCGACGATGACGTCGCGCTCGAATTCGGCGAAGGAGCCGATGACATGGAAGAACAGGCGTCCCATGGGCGTGGTGGTGTCGATCGCCTGGGTGTGGCTGATGAAGTCCACGCCGAGGTCGCGGAACTCCTGCAAGGCCGCGATCAGCGTGCCCAGGGAGCGGGCGAAGCGGTCATACTTCCAGACCAGCACACAGTCGAAGCGGCGCCGGCGTGCATCGGCCATCAGGGTATCGAACTCGGGAGCGCGCTTGCGGCGGCGAACATCACCGCTGGCCTGATCCACGTACTCGCGATGCACCACGAAGCCGCGGCGTTCGGCGTAGTCCCGCAGTTCCCGCACCTGCAGCTCTGGGTTCTGGTCGGCAGTGGATACCCTGGCGTAGATCGCCACCCGCAGCGCGCCTTGCCCCATGGCCCTCTCCATGCCGGTTGGTTCCGCGCACTATACTCTAGATTAGCGCACAGCCCTGAACACCACGAAAACAGCCTGGAAATGCTGGGTTCGGCAAAGCCGAAATCAGAGGGGTTTGGTGCACAGCCCCGGAACAACCTCGGAGTGGCCGCTCAGCCCGACGCTAACCCGGGTTTTCCCGCCAATGCGGTCGCGCCCTCAACACCAGCACAAGCGCGACACAGAAGACTGCGCCGAAGGTCGGCGTGAGAAGCGCGGAGGGCTCGACTGGCCGATCGCGCCCGTCGGTCTGGGTGAACCATTTGACGTGTGCTGACGCCGGCGTCGACAGGCCGAATAGCGCGACTAAGCCCACCGATAGCTTGACCGTCTGAGCCATCGCACGGCTATGCTTCATTGAGTTTATTCCCGGCCCATGAAACGCAACGCAGCGTGAGCAAGGCCGAGCCGCATAGCACCCACTAGTACCCCAAAATGATCCGGTAGTCGCTCCGATCCCCAAACGGCCCCGCGTTCTCATCCACCCGGACACACGGGCGCGATTTCGGCCCGCACCGTTCCAGCTTGCCGAGCATGCCCGCTTTCTCCCAGCCGTCGCGGTTGGCCTGCATCTGCGCCACCTCGGCCTGTAGCGCCGCCTTGCGCTCCTGCGCCGCCGCGATCGTCCCGGTGTCCCACCACAGCACTGCCGTGCTCGCCAGCCATCCCAGCAGTACCAGCCCGGCCGCCAACGCCATGATCCAGCCCAGCAGCCGCCAGCTCGCCCATAACACCACCTTCCGCATTGCCGCCTCAGCCCGCCCGGCATCCTGCGTCACGCTCGCCAGCCGCCCCAGCAAGGGCTGCGTTGCCGCCTGCACCGCCGTGGCGCCCTCCGTCGCCGCCCCGGCCAGGCTCGCCTTCACGGCTTCCCGCACGGCCATGTCCGTGCTGCGCTCCAGCGCCCGCACCTGCCGCGCCAGCGTCTCCCGCTCCTTCCGCAGTTCCGCCCGCTCCGCCGCCAACCCCTCCAGCGCCGCCTGCACCGCCGCCTGGTGCCCTTGAGCGATCTCCAGCAGCCCGAATAGCCGGTCCTCGGCTTCCCCGCTCATCGGCTCTCACTCACCATCCGGGCGACATTCCACGATCATGGCTCCGGGACAGGCGCCGCTCTTCCTGCTGCCGGGCTCGTTCCGCCTCGGCCTCACTCTTCAGATGCACCCGCATGTCCTTCTCGGAACGCTCTATGATGCTGGTAATCACCTGCTCGGGCTGCTTCGCCGCCAGCACCCGCGCCAGGTTCGGGCGTTCCGCCATGCCGAATTCCGCCCCGCGCTCCCGCAGCAACTCCACCACCTTGGGGTCAAGCTCGAGCGAGTGACCGAACCAGAGCAATTGATCCCGCGTCCCGGCCAGGGTCGGATCCTTCTCGATTTGCGGCAGCGCCGCGCCATACGCCTTGATCAGCCCATCCCAGGCGCCCACCAGGCCGCGCGCCCTTTCCTCGCGCAGTGTCATCTCCTGCGCCACCTTTTGAGCCGCCTGCTGGCGCTGGCGCGCTTCGAAGCGCTCCCGGAACCCGGCCCGTCCCGCCGCCGCCACTTGCTCCAATCCCGCATCCCGCACTGGCACAGGCGCTGGCTGCGCCACCTCGCGCTCCGGGATCGGCGCCTGCACCACGATCTCGCTCTGCGGATGCAGCCGGTCCAGACCGCGCCGCCCGGCATAGCGCCGCACCAAGTCGTCATCCCGGTCGTAATCCAGCGTGGTGTCTTTCGCCCGCTCCCGGCTGAGACTGCGCGCCAGCCGCGCCGGGTCGGCAAAGTCCTCGGCCGCGTAGTGCAGCGCCACCCCATCCCGGTGCCGGGTCAGCCCGACATAGGCGGCGTGCCGGTCCATGTGCGGCGTCGCCAGCACATGTGCCCGGTCCACCGTCACCCCTTGCGCCTTGTGAACCGTCGCCGCATAGCCGTGGTCGATGTGCGCGTAGTCCCGGGTGGTGAACGTCACCGCCCGGCCGTCCTTCCCCTCCGGCCCGGCGCTGTCCAGCCGCACCGTCAACCGCTCGCCCCCGGACGTCACTTCCAGCACCGTGCCCAGCGTGCCGTTCTTCACCGCCACACCGTTGCGGCCGTCAGCCTGCCCGCCAAGGCCGCGCTCGTTGCGCTGGAACATGATGCGGTCGCCGGCAGCAAAGCCGCGCTCGCCCCGCTCCGTCTGCACCACCTGGTCAGCCCCGCGCAGCTCGCTCGATGCGCGCATGTGCTCCCGTGCCAGGGTGTTCAGGTCCCGCACGTCGTCCCGCGTGTACGCCAGGATCACCTGGCTCGCGGTTGGACTCTGCTGACGCACCGCATCCCAGCCCGCCACCAGCGCTGCCTTCGCCTCCGCGCGCGTGCCGGTCGCCTGCACCATCCCGGCTGCCCAATACCGCTCCAGCGCCTCCGCCGTGCGCCCCGTCGCCAGCTCGCGCGTCGCGTCCCGCTGCCAGTCTTCCCGCTGCCGGCGCACCGCTGTGATCGCCCGCGCGCCATGCCGCTCCGCCAGCGCCCGGAACGCCGCCCCGGCCTCGATCGCCTGCAACTGCTCCGGGTCGCCGACCAGCACCACCTTGGCCCCGGCTGCCTGCGCCGCCATCAGCACCCGCTCCATCTGCCGCGAGCCGATCATTCCCGCCTCGTCCACAACCAGCACGTCCTTGCTGGTGAGCTGGTCGCGCCCGTCCTTCCAGGCGAACTCCAAGCTCGCCAGCGTGCGCGCGGCGATGCCGCTGCCTGCCTCCAAGCCCTCCGCCGCGATCCCGGACAGCGCCGCCCCGCGCACCCGATATCCGTCCGCCTCCCACGCCGACCGCGCCACCCCAAGCATCGCGCTCTTGCCGGTCCCGGCGAACCCCACCACCAGTGCCATGTCCGCCTTGCCCGTGACATGCAGCAGCGCCGCCTTCTGCTCGTCCCCAAGCTGCAACCCGCTCGCCTCGGCCGCACGCCACGCCGTGGCCTGCAATACTTGGTGTCCGTCCCGCCCAGTCAGCGCAACAGCGGCCCGCTCCATACGATGTTCGGCATCCAGCATCCCGCGCGTGGTGAACCGCTCCCGCCCGCGCTCGTCCTCGCCCAGCCGCACCAGCTCCGGCGCCGCTTCCACCTTCGCCAGCACCGACGCAAACTGCTCGGCTCCATCCGTGTGCCGGTCCACGAAACGTGCCATGTCCCGCCGGGTGAAAGTGCTATGCTGGTGCGTCAGTGCGTCCAGCGCGATCGAGGGATCAGCGACCAGCGCCTCTCCGTTTCGCCGCGCAATTGCTCGGTGCTCCTCCGCCCGTTCCGCATCCTCGCCGCGCTCCTCGCGCCGCGCACCCGCCGGCCCGATCTTGTGCTGCGGCTCCAGCTCGATGCCCTGCTCGCGCAAGCTGCGATGATCGATGCGGATATCATGACCTAATTCGGCCAGTCGCGCGTTCGCCATCTCGGCCCAGCCCTCGCGCCAGTCCCGCAGCAAGCCCACGTCGTTCCACGCGCGCTGCTTTTTGCCGAACCCGTCGCTGTCGATCTCCCGCATGGACAGCATGACGTGCGCGTGCGGTTTCACCTCACCGTCCGGCTCCCGCGTCCAATGCACGTTCAGGTCCGCCACCATCCCGCGCGAGACGAACTGCTGCTGCACGAAGTCCCGTGCCAGCGCGATGCCCTCGGCCTGCGACAGCTCGCGCGGTAGGGCGAACTCGACCTCGCGCGCCAGTACCGCATCCTTGCGGCGCTCGATCGCCTCCACCTCGTTCCAAAGACGCGAGCGGGCCGCGCAATCTGCCTCTAGCGTGTCGTCCACCACATGCCAGCGCTCCGGCGCACCCGCGGGCAGCATGATTTCCGAATGCACCACGCCTTCCTTGGCGGTGTAGTCGTACGACCGGCCAAGGTGCTCGTCTTCCAGCTCGGACGCGGAACGGTAGGCCGCGGCGGCAACCACGCTGCGCCCGGCTGAACGCTGGATGACTTTGGCTGAGAAGTGGTAGATCGCCATGCCGCTCGCCAAGGATCGTTGCCGTTCCTGGTAGCCTGGCCCAGTCCAGCGCACATTGCAACGCAATGTTTAAGCGCGCATTTACCTACAACCTTCGCTGCGCTCCGGTTGGCAAATGACGCGCTCTGCCCGCGGCTCAGACCATTGAACAGACGATGACGGCACTGCTAGGCTGCGTAATTCATACCTAGGGAGGACGCCATGGCCCGCAAGCCGCGTGACTACGATGCCGAACTCCAAACCCTCATGGAGCGGGCCAAAAAGGTCAAGACGCAGAAGACCACCCAGCTTGGCGAGTTGGTCCAGGTTGTCGGCGCGGACGCCCTGCCCTTCGAGGCCTTGGCCGGCGCATTGTTGGCAGCATTGGAGCAAGCCAAGAAGCAGCCTGAAGCCGTCGCGAGGTGGACCGAACGCGGGCAGGCGTTCTTTCAGCAAGGCGGCAAGCGGGGGGCCAAAGCAGCAACCGGCAACCCTGCTGGCGGAGCTGCAAGCAACAACGGCGCAGCTCCAGCGGCTGACCGTGCTGCGGAATAGGCTCGACCTCGCCCGCGCCCGGGACGACACGCGCCAATGGGTGCAGGACCGGCGCGCACGCACCCGTCACCTGATCGAACTCGGCGGCTTGGTGCAGAAAGCCGGGCTGGTAGAACTGGTGGACGATAACCGTGCTACCCTCCTCGGCGCATTCCTCGAACTCGCGGCACGGCTGCGGGACGGCGGGCAGGAGGAAGCGGATGAACATCAAGAGGAGAACGCCAGCGATCTTCTGACACGCTGGCGACGGCGCGGGCTGCGGGCCTTCGACGCCGACAAGGAAGCTGCCGCGGCGGTCGTGGGCACGAGGAAAGAAGGGCAACCACAAATGGAGGCAGGGCTATAACCGGCAAGCAAGCCCGTATCGCTGTCCGCATCGACGCCGCCATGCAGCCGCTCCTGCGCGACGATGCGGACGATATCGCCATCCTCACCGGCATGAGCGATCACATGGCCGACTTCAAAACCTTGATCAACACCGCCAAGCCCAGCGTCATGGACGAACTCTGTCAGCGCTACCCGGGCTTCTACCGATACGCCAAAGTCCTGGAGCATATTGCCGGCGCAATCCAATCCGGCGCCATCACCGTGCCGCCATGATCGTACGCGTCAGGAAACCAGAAACAGCAGCTATGGGCGTTCCGTCCAGTGCAGCGCTTTCGTGCCGAACCACCGTGCCAGCCGCTTGATCTCGTCGATACCAGCCGTCCGCAACCCTGGCCGCCGCTTCCCTTGCTCCTTCCTCGCTCAACCCGCCTGCCAGGCCTGCCTTGGGCACGGCAGCACTCCTGCACACCCTGGCGGGCGGGACCTGCACGCCCACGTCGAGGCCCGTATGGGTGGCCAAATCGCACAGCTTCGCGATCACGGATCTACAATCCCAGCACGACCCGTACGCCGTCCTCCACCGCACGCAAGTCGCCCGCTGCCAAATTTCCCGCGCGCTGGGTTAGGCGGCCCTTGTCCACCGCCCGCACCTGGTCACACACCGCCACGCTTCCCGTCCCGGCCGAGGCCGTCGCGACCACGATCGGCGGCCGGGGCGTCGGCCCGGTAGACAATGGTACGACCACCACGGTACGCCGGGCTTGGTTCAAGGCGTTGGCCGTCAGCACCACGGCTGGACGCGTTTTGCGGATTTCGCTTCCGCGTGTAGGGTCAAGGTCCACCCACCATATTTCGCCCCGCTGCACCGTGGCGGAAGTTGCGACCGGACGACTCACCCGTGCCGTGCCGCAGGGGCTTCTGCCCCTAACCCGTCTGCGACCGTGCCGTCCCACTCCGCCATTTCGGCTGCGAGACGTTCGTCCTGTTCCACCTCCAGCGCGGCTTGGTAAAGCGGATCGCCCTCGCCTCCCTCTGGAGCCAGGGCCTGCTCCAGCAAGTGCTGCACGAACGCGCTTCGTCCTCGTGCCGGCACCTGCTGCTTGAGCCGCCGGGCGAGCTCTTCCGGCAGCCGGACTAAAAGCTGCTGCGTGGCCATCCTCGTGTCCTTCATTCACCCATATCATCATTATCACTATCAATAACAACACGCATGAACGAAGGCGAAGTCTCGGTGCCTTGCCACTGGAACAAAACGACGAGTGGGCGACACAGCGCCGCTACATGAGCCTGGAAACCCTGGCGCCGATCAGCGATGATCCCACCGTCAGCCTACCCGCCTTGGCAGCCTGACGAGCGGCCCAGCCCCGCTCAACTGAAGCCTCTAAGGAAGTATTTTATGAACGGCGTCGATACGGATACGGATAAGACCGCAAGGCCACATGCACATTTTGACGCTCCGCATGAGGTGGTCGTCGATCCGACGCTTTCGAAGGAGCAGAAGATCGAAGCTCTTGACAGTTTGGAGCAGGATGCCCGCCAACTCGCTATTGCTTCATCAGAAGGTATGTCAGATGGTGAGGCGACCGGACTACAGGAAGTGCTCCATGCAAGAGACGTATTGGAGATGCCGCCACTCTCTATCGCCTATGAAGTGGTATTGCAGGACTTGCATCTTAGACTGACGGGTACTGGGCAGGACGAAATGAAGACGGTGCTCCAACAAACCATCGCTGCCCTGAAAGCTATAAGCACGGCAGGCCAATCGAGCACCTGAGCGATATTGAGTGAGATGACGCCGGGGTAAGCTCGGCAGTTCGAGCAAGCGTCCTACGTCCATGCTCCCGCGTCCCGTAACTGTCCGGCGCCGAACGCTCCAAGGAAAGTAGGCCAGTCACTTTCTTGGCTCGGCAGTTAGCCTGGGAAGCGTGTTCCTGGGGTTGCAGGCGAGGCGCGGCCCTCAGGCAACCGTGCCGGTGCGTCAGCGTTGGATTGAATGGCCCCGGCATGGGGCAGGCCATTATCGGGAGGCGACACAATGCCGACCTACGTCCGGAGCATCATGTGCGCCGTGGCCATTGGATTCGGGTTGCTCGCACCTGCGGCCTTACCGGTTCTGGCACAGACCGCCGGTAGCACCGCGGCAACGCCGAACATGGCCAGGACCGATGACGGGGCTCCGAATGGCAGTCTAGAGAAGTATCACGGCATGCTGCGAGGCAGCGAGCTCAATGGCGCCAATGTCTACAATGACCAGGGCACCTCGATCGGCACGATCAACGACATACTTATTGGTGACGATGGCAAGGTGCAGAACATCGTAATCTCGGTCGGCGGCTTTCTCGGCGTTGGAACGCACTACGTCTCGGTGCCATTCGGCCAGCTTCAGGTGCAGCCGAGCCGGATGGGCAACATCGGTGCGGTAACTGACAACGGCATCACTGGGCACAGCGGTACCGCTACGACCGGCACCGGAGTTGCGGTTAACACCCCCGCGCCCGGCCTGACAGGTTCCGGAACGGCGACCAACGGCAACGCAGCTGGGACGCAGTATTTCAGCGTCGTATTGCCTGGTGCAACGAAGAACTCGCTGACCAAGATGCCGGAGTTTCATTATCGCGGCTGACTGTGCTGGTCGGAACGCATCCGCAATAGCCGGAGACGAGCATGACGACTCGCCCCTTTGAACCGCTGACCGCCCACCCATCACCTAACTCGCAACAGCCCGTCCCGGCGCAGGAGCCAGAACGGCCTATGCCGATACCGTCCGGCCCCGAGATACCGTCGCCGCCGGGCCCGAACAGTCCAGTGCCAGAGCCGGGACCTGACATCCGACCGATCTCGCCGCCTGAGCGCCAGATGCCGCCGCTGGTGGCCTGAAGCAGGTCAGCAATGAGAGTTCGTCGCGCTCGACGCTCGCAATACAAATCGGTACCCGCCTGTCGCCCCCGAGAGCGTACGCCCTCATTGGAGGAACCCTGATGTCATCTTCCACGCACGCTGTCGTACTCCGTCGTCAGCACGCTCAGCAATCGCGACTGAAATGGACTGTCCTCGTCCCCCTCGCGCTTGCCGGCTCGATCACCGCGGCGCATGGCCAGGCTAACCCGCCCGCGCCCGCAGTGCCGCCTGCGGGGCAGCCCACGGTGCCGGCCGAGATACAGCCTGGCCATCCCGCTGACGGCACGCCTGCTACGCCCGGCAGCGGTCCTCAGACCGCCGTGCCCGCGCCGCTCCCTCCGAGCGCTGGCGCCGACACGCCCGGCGGGAGCGCCCGGAACGGCGTCATCCGGCCACCACCTGTCGCAGGCGATACTGGGATGATTAGGGGCGCCCCCCCGGTCGGCACGATGCCGGTGATACCGCCGCCCGGAACCGCGGGCGGCAATCAACGTGTCGTGCCGAAGTAGGGGTCACCTCACCGTTTGCTCAAAACTGCACGATAAGGCCCATGCACGAACTACTTGCCTTTCGGCCAAGTTCTGAAAGAGGGTTTTGCAATGCGAATCGTCAGATTTGGCGTAGGGGCGACAGCTCATCCGAATACCTACGTTTGTGGAATGGCCTGATTTCATGGCCTTTTCCGCTTAGCGTGCGATTTTGAGCAAATCGTGAGGTGACCCCAAGTAAGCGGCTGGCGTATTGATTCGGGTAAGGCAGGAGTTGGCGCCGCAAGGAGGCGCAGTGACGTGAGTGTCCGGCGCTATGGCTCGAATGGCGTCGATGGGAGAGCGTCAGGCGGCGCGCTTGCGCCCAGAAGGCGGATCACTTCCTCGTCCGTGGTTTGAGCAAAGTCGGCATAGTGTTCGCCGACGCTGCGGAGCCGCTCCGGCGCGTGCAGGCTGATGACCTCGTCCGCTTCCTTGGCCAGCGCGTCGATGCTGGCGGCGGCGGCGACGGGCACGGCCAAGATTATTCGTGCGGGCCCGGCCCCGCGCAAGGCCCGGATCACGGCCAGGGCCGTGTTGCCGGTGGCGATCCCATCATCCACCACGATGACGACCCGCCCGGTCACGTCCAGAGGTGGCCGATCGCCAAGATAGGCATGGCGCCGGCGTTCAATTTCCTCCAGTTGCCGCCGGACTTCCGCGTCCACGTAGCCCGCCGGCGGATCGATCAGCCCCACGCTCTCCTCATCCAGCACGATCTGGGGGTCGTGTCCGTCCACGACGGCGCCGATGCCAAACTCCTCCATGCCCGGCGCGCCGATCTTGCGAACCATGACCAGATCGAGCGGCGTGCCCAACGCCCGTGCCACCTCGAACGCCACCGGCACGCCACCGCGCGGAAGGGCCAATACCAGCGGCTCGGCGCTGCGGAACCGGTCCAATCGTGCGGCCAGCTTGCAGCCCGCGTCGCGCCGGTCCGCGAAGGCGGGCTTGTCCGCCGCGCTCATGTTCCGAACGGGAAAGTTTCGGGCTCGCCTCGTGCGTGCGGGCCGGGCAGCGGGGTGACGGCCGAGGTTTCCTCGAACCAGGCATAGGCATTGAACTGTTCCGGTAGCACCGCCTCGAAATAGTGGCTCTGCAGCTCCGTCTCGGGCCGGTAGATCACGCCGATCGCGCGCTCCAGCCGCGGTTCGGCCAGGGTTTCGCGCAGTTCCGGCGTATTCAGGCGCGTCAGGCTGCGGCGCAGGCCGGCGTCGCGGAACAGCGCCTCGTGGCTGCCGGCGCGCGCCGGGCGGACCGCCTTCAGCTCCATCGGGCCATCCCAGTCGCTGGCGGCCGCCACCGTGCCGCGGTCGGTGCCGAAGCCGATCAGCGCCGCGTCGTCCCCGAACGCCGTGCGGCAGAGCTCACCCACATTGAACTGGCCGCGCCAGCCCATGCCCGTCGCGGCGGCGTTGCCGATATGCGAGTTGTGCGCCCAAACCACAGCCTTGGCGCCGGGCCGTGCGGCCAGCAGAGCTTGCAGCGTGTCGAACATATGCCAGTCGCGCAGGTTCCAGGACGCGTCGGAGCCCAGGTACATGGCGCGGTAATATTGCTCGGCCGACCGAACCACGCGGGCGTTCTGCAAGGCGTCGAACCCGGCACCCGCCTGGGTATTCAGTCGCCCGTCGAGCAATTGGCGGAGTTGCTCCACTGCCTCATCCTCGCAAGGGTCCTTGCCGGACAGCACGGCGGCGCCGTAACGGGCCGGGTCGGACTGCCAGGGCGACAGGCAGCCATAGCGTTCCCGTGCGCCCTTGGCAGCGGCCGGGTCCTGTGCATCCAGGATGTGCAGCACGGCAACGATCGAGGCACCGAGACTATAGATGTCCAAGCCGCGGAACTCGACCCGGCGGTTTTCGGGTAGCGCGCCGTTATGCGCACGAAGCCAGCCGACGAAGCCCCGCATCTCCGCGTTGCGCCACATCCAGGTGGGAAAGCGGGCGAACAGTGGCTCGGGCAGAGGCGGGACCGGATGTTGCCGGACGTGCCCGTCAATCTGCGCCGCGTCCGGCCAGTCGGCCTCCACAGCGACGATGGTGAAGCCGTGCCACTCGACCAAGCGGCGGGTGATGGCCGCCCGGGCGCAATAGAACTCCGCCGTGCCATGCGTGGCCTCGCCCAGCAACACGACGCGGGCGCTGCCGAACGCGTCGAAGGCATCGGCGAATCCTGGCTCGTCGGGTGACGGCAGCGGCTCCGAGCCTCGGCGCAATGCCGGGGTTGCCTGCTCGTCTAGCATATCGCGCTCGCGGGCGGCCACGGGTCAGGCTGTCTGGGTGGCGTCCCGGTTGCGCACCTCGGCCGGGGGATGCGTCGCCTCGACTGCGGTGAACGTCTCTTGGATGCGATAGCTGTGCTCGGCGCCCTTCGACACGACCCAGGAACTGCCGGGTTGCAGCTTTACCATCTGTCCCTCCAGGATCAGCTCCGCCCTGCCCGCGATGACGTAGCCGACGGTCTCGTACTCGCGGCGCACCGCGCCGCTGCCGCCGCCCGGCGGCTCCTTGTCCCACAGCCGCATCGAGAGTGCGCGGCCACTCGCAAGGTAGCGCTGACCCTCGGGGCCCTTTGGCGCATACGCCGCGTCAACTTTGGTCACACTGGCGTCGGTCATTGCGCTACTCCGGTCCAAACGTGGTTGCGGTTCCTGCGAGCGGATCACGGAGGCCATACAGTCGGCCTCGCATCCCGAAATGGCTTAGATGATGCCCGAACGGTTATAGTAAGCATCGATGTCACGGCCGCGCGTGTCATCCCACGCACCCATCTCGCCGGCAGCATAAGCCGGCGCGCCCTCAAGCCTGCTTCGGTCGATGTTGACGACGTAACCGCCCTGGTTGGTGTCATACCTTAACTGATTCCACGGCAGCGGGTGGTACTTGTCGCCGATACCGAGAAAGCCGCCAAAACTGAGAACTGCGTATTCTGCTTTTCCGGAAACCTTATCGAGCATGACGTCATAAACACTGCCTAGCTTTTCACCGGCCGTATTGTAGACGCTGGTGCCATTCACCTTGCTCGCCGCAATGACCCGGCCACCCGTATCGCTTGGATTGTCGATGCTGGCCATGACGCCCTCCAGGGGTTGTGTTGTTCACGCTATGGCTCCGGCCGGCATGGCGGTTGTTACACATGCAGGTGGATGCGCGTAAAACGTCCAGAGTCGGTGGAAAGTTCGGAGCTGGTCGGCCTGAATTACTACTTCTGCCGCTGGCAGCACGACGGCACGCCTGTCAGTCGCCAAGCTCCTCATCGAGGTGGGCGTACTCGGTCGGCACCTCGGCCTTGGCGATCAGCGCGATATCGTCCTCGGACAATTCTTCGGCCCGGAAAGCGCGCCGATCGCGGCGACGCAGGCGCTCGTATTCGTCTGCCGAAACCATTACCAGGCGGTCACGGCCGCTCTTGGTGATGGTGACTGGTTCGGTGAGCGTCTTGTCGGCCAAGGTGCCATAACCCTTGATGAACTCGGCGGTTGTCACGCGCACGTCTATGCTCCGATTCTTGTAACTCAACCAATGTGATTTTCTTGCTTGTCAAGCAAGCTCGCTTAGGAGGCAACACGCCTTGGCCCGCTAGGAGAGCCGCTGATGGCGTCTATCTCTTGTCAGCCCTTTCCTACTGCTGAAAAGCTTACAGCCTTCCAGGCATCAGCTTTGGCCGAGTTTCTGGCCGTTTGAAGGTCAACCCCTTTTCCTTTTCAAGTCGCCTTCTGTTCTACCCTCCGGAGGCCTGGGTCGATGCGCTGGACGCCTTTCGTCCCGACGCCCTTCGGCGGTCACGGTGCTCGGAGCCGTCAAGGACGGTCGCTTCGCTCCCGCCGCTTTGCGGTGCCTTCGGCATCCTTGACGGCTCCGAGCACCGTGACACCCACGAGGTCTCCACAGGCTACGGTTATCTACAAGATAAGTTCAATTTCTCTTAGATTCTAACTTCAAGTCCTGAATCGGCTTTTTAAATCAATAAGTTACAGCGTCTTTTGTGACTAAACGGGGGCGCTATAGTGACTCAACGGGGGCTTGGTTGTGACTAAACGGGGGCGTTGATGTGACTCAACGGGGGTTGTCGATCCGCCCCATTCTGGTCCGAATCGAGGACGGAAAAGCCTGCTCGCGACTTGGCATCGCACCCTGCCGACGACCCGTCCCCCTACGGGGCAAGTCGGGCTATGGGCAGTTGTGACTCAACGGGGGTTAAGGGTCTTGTTGTGACGTGACTTGACGAGAGCACACGTCATATTCACCATGGCCTTCATGTCACAGACTGTTGCCCAGAAAACCAACCACACTGGCTTTCCAAAGGCTGGCGAGCTGATTGAGATAACCGGCGCGCACGCCCTGGAAGCATCCGACCGCGCCATTCTGAACCTCCTGTACCAGCATGCTCATGACAGCGGCCGTCTGACCGAGGCGGATGCCGAGTGGGAGCTGCCCATGTCAGCCCTGCGCCCCTCCCGGCAGCACAAGGGCAATGAGCGCGTCCGGGATAGCCTGGACAGGCTGATGCGTATCGTCGTGACCGTGCCCCTACCTGACGCCAAAACCGGCGAGCCGCGCCTGGTGCTGACGAACCTGTTCGAGTTCTTTGACATGTCGGCCGATGAGGGCCGGCCAGGTGCAACGGTCCGCTTTGGCCTGCCAAAGAAGCTTCGCCCTGTGCTGGCGCGGTCCAACCGATGGGGCCGGATCAAGGCTGAAGTCGTCTGCGCGATGACGAGCAAGTACGCCATGGCGCTTTACGAGCTGGTCCAGCTTCGTTCGGGGTTGGAGCGGTGCGTCGAGCCGTTTCCTATCGACCGCTTCCGCGATCTGCTGGGAGTGCCTCCGGGCAAACTGATCCGCGGACCTGACTTTGAACGACGGGTCATTGAGCCCGCCCTGTTGGAGGTAAATGGCCTGTCCGAGATGAGCGTACAGATTGAGCTGACGCGCGCTCACGCCCGCGCGCCGATTACGGGTGTCACCTTGGCCTGGTGGCGGAAAGAGGGTGACGACTTCCGGGCTGCCTACGCTGAACGCCAACGATCGAAGACGGGGCGCATGGCCCGGCTTCGCGGACAAGTCGAGGAGGTTACGCTCGGCTAGCGTGCTAGCGTGCTATCGCTCTCCGAATGGGTGCTTACCTCGTGCGCGCATCAGGAGGTCGAACGCCTCGCCCATGAGGGCCTGAACCGTTACCCCCTCCTCAATGGCCATTATGTTCAAGGCCCGGCTTAGCTCCGGGCTGAAGTGGCCAAGGATACCCTTCTTTCCTTCGCGAGCCGGTCGCCGTTTGGTGACAGCGTTTGTTGCTTTGCCGACCGGAGCTGGCGGCGCCTCAGTGGCCTTTGATGGCCGGCCTGACGGCAAATCATCTTTAAGTCCGGCAAACCTTGTCATCGTACACTCGCGCTAGCTGGTTTACCTGCTAGCCGGTTAGCATGCTTGCTAACCCAAGCCCATAGCCGCGCTACGTCCTCGGCCGCCTTGCCGCCGGGTTCGATCTCGGATGCGGCCTTTCCCTCGGCCACGCTGTGGTGAAAGGCTGCCCGCTCAGGAAGCATGACCGGCGCGACCTGCAAGCCAATGCGTTGAACGAGTTCGCCCGCCTCGGGGTATAAGACTGAGCCGCGTGGCGGCCCGGCGACGAACACCACGAAGGCTGGCTTGCCGCTCGCCTTCGCGAGTTCGGCTGTGGTCCGGACCGCATCAAGGTCGAAAGCGCGGGGTCGGCAGGGGATGAGTAGAAGACTTGCCGCACGACATGCCTCCCGCGCCATAATGTCGGCTGCCGGGGGGGTATCGATCACCGCGAAGGCCGCTCCTGCCCGCTCCAAGGCTGCGAGTTTATCGGGGAGTAGGCTGTGCGAGGCGCAGTCAATCACATCAGGATCTTTCCCTCCGCGCCACTTTCCCCAACGGGAAGCGGTCGCCTGGGGGTCTGTGTCCACGATGACGGTCGGCAACCCGGCTGCGTGCGCTGCGGTGCCAAGATGGATGGCGAGGGTTGTCTTTCCGGCCCCGCCCTTCTGGCTAATAACCGCTACCGTTAGCATGTTAACTCGCTACCTTGATTGCGTGCTAGCACGCTAGCTAATGAAGGTGAAGTGTGCAACTGCGAAGACCCTTACAAGAGGAGAATGTAAGGCGACCGCGTGTCAAGACAGACTACGATGATCCGGGGAGAAACTCTCCATCTGCAGCGCCGCCGTCCCGGGCCCGGGAAATACCTCCTCCAAAAGCTTCAATCGGCGGCCCCGTTCGCCTTCTGGGCAATAGGCAAGAACCGCAGTATTCGCCATTCGCCGCGCTGCTGTCTGCGCGGTTGGATTCACATACGCCACTGCACCACGAAGGGCATAAGAGAGTATCTTCCCTCGAAGCTCTGCCTCTTCGAGGCGAACGTTTAACCTGAAGAACGCGGCGGCAACTTCGTCATCCATTTTGTATCTCTCTTTGATTTTCGTTGCGCAATTCAATTCGGCTGAAAGTAGTCAGAATCCGACTAACCTGTGTCGCAGACCACTGCTCGTTTCCGGCCGGGGTTCGCACCCCTTGAGCGTGCAAGGCTGCGGCGATTGTCCGCAAGCTACTCGCGCCCTCCGCCTGCACCTGGCGCACCACAGCAAGCACGTCTCCCGCTCGGTCCGTAACCTGGCGGCTGCGGGCCGCGCGCGCCGCTGCCGCCATCGCGGGCGTGGCCGGGACAGGGGAGGGGTTGCCGAGACGGACGCCCCGCGCCTTGGCGACGGCCAAGGCCGCTCGCGTGCGCTGGCTGATCAACCCGGCCTCCAGCTCGGCAACCGCCGCCATCTGCGTGATGAGGAACTTGCCTACTGGCCCGGCCGGCACCGTGGGCAGGTCACAGAACACCACGCCAGCCTCGCCGCTGCCCTCCACCACGGACAACAGGAAGCGCGCGTTGCGCGCCAGCCGGTCCAGCTTGGCGATCACCAGCACGGCACGGCGGGTGCGACACGACGCCAGTGCGGCGGCGAGCTGCGGCCGATCGGCGCGCTTGCCGCTCTCCACCTCCCGAAACTCCGCCACGACCTCGCCGCCGGCCTGGGCGACGTGTCCGGCGACGGCCTGGCGCTGCGCTTCAAGGCCTAGGCCGGATCGCCCCTGGCTATCCGTCGAGACGCGCAGATAGCTGACGAAACGGGGGCGGGGAGGGGCCACGGCCCGAGTCTAGGGAGGGTGTATCACTCTGGCAAACGGTCATTTGACAGAGTGATACACTCTCCCTAGGCGCATGCCCAAAGCGGCAAAACCGGCTTACCCAACCTCGTTCTTGATATCTGACTGCTTCGATGCACCAACACCGATCAATGCAGCGAAGCGATTTCCTGCAGCGCCATTTGCAGGCACGGATAGATCTTGCTGTCTCCGGTGAACTCGTCGACTTGGATTCCAGCGTGGTTTGGATACATGATGCAGTGTGGCACCATGTCGTCCGGCCCGAACACCTCTAGGACGTTTGTGTCGCCGAGCGCATCGTCGGCTATGTTGGCGCGCAGGCCGCAGCTCTTCTGCATTGCTGACCATGTTGCGGCAGCGTCGATCTCCATCGGCGTGAACGCTAGGCCTGGAAGGCAGCTTGGCCGCAGCTGCTTTGGAGACGTCACCCACCTGCGGTATAGGCTGTCCGATTTTGCGGGCCAGCAATCAGTACTATGCTCAGGCTTTCGCCAGGAAGAGACACTCCACGACATTACTTCTACCTTTTACAGTTAAGTTAGTACGACGCGAACATTCGATGCTGCAGTGAGGTTCTCTTCAAAATCTGACAGAGCAGGCATAGCGATCGATGCGCTTTGTATCGTTTAATTTACGATGCATTGTCAACACGTACTATCAATATGTAAAATGATTTGCGCATTAGTCGCCCAAAATGCTTCGCTTCTGAAATTCCAGAATACAAGAGTTAGCCAGTAAAAAAGCGGTTATTTTTTTGATTACAGGTATCTTTTTATGTGTTACCTAGTATTACTAGAAATACTTTAGGGTTAAATAAGCTATTTTTTAATATAGACAAATACCAATGTCATATTCTTGAAAAGACTTTAACAAAAAATTTAATATTTTCTGTCGATTGATCTGCGTACATCATGCGTTTGCCAATTCGCAATACTTTGTTTCCAGCGCCGGAGCAGTTTGGGCGATAAGATCCGGGATACAGAGCGAACCAACACAGCTTGTTCCTACTGCGTCGCGGAAGCTAACCGCCGGGCGCAAACGCGCCATAAGCAGCAGGACCGCTCACTCGGCACGTGTCTCATCTTCAAACTGCGAAACCTATTTTGCGGGTGGTTGTCACCGACGCCAGAACGAAGTAGAGCTTCGGCGGCAGGTTGTTACGCTTGACATCAATAATGAACACGAGGCCGCTTACCGCGTTATCTTTTCCAATGAACGCCATTGTGGTGATCGCAGCTTCTGAAGGCAGCTTGGCGCCTCTGCGGCATATCGTCGCCATGCTGCCGGCTCAGTGCACGGCGTCGTTGTTCGTCGTCATGGACATCGGTTGGCATCCCAGCCAACTACCTTCGCTTCTTCAAGCGGCGGGAACCCTTCCGGCTGCATTTGCTGAAAATGGCATGCTCATCGATATGGGGCACATCTATGTAGCGCCTCCCAACCGCCACATGCGCCTGCAGCCGGGTGTTATTCGCTTGAGCGAAGACCCAAAGATCCACTTCACCCGTCCGGCTGCAGATCCTTTGTTCCAGTCTGCCGCCCAAGTCTACGGACCGCGGGTCATAGGCGTCGTCCTCAGCGGCAGCGGCGCGGACGGTGCCGCCGGGCTGCGGATTATCAAGGCACATGGAGGCACGGCCTTGATTCAGGAGCCGGACGACGCGGCCGTGCCGGCCATGCCGCGGGCCGCCCTCAGAGCGGACCACCCCGATGCTGCGCTGCCGATCAATGACATCGCTCAATGCGTGAGCGCACTCTGCATGCAACACCCAACCATCCCGTCCAGGTTCATTCACTGAACTGCGTTCGCGCATCGAAATAGGCGACTGTCGCGCTCCCTAGCTCACACGCCACACGCCGTGGGCATATGGCAAATTGGCTCACGGTTCGTGCGACTCGATTGCGGAACATCAGAGGGCGCGACCGCATTGGCCGGAAAACCCGGGTTAGGCGCGGCGCATACGGTCCAGGTCGAAGCGGTATTGTCCGAACGGGTTGATGTGGGCGTGCAGCAGTGGCGAGGTGCGAACCAAGTCCTGGTCTGTGATCACGTGACCTTCTGCGCGGAGCTGGGCGACGACTTCGCTGATACGCAGCGTGTTCCAGACCACCACGGCGTTGTGCAGGACGGCGTTGTGCAGGACGGCGAGGCAGGAAAAGGTATTGACCTGGTCCTGGAAGGTGCGGCCGCGCACGGCGCCTTCCTTGCCGAAGAACAGGAAGCGCGACAGCACGTGCGAGCGTTCTCCCTTGTTCAGCTCGCGCCCGATGTGCCGCCGGTAGCCGGCATCGTCGAGGAAGCGGAGCACGAACACCGTTTTCCGGACCCGGCCGATTTCGGCCAAAGCCTGGTGCAGGCTATTCTGGCGGGCATATGAGCCGAGCCGGTGCAGGATAAGCGAGGGTGAGGCGGTGCGGGCGCGCATGGAGGCGATCAGGCGCACAACCCCGTCCCAGGCCGGACCGATCAGGTGTGTCTTGACCGTGCCCGTGAGGATGGGGTCGAGGCCGGGATAGGCGGCCCCGCGGTCGATCTTGTAGAGCGTCTGGTCGCCGAGATCGGCGATGCGCGGCTCTAGCGAGAAGCCGAGCAGATGGCCTGCCGCCATCACCACCTCCGTCGAACCGTGGGTGTCCGTGTAGAGGACGCGAGGGTCGAGCTCGGTGTCGTGCTCGACCAGGCCGTCGAGGGAGAACAATGCCTCGCGCAGGCGGCACGGGACCGGCTTGCCGTGAAGCTGGAGGTAGTTGTCGAGCGTGTGGCGCATGAGGGTAACGCCGCGATCGGCCAGCAGGGGGCTGTAGTCGGCCGAGAGGATGTTGGCCGGCACGTGGAAGCGCATGCCGTCGGACGACGCCGTGCTTCCCTGGCCCCAGATTTGGCTGAGCGGCAATCGCGAGGCGTAGTTGACCAGTTCGATCACTGCCGCTTTGAGCGAGTCCTCCGTCAGCAGCCAATCGGCAGCTTCGGCAATTTCGTGTGCCGTGGTGCCAGGGGTTGCGGCTGCCATGCGCTCGGGGCCGAGATTGCAGCCGCAGGCGAGCAACGCGGCCAGCACGTTACGCCGCTTGGGTCCAACGGCCCCGCGCCTGCTTCCAGGCCCAAGCAGGTGGCGCACGAAGTCGGTCTCGTTATCCACATCGATCAGCACGTCGGCGAGGTCGGCCTTGGGCAGCCGGCGGCGGATCAGTTTGCCGAGCGGGGTTTCCGCGGTTCGAGGCAACGCCTCATCCTCCTCGCTGTCGCCCCGCCTTGGCCGGGCGAGCTTGAAGTGGCCCCGCCGCGCATCGATGGTAACAGCGGCATTGGCGGCCAGTCTGGCTTCGACCGCTTCCGTTACTGCCTTCAGCTCGCGGTCGAGGCCTGCGACGAACTCGGCCGGGTCGATCGGCAATCCAAGGGCGGCATAGTGGTCCAGGCGCTCGGCCGCCCATGCTGGCTGAGCGATGAGGTATTTGTCGAAGTCGGCCCAGCGGCGCGATCCCTCGACGGTCACGTCGCCGCTCTTGATGCGCTCGTTGAGGGTGGACAGCAGCGCCAGTTCGTAATGCGGCCGGGAGATTGTCCGCTCCTCGCCGGCACTGGCTGCCGGTCCCAGGACATGGCGCCGCCACCGTGGCGGCAGAAAGCCCAGCGGCGTGTCGGCGTCCAGCTTGCGGCGGCC
>JAABUO010002743.1_pt1 | contig 21288 bp, 26 predicted proteins | sample 5559291 | NCBI WGS metagenome assembly JAABUO01 (sample SAMN10711878, study PRJNA513372) | rock metagenome | isolation source: Antarctica rocks | place: Antarctica: Victoria Land, Finger Mt sud
AGGCCGGCCGCGGCGGCGAGCCCGAGCGCGCCGGCGACCGCGGCCGCCACGATCGCGACGCCGCCCAGGCCCAGGCCGGCGCGGCCGGTGACCAGCAGCGCGGCCGGGCGCGCGCCGGCCGGCAGGTACCCCAGCGCGCACGCGATGTACGCCAGCATCACCGCGTACGAGACCGCCACCTGCGAGCCAGCTCGTTGTGTCATATGACTCGTATATTGGCTAACACTCGCATCCAAAGTGTAGCAAGTGCTGCAGACAAGCAGGCTTGAGTGACACAGGCACACCGCGCGCACGCCGTCAACCTGCAGGCGTACTGCAGTTTCTCCTGCACCAGATGCGCTGCACACAGCCGCGCTACTCTGCGCCGTTCTCTACGCGCCAGCGCCGAGCGCGCTGTGCCTCAGCGTCCCATGCGGCAGCCCGCCGCGCTGCCATACAGCGCCCAGCCGCCCGGGGCGCGCCGTGCCCAGGTCGGCGAAGCTCTCGCGCGCCAGCTCGTCCTGCACGCTGCGCTCCGCGGAGTACGAGAGCGCCAGGCCCGCGGCCGCCGCCATGCTCGCCAGCTCGCCGCCCGCCAGCTCCAGGTACGCCGCCTCCCACGCCTCCGCCGCGGCCCTGGCCGCGGAGTCAAGAGCGCGGTGGCCGTTGAGGGTCTTTGCAGGGCTTCGTCACATGCACTGGGGTGCTCCTGGCCTTCGGCACATGCCTGACATGCATTTGAGCTACAGCGCAGGTAACATTCTGACAATCTAGGGCAAAGATGCTTGTCGTCCATCCCATGGGCGCCCGCATGTGCAGCGGCCACACTAACTCGCACAGGCATGCCGCATCAGGGAGGGAGGCAGGCCGTGCTAAGGTCGAAGCTTGACATTTGCTGGGAGCGGCGCCGCGCACCTGTTGCCGGGCGCGGGGTCGACGGGGAAGGTGACCACGAGCGCGGTCGCGTTGGCGGCCAGGCTAACGAAGCCGGGGTCCGCCTCGTCAAAGCCGCCCAGCACCAGGTGCGGGTCGATGGGCGCCTGCGGCGCGCGGCCGCGCGGTCAGCGCTGCAGCGGCGCCATCAGGGCCGCAAGCGCAGGGCTTGCATGCGCGTGTGAGGTCGGCGCCTGCCGTCGGTGGCGGCGCGCAGGAGACTGAACGCGCGCATCGAGAGATTTCTGATGTGCCGGTCAACGAACATGCTGCGGCAAGCAGTGCAATTGTTCAAGTATTCGAAGCACCTAGAGCGTCCAGCAAGCGTGGCTGCCGCGCCTCCCAGGCACCGGGTCCCCGCGAGGCTGTTCATGTGCCTGCCAGCGCGCGCGGCTGCAGCCTGCAGCAGCGCGGGTGCGCGGTTGGGGGGAGGTGTAGGGTTAGGGTTGCGCGGCAGCGCGGCGGCACCTGGAACGCGCTGCGGCACTGCGTGGACCAGTGCCCGAAGCAGAACTCGGGCGTCAGCTTGGTGTAGAACGGCGGCTCGCCGCGCGCGTAGATCTGGGCGTCCATCTTCCAGTACTGCGGCGCGCGCGCGCGCCCGTTGACTCTGATCATATGGTAGGGTTATGTAGGATTACAGTTGATCTGCTCCCCCGCAGCCGTCCCGCGCATGACCTCGAGCGCGGGGGGGTGTCGGCGCGCCCGCCGCCGCCCTGGTGTGCACGGTCGGCGCAGGCGCCGGGCGGCCGCAGGGGCCCGCCGCGGCGTGCAGCACCTGCAGGATGCTCTGCGTGGCGCAGGCGTCGCCGAGCGGCTTGTAGCACACGGCGTCCAGCGTCGCGGTGCCGCCGCCAGGCACTTGCGGCGCCAGCGCATCAATGCGAGCCTGCGCTTCACCGGTTTCATCGCAGCCTGGCACTTACAGAGCTCATAATAAGTTGTTTAAACAGCATTGCACTCCAGTGATGAGCCTCCATCGCCCAACGTCTGCAGCACGACAGCAGCCACTCAGCCTGACATGGCCTCCTTAAAGACTCTGCCCCAAGGACGCGCGCATTTAGGGCAATGTGTTCCAGTCGATAGGGTCCTGTGAGCGGGACCTCTTGGCAGCGCTCCAGCGGCAGCTGGCTGACTTGGGGCGGCAGGCGCGCGAGGCGCGCGAGCGCTGCGAAGGCTCACGCGGCGGCTGGACGAATCGCGGGGGCGGGCGCGCGAGGCGCGCATGCGCTGCCAGGAGTCCGAGGTGGTGGACTCTGGCCAGGAGGCGCACGAGGCGCGCGGGCGCTGCCACGAGCTGCCAGCGCTGCAGCCTGGCCTCACACGCCTCGTGCGCCTCCTGCCCCGAGTCGGCCACCTCGGACTCCTCTGGCAGCGCCTCGCCGGCCTCATGCGCCTCCCACCCCGAGTCGGCCAGCCGCCGCGCGCGCTCTTCGCAGCGCTGGCGCGCCTCGCGCGCCTGCCGCCCCGAGTCGGCCAGCTGCCGCGCGCGCTCTGCCGGGACGCGTACACGCATGCGGCCACACCTGCTGCACGAGGGTATAGGTTATGGGATACAGGGTGACACCCGGCTGCCCGCGCCTGCATGTCGAACAGCAGCCGGATGTTGGCGTCGGTCACGATGGGCGGCCGCTCTGGCTGCCCCGCGCCGGCGGCGCCGTCCGGCGGCAGCGTCGTCAGGATGAGCTGCTCGATGCGGTAGAAGGCGCCGAAGGACGCCTGCGCGGGCGGCCCGGGGCGTCGCGGCCGGCACCGCGCGCCGCCGGTCACCCCCGGCGGTCTACCAGAGCTGCTGGTTCGCGCGTTCTCCTCGCAGCGCCCACCCGCGAGTCCACCCTGACAGGGCACGGAAGCGCGCGCACTCCAGGGACAGTCCCTCCTGGACCCTTTAGGGACAGACCCTGCCGGGGGGACTGCAGTGTGCGTAGGACGGGCGCAGCGAGCTCGCGCGCAGGCAGTGCCGCCCCAGTGCATGCCCTCTGCCGCGGGGCCGCGCGCGCCTCATAGTCGGCCTTCTCGCGCGCGGCCTGGCTGCCGGCGCCCACCCAGAGGCGCTGCGGGTCGGTCTCCACGCGCAGCCGCACCAGGCCCAGAGCGCACAGCGCGACCACTGCGGCCGCCACCGCCAGCACCAGCCCTGGGCGCCGCGCGCAGAAGCGGCCCTGCACGCATGCACGCATTTTCTATCAGCCTCGACTGTCCCAGCGCGCCCTGCTGTGCGGGTTCAGCCGCGGCCCTGACTGGCCATGCAGCACGCCCCTCGCGAGCGGGCGCGCGGGCCGCGCTGGGCCGGGCGCCGGGGGCGGGCGCGCGCCTGCGCGCGGAACCAGCGGCGCAGGCGCCGCTCCAGCCAGGGAAAGTCCGCGTCCGCGGCCTCCCCGTCGGCCAGCGCGTCCTCAGCGTCGGCAACGGCGCCGTCCCAGCCCGCCGCGCCGCCACCCACCGCCTTCCCGCCGTCCACGGGCCCCGCAAGCGCCGCGCCCGCCCGCCCGCCGCCATCCGGCGCCTCCCCGTCCGGCGGCAGCAGCGGCTCGCCTGCGCCCCGCGCTCCGCCCGCGCCCGCGCCCGCGCCCCACGCGCGCAGCCGCGCCAGCAGGCCGCGCGCCGGGCCCGCGCCCGCGTCCGCGTGGTGGGCCGCGGCGCCGCCCCCGCGCAGCCGCCGCGCGAGGAGCGCGAGCAGCGGCAGCGCGGCCGCGAAGACGGCGAGCAGGCCGAGGCTGAGGCAGGACGGCGCGGCGTGGCCGCCCAGGCCGAGCGCCGGGCAGCCGCCCGGCGGCGGCGGCGGCGGCGGCTCCGGCTGCCGCGCGCGCGCGCGCTCGGCGGGTCAGGTGCAGCTGGCAGGCAGGACTGGTGTTGATCGATTGTCATCCGTAATATCCCGAAAGGGTCACTATTATTAATAGCGCCAGCGCTGCAGCCCTTCTCATCACACACCCAGTGACAGTCTGCTTCACTGGCAAGGCAGGCACACCCGGTGCTCGCGCGCGCCGCGGCATGCGCGGCGCGCACGGGGCCCCGCACCGGCGCGCACTGCGGCCCGTCGGGGCAGTCGCCGCAGGAGCAGCGCAGCGCGGCGTCCCAGCACGCCGGCAGCGCGCCGGCCAGCGCGGCCATGCCGGCCGGCGCGGGCGCCGCCGGGAAGTCAATCTGGAAGGGCGAGCCGGCCGGCGGGCTGCGCGCGTCCTTGACCGTGCCCAGGAAGTCCAGCCAGGCCTGGCCGTCGCGCGCGCCGCCGCCCACGTACGTCATCGCGCGCTCGTTCATGACGGGGTACACCACATCCTGCGCGGGGCGCGGGCTTGGCGCTGAGCGCGACGTAAAACTAGTACATGGCGCGCTCGTTCATGACGGGGCACATCATGTCCTGCGCGCGGCGCGCGCGTGGGCGCTGAGCATGACGAACAGGTTTGACCCTGAAATTTCCGATGCAACGTGGTGGAGCAAGATGCCATCCTTGTCACGGCCAGCAACACGTGCGTCCGCTGTCCAGGAGCTGCGCATGCATGGGGGGCGCATGGGGTGCCTGATTGCAGAAACGCTCCACCCACGCATGCTTTTGACACTGTCTTGTGAGCAGTCAGGAGTGCGCCTCCTTGGTCGGCTGCAGAAGAGCGCAGCGTGCAGGATCAACCCCACGCACCTGGCCGCCCTGGCAACACGCGAAAGGCGGCCCTTGTTGTGACTCACAGAGGCCAGTTGGCTGTTGAACCTGAGCATCAGATTGCATGCACGCCTGCACCACGTGCAGGCCGGCGGGCGGCGCGCGCGCGCGCCTTGCACGAGTTGTAGAAGCGCTCGCCGAAGGCGGCGTCCACAAACACGTCGATGGACGCGACCGCGGTCGCGTTCGTGTCAGCCGCGCGCTGCACGGCTGTGACGTTGGTGAAGGCGGCCTGGTCGGGCGCGCACGTGAGCGTGCACCAGAAGTGCTGGAAGTTCGCCGCGCACGCCGGGCAGCCGATCAGGAAGATGCTGGCCACCTGCACCTGCGCGCGGGGTGAGCGCGGGCACGCGTCAGCGCGGCTGCCTGTACAGGGATAGGGTTAAGATTAGGGTTAAAGGGTACCCAACACGGCCCCGGCCGCGGGCTGGGAGGGGCATGGTTGCCTGCTTGCTGGCCACGCCAGCAGCGCGGCAAGCCGCACCAGCCCGGACCCCGCCTCCTGTCCCACCCAGCCCGCACTTTGTCAGTGGGACCAGGACACTGTCGGTGACCAGCAGTGATGGCCACCATGAGTTAAGCCCGCGCCAGCCCCTCGCACCCTTTGTTTACCACACAGCTGCGCACAGCGGGGCCCGCAGCGCCGCTGCGCCACGCGGAGGAGCGTGCGGAGCATGGCGGACGGCTGCCCTGCTCCATTCCGGCACACCAGGCGCGGACAGACGGCTGCCGTCAGTGGAAGCCCGCCGACCCCACCTGGGCGCAGGCCCTGCCAGACTGCCCGGCAGGCGCGCAGCGCGCAGCGCACGCGGCACCGGCAAGCGCGTGCGGAACGCGCCTGCCGCGCCAGCGTGTCGATCTGCTCCTCGGTGCAGCAGACGGCCGCGCCGGCGCCGCCGCGCTCGGCCGCCAGGCGCGGGCATGCGTCCGCCTGCGTCCGCACGCGCGCGCGCGTCTGCCTCGCACTCGGCTGCCCGACCTGGACACTGTGAGGCGCTGCCAGACATGCATGCCGTGCGTGTCAGCATGCTTGCAGCGCCCACTCCCTTCCTGCAGCTGCCCTCTCACACCTACCGAGTATGCTCTGCTGAGAACAAACATGTTTCTCTGCATCAAGGTAACGTCACTGGTCTGTCGGCCGTGCTTAGCAGGTTGTCCGCCCGCGCTTGCACGCTTTCGCGGCTGCGCCTCGTCTCTTCTAAAGCGCGGACTGCAGAGCAAAGCTCGCAGAGCCTGCTCGTTGTTTGTCCGCGCGCGCGGTGACACCAGCAGAGACAAGAGGGACATGAGGGAGCCTGTGTCGTGGCGCCGAAGAGCCGGCTCGCTGTCTGGTGGCACCAAGCGCGCATAGGCTTCGCCTGTGACCTCTGCTTGACCCCGTGCTACCCCCAACGCTACCAGCGACGCGACAGGGAGCCCACCAGCTTGCGCGCTGCGGCGGCCGGCAGCGGCTGCGCGGCGGTGTTGTTCGCGCAGTTGAGCACGTCCTTGTCCTTGCGGTGGCCGCAGATGCCGTATGTCGCGCACATGCCCGGCGCATGGTCGCGCGTGCGCCAGGCGTCAGGCGCGTGCTGAGCAGTGGCTGGCCTGTAGGACGGGGAAACCAGGCTTGGGCCTTGCTACAGTTGACAGCATGTTAGAGGCAGGAAAACAGCAGCCTGTAAGACAGCGTGCTGCCTTGTCACGGCCCGCACCATGCTATGCTGGCTGCTGCACACAACAGCAGCGCAAAGGCCCCCTGCACGACCCGGCACCATGTGTGTCACGGCCGACAACTGCCGGTGATGCTGGACGCTCCACTCGCTCACTGGACAGCATAGCACAGACAGCGGCCACCACGGGCCAAGCGTCGGCAGGCTACACCGTTGGTGATGCAGCGACAACGCATGCGCGCCCACCTGGCATGGTGCATATGTACGGCGCCCCATCCGCTGGGACTGAGCGGCCGCTACCTCATCGCCGTAGTGCTAATGCTGAGCTCCTGGTGACGCAGCAGGCTCTATCAGAGTGACGGCACTGTGCGCATTTTTTTTTCCCATGCACAGCTAGCTAGCTAGCTGCATGATGCCTGATCAGGCTCCATGGAGTGGCTGGACCGAACCAAAGAATGCTCAAATCAAAGCTTCCCCGAGTTGAAGCTTATCTGAGTTGAGGCTTCCAAAGTGACAACTGGTGCGAGCAAGACAGCGCTTCACACAGTTGTGGACAGTTGTCCAAAGTCCATCAGTACCTGGTCCCATACTGTCTTAGCGGGGCCAGAGCACTCTAGGTGTGGCGGCGGGAAGAGGTTTGTCAGGCGCACCAGCTCTGGGGGAAGGTCTTGTGGTCGATCATATGGCGAAAGGCATCCAGGCCGCACCATGTCACACTGAACCAGGGAGCACGAACGGCGGGCAAGACCACGCTTTCCAGGGCAGCCTGACCCCAACATACGACGATGGAGCTGCGAGCAGAGGAGCAGAGGTCATGGGAGGCCAGAGCTTGGACAGCTTTCTGAAGGTCTGTCTGTGTTGCACTCCCGGCCGACAGCGCTGCCCTGTGGTTTGCCGCATTGACTGTGCAGTTAACAAGGTCCCAGGAGTGATTGCCTGCTTTGTGCGAGCGCAGGTTCGCAGCGCAGCGCTCACACTTGTGCCAGTCTGTGGCAGGCCCGCGTCCAGTGTGGCTGCTGAGTTTATCCAGGGGGTGCAGGGCGAGCTCGATGAGGCTGCGTGGGAGCAAGTGGAGCCCATTCTTTTGGGGCTGAACCAGGGCAACGGCGTTCCCTGCGACTTAGGCGTTCCCTGCGACTTGGACAAACCAGCCAACCTGGTCATAGAGGTGCGGCACGCTGGCGAGCCGGTTCTTGCATGCGCGCTGTGGCAGACGCTCTGCTACAGATGCAACCTTGCACTATTGGTCTGCATATCTGCTTCTGGTTATCTGGCAGAGCTGACAGGGGCCAGGCCGGGGGCACAGGCGTACAGCTTCACTGCCGCCCCGGAGCAGCTGCGGCAGAGCCGCGAGGTCAAGGTCGGCCTGGTGCAGAACGCGATAGTGGCGCCCACAACCGCGCCATTTGCGGAACAGTCGAGGGTGCGCCGTCCGCCGCTGCTGCGCCGCGCCGGAGCAGGAGCGCTCTGCTGAGCCCGCGTGAGCAAGGGTGCTCGCATCAGCAGGAGCGGGCTGCTGAGCTAGCGTGTGCAAGGCTGCTCGCGTCATCAACGCACGCCGCGTGTGAGCTGTGGCCCTGCCTATGGCCTGTCGGGGGTCGCTGCCCGCGCTTGCACGGCGTGCGCGCTCCGCCTCGGGCACTTCAAATATTGTGGCCCGGCGCAGGCGTTGATGGACCGCATGCGCGGAATAGTAGGTACCGCCGGCCAGATGGGCGTGAACGTGCTGTGCCTGCAGGAGGCATGGACGATGCCCTTTGCGTGCGCGCCCCTCCCGTGCTGCCCGGGGCCGCCCTCGCGCTCTGTGCCATGCCTGCGTGTGCGCGGCGCTGCTGCTTATGTCCGGTCGCGCGCCTGCCGCTGCGGGCTTGCATGAGCAGCGACGGGGGTCCCCCGCCGCCCGGGCGGCGCGCCGGCGACTGGGCCGGGTTCTGCGGCAGCGCGCTGTCGGCCGCGCGGGCATACATGAGCAGCAGTGGGGGTCCCCGCCGCGCCGGCGGCGCGCCGGCGACTGGGCCGGGTTCTGCGTCAGACGCGGGAGCGGGCTGCCGGCAGGTTCCAGATTAGGGTAGGGTGTCAGGGTGGGGCGCGGGCCGCTGGCAGGTTCTGCACGCGGGAGCGGCGCTGGTGCGAGTTTGCCGAGCCGGTGGAGGGCGGTGCGTCCACGCTCATGCTGCAGGCGCTCGCAAAGCGCCACAACATGGTCATCGTCAGCTCCATCCTCGTGCGCCCCCGCCGCGCCGCCCCGCATGCCCGCGGCGGGCCCTGCGCGCGCGCGCGCGCGTCGGGCCGAGCCTCGCACGGCCGGCGCTGTGGCATATCGATCGTGCCTGGTGTGGGCCAGCCAGGCTGGCTGGGCTGCGCCGCCGCATGTCGGTGATATTGTAGATACAACGCAAGCTTCAGAGTGTCGCGAAGGAGGCACACAGGGGGGCGGGCCTGCGAGCTGTTTAATGGGCTGAGCAGTGCAGCCCACTGCGCGCGAGCGTGTCACATGCTCACGCAGAGTTGAGCGGGGCGGCTGAGCTAGGTGTGACAGGAGCGGGATGAGGTGCACGGCGACACCCTGTGGAACACCGCCGTCATCATCGGCAACAAGGGCAACATCATCGGCAAGCACCGCAAGGCGCGCTGCGCGCATGGTTGTGGTCGTGCGCTAATAGTCAAACAGGTCATATGTGGGCACACTGCCTTCTCGGCTGGCACCAGCAGCTGGCTAATGACGAAGCCGACACTGTGGGCGCGCCGCTGCCGTGACGCGCGCGGCACCGCGCGCGCAGAACCACATCCCGCGCGTGGGCGACTTCAACGAGTCCTCGTACTACATGGAGGGCAACACGGGCCACCCGGTATTTCAGACCGCGTTCGGGCGCATTGCGGTCAACATCTGCTACGGGCGCCACCACCCGCTCAACTGGCTGGCCTTTGGCCTGAACGGCGCGGAGGTGCGGCGCGGCGCGAGGGGCCCGGCTGTAGACGGCTGTGCGTTGTGCAGCGGCAGCAAACCGACAGTATGTTGCGGGACCGATCTACCCATGTCCGCTGTGTAGCTACATTGCGATGAAGCCCAGCGCAGCAGTAGGCGTGCTCAGCGAAGGAGTACCTTTTTTGAACACCTTTCTTGAAGTACAATATCTCCCCGCGCAGATCGTGTTCAACCCCAGCGCAACGGTCGGCGCGCTGAGTGAGCCGATGTGGGGCGTCGAGGCGCGCTGCGCGGCCATCGCCAACGGCTACTTCGTGGGCGCCATCAACCGCGTGGGCACGGAGACCTTCCCCAACGCGTTCACCAGCGGCGACGGCGCGCCGGCGCACAAGGCGCGCGCCCGTGGCGCCCGGGGCGGCCCAAGCCCAGGTTCAGGTGACTTGCAGGCTGGCGCGCAACACATGGCACGCCGCAGGCTTGCAGCTCGCTCGGGCGCCCGGCGCGTGTGTGTAAGCGGAGGAGGTCAGGGAGGCCTGCGGCGGCGGCACGCCAGAGCTGGGCGTCCGGCGCTTGACTTGTCAATACACAACTGGGTCCGCGCTTGGCACTGTGCGAGGCGGGGGGGGGCGGAGCAGCAGGTGCGCTGTGCGGAAGGCAAGGAATCTGCGGTGACGTGCGATGCAGCCGCGCCGCGCGCGCAGGACTTTGGCCACTTCTATGGCAGCAGCTATGTAGCCGCGCCGGACGCCAGCCGCACGCCCATGATGCCGCGCAGCCGCGACGGGCTGCTGGTCGCCGTGCTCGACCTCAACCTGTGCCGCCAGGTATAACCCTGTACCCTAACCCTGGGCCAGGCCGCGCATGTCTGGCGCACCGTCGAGGCTCGGTGTGTGTCACGGACGGCGCCTCTGCTGGGCCAGGGCAGGTCTGGAGCTGGAACCGGCCGTGCACAGGCCCTCGTCCCATGCATGCCATCTGCGCCTGTAAGCCACAGTCGGTCAAGACCGTGCTGGGCCACAGCGCGCGCCGGGCGCGCCGCCAGGTCCGCGACAAGTGGGGCTTCCGCATGACCGCGCGGCTGGACATGTATGCCGAGCTGCTGACCCGCGCCGCGCGGCCGGACTTCGAGCCGCAGATCATCCGCGACCCGGCCTTGTAAGGCGCTGTGAGTGTACATTAGCGGCATGCTGCGCAGCGTGGGTTTGTAGCGAGAGGTGTGCACAGGTGGCTACGTTGTGGCGGTCCTTTTCAGTGTGTCAGACAAATCTGGCTGTTCAGGTCTTCTGTGCTATGGGCAGAGCCATGGGCGGTTGGCCTGCCGTGTCAATGCTGTGGGACGGTGCACGCGCCATTCCTGTGTTGAAAATGCTTTGGCAGATGTATCGGTAAACGGTTTTTTCACTTTTTAGTTAAACATGCATTAAACATGCATGATGGCGCTTCATGCATTGTCATATTGAGGCCGTTTGACTGCATGAGCTCTGCACACTGAAACTTTACATACATGATACGTCTGTGCCAGTGGCACTGCATGGTTCACCACTGCAGACCGATACATAAGCACTCAGCTGTGTTGGACATCGCCGAGCATGTACAGCACCAAGGCAAGCGCTTGTCCTTGCCGCCTGCACTTCACATATGCTCGCATTGCGGCACGCGCCCCTGCATAACGGAGTCTCACCTGCCCCTAGGCCCAAGCCTGCAGCCCACAGGCCCTCCTGTGTACACGCATCACACATGCAGTACACCGGCGTCAGCGGACGGCGCGAGCAGGCTCGCGGGCAGCGCGCTTTCCAGCGAGCCCGCCCCGCCCCCCTTCATCGCTGCGGCGCAGCTAGCGCCGTAGGCTCGTCCCACCCGCGCGTCTCCGGTTGAGGGCCTCGTCAGATGGCCAGGTCGGCCGGCAGGAGCGGGTCGTAGCCGGGCGGCAGCGGCTGCGCCAGCCAGTACTTCCACACGGCCTGCGCGCCCGCCCCGCGCCCGCCGACCGTCCCGCCGGGAGCTCCGCGAAGGCGGCGCGGGCGGGCGCTATTCACTGGTGTTCACAGGATGCCGCCCCCGCACGCCTCAGGCAGCAGTCGCGGCATACCGAGCGCTGGCCAGCCAGAGCTTGCCCATGCTGGGCAGGGGCGCTTCCAGCAAGGTGCTGTCAGCGACCACACGCGCTTGACAGCGGCCATCGTCCGCACAGGCCGAAAGTGCCCGTCATCCGCGCAGGCCGCCGAGCGCTTGCATGTGCTGCGCTCGGTGGCTGAGGGGGCGGCGCGCCTGCAGGCCGACCAGGGGCACGCGTCTGCGCTTGGGCGCGCGCTCGCCGCCGCTGTCCGCCGCGCCCGCGCCCGCCCCAGGCCCGTCCTCGGCCTCCGGCCCAGCCGCCGCTGCGCCCGCGCCGCTGCTGCCGGCGGCCGAATCGGTGGCGCGGGCGCCGCCGGGCGACGCGGCGGCCGCGCGCGCCGGCGCCGCGGCAGGGCCAGGGTATCCTGCAGGGCCTAGGCCCAGGGCCACCGCTTGCGTATCCGCGGGCGTGGGGCTGACGAAGTCGACCATGCCGGCGGCTGTGGGGTCGATAAAGTCGTCCAGGCCGGCGGCGGCCTCCTCGGCCGCGCGCGCGGCTGAGGCGGTCGGCGGCGTGCGCGCGGGGCTGGCGGCGGGGCTGCGCCGCAGGAAGTCAAACACGCCTGCGCATGCGCCCGGGGCTCAGCAGCGCGGGGCACTTGCCCGCACGCTCCGAGCCCTGCCGAGCGGCGTCGCAGACCACCGCGCTGTCGAAGCATGGCTCAGCGCTTGCGCGACCGGCTAGCGCAGCCTGCAGGCCCTGCTGCTCGCAGACCGCCGGCCGCGACGCAACGAGGTGCTGCAGTGCGTGCGCGCAGCACCGTGAGCGGCTGTCGGACGCACTGCTGAGACCGTCGCGCACATGGCCTCAAGCCTCAAGCTGCAGAATCCTTTATCGTTTCAGGGAGTGGCGGGGGCCGCCCGGCGCACGCGCCTTCCAGGGGCGACACGAGCCGCGCCAGCATCCCGCGCGGCCGGCCGACAGACGCGGCGCCCGCGCCGCGCCGCTGCTGCTCCGCGGACGGCCTGCGCGCCAGCTCGGCCCCAGCGGCCGGCGCGCTGCCCGGGACGCGCCTGCCAGCCCCGCCGTGCGCCTCCGGCGTGCATGCCCTGCAGCCGCTCGGCATCGCTGGAAGAGGGGTCGCCCGCTGCGCCTCGCCGCCGCCGGTGACGCGGCCCGCGCCAGCGCTGTCTGGCGCTGCCCAGGCGCCGGTCTCGCCCGGCGCAGGCCAGTTCAGCGGGCCGGCGTCAGCCTGTCTAGGCGCCGGCCGCGCAGCCTGTGCCGGCGACACCCGCGCGGCCTCGTGCACCTGACTCTGCCTTTGCACCCCTGCTGGGGCCTCTGGCCTCGCGCCGGGCGCACGCCCGGCGCCGCGCGCAGGCTCGCCGGGGAGGCTGCCCGCGGGCCCGCCGGCGGGCCACGCTGCGACGGCGGCGCGCAGGTCGGCGCCCAGCGCGGGCGAGCGCGCCGCAGCGACCGGGGCGCGCCCCGGCGCGCCCCCAGGCGCGCGCAGCGCGGCGGCGCCGTCCCGCATGACAGGGGAGGCGCCCGCCAGGGCCCTCGGCGGGGCTGCGGCGCCCTGCGCCGCAGCTCCCGCGCCGCTACCGCCGCCCTGCGGCGCCCGCGGGCCCGGCCCGGCCGCCGGCGCGCCTGCCCGGGCGCGCGCGGGCGGCGGCGTGTACGCGCTCGGACCCGCCCAGGGCGTCTGCGTGACGTCGAAGACGCCGCCGTCATCCAGCTGCGACCCGGCGCCCAGGCTGGGGGCCACCCAGTCGGCGTCAAACGCCTGCGTCAGCAGCGCCGGCAGACCGCGCGGCAGCCTGCGCGCAGTGAGCCAAGCACCTTTTAGACCACCCCTTAAGGCTGGCTGGCTTCGTGCCGCTCTCTTTGCCACGCCTTGCACCCAGCGCAGAGTACAGCAAAGGCAAGCCGCGACCACCCGTGGCGTGCAGTGTCCGCACTGGCTGCGTTCGAGAGTAATCAGGCCGGGTGAACGCGAGCGGCTCAAAGCGCAGTATCCGTGAACGAGCGCGGGGCGCACGAGGCGGGCGCGGCAGCCTCGGACGCAGGCCCCGCGCCAAAGTCCAGCCGCGACACAGGCGCCGGCGAGGCCGCGACGGGCGGCGGGCTGCTGAGGTCCGGGCTGGCGGCCGCGCTCGGGGCTTCGGAGGCCGGAGCGCCCGCTGCCGCGTCTTCCCATGGCTGCTCCTGCCCGCCGTCCGAATTGTCAGCGTCGCCAGCAGCAGCTGTGTCGTTCCAGCGCCGGGCGTCCTCGCCGGCGGGCTGCTCGGCGGCCGGGGGCGCAGCCGCGCAACCCAGCGACGCGGCTGCGGCTGCGCCGACAGGCTCGCCCTGTTCGGCGGGCTGCCCGGCTGCCAGGCGCGGCGGCGCCCCGTCAGGCGAAGCGGCTGCAGGCGCGCCGCTCGGGCCGGCAGCGGTGGGGAGGGCCGGGCGTGCGTGCGCCTCGCCTGGCGAGAAGCGCAGCTGGCGGGACACGGGTGCTGCGTCCAGCGGCGCGGGGTCCGAGCTTTGCGGCACTGGGGTGGAGGCACGCCTGAGCACGCGCCAGCCTGCAACGGACGCTCTGCGGTCACTGCGTGACACACGGAAAGCACAGACCAGGCGAAACTGCGGTTGCGTGTAGCATTGTGAACGGCACTTTTCCTTAAAGCTTGCCTGAAGCACTGGGGGACCTCCAGCCAGGCTAGGAGCGCACCAGTGACAGCAGCACAGCGCAGCGTGTCACGGAGAGCGACAAGAGAGGGCTGTCCTGGGCAAGAGGAGGCAGTGCGGCAGTGATGGCGCACCCGGCAGGGCCGCAAGCAGCACCTCCTGCTCCTCGGGTATCTGGCACTGCCGCACAAAGTCGCGTATGTCAAAGGGTGTCTCCATCGGCGTCTAGCAGCGGCACATTGCGGTGGTGATGCTCGTCTGTCAGGCCAGTTCCAACGGCAAGGTGCTGATGCAGATGCTGCAGCCTCAGATGCTCACAAATTACAGTGTGGAGTCTCTGTGTGCATGAGAGGTCACTTCCATGTACAGAATAGCAGTGTAGTGACTGAATAGCACCCTAATAGGACAGTTGATACTCAACTGGCAAACCCAGTGCAGTAGTGGAGATGCAGTCTCCACCCTCAACTTACAGCTTGTGCCGTCTTCCATACAACATGCGCATGTCACACACTGCAAGCACAATACAGCCTCATGCAAGCTGCAAGCGGCAGTTGTACATGCGCCTCTGCAAAGCAGACCTTCTGCTCACACATGACATGCGCAGGCCCTTGCTACCATACATCAAATACAAGACCAGGTAGCAAAGCGTGGAAGCCATCAGGCAAATGGCCCGAAGAGCGTCCTGCATGCTTAATCTCAGCGTAGCAAGCGATAATGAACTTGATTGAATCATGAGCCAAGCATGCTTCCCACGCAAAAGCACAAAGCAGCCAGCATGCCTGCGGCCTGCTGGTGACCTTACGTAGGCTAAAATGACAGGCACGTTGGCCTTCCTTGCAGGTGCTCGTGTCAACACCAGTTGGCTTACACAACCCGCTGTGTGTTATGTCGTTTTGCTCAGTACAGCTGCAGCTTTCATCCAGTCCCCAACCAGCCAGCAGGGGGGACAGCAGCCTGCAAAGCTGTATATGTTTTGTCTTGTCACAGCTGCTGTGATGCTGGTGTCACAAAGTCCCGCCGGCTTCTGCTTGGCGCATCGCAGCAGGCGGCTGCGCAGCATGGCAGCCGGCTGCCCCAAGAGGCAGCCCTTGCCACGCCAGGTGTGAGCGGGCTAGTCAGAGTCGCACATGACGGTGACGTCGCTGCCCTCCTCGCGCTCGGTCTCGGCGCCGCTGTCAAAGTCGTCGCTGGCAAACTCGGCGTCGGAAGCCCAGCCGTCCGCGCTGCCGGCCGGCCAGGTCTCAAAGGGCGTGCCCGCGAGCGCGCAGGCCGGCTCGTCGGCCGTGAACGCGCACGCGTGGCGGCCGGCCGGCGGCGGGTCAGCGGGCGCCGGGGCGGCGTCGATGCCGGCGTCCTCCTCGGTTGTCCCGGCCGGCGAGGCCGACAGCGACACGCCCTCCAGCCACGTGTGGATGCCCTGCCGCAGGCAGCGCGCTGAGCACCGGCTGTGCACATGGCTGGCGTGAGCATCGTGAGCATGGTCCCACCCATAACACACGGGCCAAGCTGGGCGGCTTGCGGACGCCGCGCGCCTGCACCCAGCTATTAAAGCTTGCCGCGCACATCAGCACACACATTCAGACCAGCACAGCGTTTGCCTGAGCTTGCTGCTCGTTCGACACTCGGACACAACACCCGACGGCACCGACCCGCCCAGCGCTGCACACTATGCGTTACACATGACTGCTGGGCCGGCCGGCACGCCGCCGGGCCCTGCCACTAACATTACGCTTACCCAACCGCTCAAACCCTAACCCGCTACATGCGGAACGCGGCGCGCCTGCCGCAGGTCTGCCCACAGCTGGAGCAGGCGGTCCAGGCCGGCGCCGGGCGCGCCCGCCGCGCAGGCGTCGGCGGCCGCGTCCCAGGCCGCGCCGCCCGCCAGCGTGGCCGCGCCGTCGGTGGCCAGCGCCTGGCGCAGCTCCTGCCGCGCCGCAGAGGGAGCGGGGGGTCAGGCTGCAGCGTGCCACAGCTGACAGGGCCCATGCGAACCCAGCAGCACGCCTTCACAACTAGGCATTGCAGCAGCAAATCTCGCAGCGACTTGGTTTGCCTCGGCGCAAATGACTGTTGGGTCCTACACCCTCAGCCCGTGACAAAACAAGGGCACAGACGGCAGCGCACTTGTGACTCGTGCCCTCAGCAAAGCAAGCCATCTGGGGTGTGCCCCCTCCTCCGCAAAGGCGCGGTCAAAAGCGGCCGCGCGCTGCGGCGCATGTGTCCAACTGCCTGGGCGCGCCTGCATGCGCAGGGCGGCGCCAGGGACGCCGTCGCAGCGCTGCCGCAGTGCGCGCCGCCAGGCGGGCCGCCGCGTGCGCCAGCACGCACGCACCGCGCCCCAGGGTATTACCTGGCCGCGCCACGCGTGTCACGGCCGGCCGCGCCGGGCTGCAGGGCAGCCGCACAGGCTCCTGCAGGCCTTGCTCCGCATGGGTGACGCTCAAACTTGCGCTCTTCGTGCGGATCCAAGTGCTTGCAGTGTATCAACAGGCCCCTACCATATCCCCGACCACTTTTCCACTCGCATTTTCTTCGGTCCATACTTGACGTTGGTTGCACAACAGAGAGCTGTCGCACAGGGGCCGGCAGGAGCGCGGCGGCCACACCTCCTCCAGGCTGACCATCTGCGCCTTCAGGCGGTCCAGCGCGGCGCGCTGCTCCGCCGTGTCCACGCCCGGCCGCGCGCGCTTGCGCGCGCGGGGGCTGCCGACAGGCTCCGCGCCTGGCGCCATGCAGCGTTGCTGTGAACCCGCTGCTGGTGTGGCGCTGGCTCAGCAGCAGCAAATGTGTACGGCAGTGCCAAATGACAGCAAAGGCTTCCAACAGCTATGCCAAAGAGCGGAGCGAAACGAGGCGCAGGCAATGCGGCTAAAGTGCTCAAAGCACAGCATGCTGAATTTGCAAAGAGCACTGATCACATACCCATCAGCCCAGTGTAAGAGATCCAGCATGACATGGCAAGCATTCAACGCCCTGCAACCCCAAAATAAATGGTGGGGGGTACACCCCACACCGCCTGACAAAATAAAAATCTAAGACTGACCACTGTGAGATTCGAACTCACGCCCTTTCGGAATAGCGCCTTAAGCTATCGCCTTAGACCAACTCGGCCAAGTGATCCCGGAAAGCGGGCAGAATTTCCATTTTCACCCTTTATGACCGACACCCAACCTTGAGCCTTTGCCAGACGCAGCTAGCCCGGCCTCTGCATGCGCGCCATAAACGTAAACTCCTGCAGTTGTCTGCCCAGAGGTCATGTCCACAGCCATGATGGCACACACACATGTACAGGCGTGCACTGACTTTCGCAGAGGTACCGGCATTGCAGCTGCAGGGCACCGCAGCACATATCGCAGAAGGGGGGCTGTCACGCCCTCGCACATATATGTGATCAATTCGCCACACGCACCTACACCAGAAGCGCTGATCCCTGCAGAGAGTTCACCTACAATCCGCGCAGAGGGTGCACCTACACTCCGCGACGCCATGGATGCTCTGCTGACGGCCCTCACATACTGTGTCGCAAGCAAGTCGTACAAGCCCTTGCGCACCCGCAGGCACTGTCGGTGCCGGCGCCAGCGCGGCCGTGCAGCTCGTCGGCGAGCCGCGGCCGCCGACGTCGGCGCCAGCGTTGACGCAGCCACCGGCGCCGTCGCCGGCGACGCCGTCGCCGGCGGCGCCGGCGCCGGCCTGCGCGCGCGCCAGGAAGCGCTGCTGCAGGCGCAGCCGCTCGCCGGTGCCGGCCGCCTGCACGACCGCCCAGCCGTGGCCGTCGAGGTTGACCACGCGCGCGCCGCGGCCAACTGCCGGCGCGGCCGCCGCGCCGCGCCCGCGCGCCTTTGCCGCACCGGCCGTCACGACCACCCTGCCGGCAATGCGCGGCTTAGTCTCAGGCTTAGGTCCACGCATTAAGCAAGGAGAGGCGCGCGCGTGCAACAGCTGTCAGATATTCTCACTCTGTCTAGGCCAAGCGCGGGCTGTCAGATATTCTCACTCTGTCTAGGCCAAGCGCGGACACAATGATATGAGCAGTAAGTGGCGGGGAGGTCCCTCTTGCAGCTGGTGCTGCCTGCGCATATGGCCCCTCTTCACCTCAGCGACACTGACGTCCTCATTCCTTTGTTGGTTCTCAAGCACCCCACGCTCGTGAGGGCTGTGATTACCACGACGTGCAGCAAACCCAAGCACGCCCCGCCAGAGGCCAAGCCGGGCGCACCGGTCGCCCACGGCGAGCGGGCCGTCTGCCGGCGCGGCCGCGCCGCAGGGCTCCGCCGCCGCGGCCTCCCCAGCGCGGTAGGCTGTCGTCGCGCTGGACGCGTCCGGCCGCGCCGCGCGGGTCAGCTGCGCCACCGCCGTGACATGCGTCTGCGCGCCCCACCGCGTGCGTCATGCACGTGTCGCGCTCGGGTCACGGCAGGCGCCATCCGCCAAGAACAGGCCAACAGGCACACCTTGACGAGCTGGACGGCTATCGCGGCTGCCGCGTCCAGCTGCTTGGCGTTGACGGCGTTGGCAAAGGCGGAGTCACTGGCCAGCAGCGCGACGATGGGGTCCTGCGCCTGCACGCCACGCTTTGTTCGGTGAGCATGGCTGGACGTCTAGCGACGTGCTCGGCGCAGACAGGCCTGCGGGTGAGGCGCACCCGCTGGTTGGTGCTGCACAGAGGCTGCAGCAGGGAGGCGCCGGCGGGCGAGTGCGCGGCGCCTGCGGCCAGCATGGGGGCCGCGCTGTGCGGCGCGCTGGCCCCGAGCGCCAGCATTGCGCGCCCGCCCGGCCGCGTGCTAGATTATTGCGAGGGTGCGCGAGCTGAAGTCCTGGCGCGCTGCGCAGGTTCCGCTTACAAGTGCGCGGCCTGCCTGTGAGTCCAGCTGCAGCTGTAGGACTCTTGTGCAGCGCAAAGCAGGCCTTTTGCCAGCAATTGCTTGTTCGCCTATACGCACGCAGGCGCTGTGCAAGCCTGCAACGTGTGCGGTATCATTCACGCAGTCACCAGGAATAGAACGCACGGGCAGGCCTGCCTCTACGCACGTACTCGCCATCTGCCAGAGAGACAGGGTCAGGAGGGTCTGTCAAGCTTCAGCCGGGCGCGGGAGCAAGGGAGATTTCGAGCCTTGCTGCGCGCGTATCAGCAGCATCAAGATGGCTGCGACCACCGATAATGGAGACCTGAAGGCGCAGCTGGATGCTGCACAGGCGGCGGCCACAAAGCAGGGCGATACCGTGCGCTCGCTCAAGGCGCTGGCCAAGGACGGCAAGGCCGACAAGGCGTGGCATTGCCCTCTGCTCTCACTACATTGCATGTTCAATGAACGGAAGGCTGCACATGATGAGCGTGCTGGTGTGGAAGACGGTCTGTAGCGGCGCAGGCAGAGGTCGATGCGGCTATCGCCAGGCTGAAGGACCTGAAGCTGGCCGCTCAGGCCAAGCAAGCGGTGGGGCTCGCTGTCCTTGACGTCTGGAGCACACACACCCGCGTGTCAAATGCGCAGGAAGGCTGGGCAGTGACTCGCGGCTAAGAGGGCACCGTCCGCACTTGCAGGCCTATGCCGACGTCGCCGGCAAAGCTGCTGGACAGAGCAAGGAGGCCTTCCGCGCAGCGATGGTGAGCTGCTCACGCTCTTGGCCCGTCCACGCGGCATCTTCTGCTCGCTGCGCCATGGGCCGGATACCGGGCAACGAATACCGGGCGCCCACAGCGGTGTGTGCACGGCGAGCGCAGGCCGAGACGCTGCAGCGGCGCATGTTCTACGTGCCCAGCTTCAAAATCTACGGCTCCGTGGCGGGCTTCTATGACTACGGCCCGCCCGGCTGCGCCGTGAAGCAAAACCTGACCGCGCTGTGGCGCAAGCACTTCATCCTGGAGGAGAACATGCTCGAGGCGCGCGGCCGTCGGCCCCGCGGGCAGCATGCATGCAGAGCACCATGCTATGCAGCATGCTATGGGCAGCATGCCATGCACAGCTTGGCCCTGCGCGCCAACCTGCCCGATCGGAATGGCTGCCGCGCCATGCGCAGCGCAGCCGCGTGCATGCTGCATGCATGCGGCGGGGGCTTACGGGCCTGCACAGAGGACACGCCTGTCTGTCGCAGACCTTCAGTCCAGCCACACAGCATGCAGCCGCAAAGCTACGTTAGGATAACTATGGAATCCCAAGCCTCGCGAGGCGACGAACAGGGCAGAGTCTCTCAAGCCCCGAGGCAGCAAGCGAGGCAGCGAGCATGGCAAAGGCCTGAGCGGGCACGCTGATAGTGAGCCGTGATAGTGTGGCGCGAGGCAGAGGGAGCGCCAGGATCTATATATGAATCACGTCACACACACACGTGTTGAAACCCCAAACTGCTCCAAAGCATGCTGCGCGCGCGCGCGGCCGCAGGTCGAGTGCCCGTCGGTGACGCCGGAGGTGGTGCTGCGCGCGAGCGGCCATGTGGAGCGCTTCACCGACTTCATGGTCACCGACGCGCTCACGCACGACTGCCACCGGGCGGACCACCTGCTGGAGGCCGCGCTGGAGGCGCGCCTGGCGGACGCGGCCGCGCCGCCGTCCGCCGACGAGCGCGAGGTGGGGCCCCGCGGGCCCTGCTCCCGCAGCCCGCATGTCATGCTGGATACTAGCGCGCTCGCAGCAGGTCTAGCGGGAGTTTCACCTGGAGGAGGGCTGTGATGAGGTGGGTGCGATCGCATCGGGCGATGCGGCCGCGGAGGCGCCGCCACCCAGCAGACGCGCCACCCGCCGGCGACACGCGCGCACGGGCCTGCGCTGTGTCCGCGCGGCGCGCACACATGCGGCGGACGCGCGCAGCGGGCGCGAGCCGCTGCGGCGCACGGACAGGCGCTGCAGCCGTAGCGCCGAGGCGCAGCGCGCGGCGGCCGCCTGGCCTCGAGGAGGCCGCTCCTGACCGGCATGGCAGTTGGCAGGACGCGCAGAGCGGGCCACGCTTTGGCCGCTCCATGCAAGTGTTGACCCTAAACCTACCCTGCCCTCAGACGATGACCCTAACCCTACACTCAGGCGCTGCGCACGGAGCTCGCGACGGTGGAGGAGCTGGACGCGGGCGCGCTGGGCGCCGCGCTGCGGCGGCACGGCGTGCGCGCGCCCGACACCGGCAACGAGCTCAGCGACCCCTTCCCCTTCAACCTCATGTTCCGCACCAGCATCGGGCCCAAGGGCGACCAGGTCGGCTTCCTGCGCCCGGAGACCGCGCAGGGCATCTTCGTCAACTTCAAGCACGCCCCGCGTCCGCCCCCGTGCCCTGTGCGGCCGTGCGACGAGCTCCCGTGTGCCGCGCTGGTGCAGGTGGCCTGGCTCAGCTTGGGCGGGGGTGAGGCGCCGCCAGTCTCCTGCTTCACTTGGCAGGGGTGCCCTGTGCGGGGTCTGTACGGCCGCGGGAGGGGGGGGCTTCGCGCTGA
>JAABUO010002744.1_pt1 | contig 21287 bp, 21 predicted proteins | sample 5559291 | NCBI WGS metagenome assembly JAABUO01 (sample SAMN10711878, study PRJNA513372) | rock metagenome | isolation source: Antarctica rocks | place: Antarctica: Victoria Land, Finger Mt sud
GCGCTGCTGCTCACCCCTCCACACGCGCGGCAACACGGAGGGCGTCGCCCTCCGACCCTCCTTCTCGCGTGACAAACCTACCCCTAAAAGCTCCGCCCCCTCCGTCAATGGCTGATTGGTCCCCCGGCCGCGCTCGTCGATCCCCAGCGCCTGTGTGTGGCGGGGGTCTGGGGGGAGGCATCTCCCCAGGTTCCTCCGGAGGGGGCGGAGGGGGCGAAAGGAGGAGGCGACAACGCCCAGACCCTACCCAGCGATTAGACGCCGACGCTGTTGAGCCCGCTGTCGACGTAGATGGTCTCGCCGGTGACGCCGCGGCTGAGGTCGCTGCAGAGGAAGGCTGCGACGTCGCCGACCTCGGGCGTGGTGGTGACGCGGCGCAGGGGCGCCCGCTCCTGCGCCGTCTTGTGCATGGTGGAGAAGCCGCTGATCCCGCGCGCGGAGAGCGTGTTGATGGGGCCGGCCGAGATGGCGTTGACCCGCACGCCGTCCGGACCCAGGTCGCTGGCAAGGTAGCGCACCGACGCCTCGAGCGCGGCCTTGGCCACGCCCATGACGTTGTAGCTGGGGAAGGCGCGCTGGCTCCCGGCGAAGGTCATCGTCAGCACGGAGCCGCCCTCGGTCATCAGTGGGAGCGCGCCACGCGCGACCGCGACGAGCGAGTAGGCGCTGATCTCCAGCGCGGTCTGAAAGCCGCGCCGGCTCGTGTCGACGAAGCGGCCCTCCAGGTCTTCGCGCTCGGCGTACGCGACCGAGTGGACGACGGCGTCGAGCCGCCCGAACGACGCGCCGACCTGGCGATAGACCTCCTCGATCGCCGCGTCGTCCGTGACGTCGCAGGGTAGGACAAGCGGGTCGTTCAATCCCTCCGCCAACTTGCGCACGTCGCGCTCCATGCGCCCGACGTAGGTGATCGCGAGGCGCGCGCCTTCGCGCTGCAGCGCCTGCGCGATCCCCCACGCGATGCTGCGGTGATTCGCGATGCCGTAGATAATCGCGGTCTTACCGTCTAACAGGCCCATTAAGTCCCCTTTCATGACGTCGCCAATCTTTAAACCTATCGTATACGATGGCGCGCCTGTCATACAACGCGTAGACGCGGTCAACCAGGATTATGGACGAGCAAAGGGGGCGGCATATGAAGATGCTGCCCCCCGCACCGGATTTCTAGCCATCGTTATCCCGAGACCCTTGTACGCGATCGATACGCGTTGAGCGCGATCACGTTGTCCGCCGGGGCGGCCTCCGCGGGCGGGACGATGATAGCCGGCGTCAAGACCTCCTCGATCCGGTGGGAGGCCAGCGTCTCGCCAACCGCGATGAGCAGGCGGCCCATGCGGCGGCGCAGCGGGCGCGGCCCGAGGACCTGACGGGCCAGACGGTCCTGTTCGGCCATCTGGCGTATGTCGCGCAGGTGGCTCTCCGCCTCGCGCACGACGTCGTAGTGGCACATCATGGTGAGTGTTCTTTCTGGTAGTAAAACGTTGTGTCCAGGTGTCCCATCGGGGCCTGAGTCGTGAGCGAATCCGTCGCGTCGTCGTCAGGGCGTCGGTCTGTCATGTTCGCGCCTGTCGCGCCACCCGTGCCTGTCGCGCCCGTGCCGCCGTACATGTGCTCGAACCTTGCCGCGTACTCTCGAACCATCTTGTCCTCCCTTGTCGCGTGACTCGCCACGCGCCACGCGCTATTCCTTTTCACGGTCGCCGTCTCGCCGCCTCTATGAGCCATCGCGTCCCCATCCCTACGAGAGCGTACCCAGTGGGGACGCATCCGCTACAGGCGAACGGGGCCGGGCGCGAGCGTTTGCCGGCTGGAAGCCGGCGGTCCCAGTGGGCACGCGTCCAGTGAGCGCGATCCTAGTGGGGACGCGCCCGATAGGCGCTCTCAGTAGGGACAAAAAAAGACCGTGGGCGGAAACGTTTCCGCCCACGGTCATCGCGTTCGCGATGCGTTTAGATCTAGGTCCTACGTCCCTTGTGGACCCGATCTGGGCAGACGACGGCCGGGGCGTCCACGCGCGGGCGTGGCATAGTAAGCCCTACCGCGATTGTGTGGAGTCCGAACATGTCTCTACCCTCACTACTACTCATGAAGTCGGCGTCACGCGCCGTGACGATAGCGATGATACGACAGTATCGTCACGGATGTCAAGCGTTGTGCCATTCATGTGTACGACGTATATACGTGGGCCGACCCGGCCGGCCCCTACACATACCCTTTCGCGTGGAGGAGCTCGGCGTTGAGGATGGCCCCGCCCGCGGCGCCGCGGATAGTGTTGTGGCCCAGGGCGACGAACTTGTAGGCCAGGATGGGACACGGGCGCAGGCGGCCGACGCTCACGGCCATGCCTCTCCCGGCGTCGCGGTCGAGGCGCGGCTGCGGGCGGTCGGGCTCGTCGCGCACGACGATCGCGGGGTCGGGCGCGCTGGGCAGCCCGAGCGCGAGCAACGGCGAGCGGTAGTCGCGCAGCGCGGCCTCCACGTCGTCGTGCGTCGCCGCGTGCGCGAAGGCGACCGAGACGCACTCGAGGTGCCCGTCGGTCGTGGCGACGCGGTTGCAGTTCGCGCTGACCGTAATCGGCGCCTCGACGAAGCCCGTCTCGTCCCCGCGCCCCCAGGACCCCAGGATCTTGCGCGGCTCGCTCTCGAGCTTATCCTCCTCGCTCCCGATGTAGGGCTGCACGTTGTCGATAATGTCCATCGACGAGACACCAGGGTAGCCGGCCCCGGAGAGCGCCTGCAGCGTCGTCACCATCACCTGCGTCAAGCCGAACCCGTCGTGCAGCGGCTTGAGCGTGAGGGCCAGGACGATGGTCGAGCAGTTGGGGTTGGCGACGATGAAGCCGTTGGACCGCCGCCGCGCCCGCTGCGCCTCGACAGCTTGCAGGTGCGCCCAGTTGACCTCGGGGACGAGCAGGGGCACGTCAGGGTCCATGCGGTGGCTGCGTGCGTTCGTGGAGACGACGTGCCCGGCGTCGGCCAGGCGGTCCTCGACCTCACCCGCCGCCTCGACCGGCAGCGCGGAGAAGGCGAGCGGGCTGTCGAGCGCGGCGTCGAGCGGCTTGACGACGAGCGCGCCGACGTCCTCCGGGAGGGGGGTGGGTAGGCGCCACGTCGCGGCGTCGGCGTAGCGCTGGCCGGCCGAGCGGCCCGAGGCCACGACCTCGGCGACCCGGAAGTAGGGGTGGCCGTCGAGCAGTTGGATGAAGCGTTGGCCGACCGCGCCGGTCGCGCCGAGGACGGCGACGGGGATCATAGTCTCGATTCCTCCTCCACGAACTCGCGGTGAATGGCGCGCAGGGCCTCGTCGGCCGTCTCGTCGCCGCGCACGACGCACGAGATGCTGATCTCGGACGAGCCCTGCGCGATAGCGATGACGTTGACGTCGGCGCGGCCCAGCGCACCGAAGAGGCGGCCGGCCACGCCCGGGGTCCCGCGCATGTCGCGCCCCACGACCGTGAGGATCGCCACCCCCTCGTGCGCGCGGACCGCGTCGACCTCGTGGCGCGCCAGCTCGGGCGCGAAGGCGGCGCGCAGGGCGTCGACGGCGTCCGCGACATCGCGCCGCGCGACGACGAGCGCGATGTTGCTCTCGCTCGACGCCTGCGAGAACATCAGCACGTTGACGTTGGCCCCCGCGATCGCGCCGAAGGTGCGCGCGGCGATCCCCGGAACGCCGAGCATGCCCAGCCCCTCGACGGCGACGAGCGCGAGGTCGCGGATGATCGTGACCGCCTTGACCGCGCCCGGTTCGAGCGCGCCCGCGGCGGCGATGAGCGTGCCGGGGTGCGTCGGGTTGAAGGTGTTCTTGATGCGGATCGGCACCCCCGCCGCCACGGCCGGCACGATTGTGCGCGGGTGGATGACCTTGGAGCCGAAGTAGGCCAGTTCGGAGGCCTCGGCGTAGGTGAGCGTCGGGAGCGGGCGCGCGGCGGGGACGAGCCGCGGGTCGGCCGTCAGCACGCCGTCGACGTCGGTCCAGATCCAGATCTCCTCGGCCCCCACGGCCGCCCCCACGATCGCGGCCGAGTAGTCGGAGCCGTTGCGGCCGAGCGTCGTGGTCACGCCCGCGGGGGTCGCGCCGATGTAGCCGGTCACGACGGGGACAACCCCGCCGCGCACGAGCGTGGCGAGATGCATGGCGGCCTGCCGCGTCGTGGCGGCCATATCGGGGACCGCGTTGCCGAAGGTGGCGTCGGTGACGACGACGTCCTCGGCGCTGACGGGCCGCGCGGGCACGCCCCTGGCGCGCAGGGCCGCGGCCACGAGGAGGGTCGAGAGCTTCTCGCCGTAGCCGGTGATGGCGTCGAGGGAGCGCGGCGAGAGCTCGCCCAGCAGCGAGACGCCGACGGCGATGTCGCGCAGCTCGGCGCGGTAGGCCGCGAGTTGTGCGGTCGTCTCATCGGTCACGCCGTCCGCGAAGAGATCCAGGACCTCCTGGTGGCGGCGGCGCAGCGCCTCGACCCCGTCCAGCGCCGCGCCCTGGCCGGCGCGGCCGCTCAGGGCGGCGCGCGCGAGGGCGAAGAGGCTATCGGTCACGCCGCCCATCGCGCTGACCACCACGATCGGCGTGGCGTGCCCGGTCTCTGCGGCCGTCGCGCGCACGAGGTCGGCCACGCGCCCGATGCGCGCGCCATCGGCCACCGAGCTGCCCCCAAACTTCATCACGAGCACGTGCGGCTACTCCGTGCGCTACGCGGGGGGAATGGTAGGGATGGTCAGCGTCTTGCTGTTGTAGTTGACCCAGATAGCCGTCGTCTGTGCGGTGATGGTCTTGCCGGTCGTCGCCGAAACGGCGGTCGTCGTCACGTCTTCCTCGCGCGGCCGGCCGTTGTTGTGGTTGAGGTAGATCGTGCCGTGGGCATGCGCGCCCGACGCCGTCGTCGTAAAGCGGTATCCGTCGCACAATGTGTTCTGCACGAGCTTCTGCTTCGGCTGCGTCGGAGTGAAGGTCGTCGACCGGCCGGCCCGCACGAAGGTGGCGCTGGGGTCGAGATTGAGCTGCGCCGCGGCGGACGGCGAGTTTTGACAGCGGTAGGGCATGGCCGGGGTCAGCTTGACGCAGACCCGCGAACCGACGATAACGGCGTCGATCTTGGTCGGGGTTCCCGTGGCCGAGGTCATCAGCATGACGTGAGCCTCCGGCCCGCTCTTCCCGCGCACGAAGACGACCGTACCCGTAATTGGTCCGGTGCTCGCGCTCGTGACGGTGAGGTTGACCTGATAGCTCGTGGCGCTCCGCAGGGCTTGCGAGAGCGCGGCCAGGGGAGAAGGCGTCGCCGCGTGCGCGGCGGGCGCGCCAACGGCGCCGGCGAGCAGCGCCGCGGCGAGGGCGAAGCCGCCCAGAGCGCGCCGGGAGACGCGGGCGCGCCCGGTGGGGCGCGGGGCGGGCATGGATGTCGATGCGGACATTGAATAAGCCTTCTTTCTTTATTCCGACTCGTGTGTCGCGCTCGTGACGGTGTGCAGGCCGCCGCGGACCCTGTAGTCGAGCGTGACGGTCATGCTCCGCGGGCGGCAGGCGGCGACGAGGTCGCGCAGGATGCGGTCGGTGGCGTGCTCCTGCACGATCCCGACATCGCGATAGGAGAGCAGGTAGTACTTCAAGGATTTGAGTTCGAGGCAATCGCGGCGTGGGACGTAGCGCACGACGAGCGATCCGTAGTCAGGCAGGCCCGTCCACGGGCAGACAGCGGTGAACTCGTCGGTATCGACGACGATCTCCTGGCGCGCGCCCTCCGCGGGGTACGGGAACGTCAGCAGGACATCCGCCTCGATGGCCTCGACGGGGCGCGTCGGGAGCTGGCGGTCGAGGGCGCGATAGCGCGCGCCCAGGGTCTCGGTGTCTTCTATCGCGGTCACATCTGTCGCTCCAGTCTCCGGCGCGTCTCGCGCGCATGTCGCGCGCGTGATGTCATGACAAGTCCCTTGCGCGAGTATACCGCGTCACGCGTTTCGACGGTAGCGCGGTTAGCGGTCGAACCCTATTTGACTCCCCGCCATCCCCCGCATCCTAAACAGGGCAAAAACCCCGCCCGGAGCGGCCTTTACAAAACGTGATTCGTCCAGAGAGTCTTTTAACCACATGATTTTCCCAAAAAGTACTTAGTGTATGTTATACTCAAAGTGTAGAGAAGAAGACGCGACGGTGGGCGTGGGAACGACGGTTGGCCCTGGTTGTCCCGCGCGTTCGGCCGGAACAGCGTCATAACGAGAGATCAAGGACACTGAAGAATGTTGTACGCGCAGAATCCTGATTACGTGGTTGCCGTTATCAATCAGCACATCCACGATTTACATACGGCGGCCGCGCACGAGCGGCAGGCGCGCGAGGTCCGCAAGCCGCGGCGGTCTCGCCGCGGGTTTATGGGCCGCCGCCTCGCGGTCGTCGCGGCCGCATAGTATTGCCCGGCCGCCCCGTGGCGGGACGAAGAGAAGAGGCTGTCGCCCCCCTTGCGCAAGGGGGGCGACAGCCTCTTCTCTTCCTATGGCCCTTCGGGATCAGCCCCATTCATGACGGCGTCGGCGACGTTTTCGGGCCGCGTGGGGACGCCTCGACCGCGCGTCAGGCGAGTTGAGGCGTCTTGTCGCGTAGCGGGGCGGTTAGTCGGTGGGGATGCAGGGGTCGTCGATGGGGACGAAGATGGACGTGCCGTTCCGCAAACGCAACTCGAGGTACGCCTTGTCCGCGACCGGCGCGACTTTCGGGGCCTTGTCGGTCGTGAACGGGTCCAGGGAGAGGGTCATCGTCGTTTCACGCGGGTTCTCTTGTCCGTACGGCATCGTCTTTTCTCCTCCGATTGGTGGGCGCGTCTCACGCGTGCCCCTGTACCTCTATGATGCGCCCTCCGGTCCTATATCGTCCAATACCAATTTATCTCGGCATATATAACGAAAAGCTATAGATGGGGCGGATGAGCCCCTTTGGTATCCTTACGGTATACCGTTCAGGACGCTGTCGAGCGCTCACGCGCCTATTCGCGCTATTCCTATTTCGTGTTCGTGCTATTTGTGCTACTGAGGAAACATTGTGCCTGTTAGTAAGACTGTGACGTGCGGCGAGTTGACCGCCGCCGACGTCGGCCGCACCGTGACCCTGATGGGCTGGGTCAACCGCCGCCGCGACCACGGCGACCTCGTCTTCATCGATCTACGCGACCGCTGGGGGGTCACCCAGGTCGTCTTCGACCCCGAGGACGCGCGCCCCGCCTGGGAGGCCGCGCGCGAGGCGCGCTCCGAGTACGTTCTCGCCGTCACCGGCACGGTAGCCCGCCGCCTGCCCGGCAAAGAGAACCCCGCGCTGGGGACCGGTGAGATCGAGTTGCGCGCCGCCAGCCTACAGGTCCTCAACGAGGCCAAAACGCCCCCCTTCGTCGTCAACGAGGAGGGCCAGGTCGAGGAACCGCTGCGCCTGCGCTACCGCTACCTCGACCTGCGCCGCGAGCGCATGGCGCGCAACATCCAGCTGCGCCACCGCGTCACCAAGTTCATGCGCGACTTCCTCGACGCGCGCGGCTTCGTGGAGATCGAGACCCCCATCCTCTTCAAGAGCACCCCCGGCGGCGCGCGCGACTACCTCGTGCCCAGCCGCGTCCACCCCGGCGAGTTCTACGCCCTCCCGCAGTCGCCGCAGCAGTTCAAGCAGCTACTGATGGTGGCGGGCTTCGAGCGCTACTTTCAGATCGCGCGCTGCTTCCGCGACGAGGATCAGCGCGGCGACCGCCAGCCCGAGTTCACGCAGCTCGACGTCGAGATGAGCTTCGTCGAACGCGAGGATGTGCTCGCGCTCGTCGAGGACCTGATGACCGAACTCGTCCCCGCCGTCAGCGACAAGCGTATCGCCCGGACGCCTTTCCCGCGCCTCACCTATCAAGAGGCGATGGACCGCTACGGCTCCGACAAACCCGACCTGCGCTTCGGGCTCGAGCTCACCGATGTCGCCGACCTCTTCGCCGGGACCGAGTTCCGCCTCTTCGCTAGCGTGCTGGAGAGCGGCGGCCACATCAAGGCGATCCGCGCGCCCGGCCTGGGCGATCTATCGCGCCGCGAGGTCGACGAGCTGACTGAGACGGCCAAGCGCTTCGGCGCGAAGGGCCTGGCCACGGTCGCGCTGGGGGCGGACGGGACGCGCGGGACGATCGCGCGTTTCGTCACCCCCGAGATCCGCGCGGCCCTGGAGGCGCGCCTGGAGGCCGTGACGGGCGACTTGGTGCTGATCGTGGCCGACGTCCCCGCGGTCGTGGCCGAGGCCCTTGGCCGCCTGCGGCTGGAGATCGGCGCGCGTCAGGGCCTGATGGACCCCGACACACTGGCCCTCGGCTGGCTCCTCGAGGTCCCGCTGTTCGAGCGCGACGAGGAGTCGGGCGGGATCAAGGCGACGCACCACCAGTTCACCGCGCCGCTCGACGAGGACGTCCCGCTCCTCGACACCGACCCGACGGCGGTGCGCGCCAAGCAGTACGATCTCTTCTGCAACGGCATGGAACTCTTCGGCGGCTCGATCCGTATCCACCAGCGCGACGTGCAGGATCGCGTCTTCCGGCTGCTCGGCATGCCGCATGAGGCGATCGAGGAGCAGTTTGGGCACATCCTGACCGCCTTCGAGTACGGCGCCCCGCCGCACGGCGGAATCGCGGCGGGGCTCGACCGCGTGGTGATGCTGCTGGCCGGCGAGGAGAACATCCGCGAGGTCATCGCCTTCCCCAAGAACCAGAGCGCGCGGGACCTGATGGGCGACGCCCCCAGCCCCGTCGCGCAGAGCCAGCTTGACGAGTTGCACATCGCGCTCAACGTGCCCCACGACACGCTGCCCGAGGTAAAGGACATCGCCGAGGATGCGTAATTCGTGGGGTGAGGAGGAGCAATGTCCGAGCAAGACGACCCGCCCGCCGCGCCCGCCGCGCTCTCCGACGAGGCGCTCGACGCCGCGATCGCGGCGCAAAAAGAGACCGTCGCGGCCTTTGAGCAGGAGTTCGTGCCGATGCGGCGGCGGTACGAGCGCCTGCGCGGTCGACTGCGCGAGCTTGACGGCGAGCGCGAACGCCGCCGCTTAGCGGCTAGCGGACAGGAGAAGACGTTCAAGCCGGTCCCGCGCCGCTCGATCACGGTCGCCGACGCGGTGGCCGGGCGCGAACGCAACGTCGTCATGGACGCCCCGCTCGACCGCTACACCTTCGTGTCGATGCGTCGCCAGCCCATCGTGCTGCACCCCGGCGGCGACCGCGCGGCCCAGCGCCTGACGTTTTACCGCAAGCCGACGCCGGGCGCGGCCGGCGCGATCGGCGAGGCCGGTGGAGCAGCGCCCCAGACCGCCGAGGCCACGACCTTTGCCGCGGCCAAGCGCCTCTACGACGAGGGCTGGCAGCCCGGCGTCTCCACCGTCCCCCTCAATCGCCTGGCCGTCTACTATCCCGAGACCGCGGCCGCCGGCTGGCTGCGTCTCGACCAGATGTATTTCGAGGAGCCCAATTTGTAGCGGTTTCTTGACGGTATGTACGTCGAGGAGCCCCACACGTAGCGGTTTCTTGACGGCGCGGTGAGTCGTGCTATAATCGCTACGCGATGTAGAACAAATGTTCTTTTAAAGAGCCGCCGAGGGACAGATATGGGGCGGGCAGGGGGCTGAGGGAGGCTTTTAGGAGTAGGTTGTCCACGAGAGAGGGAGGGTCGGAGGGCGACCAGGTCCCCCGGGGGGGGGGGGGCCCCCCCGCGCCGGGGCCCCCCCCTCCCCACAAAAAACCTACCCGTGTAAGGCCGAGAAAGGGAGGGGGTGCGGTGTATGGGGCGAGGGCGTGAGGGAACGATCGCGCGTTGCGCGGCGACGACGCGGGAGGGGGCGCTGTGTACGCGCCGCGCGACGGCCGCTGCCGCCAGCACGCGGGCACGGCCTTCTACGCGCGCGTCCTGCCGCACGAGGAGCGCGCGAGCTACGAGGAGGCGCTGGCCTAGGAGGGCCTCGCGGGTGAGGTCGCGGTGCTGCGTCTACACCTGTTGCGCCTCGTGGGACGCGACGACCAGGACCAGGCGGCGGAGATCCCGCGCACGGTCCACGCGCTCGTCCGCGCCCTACGCGACAGCCGTCAGGGGGAGACGGACCCTATCGCGGCCCTCGACGCCGCCGTGCGCGAGGAAGGGCGGCGCCTGCTCGGCGAAGCGATGGGCGAGCCAGGCGCGGCGACGGGTCCGGCCGAGCAAGAGTAACTACTCGGAGGGCGCCGTTCCACCCAAAAAGGGGGTGTGTCCGGGCCCTCGCTGCTGCTATCCTCTGAATACGGGAGTGAAAGAGGACACCGCATCCATGAAGAGTACTGTACAGAGGCGCCTCGCGCAATGCCTGGCCGCGCTGCGCGCCGCCACGGGCGCCGCGGCGGAGGGCCAGGGCCTCGTCGAATACGCCGCTATCCTGAGCTTTATCGCCGCCGTCGTGGTCACAGCGGTCGTCTACCTCGGTCCACATATCGCCATGTCGCTCAACAACGTCACCAACAGCTTCCATTGACGAGGTAGCAGGCGCCGAGTGTCGAGGGTCGGGTATCAGCCCGTTCGGGCACCCCGCGGCCGGCTACTTCGGCCGGGGGCACGCCGGGTTTGGGCAGCGCAGCGTGCGCACCGTCTCGGGGCCGTGCGGCCCCTGCTCGACGCGCTCCTGGGACACGAGGCGCGCGTCGCACACGGGGCATTCCGTGAGCTCCGGGGTGCGCCCCTTGCCCTTGTAGCCGTTTTTCGCCGCCGCGATACGCGTCTTTTCGGACGGCCAGCGTTTCCACGTGCGTCGTTTGACCAAACTACGACGCCCTGGCCCAGCGGCCGACGGTCTTGTAGAGGCGATCGAGATCGAACGGCTTGGGCAAACGGTCGTCGACCAGCATCGTCCCCAAGGTCGCGCGCAGGCGGTCTTGCGCCGACATGACGACGATCGGGATGTCGGCCGTCAAAGGATCCTCGCGCAGGCGGCGGCTGACCTCCACGCCGTCCATCCCCGGCATCATGATGTCGAGCAGGATGACGTCGGGGTGAAGTTGGCGGGCCAGCGGCAGAGCCGCGCCGTTGACCGCCGCGCGCACTATGTAGCCTTCATCCTCCAGGGCTGTCTCCAGGAAATCGACGATGGACGGGTCATCGTCGACGACCAGCACCGTGCCCTTGACCATTATCATCCGTCTTCCTTACCACATGGTGTGCGGGTTTCTTAGGCGCGCATTATGAACGGAACACTATATCATCGATAAGGTGAGATAGCGGCATGCTGTAGCTCTACTTTCATGATAGCAAAAAGGAGGCCAGAGCATGCGTGTGACCGGCGCGCGGCGCGCGGGCGTCCGCGCATTGCTCTCTGATGTCGGCCGTTTCGTCGCGGTCGCGGGCACGCGCCCGCTGCGCCCCTATCAAGTAGAGGTGGCGCGCGCCATCGCGACGAGCGTCCGCGCCGGCTACGGCGACACCATTAGCGTGATGATGAGCCGCCAGATGGGAAAGAACCAGACGTCTGCGGCCCTCGAGCTCTACCTGCTCAACCTTTTCGCGGGGCAGGGCGGCCAGATCGTCAAGGCCGCCCCCACGTTCACGCCGCAGCTCATCACGAGCAAGACACGCCTCGAGCGCGAGCTCTCCGCGCCGTTCTCGGCCGGCCGTTGGCGCGGCGAGTACGGCTACGCGCTGCGGCTGGGCGAGGCGCGCATCCTGTTCTTCTCGGCCGACCGCGCCAGCAACGTCGTCGGAGCCACCGCCGACATCCTGCTCGAGATCGACGAGGCGCAGGACGTCGACGAGGAGAAGTACCTGCGCGACTTCCGCCCTATGGCCGCCACCGCCAACGCCACCACCGTCCTCTACGGCACCGCGTGGACAGAGGATTGCCTGCTCGAGAAGGGGCGACACCACAACCTCGAGCGGCAGGGGCGTCTGGGCCGGCGCCTGCACTTCGAGTACACATGGGAGCATCTGGCGCGGCTCAACCCGGCCTACGGGCGCTTCGTCGAGGGCGAGATCGCGCGCCTCGGCCCCGACCACCCCGTCATCCGCACGCAGTACCGCCTCGAATGTGTCGCGGGGCTGAGGCGCTTCTTCTCGCCCGCGCAGCGCCGTCTGCTGGCCGGCGCGCACCAGCGCCTATCCGTCCCCCTCCCCGGCGAGGCCTACGTCGCCGGGGTCGACGTCGCGGGCGAGGACGAGCAGGCCGCCGACGCGGCGCTGCGCGCGATCGCGCCCCGCCGCGACTCGACCGTGGTCACGATCGCGCGCGTGACGTGGGACGAGGAGCGCGAGCCGGTCGTGGAGGTCGTGGAGCACTATCGCTGGACCGGGCGCGACCACCGGACGCAGCTTGGCGACCTGCGCCGACTGCTGCGCGAGGTGTGGAACTGCCGGCGCATAACGGTCGACGCCACCGGGGTCGGGGCGGGGCTGGCCTCGTGGCTGGCGTCCGAGCTGGGCCCGACGGTCGAGCAGTTCGTGTTCACCGCGCCGAGCAAGAGCCGGCTCGCCTACACGCTGCTCGGCATGGTCAACACCGGCCGCTGCCGCGTCTACGCCGGGGACGGCTCCGCGGAGTATCGCGCCTTCTGGTCCAAGGCGGAGGCCGCGCGCTACGAGTTGCGCGCCAACGAGCAGATGGCCTTCTACGTCCCCGATTCCGAGGGTCACGACGACTTCGTGATGTCGCTCGCGCTGTGCGCGCACGCCGCGACCGGCCTGACCCAGCCCCCCGCCGACGCGATCGTCCGCCCGCGGCCGTTGGAGTATGGGGACTAGAGTACGAAAAGCACTGCATCAACGTATATAGAAACGGGCGTTGAGGCGATAACCTATACTACATAGACAGTCTTATCGTTCTGTGTACGCAACGTCCCCTCAACCTGTGTCTGTCGATCGGTGGACAGAGGGCATGGGTATGGACGCCGCGGGCGGACTTGTTGTGTATCCAACAGCGGCCATCGTGGTCGCGTTCGTCAAAAACGACAGTAAGCTGTCATCCCAGATGCTGTCAGGGTTTGATCCCAATAGTCTCCTCAGTGGAAAGTGCTTACATGGATGCGTAAGATAATGGGGACCGGCTCGATGCGGTGGAGGATGCGCTGTCTGTTCGTCGCGGCCGGCCTGGTCACGGCGTTTATCGGTACGCAGACGCGGAGGGACGCAGGCGTGGTGAAGGCAACGGTTGCGCCAAGCATGCCGCGCCTCTCAGCGGTCGTACATCGGACCAACGGCTATCAAATCGGGGCCTACTACTTCAGCGGATGGGCGCACGGGCAGAACGACAACCTCTCCCCGATGCTGACCAACAGCCCTCTGCGGCGCTACGAACCGCTGATTGGGTGGTACGACGACTCGCAGCGTCAGGTCGATCGGACCATCGCGCAGGCCGCGGACGCGGGGATCGACTTCTTCGCCTTCGACTGGTACGACGTGGGCCGCTCGCCCTACCTCTCCGACCAGAAGCTCGACGAGGGGATCGGCTACTATCTGCGCTCGACCAGGCGCAACCGCCTGAACTTCTGCATCAACTTCGTCGACCAGGAGCCGTTCCTGCCGCGCCCGCGCGATTGGCCGCACCTCGTCCGGCGCTGGCTTGCCTACTTCCTGCAGCCCGACTACGTGCGCGTCGACGGCAAGCCGCTCTTCGTCGTCTTCAACCCCGAGCGCATGCGCCTGATCTTCAAGAATTCCGCGGGCGTCCACACAGCCCTCTCCTACCTGCGCGCCCAGGCGCGGAAGGTCGGGCTCCCGGGCGTGACCGTCGCCGTGGCCACCCGGCTGACCCCGACCTACAACCCCGGCAGCGTCGGCCGGCTCGTCGCGGAGGGGTACGACGTCGCGACGGGCTACAACTACCATCTCCTGGGCGGCGAGAAGCCCGGCGTGGCCGCTCCCTACGCCGCACTCGTGGCCGAGAACACGGCAATGTGGGACCGCATCGGCCAGCACGTCCCCCTGCCCTATATCCCCGTCGTCACCTCGGGTTGGGATCAACGCTTCGACCAGCGCCAGTACCGCCACGCCGTCTTCTACAGCGGGCGCACCTCCGCGGCGTTCGCCTGCTACGCCGCCGCCGCGCGCCGTTGGATCGACGACAACCCCGCCCAGGCCGTGCCCGAAAGGATCGCGCTCGTCTACGCCTGGAACGAGATCGGCGAGGGAGGCGCCATCATCCCCAATCACACGGACGGCTACGCCTATACGACGGCCCTGCGCGCCGCTTTTACGTCGCCGCTTGCGCCGTCGTGCTAACCCCTCGCGCTACCCCCTTGACGAGAACGGGTCCCGTTCCGCGCGCGATCCCTATACAGCAAGCGCCCCTTCATGCGAAGATAGGGGAATGAACAGTATCGCGCCCGCGCTCGTCGACGAACTGGCGCGCCTCGTGTCGCCCGGGACGTTGGTGACCGACGCCGCCCTGCTGCCCGACTACGGGCGCGACTTCTGGGGACCGCGCGGCGTGCCGGGCGTCGTGGTGCGCGCCGCGCGTGTCGAGGACGTGGCGGCGACGCTGCGCTTCGCCCAGCAACGCGGCGTCCCGGTCGTCCCGCGCGCCGCCGGCACCAACATCGGGGGCGGCTACCTGCCCGCGCCCGGGCGCATCCTGCTCGACCTACGCCCGCTCGATCGCGTCATCCGCGTCGACGCCGAGCGGCGCGAGGCGGTCGTCGAGCCGGGCGCGCTCAACGGGGCGTTGCAGGAGCGTCTCGCGCCGCTCGGCCTGTGCTGGTCGCCCGATCCGGCCTCGGCCCCCCTCTCCACGATCGGCGGGAACATCGCCGAGAACGCCGGTGGCCCGCACTGCCTCAAGTACGGCGTGACCGTCCACCACGTCGCCGCGCTCACGTGTGTCTTGCCCGGCGGCGATCTCGTGCGCCTCGACGCGCGCGACGCGGGGCCCGACCTGCGCGGGGTCGTGATCGGCTCGGAGGGGACGCTCGCCATCGTCGCCGAGGCGACGCTGCGGCTCCGGCCGCTCCCTGCCGTGACGCGCACCCTGCTGGCGGTCTTCGATCACGCCGAGGAGGCCGCCGCGGCGGTCTCGGCGATCATCGCGGGCGGGGTCATCCCGGCCGCGCTGGAACTGTTCGACCGGCAGTCCGTCCTTGGCTTCGAGGCCTACGCGCCGACGGGGTATCCGACCGACGCCGAGGCGCTCCTGCTGATCGACTGCGACGGCGACCCGGATGAGGTCGCGCGGGAGATGGCGGCGGTCGAATCCCGACTGCGCGGGGTCGCGCGCGAGGTGCGCCGCGCCGACGACGAGGCCGGGCGGGCCGCGCTATGGCGCGGGCGGCTGCAATCGGGACAGGCGATCGCCGCCAGCGGCCTGGGGTTCCTCATCGGCGACACGACGGTCCCGCGCGAGCGCATCCCGGAGATGCAGCGCGCGATCGGCGCGGTCGCCCGGCGCCACAACCTCCGCATCTTGACGGTCGGTCACGCCGGCGACGGCAACGTTCATCCGACGATCGTCTTCGACCGCGCGGATGCCGCCGCGCTCGACGCCGTGCGCGCCGCGTCGGGCGAACTCGTGTCGACCGCGCTCGAGCTCGGGGGGACCCTCACCGGCGAGCACGGCGTCGGGAGCGAGAAGCGCCCCTACATGCGCAAGCGCTTCAACGCGGCCGAACTCGCGGCGATGCGCGCCGTCAAGAGCGTCTTCGATCCGGGCGGCATCCTCAACCCCGGCGTTCTGCTCCCCGACCCGGACGCGGCGGCCGGCGAGCCGTCCCTCCCCCGCTTCACCGCCGCCATGCGCGCCGCCCTCGACGCCCGGCGAGGAGCAGCCCCAACCCCCTCTCTCGCCCCCTGGCGAAAGAGGGTAAACGCTGCCCCTCCCCCGCGCGGGGAGAGAACCGGCCCCAATGCCGGCCCCGTGGGATCGATAGGCGGGGCCGAAACGGGGGACGGGGATGGGGGCGGCCTGGGCGTCCAACTCGACGTCGAGAACCTGACCGTGACGGCGGGCGCGGGGATCGCGCTGGACGCGCTGCGGCAGGTTCTGGCCGACCGCGGGCTGCGGAGCGCGCTGACCGACGCGTCCGATCCGGCCGATCCCGGCGCGACCGTCGGCGACGCGGTGGGCGACGCGGCGTATCAATCCGCCGCGCAAGATTACCTGCTGGCGGTGCGGGCGGCCCTGCCCGACAGCGCGTCCGTGCGCTTCGGGAGCAAGGCAGTGAAGGATGTCGCCGGGTACGATCTCAAGCGCCTCTACATCGGTAGCGGCGCGTCTTTCGGGACCCTCGACGAGGTGACGCTACAGGTACGGCCGCGGCGCCAAACCGCGGGTAAGACGGCTCCGGGGTCGACGTAGTTTGCCATGACCCTTCGGGGTCAGGTCTTGTTGGATGGAGGAGACACGATGGCCACGGTCCGCGACGCGACGTTCGACCTGCTGCGCTCTCTGGGGATGACGACGATTTTCGGCAACCCCGGCTCGACGGAGTTGCCGTTCCTGAAGGACTATCCCGCCGACTTCACCTACGTCCTGGGTTTGCAGGAGAGCGTCGTGCTGGGGATGGCCGACGGCTACGCCCAGGGAAGGCGGGCCGCCGCCCTCGTCAATCTGCACACCTCGGCGGGGCTCGGCAACGCCATGGGCGGGATCGTGACGGCCTACCACAACCGCACGCCGCTGGTCGTCACGGCGGGCCAGCAGGACCGCCGCCACCTGGCCCTGGAGCCGCTGCTCTCGGGACGCCTCGTCGAACTCGCACGCCCATACGTCAAGTGGAGCCACGAGCCGGCCCGCGCAGAGGACGTCCCGGCGGCGCTCGCACAGGCCTACCACATCGCGATGCAGGAGCCGTGGGGACCGGTCTTCGTCTCCATCCCCATGGACGATTGGGAGGCCGACGCCCCTGAGAACGCCTCCTATCGAGGGCATGAGGTCGTCGGACGCGCGGCCCCCGACCCCGCGGCCCTCGCGCGGGTCGCGCGCGCGCTCGGCGAGAGCCGCCGGCCGGCCATCGTAGCGGGGGCAGGCGTCGACCGCGCCGGGGCGTGGGACACGGTGGTCGCGCTGGCCGAGCGGACACGCGCGGCGGTGTGGTCCGACCCCGTACAGTCGCGCGCCGGTTTCCCGCAGTCGCACCCCCTCTTTCGCGGCCACCTCGCGCCGGCGCAGGCCCTGCTGGCCCAGCAACTCGCCGAGTACGACGTCGTGCTCGTCCTGGGAGCGCCCGTGTTCCTGTACTACCCCTACGTCCCCGGCCCCGTCGTCGTGGAGGGGACGCGCGTCTTTCAGGTGACGGACAGCCCCGACGAGGCGTCGCGCGCCGCGACGGGCGTCAGCCTCGTCGGCGACGTGGCGCTGGCGGCTCGGGCGCTCCTCGACCTCGTCCCGGAGGCGGGTCCCTCGGCCGAACGTCCGGCCCCCGAGTTGCGGCCCACCTACCCCGCGCCGGAGGCGACGGCCCCCCTGTCGGTCGCCTACGTGATGCACGCGCTGGCCGGGCTGCTGCCGGCCGACGCGATCGTCGCCGACGAGTCGACCTCGTCGCAGGCGCAGCTCAAGCGCTACCTGCGCGTCGACCGGCCGGGCGGCTACTACTTCTCGGCCAGCGGCGGCCTCGGGTTCGCCATGCCCGCCGCTGTCGGGCTCCAACTCGCCTCGCCGGAGCGCCCGGTCGTCTGCGTGATCGGGGATGGGTCGAGCATGTACGCGATCCAGGCGCTGTGGAGCGCCGCGCAGTATGGGACGCCCGTCACGTACATCGTGATCAACAACGGACAGTACGCCATCCTCAAGGCCTTCGGCGACCTCCTCGGCCTGGGCGAGCGGGCGCCGGGCCTCGACCTGCCTGGCCTGGATCTCGCCGGGTTGGCCGCGAGCCTCGGCTGCGCGGCCGAGACCGTCGAGCGCGCGGACGCCCTCGCGCCCGCCATCGAGCGCGCCCTGGCCTCCGACCGCACCGCGCTCGTCAACATCGTCGTCGACCCCGCCGTGCCATCGCTATTGGGCTGAAAACAGGGGCGCCGCGAAGACACGGAGATGTATAACGGAGTTTCCGTGCTCCGACCGACCGTGGTTATACCGTTAGTGGTTAGTGGTTATAGGACACGGCATAGGGAGTCCGCGCGTGCGCCATGGTCTACTATACTTCTCCTCGTCGCTATAGCTTGAATAACAGGAGGCTTTGCATGCGGATCGACGAGGCCGAGTCCGGGCGCGTGGGAGAGATCGTAGAGCGGCTGCGCGCGGCGTACCCCGCCGCGACGTGTTCGCTGCGCTTCGAGACCCCGCTCCAGCTCCTCGTGGCCACGATTCTCTCGGCGCAGTGTACCGACGAGCGCGTCAACGCCGTGACCCCCGCGCTGTTCGCGGCGTACCCCACGGCCGAGTCCTTCGCGGCCGCCCCGCCGGAGGAACTCGAGGCCGCCATCAAGCCGACCGGCTTCTATCGCAACAAGGCCAGGCATATCCAGGGGGCCTGCCGCCTCCTCGCCGAACGCCACGGCGGCGAGGTCCCGCGCACGATGGACGAGCTTATCGCCCTGCCCGGCGTCGCGCGCAAGACAGCCAACGTCGTCATGGGCAACGCCCACGGCATCGTCGAGGGTGTCGTCGTCGACACGCACGTCGGGCGCGTCTCGCGCCGCCTCGCGCTCACCGAGAGCCAGGACCCCGTGCGGGTGGAGGCCGACCTGATGGCCGCGCTGCCCCCAGCCGAGTGGCTCGACTTTTCGCACCGCGTCATCGCGCATGGCCGCGCGGTCTGCAAAGCCCCGCGGCCGGTCTGCCCCGCCTGCACGCTCAATGATATTTGTCCGTCGTCGACCGTGGCGACGGTGTAATGACTAATCGCGGCCGCAGGGGCGTATGTGGCTAGACACACGGCCATTCGCGATGCCCGGCCTATCGCGGCCGTAGGGCGTATGGCTAGACGGCCGGTCCATCGTGGGAGCGACCCCGATCGTGGAGACAGTTAGTGGAGAATAGCCCGATGGTGAAACAGGCCCTGGCCCCCGCGCAGGCGCGCGCGCAAGCAGACAGGCCGAGCCGCCGGATCGGCCGGCGCGCGCTCATCGCCGGGGCGCTCGCCCTGATCGCGGCGCTGTTCGTCCTGCTCTCGCCGTGGCCGCTCGACGCCAAGATGCGCGCGGTCGGCTACGCCTGCTGCGCGCAGGCCCCAACGCGGACCCTGCGCATCGGCGGGAGCCTCATGCCGCTCGACGCGCGCGACGCCGGGCTCTACCTGGCGCTGTTGCTCGGGCTGGTCATGGCCTGGGCGGTAGGACGCGGGCGCGGCGGGCGCTTCCCGCCGCGCGCCGTGACGGCGCTCCTCGCCGGCCTGATCGTCGCCATGATCCTCGACGGCTTCAACTCCAGCTTTGAGTCGAGGGGACTGCACGCCCTCTACCACACCACGAACCCGCTGCGCGTGCTGACGGGGGCAGCGGCGGGGTTGGCCATCGCCCTCCACGGGCTCCCGCTCGTCAATCGCCTCGTCTGGCGCGAGCCCGAGGACGACGCCGCCGCGTCGGGCTACGGCGAGTTGGCCGGCTACGCCATCGCCGCGGCCATCCTCGTCGCGCTCCTGCTCTCGCCGCGGGCGTGGCTCTACTACCCCCTCTCGTTGTTAGCCACGCTCGGCGTGCTCGTCGGCTGGGGACTCGCCAACGGGATCGTCGTCGTCGTGGCGACCCGCCGCGAGCACCGTGCCGTGACGCGCGTCGACGGCGCGCTCGTGCTGTTGGCCGGCGTCGTGCTCAGCTTCGGCGAGATGTGGGCCGCCGGCCTCGTCCGCGCCCTGACGACCCGCTAGCGGCAGCCAGTCGGCTATCGGTGGCCGATAGGACAAACGGGCTACGCGGAGGGAGTAGTACCCGAATGGATGATGCGGACGCCGCGTGTGTGAACGATAGTAGGGCACGAGGGATGCGTCGCGGACTAGTCGCCCGGCGCCGTCCAGGGGCCCTTATATGTACGGATGGATAGAGGAGAAACCCATGTCCGTGTTCACCGCGCGCCGCGGACGCGCCCTGCTCGGCGCGTCCGCCCTCTCGGCCGGCCTGCTGGCCAATGGGCTCGTCGCCCCGCGCCACGCCGCCGCCTACGGCTTCTGCCGCTCCGACCCGATCGTGACCCTCAACAACGGGCTGATCGTCCACCTGAGCGCCACCATCGGCGACACGCCGTCCGATATTACGGGCGTCGCCTACACCATGCACGCCCCCGTCGGCACGAGCGTCGTCAGCGTGGTCTACCCCCCGGACCCCAACAACATTCCTCAGACGTTCCAGTTCGTCGCCGATAACCCGGCGGGCGTTTGGGACAGCTACACCTATGTCGACACCAAGACGACTGGCATCGGCGTGACGGCCACGGCGGAGATAGCCAACCTAATAGTCTTCGCGGCCACCGGCGCGGATCATCAGCAGGTGCGCGTGCATGTCCAGCAAGGGGGCCAAGGTGGCGGGGACGGGACGAGCGCGGCGACCGGCGCCTCGGCCCCGACCGGCGGTGGGGATACGCACAAGGGCAAGGGGCAAGGCGGCGACGGCAAGGGGAATAACAACTAACGGGACGTGTCGTCCCACGCGGATCTTGCGCGACGCCCCGCGTCCCGCGCCCCGCGCCATCGGGCGCGATGACAACAGTGTCGGATTGTCGGGTGGTATCGGCCTGAAGATAGAGATCTTCAGGCCGCTATCTCTATGTATGCGATATACCCGACCCATCCGCTCCCCCGCATCCGTACGGCCACGTCGTGACAAGAAAGAGATGGAGTGACGCGTGAGCAACGCAAGCGCACGTCTGAGTGACCGTGGCCGCCGCTTCATACCTCAGCCCCTCGTGGGGGCGGCGACGGCCGCGCTGGCCGCGCTGGCCCTCGCGGCCTCCTGGTACGACCCGATCGCGGCGCCCTCCAGCCGGGGAGGCGCGGGCGACGTTGTCCTGGCGCTGGCGCTGGCCGCCGCCATCGTGGCCGCGTACCAGTTCCCGATCCACGTGCGCCTGCACATGAAGGTCCAGCTGGTCAACCTGCCCTGCTACCTGATGGCCGTGCTCTTGCCGCCGCCGCTGGCGGCCACGGCGACGGCGCTCGGCGTACTGGGGGGCGCGCTGTCGGTGCGCAAGCAGCGCGACCTGTACCCCAGCGACATCGCCTGCATCGTGGGGGGCCAGGTGCTGATCGAGATCCTCGCCGCGTCCGTCGGACACGCGCCGCCAACCGCCCTGCCGCACGTCGCCGCGCTCATCGGCGCCGGCGTGACCCTGTGGCTCGGCGGGATCGTTACGTTCCCGCTCGTCCTGGCGCCGGCGCTCGCCGAGCGCCCCTTCCGCGTCATGGTCTTCGTCGCGCG
>JAABUO010002745.1_pt1 | contig 21286 bp, 21 predicted proteins | sample 5559291 | NCBI WGS metagenome assembly JAABUO01 (sample SAMN10711878, study PRJNA513372) | rock metagenome | isolation source: Antarctica rocks | place: Antarctica: Victoria Land, Finger Mt sud
CAAGGCGGAGGCCGGGGAGCTCGCGCTGGTGGACCAGCTGGCGCAGGAGCTGCTCGCTGGCAGGGACAGGCGCGCCCCGGCAACGCGCCTGCGCTGTGTGCAGGCATACGAGGCACAAACAGTGCAGGGAGCCCAGGTACGCCCTGTTGATGAGCCGCTGCGTGAGCTGTTGGCTGTCCAAGGCGGAAGGGGGTGCTCTGGCAGAGCTGGAGCGGCTGGTTGATGAGCTGCTGGCCTGTGGGTGGGAGTTCCTGGAGCGGGAGCGCTACCCAGGCTCACGCAAACTTTGGTGACTGGCGTGTCCGGTCGCGCAGTGCGCCTGCAAATTCCGTGCCGTGCGAGGGTGAGCGCAGCGAGTGCTTGCAGTGCTACCAGGAGCATGGCCAGGCGCGTCTCCGCACATGTCGCCCGCCTGTCGTGTGAGGCGTCTCGAGTGCTGCTCTCCCTCTCTGTGTGTGGAAGGAGCTCCGTCGGCTGGGACCATGTGGGGACATGGACGTCACCTGGATGGCTTTTCCAAATGGAGTGTAATCTGATCCGAACGGATTAAATAGTGACAAAACTGTTGTAATGGGTGGCCTGGCCTATTGGCCCTATCTAACGCGACCAAGGGAATGCAGTGTTGCGTCAATGGAGGGGCACAAAGCGAGGGTACCAGAGTGCGCATGCGCGGGCTGTCAGCGTCCGCCCACATGCTCAGGCCTGTGAGGCTGCGGCGCAGGCGCCGCTGCGGTGTGCCCCTGCCGTGGATGCCTACATCAGGTGCTCGCTGCGCACGTCCGAGGCGTGCGCCAGCTCGTAGCAAGCGGCGGATGTGTCCTGTGCACCTGCCGACGACTCAACACAGCACCCTAAAAAAGGAGTGAGAGTGGCGCCGGCCTGTTTAGCGTGTGAGCACCTCCTCCGGCATGCACAGAGCAGGCTGCCGGATATGCCTGGCTGGCTATCAGAGCACTCCCTGATGCATAGCGTCTGGAAGCAAGGTGTGTCTGGTAGCAAGGTGTGCTGCGCCACATGCCTGGCTGAACCAGGTGACGCCCCTTCATGACAGACCAACCCGCCAGGCGAGCAGAGACATGTGTGCAAGGACGTGTGGCAAGGCCCGGCCAGGCCTCTCGTTCATAGTGTTTGGTGCTCGCGCGCAGCAAGCAGGTAATGTATGTGGACAAGACGGCACAGCGTCACACACATATGCTCCAAGACAAGTCGAGTGGTCACATGCATGCCTGTGAGCAGACAAACCCTCATGAGAGTACACGCGAACCATACAGCACACAAGCAGACAGGCTTGTACGCATCTGTGCACCACGAGCCAAAGCCGTTCCTGTGGAAGACCTACAATAAGCATTGGCAGCAACCTGCTGCACCTGAAAGCGCGGCATGCCTGCACAGCAGGCCCCACAAACAACACGCCACACTGGCAGCAGGCGCGGCCGCTGTCAGGAGAACACCCAGTTGAGCGCGCGCAGCTGTGCGAGCACAGCCGCATCGCGGCCTGTGCCTCCATTGACCGGCCGTGCGGCGCGCACCGGCGCGAGCGCCTCGAAGAAGTCGCCCGCCCAGCCGCAGCAGACCTGCGTAGCATCCGGTACGTCTACGCAATGCCTTTACACTGTGTGCAAAGTACTCGCCCTCTTACCAACAGGAGATGGCTCATACCAGCACGCACATGCAGCCGCCCGCCACGCATGCCGCACCGCCCACCAGCGCAGCTGAGCCGTGCGACCCGCTTCACACAGCGAGCGGCGAGCGGCGCACCTGCGCCAGCTCCGCGCGGTCCAGGCATGCCATCAGCATGCGCGGGTGCCCGTACAGCTCCGACGCGTCCTCGTACGCGCCCGCGGCGGCGCCGGCTGCCAGGCAGGGCAGCGACGCACGCAGGTCGTCGCCGACCTCGGGCAGCGCCAGCAGGTTTATCAGCCGCTCTAGCAGCGCGCGGCGCACGCCCGCGGCCTCGTCCCCGAGGTCATCCGCTGGAGACCCTACACAAGCAGCCTGACCTCGGGCGGCTCCGCCGGCGAGCTGGCCTGCCGCGGCCGCCGCATGCGCAGCCTGGTCGAGCTTCGCCGCGCCGCCAAGGACGCTGCGCGGGCTCTGGGGCAGCTCCAGGGATGGGCTTGCTGCAGCGCTGGTGCGGGCGTCACCGGGCGGGCCGCAGCCGCATCCCTCGCCGACGGCTGCCCCGGCCGCCGCGCTGCCGGGCGCGCCGCCGCCGACACCCGTGCCTGCATCACCTCCCGCCCCGATTGCCCAGCCTCCGCGGCTCGCGGCAGCGGCTGCCGTGCGCTCGCCGGCGTCGCCCTGCGGCCGCACAGCCAGCGCGCCCGCCCACTCCGCCCCGACCCCCGGCAGGTGGGTGGCCCCTATCACGCCGACCACGCACGGCCTGTGTGCGCCTGCGCCAGGGCCTGACCTGGCGGGGTCCAGGGCCGCGCGGGAGCCAGCCCCAGCCGCCGCCTGGCCTGCAGCGGCGCATAGGGTGTGCGCCATGACGACGTCGCGCTCGGCCACCAGGATGCGGCGCACGACGCAGCCGGGCAGCGGCGGAGCTGCAGGCGCGCACGCCAGGTCCCGGTAATTGTCCGCCGCCTGCGCACGTGGCGGGGGCAGGCTTGCGAACTGCACACGGACTGGGGCCGTGGCGGGGGCAATCCTGGGACACGCCGTAGTGGGCGGCGGCGCCCGACGGCGCGCTCGCGCACGTCGCAGGCCGCCTGCCGCGCAGGCGCAGGGTGGCACGGCCGCCTGCGCAGCCCCGACATCCGGGCGGTGCTAAAGGCGAGCAGGGCACGACCTGGTCAGACCCGCGGCCTCCCACAACGCATGGCCAGGAGCGCGCGCGGGGCTGCGCGGCCGCCCTGCCAGGCGGTGGGCAGACCCTACTCTGACGGGCCGGCGGCGCGCGCGCCTGCCAGGCGAACGCCGCATCCAGCTCCGCCAGCGTGGGCAGCGCGGCCAGGCGCGCGTACGTGTTGCGCTTGGGCCGGTCGCCGAAGACCAGCGCCGCGCCGGCCGCCAGCGCGGCCACGTACGCCAGCCGCTCGCCGGGCATGCCGCGCCGAGTGAGCTCCTGGCGCGCAGCAGGGCGGATCGCTGGTCAAGGTACGGGCCGCGGCAGGGCGCGGGCCGGGGCCGGCGCGGCCGGGCAGGCGCGGCGCGCCGCAGGTCGACAGCGCAGCGCGCGGCGCAGTCGCGGGCTCGGAGGCTCAGATAGGAGCGAAAGACAAAATGTCGGTTTCTTCAGAGGGCGGTAGTAGCCGCCTCGGTTGAACTATGCATGTGAGCATCACAGCCTCGTTGCCTGCACAAGATTGGTTGCACAATCTTTCCATGACATGCATGACATGCAAGAAGGCAGGCAAAGCAGGCAGGGAGCAACGGTGCAGCTTTGCGGCACGACCGGGTGCAAGGCATACACAACGGCGGGTGCTGCCAGGCCTCAGAGAAATCCGCTATGTGAAATCAGGGGCGCCGCAGCGGCGCATGGCCGCGCGGCTCAGCGTGTGTAACATGAAGCACTCATCAGCGGCCGTACTTGCTACTTCGCATGGCCCTCGAGCAAAACCAGGACCGTCCGCGCAGGGGCAACATAACCCATGTCACGGTGGGCAAGCATGAGCACAGGCGACTCCTATGAACACCACTTTGGCACGGAGAGGATGCTGAAGAGCCGGGGCGCACTGCAAGTGCACGGTCGGAGGATCTCGCGTGCGCGACCTGAGCGGCCAGTTGGCACAGGCGGCGCAGGTCGGCGTCGGCCTGGCGCGCGGCCGGGTCATCACAGCGCAGGACGCTGCCGGTGGCTGCGCCGTGGCCGCGATTCACGGCGCTCTCGACCACCACGGCCGCCGGGCGCGTGCTCAGGATGAAGTGCGCGATGTGCGGCTGTGCTGCGCCGGGCAGCACAGGGGTGCGTCAGCGCGTCTGCTGCAAGCCCAGAGCTTCTCCGGGGGAGCGGTTGCCGCTGCTGGGCTGCAAGGGAACACCGGCGACACGCTGGAGCAGAGGGCCGATAGATACGACCACATCTGCAGCACGTGCCGCTGAGAGAATGTGGCACAGCGTGCTGTATCAGCCAACTCACCGTCTCTCACTCATGCATGACCTCATGCAGCACACGCAACACAGCCGCCGCGCGCCCCTTAAACAAGCCAAGAACAACGATAGAGTGTAGGACAGGAGGCTGCTGGGCGCCCACCTGCGCCTGCCCGTGCAGCACGCCAAACACGTGCACCGGCACGCCGCCAGCGGCCTCCAGCACCAGGTCAGCACGCGGCAGTGCGGCTCCCGCGCAGGCGCGCGTGGCACAGCGCGCCAGCGCGCCGCGCCGGAGCGCGGACTGCGCAGCCGCCGGCCGCAGCTGTGGCGCCTCGCGGCGGCTGGGCCAAGCGGTGGGCGTGCGGGCGTGCCGGTGCGCGCTTGCAGGCGCGACAGCCGCCGACCACGCCCCAGCCGCCATCGCGGCGGGGGCCGACGGCCGAGGTCCCTGAGCGGCAACGGAGCTGTCTACGAGGCTCACACCAGGCTGCTTTCCACCCAGGCCAGGTCATGCAACACGTGTAGCCTCAGCTTGTAGGAGTCAGCAGCGCGTGCAAGCACGCTCAGATATATGCTTGTCATAAGACTGACATCACCGGCCACCCAACCAAGGAAAGCACAGCCGCTGTGGACAGGCGTGCATAGGAATTTCTCCAGCCATGCAACCAACGTGCAGGACATGGCACAACATGCTTGTGCCAGAACTTGGCTGCGCACCACGCACCAGCTGCTGCGCGTTCAGCGACGGTGAATGCGTAGCCAAGCACCGCTGAACGGCCGCCTCTCTTGCGGGCTGGCAGTCCAGTTTCAGCTCACCGTGTACGATTGCGTCAACAGAGCAGAGTAACAAACGTTGTCACTTGTGCGGCCCACGGCTCAGTTGGCGGCCAATAAATGCTAAAACCATTGCTTGCGGATGGCCGCCCTCATCTAGCAACCCGGGCCCACCCTCATGGTCCATCATGGCATGCGGGTGTACACCCAGAGCTGCCACATGCATGTGCGGGGCTGAATGCGCGGCAGTGTCACAGTATGTCTTTATGAGCCGCATGCTGAACAGGCTGGTGAAGACTGCGGAGCCCGCAGATGAAGTTAAGGCACGGTGCTCAAAGCGTAATTGAGCTCAGCTCGTATACTTCTGAGTCGCAATGGGCACAGCTTTTGACATCAGCGTCCTGCTCCATGGTCCTGCCAGGTGTCTAGCAGCCCCTTTGTACGGACACGCAAATCTATGAATGGCTTTGTACAGAAAACATTGCCAAACATGCTCATGCTTGTTGTGTCCTGCTGCATAGCCGCACCGTCCTCGTCCTGGATGAGACGTCCCGGCGAGCGGAGGCGCCGTGCGGGCCCGCGGTGCGGGTCGGCGATACGGACGTCCCCGGCACCGTCGCCTCCTGCTGCCGCGCGGCCGCGCTGCAGTACCTGCGTCTGCTCACCAGCCTGGGCGCACCCGAGCACCAGGCGCGCCCGCAGCCCAGCTCCTGCGAGTGTGGACAGCCCGCGCAGCTGGACAGCGGCGCGGAGCGGCCCGTCCATGAACAGCCGCGGTAGCTCAGGCTGACGGCTGCAGGCTGCTCAGCAGCGCGCGCGCGCTGTCTGTGAACCTGTTCAACAGAGCGTGCCGCCGCCGCTCGCAGCGCCGCCGCTCGACCGGCTCGGCACGCGGCGTGCCGAGCCGGGGCGCCCAGCAGGACCTCGCCGGGCAGCGGCGCCGCGGCGCCGCAGCGCACCGGCGCATGCAGCCTCACACGCGCGACAGCCATAGTGCAGTTTGAGGTACCCTACCCTATGCCTAGCAAGAGCCCCGCCGCGCGCGCAGGTGCTGACGCTGCTGCTGGACGCGGTCGGCGCGCGCGAGCTCAGCGCCTGGGGCGACCGCGCGCAGCAGGGCGACGGCGCGGTCGCGGACGCGCTCGCCGCGTGCGCCGCCGCCGCCGCCGCCGACGGCCCCGAGGACGCCCCGGCCGGCGCCGGCGCCGGCAGGCCCGAGGGCGACCCCTACCCTGCCGGGCGCCCGCTCGCGGACGTGCTGCGCGCCGCGCTGGGCAGCCTGGGCGCGGCCGAGCCGGGGCCCGGCGGCGAGCCAAAACAGGCCGCCGGCGGCGCCGGGGCGTGCCGCGGCGGCGCGCGGCTGGCGCTCGCGGAGCTGGTCGGCCTGACGCGGCGCGCGCGCGTGGTGGTGCTGCGCCCGGCCGCGCCCGACTCCGCCCCTGCGCCGGCGCTGCTGGCGGAGCTGGCCGGCGCGGCGCGCGCGCTGGACGCCGCCCTAGATTTGGCAGCACCGATGGAGGCGCGCGCTAGGCGCACGCGCTCTCAGCAGTCGCATGCACATCAAGGGCGAGGTCCTGCCCAGGCCGAGGATTTGTTGCAAACACGCCAGCGGCGGTGGATCGCGCCCGGTCGCAAGGCGCATGCTAATCAGGCCTCCCTGTGGCACTGAGCGCGGCCAGCAGCAAGCATGGGCGGTCACGCAGCAGACACCTTTCCGCTGCTTGCCGCCGGGTGCCCACGCTCTTGCAATGCTTGGGATTAAGGGAGAACCCAGAGAGAGAGCCCCACACTCAGGCTTGCATGTGGGGCTCCTAACACCCACCGTCTATTTGCGGGCCACACACGTGGCACCATACAAACACCCCGCCCGGCGGCCCCGGGGCGCGCACGGACCGCAGGCAGCGCGCCACCGCCTCTGCTGCGGGGCGCGCAGGCCGGCGGCGCGCGCCCGCCGCCGCGCTGGGGCCGCTGCGACCTGGTCCTGCTGGAGGTCTGCGGCCGGGGCGACCCCGCCAGCGCGCGCCCGAGCGACCCAGACCCGGGCGCCGCGGGCCCCGATCCCGCCGGCGCGGGCGGGGGAGCGGGGCGCGAGGCGGGCGACGCGTCGGACACCGCCGCCGACGCCCACACCAGCGCCGAAGCGCCCGGCGCGCGGGAGGCGACCGGGGCGGCTGCGGCGGCCGGCTGGGGCGGCGGGCGCTGGCTGTCCGCGGCGCGCTGGCGCCTGGGCCATGACGCGGCGGCGCAGCTGCTGCGCCGCGCGGCCTGCCTGCACCTGGGTGCGGGGCCTGGCGCGCCCATCACCCACTAGCAGCTGGCCAGCCGGCCAGGCGCGCATGTGCAGGTTGCCAGGTCATGCGGAACCGAGCTGTTTCAACCCAGCCCAAATAAAATCGGGCATCGTACCTCGCTTGGTGACGGTGTCAAGGCGGTTGTTTTACGGACTGCAGATCAGAGGGTGCGCGGCCGCGGCAGCAGCCGCAAAGGCCGCGCACGCTCCCGACCCTCCTGCAAAGGAAGCCGTGACGCAGCACCTGGAGTATATTAAGTGTGCCGCATGGAGGCGCGCCGACAGACTGCCAGGCTCCAGTAGAGTGCGCGGCGTCGGGGCGCGCGTGACAGGGGAGGCCGGCGGCAGGCCTGGAGGCCGCGCGCGTGACCGACATCCCGATGAACCGCAAGGCCGCCGCCGCGCGCGCGCTGTACGACGTGCCGCTGCTGTGCCGCCGGCTGCCCGGCGCGCCGCCCGCGCTGGCCGCGCTGGTCGCGGCGGGCGCGGGCTTAGGTTTAGGGTCAGGCAGCGCCGCGCTGCCGGAGGGCGCGCCTGGCGGCGAGCCGCTGGTGCTGCGCTGGGTGAAGGCGGCGCGCGGGTTCCGCCCGGCCGCGCGCGCGTGCGCGCGCGCCAGCGCCGTGCTGCCGGAGGCGACCGAGTGCGCCCGCGCGCCCGCCGCACGCTCCGGCAAGGCTCTCGCGTCCCCGCGCTGCGCCCGCCGTCAGCCGCGCGCCGCCGCCGGGCTTGAGCGGGGCCGCGCCCGGCTGCGCTGACTGTGCGCAGCTGCATCAGAGTATTGCGTGCTCGTGACATGGTGCTGCGCTTCTGTGTGCAAACTGAGTCTGTTATGTGCCACGGCCTTGAGCGGGACAGATGGCATGAACAGGCCTGTGCAGATCTGAGCAGCCGCTGCATGTAGACAAGTGGACCCTGGCCGCTTGAGCAAGCATCAAGAGGGTAACGACGTGAAATTTGTCACGCCAGCACATTTTGCCACATGATGGCAGAGGTTGCCGACGTGTCCCGAGCTTCTTAGTCAGTGCAGGCAGCACGCTGGGGTTGCCCCGTCGCGCGCTGGGCGACGCCCAGAGCGCGCCTGTGATCCCAGGCTCCTCCGCCGTGCAGGAGCGCGCCGACGCAGAGCCTGCAGGCGCACCTGGCGGCGGGCAAGCCGGTCGCGCTGGCGGCCGCGCGCGCGGGCGCGGGCGGCGCCGTCTCGCACCTGCTGCTGCAGCGCGCGGGCGAGACGTTCCTGCACGAGCTGTGCCCGCCGGCGCGCGCCGGGCCCCGACCTGGTGCAAATAGGGTTAGGGTTGCAAGCTAGCACCGCAGCCATGCAGAGGCTCTGCCAGCAGGCTTAGATGCAAAGCAGGTGGGAGGCCTGGCAGGCATGCATGGCCCGCATCGGCCTCTGCTTGAAGGGCTCAGCATGGGTCTGTGGAGCGTGTTCGAGCAAATGACCAGGCCATGCTCTGCCTGAATTCTGTCCTACTCTGCGTCCTGATTCATGGGCCGCCAGGAGGCGGACGCGGCCGACGACGCCGACGCCGCGGCGTGCGCGGCCGCGCGCGAAGCCGCGCCGGGCCTGCGGCTGGCGGCCTTCTCGGCGTGCATGGACGCGCACGCGCGCCTGGGCCCCGCCGCGCTGCTGCCGGGCGGCGCGCCGGCCGCGCTGGGCGAGGACGCCGCGCTGCAGACCAGGCAGGCGCCGGGCGGCCTTCGCTGTGTAAGTCAGATTGCGGGTCGACTGCACCAGATGGTTGCTGTGGCCACCGACGTGCCACCTATAGACCCGCGGAGCCCGGCGGGCGCATACCGCACCTCGGCTCTTGTGCGAGCGCGCGCATCAAGGATCGCATCTCCTGCCGTGCTGCGGCCGACAGGGCGCGCGGCGGCGGCTCGTGTCGAGCAAGCGCGATCGCAGGCCCCGACCCTCACGCCCGCCGCCCGGCGCGCAGGTACTTCCCGCTGCGCCGCGCGGACACGGTGGTGTGGGCGGAGGAGGGCGCGCCGTCGCCGCTGGCGGCGCTGCTGCGCGGCGTGGCGGCCGCCTTCCGGGCGCTGCCGCTGCCGGCCGCGCTGCTTGCGCAGGGGCTGCGCCAGGCTCAGGCCGTTCAGGCGCGGCGCTCCGCCTGCCGTTCACAGGAAAGCAAGGAAAGGGCTCTGAGTGCCGCGCCCTTCGACGCACCCAGGCGTGTTAAGTTATGAGCCTGTCTCAGCAAGCTAGGGCTGCTTAGGCAACGGGGCTGCTTGTGCCATCTGGCTGCGCTGCGATCTCATGGCACCCCAACGTTCGCGACTTCCCCCCCACAGCAACGTCCAGCGTGCCGACCGCAAACAGCGGCCGCGCAGACGCACGCGCGGCGCAACGACGCGGCGCTGCTGCCGGCGGTGCCGCAGGACACTTTCCGGCGCGGTGCGTACGCGCGCGCGGCCGCCGAGCTGCGCGCGCTGGCCGCTGCGTTCGGCCAGCGCTCGCCCGCGCACCGCGAATTGGCCGGCGCCGTCGCCGCGGCGGCGCTGCCGCTGCCGCCGCCGCCGCCGCTGCCGCTGCCGGCCGGCCGCCCCCCGCCTGGCACAGCCGGCGGCGGCGGGGGCGGGGGTTTCGCGGGCCGCGGCGGCGAGGCGACTGATGAGCGCGCCGGCAACGGCGCCGCACCGGGCGCCGGCGTGAACAAGCGAAGGTGCGCGCTTCCAGCAGGCTGACTGAATGTCTACGTTTATCCCTTCTTAACGCTTGCGAGCATCCACACCTCCTGTCTATAGTGCTTGTAAATCTTTCCTGTTTGATATTTGCTGTGGGCCAGGCGCTGCGAGGAGGTGGAGCGGGACGCCAGCGGACGCCCGCTGATGCCCATCCGGCTGGGCCAGGCACTTGTTGTCTATGTGAGCGCCCCCATCCGACCCAGCCCTAACCCTAGCCTTAACCTGCCACTCCCTGTTCAGCGGTCGGCCGCCACTTGCAAGCCCTGTCTCAGCGCTTGCGCAGCCCGGCGCCCCTCTTGCACCAGCCCACATGCGCCCCGAGGCAGAGGTGTGCAGCCGCTGCGTCAGCAAGCCGTCACGTCTTGGCATGGAGGCATGGCAACCCGACGGCAGCATGGTGATGGCTCAACACTGGCTTGGATGCAATGCTCATGGACAGACAGTGTGCGGCGGGACGCTCGTGCAGGACCTGGGCAGGGTGGAGTGGCAGCGCAAGACGTTCCACTCGGAGAGCAACATCTGGCCCGTCGGCTACCGGTCCGTGCGCTTCTACGCCAGCCGCAGGCGCGCGCCTCGGCGGCGAGCAGGCGCTGTCGCCCATGGGCTGCAGAGTCAACCGGTTACCTACACATCCTTGCCATGACAAGCGCCATCAGGATGGGCTGGAGGAGTCGACCCCCTGTCCTAAGTGAGGGTTGCCAGGAGCCAGCACTGCGGACTGCTGTCAATTGGAAGCACGAGTGTTCCACCCTTGCCACTGAGTGCAGCTGGCCAGCTGTCACAGTCACCCAACATGCCTTGAGGGGCTGCCACGGGACTGGTCATGTAATCCTCCATGCTAGCGCGCAGCGGCCACAGGCACGCCGTTGAGAATTTGGACTTGCCGCCGACGACACGCGTGCCGCAGGAACCCGGACGTGCGCGTGGCGTACGAGTGCGAGATCCTGGACGGCGGCGACGCGCCCCTGTTCCGGCTCACCGCGGAGGATGAGCGCGAGCGCCCGCTGACGGGCGCGCGCCCGCCGCGCGGCCCGCGGCGCGCCCGCCCAGGCCTGTCTGAGCGCCGGCGGCGGAGGGACGCGGGTGGCAGCATATGCATTTGCCCCGCTCTGGGCCACAGGCTGCATCGCCATGACACCGCCCGAGGGTTGGCGCTGCGAGCGCTCGGCAAGCGTGGCTCGGCGCCCTGCAGACCCTACCGGTGTCGAGCCACCAGACTGCAGGCCCCAGCGCATCGTCAGTGCGGACGGCGGCCGCGTGCCGGGCATGCGATCCGGTGAGCCGGGCACCGACACGGCGCGTGGCCGGGCCGGACGGGCGCAGCGGTCCCCCTTCCTGGCGCGCCGCCGCTTTTGGCAACATTCTATGGGTAGGTTGTCAAAACAATACATTGAGGGTACAGGTGGGTGATACGCCGACGCGCTCGCTGGCGCGCAGGCCCCACCGCGTCGGCGGTGTGGACGGCGGTCGTGCGGCAGGTGGCCGCGCGGCGCGCCGAGCTCGACGCCGCGCGGCGCGAGCTGGGCGCCGGCGGCGGGCGCGGCGGCCTGCCGTCGGTGTCGGGGCCGGAGTACTTTGGCTTTGCGGCGCCCACGATCGCGCGGCTCATCCAGGAGCTGCCCGGCGCGGAGCGCTGCGGCGCGTACGTGATGCAGGACCTCACGCCCAACGTGCCCACGCTCAAGCGGCCGAGCGTCGCCTGAGGGGAGGGCTGAGAGGTCGTGCGGGCGGACATATCTCGCGTCTTCTGGATCCTCGGCAGCCTTGTTGCCTGAGCATATGCAGTAGGAGAGGAGAGTCGCGGCATGTATGAAGCTGTGGTTCTCCAGCTAGGGCTGCCCAGGCTTTCTGCCCCCGAATGAAGGCTGCCCCGGTGCTCGAACACTCATGTGTGGCTGTGCGGCACGTCGGGTTGATTGCACAACGCTGAACGTCTCCTGGGCAACCTGGGCCCATGTTGGCTACATGCATGGGCTTGCAGCCCGCAACATTGAGTCATGCACTGAGTCACACCACGACCTAACCCTGGTGCCTGGTGCTCAAGCATGAAAACAGCAGCTGATGTGCAGCAGTGCGCGGCCCATCACCACAAAGCAGAGCGCCCTTGGTAACGCGCAGCGCTATACAGCCGCTCGGCGCCACAGCAGCAGAACAGCCAGCGCTGCTCAGTGTGTGCACCCAGTTGCCCAGCGCCTGCGCGCGCCGCTCAGGGGGCACCTGTGGAGCAGCCTCTTGCGAGCACCAGGGTTGGCCGTGCAAGTGGCGTGCAGCGGGTTCAGCCTGCACTGGTTTGCCGGACCAGGATTTGAATTCTGAGGTGCGTCACCGCAGCTATCACCCCCGCCATGATCAGCGTCACGACGCGCCCAGCGCGTATCCCTTATCAAGCTGACCTACGTGTTGTTGGTCCACGTGAGCGAGCAGCGGAAGCCGCCCTGGACATCGACATGCAGTGGCCAGATATGTAACACTCGGCCGGCATATCCGGCGCACAGGCCACACCTGACAAGGCTCACCTCCTGCTGCAGACGCGCGGGCGTCCTGCGCTGCGGGCGCTGAGTAGGGACGCACGCTGGAGTGAGCTACCAGCAGGATGAGTTTGGCAGCCACCAGAGAGAGGCGGGCGCGGACTGCTACCAAGCTTGTGGACTACGAGCTGGACGAGGAGCCAGTGCTGTGCGCCCTGCACGTCCTGATAGTGCAGAGTGGGGGGGCCCCTCGCGCCCGGCCAGCGCCATGACATCGTCTGGCTGCTGTGTTTGGCGTGCGCGGTTTGCGCACGCTTTGCGGAAGGCGCCGCGCCGTCTGCAGCGCTCCATGCAGTGCGATGCACGACAGTCAACCTCGCACCGAGCGGCATGTTGTGACTCGCATCACAGCACAACCCCTGCTCCGGGATGCTTGGTGCTGACCGCGCCCGCCGGCTGCGTGACCAGGGAGGCGCGGTCAGCGGTGCCGGCGCGCCTGCGGACGGACGCGCGGCGCAACAGCAGCGCAGCGCTGCTGGCGGGCTACGAGCCTGCGGCCGGCGCGCTGCGTAGCGGCGCAGGGGACGCCGACGTGCAGCGGGCGGACAGCGCGACGAGCTCGCGCGACTCCGAGGTGCGCCGCGCCGTCAACAGAGCTGCCGTGCTGCCGCGCCTGCTGCCGCAGAGCGCTGCGGGCGGGCGACCCCGTGCGGGGTCGTCACGCGCCGAGCCTTGGGCTGAGCGTGGCAACACCCTGGTTCCCTCTGCGCTTTTGCACAGCCGTGCGGCCTCGGCAGGGACGCCGGGAGGGCTGCGCCTGCGGCGCGGCAGTGCGCCATAAACGCCCGCACGAGGCTGGGTGCAGTGGCTGCGGACCGCGGGGGTACCCTCGCGCGGCTGCTTCGCTTGCAGCCGCATGCCATCCCACGGCCTCGTGCCAAAGGGTCGATGGGTTCGGACGCCGCGCGCCTGCCCGCGCGCAGGAACGCTATCTGCAGGGCCGCAAGCGCCGGCGGCAGGGCTCCCGCGAGATCATGGACGAGCCGGACGAGGAGGAGCTGGCCGCCATGGACGGCGACCAGCGCGAGCTGGCGGTCAGGCGCGCCCTCAAGCCGCGCGCGGCGTCCTCATAGACATTCTATGCGGTCTGCCGCTAGCCTGACAATGGCTGCACGCAACGGAGCGGCGTGGGTTGCAGGCAACAGGAAATGGCTGCATGCAAGCGCCAGGTAGCAGGGCAGACATTCTGGCTGCCACGCTTGGACGCAGACGCCACCAGCATACCTCAGCGCCGCCTGGTGCCTGCCTGACTGCGCCGCCGCCGGCCGCGCTTTCGCACAAAAATTTGCACGAATTCGCGGCCGCGCACCGGGCCCGCGCGCGCTGCCGCCCGGCAGCCGGCCTCCGCGCGCGCGCCGCCGGCTGCGCGCGCCGCCGACATGCGCGCGCCGCCGGGCTCGCGCAGGCGCGCGAAGAACCGCGAGGCGGCGCGCAAATCGCGCGAGCGCAAGGTGCTGCGCATCGAGGCGCTGCAGCGCAGCGTGGCCGATCTGCAGGCCGAGAACGAGCTGCTGCTGCAGTGCGTGCAGGAGATCAGCGTCAAGGCGTCCGGCGCGCAGGCCGAGCAGCGCCTGCTGCGGGTGCGCGCCCAGGCGCCCCCCGCCCCAGTGCGTGCAGGAGATTGGCGTCATGGCCGCCGGCGTGCAGGCCGAGCATCGCCTGCTGCGGGTGCGGTGCCGGGCGGCCCCGCCTCGGGCGGCGCCGCTCCGCAACGTCCGGCCTGTTGCCAGCCATGCCTCCATGCCTGCAGTGCATTGCGGTGCAAGTGGGCCGCGCGCTGGCGCTGCCGCTGCAGGCCATGCCTCCGAATGGCACGTTACACCAAAAGTCATCTGCCATTCCTTGTGAGCCGCCTGGCACATAAGCAAGCAGCACGTGCCGCCTCGGCGCATGTCCTGGCAAGGCGCAGGCCCGGCACGGCGGGTCGGGACATGCAGGCTTGGCACGCATGAGCAGCTACAAGCGACCTGTGTAGGGCCGTGAGGATGTGTACAGGCCGGTGATCGATGAAGCACGCCTGACAGCTTTGCATGTGGGCTGGCGCGCGCAGGAGCAGATCGCGGCCATCCGCGAGATGGCCGCCAGCGCGGAGGACCGCGAGGTCATCGACAAGCTGCTCGACAGCGCGGCCGCGCGCGTGCGCGCCAAGGAGGAGCGCGCCGCCGCGGCCGCGCCGCAGAGGGTGCGGAGCTCGGAGGTGTCCAGTGTCAGGGCCGCGCTGCTGTCCTGGTGTGTCAGTTGCACAGCGAGCTCACAGCCTCCTACTGATCGGCCATGCATGGGTGGGACCGGCAGAAGCAGGGACAGGCCGCTGCAGGGCGCCGTTGTGCATGCCGCATGCTACAGCCGAGGAACTCAGAGCACTCACTGTGACCAGCTGCTTTGCATGTTATGCGTCCCCGACCTGCGTGTGACCTGGCAGCCTGGGTGGGCCGCGCGCAGGGCCGCGGCGCGAGGGCGCAGGCGCAGCTGCAGCGCGAGGCACTCTCCTCAGACGACGAGGCGCCGGTGCCGCGGCGCGGCGGCGCAACCGGCCGCCGCACCAGCGCGCGCCGCGGCAGCGTGCGCGCGAGCAGGTGCGTGCGCCTGTGCAGCCCCTTGACGCCACCGCCTGTGAATCCGTCAGCACGGCCAGCCAGCTGTTCGCCTGTGGTGCGGTGCCTGCAAGGCTTGGGCTTCGGCAGGCTCGGCGCAGTGGCAGCACCGCATGTCATGTGCTCGCCGCCACATGCGGGCGCCTTGTCTCCGCCATGCACCACGGTGGCTGAGGCGGGCCATGGGCCGGCTGCGGCAGCGCCACGAGCGAGGACGAGCCGGGCATCACGCGGTACGGGGGCGCCACGGGCGCGCGCCGCGCGGGCGTGCGCGGCCCCGCGAGCTTCCCGCCGCCGCCGTCGGCCGACCTCAGCTATGGCCAGGTGGGCCGCGCGGGCGACCCAGCCAGACAATAAGTGGCCTTGTTGTCAACCCTATAATTCTATACACTACCCTGTGTTCCATGACTCTGCTGGGCGGCGCTCGACGGACCCATCCCCTATACCCTACCCTGACAGCTGAGCGCGCAACTAGGGCCTGGACCTCGAGGGCCTGGCCAACGTGGCGCTGTTCGGCGGCGCGCTGGTGGACGGCGCCGGCGCGCCGCACTCGCCCGGCGCGCTGCTGGCGCCGCGGCCGGCGCCGGCGGGCACGGCGCAGCCGTCGCCCGAGCTGTTCGGCGGCGCTGGGGGCGGCGCCGGCGTGGGGCCGGCCGGCGGCCGCCAGGGCGGCCGGCTCTGTGACCTGTTCATGGGCGGCGCGTTCGCGGCCGGCGCGGCGCCCCATGCGCACAGCCCGGGCGCGCTGGTCGCGTGAGCACACCGCATGCGCACAAGAGGGCAAGGTCTGCTGCCAGGCATGCATCCTGCGCCCCCGGAGTGCCGCCGTCGCTGGAGCAGGTAGGCACCGGTGACGGCGCGACGCATTTGCTGACGGTCCGGGCACATGGTGGCTTGTTGCATGCGATCTCGGGGCTATGTTCTGTGACGTTAGAGCCAGGCCGCCCTGATTGTGCCATGCTGCCGCTCTTCTGCTACTGTTCTGCAACACACGAGAGGAAAGGCTGGCTCCTAGGGCATGAGCAATGATGTGGGTGCCTGTACTACTGAAATGAACAGCAGAGGAGCTGCGACGGCTTCATTATCACAGCTGCGGGCCAGCGTGTGCGGGCACGTAATGGCTCTGCTGCCCTGCTTTTTACTGAGCCGGCTCCTTAAACCTGCGGTCGCACCATGCGGCCCGCGAGGCCAGCTTCCTTGGCAGCCTTGCCCGCTGAGAGGTCCTGATGTGTGTCTGTACCCACAAGAGGCTCTGCATTGTAGGAACGAGGCTGACATGCCTTCTTACAATGAACGTAAGATGTGTGTCCGCCAGACGCTGCCAGCACGCATGCAGCAATGCTGGCTAGGCGCCTCTAGAGAACTTCGCCGAACCCCTTGCCTGCTTGCTAGCCATGCTGGACTGCAGACCTGGCGCCGCTCCAATGTAGAAACCTACTGACTCTAGGAGGCCTTGCTCGCGACGACCCAGCAATTTAAGAATGTCTGCCTAGCCACTGGCTGTGGGCAACCGGGCTTCACACGCTACATGCAATGGCTATCTGAACAGGTAGCACAGCACAACTTGCATGCGTTCAACAGCCAGTTGGCCTGGGCCTTGACAGCCCCTCTAGGCAGCAGGAGAGACACTGGACTCGCCCGCGTCCTGGCTAGCGCCTGGCGCACTGCAGCGGCACTCGCGTATCCAACAAGTAACAAGACATGGTAAGCACCGGCGTGTCAAGCATCATGCTAGGGACGCCAGTACGCCCCACGGTGCGCAGAGAGGCCTGCCGAGAGCAGAGCGTGCCAGTATGAAGTCAGCATGGCCTCTATGGTTTTACAGCGCACTTAAAAAGATACAGCTCACAGCACGTGCCGCCCTCACGCATACCCCTTTCGCCGCGCTGGCGGCCGCGGCGACCGGGCGCGCAAGCAGCGACGCTCAGGCAGCCTGCTCAAGCGCGCTGCCGCCCTGTGCGGCGGCGCGCCGCCCAGCGGCCACGGCAGCCAGGTGCGCGAGGAAGAACTCGTAGGCGGACAGCGTCACGGCGGCAGACGGCGCGGCCTTGATGATGCTCGGCAGCGCGCCCTTGTACAGGCCGCGCAGGCCCTCGGCCGCCCAGATGCGCGCCAGGCATGCGGGCAGCGAGCGCGCGGTCTCGGCCGGGACGCGCGCGCCGTACTGCAGCGAGCGCTGCAGGCCCGCCACCTGCCGCGCACGCAGCCTGTGGGCATAGCCCTCTACCCTAACGACCCACATCCCAGTCATCGAGGTCCTGGCGCCGCCGAGGGAGCTGGTGGCTGCGTCCGCAGGCGGTGAGCACCCTGCCCTGCACAGGAACGGCAGCCCCCTCCACGCCTCGGCGAGCTAGGGGACATGACCACCGGACGCGCCAAGCCATGCGGCGCTGTGCGCCAGCAGAAACAAAGGCAGCCGCGGGGCTCCGCGCCCGCTCGGCTGTGTGTGCGCAAGCAGGGCGCGGCGCGCGCGCCTGGAAGCGTTTCTTGGCCACGTCCAGCGGGTGCGTGCCCAGCTTGGCCAGCATGCCGGCGGCTAGGCCGCACAGGAAGCGGTCCAGGCGCTCCTGGCCGCGCCCGCGCGCTCGCCCGCCCTGCCGCCCGCGCCGGCTGCGCTTCAGCTGTGCATGCGAGGCTACTTGTTGGGCATTCACAGGGCACGCACGCCCACAAGCGGCGCTGGATACCATGCTCTTTGTGCAGGAGCGCGCGTGGCGCCATGCGCGCGCTATGCGCGCTCCACACAGCGCTCGACTGCCACACCTTACAGCTGAAGCCCATGTCCGGTGCAAGGCGGCTTTGTGCAAGCGCCTGACAGGGCTTGCATCCAAGTTGGTGGCCGCCGATGCGCGCGGCAGCCCCTGAGCGCCTGCGTCGGCCGTCGGGGAGGGGTGGCAGAGACCGGGCTGGCCGCTGGCGGTGGAGCGACGGCGCGGCAAAGCAGGCTCCCCCCCCCCAAAACCCTGTGGAGCCGTGCACGCGCCTCTGCGGCCGCCGCGCGGCGCCGCGCGGCGCTCACGGCCACGTTGAGCGCGTCATACATGCCAAACTGCAGCGCCGCATATGGTACGATCTCCAGCAGCGTCACGCTGAGCCCGCGGTACAGCCCGGCCACACCATGCACCGCCATGATGCCCCGTGCTGCATCCACCATTCCGCGATACACCTGCGCCGTGACAGTGCGCCTGCACCATTCGCGCGCTCGCCTGTCCGTCTGACCGATCTGTGTGCCCATGGGAACACAGCTCGTTTGTGTCGTGAGGCACTTCAACCAAGCCGCATGGCACCTCCCTGCTGCTCCTGACCATGCCTACACAGCACGCCTCGGCCCCTGCTCGATCACACAAAATTGGGCCGCTCCACTCTGCACACAATAAGCAGCGCGCACTGCGGCTGGGGGCTGCTCATAACTGCGCTCGGCAACTTCGCAACACCTACACAGACCCTGCAGGGGCCGCCGCACCCGCGGCTCGCCCTGCGCGGCGAGCGTGGTGCGCAGCAGGTCAAAGGGGTACGACGCGATGGTCGCCGCCGCGCCGGCGGCCGCGCCGCAGAGGAAGGACAGCGCGGGCGCGCCGTCGCCGCGCAGCAGGCCGTGCCGCGCGGCCGCGGCGCGACACTGCTGCAGCGCCATAAACTGGACCGCTGTGTACGGCACCGTGAGCAGCTGCCCCGGCAGCGTGCCGCGCCACAGGCCCTGCGCGGCCCCGCGACAGCGGCGTGTGCGCGCGCGCGCACGCGAGCGGGGGGCCCGCCGCCGCCCGGCGGCGGGCTGCGCCACGCGCCCGCGCCGTCGAAGCTCTGCGGCGCGACCGTGGGGGTCGTCCCGCCTGGCGCCGGCCCGCCCGAGCAGCAGGGCGTGCCAGCCCCCGGCGGACGGGGCGTGCGCCCGTACCACGGCCCCCTTGCTGTGATGGGCTCGGCGCACGGCTGCTATCAAGTGCGGCGGGTGCGTGGCACCGCGCTGGGCTGGACACCTTAGACGCACGCTGGCGCGCGAGCGCGGCGGCGCGGGACAAGACCGCTTGGGTGGAGCGCTAGGGCTCTCCGACAGCACACACGCAACAGCAGTGCTTGGCCCCACTTCAGAGCTGGTCGGGCCGCAGGCGCGCACCCTGATGCCTTCCTCCCGGACGATTGCGCTCAGCGCCTGCCGCAGGCCCGTGTACTTGGACGCCGCGGCGGCGGACGCGCCGCGCTGGATCGGCTCCACCTGGACCTGGAACCTGATCTTCAGCACGTCCAGCGGCTGCACCACAAAGCGCGCGACCACGCCCGCCAGGGCCCCCGCCGCCGCGTCCATGTACGCGGGCGGCCGCGCCGGCGCCTGCGCGGGGCCCTGACCCCCCTGCGCCTGCCCGCCGTCCCCCATTGCACGCCCGGGACATCAGAGGGCGGAGGGCAGGGCAGCCTCAGTCATGTTCACACTGGCCAGCCTGCTCTGCATGGTCGGAACTCAGCTCATGAGCACTGATCAGCACCCCAGAAATGGGGGAGATTTAAGAGCAATGATGGTGCCATCTGTGCTGAGCCAGCATCAGACTTCGACTGAAGCTCAACGAGCCAGCCAGTGTAGTAGCGCTACTATTGACACCCCTTGTGCTTGAGCTTGCCGTGCTCAAGTTTCAGCGCAAGCACCACATCAGTCCGACCTGCAAAGTCTCTTGGAGGTGCAAAAGAGCTTGCGCAGGTCATCTTGCAGAGTGCGTGCGCAGAGCTATGCAGGATCCGTGAGTGGTGCCAGATGTAGCGCCTCATGGCCGGCGAGCGTGAGGAGCAGTTCCTCTTCCGAGTGCAGGATGACGCACTCGCTGAGCGCATTCGCTGCGTTCTTCGCGAGGATCCTGCAGCCCGCCCTGAAGACGCTGATATGGAGGTCCTGTTTGAGGGTGCGGTCATACACAGCGCTGCCCTCTGCCTTTAGTACTGCACCGCAGCATGTACATGTGCGAGGAGCATGGCGCAGGCCACTGCACAGAGCAGCGCACAAGCCGCTTGGTGGTTCTGTATTGCTGAGGCTGCGTGTGCGCAGACCCGGCCAAGCCGCGTGAGGGCCGCTTCACCATTGGCGGCGAGGCATACCCGCTGTCGCTGCTGCGCCTGCCGTGCGTCGTGGAGAGCTACAAGACATACGACGACATCAACCTGGTCAAGACCGCGGACGTCGGCGAGGTGCGCACCTGCGGCAGGCCTGGGCGCTGGCCCTCGCGCGAGGCCTGGTGTGTGCGCAGCGTGTTGGTAGCCTGGTAACCACAGCGGGCGCTGCCGGGAGGGGCGCGTCCTGCACGGACAGGCCTGAATATCAGCAGCACCGTCTGCCTGCGAACTGACGCTGCCAGCGTTGTCGGCGCAGTACGGGAGTATGTACTGTGTTGGGTGGCCAGCCATATCAGTGTGCGTGGACCACAGCCTATGTGACTGCTGGAGAGGAAGCGTTCAAGTGGCAGAGCTGTCTCACGCCTCGGCGCCTGCTAGATGGACGCAAGTGCTGCGGGTGAGCGGCGCAAACGCGGCCGCCACAGGGCTGTTGGCTCAGCAGCGGCCGTCATCCTGGTGGTACCTAGGCACACCACATCAAAGCACAGCTGTGGTAAGGCTCCGTCCTTGACTGTGCAACATGATCAGGTGCTGCTGGTGCGCGGCGCGGACGAGCCGGCGCCGGAGGGCTCCGAGGCGCGCGACGGCGTCACGCCGGCGATGCGCGACGCCCGGCGCCGGCTGTTTCGGCGCCCCATCGATGTCAGCCCGGACCTCGTGCGCCGTGTGGAAGCTGACATCCTCACCATCGCCTCGGTACGCGCCCTCGAGGCTTGGGCCTGGATAGTGGGCACTGCTTGTCCTGCAAAAGGAGAGTGCTTGACGTTGCAGCTGCGCCGTGCGCCTGTAGCGGCAGGCGCGGTGGCACATGGAAATGGCGCGTCGCAGCAGTCATGGGTGTCCAGGAGTCCAGGTTGTTCTGGCCTCGCGCGCGGCGCACCTGGCCAGCGCGCCCATAGGCGGCAGCCACGGGCTGCAGGGGCGCATCAGGGACGCATCGTAATGCTTGCAGCCTTGCGCAGCGGACTTGCGGCCGCCGCGAGCGCGCGCGGCGCGTGCCAACGGCCGGGCCGGCCGGGAGGGATGCACGTCTCAAGCATGTGAGAGGGGGCCGGCCTGCCATGCGCATTGGGGCAGCGCTGGCCGCCGCCGCTGCGCCCGTGCATATATAGCCCGCGCACGGCAGGAGCTGCTCCAGCGTGCACTGGGCGGGTGGCCGTATGCCGGGGCGTGCCTGCCCTAAGCAGCCAATGTTGGCTGATACATGGTTGTAATTCATTCATTGTGCGCAGGGCCAGGCGCCAGAGGGCTACGTGTTTGAGGATGTGGAGGAGGAG
>JAABUO010002746.1_pt1 | contig 21286 bp, 28 predicted proteins | sample 5559291 | NCBI WGS metagenome assembly JAABUO01 (sample SAMN10711878, study PRJNA513372) | rock metagenome | isolation source: Antarctica rocks | place: Antarctica: Victoria Land, Finger Mt sud
GTGGTTTCCTTAGGGAATGCTTTGCATATAGGAAGCAAATCTTGTCTGTATGAATTCACTGAACTGAACTTCTTGTCTGTTGGGTCCCAGTTGCCCCCCAGGACATTAAATATATTGATTGATTGATTGATACATCCTCTGACGACAAGAACTGTGAGCGCCCGCTGGAATGAGGTCAAAAGACTGTAGATACCACAGACAAAGCGTGTAGAGGTAAATCCCACAGACAAAGCAATCAAAACGCACCTGCTAAAGAATACCATGTTCAACGTGCATTTGAGTACAAACATATTCAGATGCAGCGTACTGGCGACCAGCACGTTGAACGCTGTCGTACATGGTAAGTCGCATTGGGAACCAGCATTGGCCAACGCATCTCGCTACTGTAGGTGAGGAAGGTCCTTCCAAATCTGCGATAAGATACGCGATTGCGCAACAGTCGCAAGGCGATGACAAGTTTGCAATGGCGGATGGCGCACGTGGAGAGCTGCACGTGCAGATAAGGCACGAGATTGCAGTGCGGATCCTGGGCGATCCTGGTTCGCGTGATTGCGGAAGCTCGACGTGCATAAATCTTGACCTATCCTGTGCAGATGCTCAAGCATTTTCAATCAAACACATCTTTCTATTGCATCTCTAGTTCGCCTTTCAGCCTGTCAGTCTCAAGCAGACATGGCCTATGCGTTGGTCGATCGTGTCACTTGCAAGAGTGCAACCTGCTCCACAAAGAGTCTCCTGCGACCAAACTCTCGCGTCACCGCGTTCAACAGAAGGCCTGTTGAGGCTCGTCGCACCGTGCGCCAAGGCGCTAGCAGTCGTGATGGACCAAACTGGGTGCTTGATGAACCAAAGCGGCTGTGGGAAATCGGCAGCCGATACTGGTAAGCCAGTTTTCAACCTCATTTGCGCGTTCTGCCGTCAGCGAGGCTGAGCACCCTGAGAGCAATGCCATTGCACGCGCTCCATACTCTGCAGCTCGCTTGCATCACTCGAGCTCGCACTTTCACGTTCCGTCGATCAGTACAACTGTCTTGCACGACTGGCGCATCGGACATTGGACAGCGGCTAAATATTTGCTTTTTGTCTTCTAGGCTACCGTTCAACAACTTCGAGCCTCCCGAGTACTTGGACGGCAGCTTGCGTAAGTGTTTGCCTTAACGTTTCCTTCGCGCCAGTTCGTCTTCCTTCGCGCCAGTTCGTCACCCGACTCTATTGCAATATTGCTGCAGCCGGTGACCGGGGCTTCGACCCTTTGAGGCTAGGAGCAACTTGGGGAAATCCTCCCGATGAGTCTGACTCTTCTCAGAGCCGCATCGGATGGCTGGTAAGCCTCGTGATTTTCTTGCTGAAAGTGTCCAAGCCGTCGTGCAGCGCGTTGAAGTTTTGCATGCTGCAGCTGGAGGGTGAGTTGTACAACGGCCGTGTGGCAATGCTGGCTGTGGTCGGTATCCTGACTGTGGAAGCACTGGGCCGTGGCCCCTGGTGGCAGGCATACAACACAGTAAGCTTCTCAAATCTGCATGTCAGCAAGAAGTGCAACCTTGTTTTTGTAATCCTGCTTCTGATCTCAGCGATCACTGTGGCAGCAGCAACGTCATCACGGTGTGCTTCTGTACTGAAAAATGATATTATTGCCTGCAGAGCAGCTGGCCTGCTGGTCAGTATGCAGCAGTAGTGGTGGCAGTGCATTTGGCCTTTGCTCTTCTGGAGAAGCAACGCCTTGAAAACTTTGAAGAAAAGGGTGAGGTGAGCTAGGTCATGTTGTACTGCATGACGAGGTAGCAGAGCGCTAGCACTGCAGTGTCGCAATTAGACTTGCACAGCATCTTTCATACATACACACATGTGTCCATGCCAGCACTGCATGCTGGTTTGCAATGGTATATTTTACTGTGCTGGCACATGGCTTTCTCTATATCTGCTTGTGTTGTACGAGGTATATGTACAGCTGTGTATATTGCGCTGCAACAATCAAATGTGCACATGCGCAATCATGCTTGACTACCAAAGTCTAGGTGTGTACCAAGTGTTGACGCAGGTTGTGCTTGCAGGCTGGTCACTTTGGACAGGCTCCCTTTGACCCTGCTGGCTTGACTGATGACTACAAACGCCAGGCTGAGGTACACTGATGTGCCGCTCTGACATGGCAATCACTTGCATAACATCAAGTGGTTCTGGTGATTTGTCTGTCTGTGCATCAGTATGTCTGCGGGCTGATGCCGTGTTCATGCTTCTGCTAGCATGCGTTCTTGCCTGGCTTCTGTCTGCCAGCCAGCACAAGGCATGATTTGGTCGGGCGAATAACTGAATGCCTAGATCAGACATGAACAAACGAAAAAATTGTATCTCTGTGACGTTTTTTGGCTGTCTGTCAAGGCATGCGTCCCCCTTTTCCGCTGCACTTATGCCTTTGGTAGGCTCAATACAAAATCATTGGCTCATGCTGAGGGTCCATGCATCTGTCCGTATCTGCATATACCTGCCTGTTGTCTCGTGTCTGCCAATTTGTTGCACCCCAAGCAGCGCTTATGCAGGCCATAACCTTGTTTACCATAAGAAACCTATGTACAACAGCAAGCGCCAGCACACTAGCTGAACATCACATTGCTGCAGGTGCGCAATGCCCGGCTGGGAATGCTGGCAGTTGGAGGGTTTGCAGTGCAGGCCTGGGTGACTGGCAAGGGACCCATCCAAAACGCAATAGACCACCTGAAAGACCCCTTCGGCCAGAACAGTGAGTCTGCTCCTGAAATGCCTTTTGTGTCCACCCAAATGTGTGGGGGCAGTTAGTGTCACCAATATCTGGCTGCTAGTACTCACACCTTTGTGCTGTACAAGTGAGCTCTTCAGTGTTGAGTGGTTACGACGCTGCATAACGCTGTTGGCATTGCTGGCCTGGATGCATGATGGACCATGTCATGTTAGAGGTGGGGCTTTGCATGATGTATGGCTACCGTGAGCTTGGTCTGATTGCTGGATAGCAGTGAGATGTGAGCTGCGCAGCAACTCAGGGGCTATCACAAAGCTTGTGTGATCCTTAGCTCGGAAGATGTGACTCACATGTGCGTCTGTTGCGTGCAGTCTTCACCCAGGGAGAGAAGGGGCTGCAGGTCACCGGCATCTTCTTGGTCTTCGCTGTGGGCTTGCACCTGATTGAGGCTGTGCGCAACTCTGCACAGAAGAAGAGCAACGGCAAGAGCAGCCGCGGTAGCCTTGCCTGATGAGGCTCTGTGGTAGAGAAGCTGTTGGTGTATAACCATTGGCTGCATGTAATCAATGGCGTCGGAGTACTCTAGTGTCATGGCGGCAATGGTTCTGACACAGTCACTGACAGGATGCAGTGTCAAGTCAATAATGATGTATCAATAGAGCATTGCTGCAGGTTTTGATTTTGCTTTAAATGTCCAAATGTGTGTACACCATGCAAACAGTAAAGAGAGCAAAGTGCAAAGAGTACAGTGCAAACAGTAAAGTGCAGCAATTTTGTTCAGTAGCTGTGTTGGATTTTGAGCTATCAGCTGCTCTGGGAGTTCAGTGAAATGCAGAGTAAAGTGTATGAGTACAGTCTTGCATCAAGTCCAGTTTTGAATGCTGCTCAGCTTCATGTGTCTGTTCAGATTCAAAATTTGCCCTGTTGTGTAAGAATTTCAAGACGGTGTTAATTGTGATGTTCAATAAAAGGCGCTAGCTACGCGCTTGCAATTGTTCTGGATCATTCTTGTCTATCTGCTGAGTCTCGACAGCTAAGCTGGCAAGCTCAGCTGGCAATGTTGCATAACCAAGCATTCGCCTGCAAAGGAGCGGTGGCTGCTCAAAAGCTCCATGCCGCCCTGCTCAACAGCTGAACTACCAAGCGACAGCCTGCACGCGTGGCTACAGAGCACAGAGGGAAATTGAAGACATTGCTCATGCATGACACACGCCCTGCATTTGCACATAATCTAACACGAACCCTCAAGGTCTTGCAGTCACTCACACTTGTTTGCTCAATCCGAATGAACTTTTGTTGTAGAGTCTGTCTGCAACATGTAGCTGGCTGTTGGCTGCTTGCTGAACATTGAGATCATTGAGAGCCAGATATTACGCTCGAGATAAGCAGAGTGAACAAAAAATTAGTGCAGAAACGTCTTAGAAATCATCCTCAGTTGCTTGGTGACCAGTCAACGGTGTCACAGCAGATGTTGCATCAAGGTGTGCCACACCTAGAGTCATACGTGAAAGCAAAATTTGACAAGTTGTTCAACATACACCCACCATATCAAGCACAGTTTGTAAGAAGCACACAGCATGTGCATGCAAGCCAGGGGCTTGCCCTTCAGGATGCTTTCATCAAATCAGTTGGAGCTGATGTAGCTTTCTGGTTTTGCCACAACTGCCACGGCATTCTAGAGGTCACACGGGAGCTTTTCCCAATCCATGAATCACTCTCCACCATTCTGGCTAGCAAAACTATTTTGTCGCATGCCTTGCCGCATGCAAATACAAAGCTAAGGTAGCGCACTGCAGCAAACAACACCTCATTCAGCCGGTGTGATCTCATTGTGGATTACATGTGACAGCCAGAATATGGTACAGACACATAAAGCAGAGCAGAAGGCACCCTATATGCACCATGAGCAATGCCTTGAGCATGTTCTAGGCTGAGGAACATATGCACACAGAGATGCACTAGACTTTGCTGCAACTGAATGAGTCAGCAGGCAGCAATGTCATGGCAAGTAAGCTGACTATCAGCAGGGTGTCTTGGCAAATCAAAACAGGCAGGCTACGGAGGCTAAGGCTTAGGCTACTGAGCAGTGAGTAATAGACTTTGGCTTGCCTCTGACAATGATGCTGGAGCATCTTTGCAGAACAGTAGACTAGTGTAATCCGGCCTTTGAGACAGGGGCCCAATGCATGAGTGATATGATGAAGTGAGAATGCAAGCCGGTCAACAAGCACAAGCCTCACGGCAGGTGCTGTGACAGCTGTCAGCCAGCAAGCCGTGCAGGAGGAAGCAGGGTGCTGTGCAGACTGGATGCTGCTCAGGACAGCTGCAAGGCTACAATCGCAGCAGCCTCACAACCAGCTTGAACGCACTGGGGGGTCACCATTGACCCAGCCTTTATGACAACGACAGTAGAGAATAGAGACTGACGGGTATATCATGAGTCGAACATTGCTACAGTCCTACAATACACGGCCGTGGCATAGATCATGCTGGGCAGGGTAGCAGCTCACACCTTAGCTCATCATGAGCCAAAAAGGGTAAACATGCTCGGGCAGCCCGGTATACTACTTGGCTTCTCAATAAATTGATGCTGAAAGATGGAATCTTTTCTTTTCTTTCTAAACATGATTGGTATAATGAGGGGGGAAGGCTGACCTGCATCGTCCAGGGTGCGCTCTCTGAGCCATGAGGAGTTGGCAGGGGTCCTTGCTTCAGCATGGTCTGCTGCCCTCAGCTCCCAGTACCTCAGCCGGAATGCTACCCTGCAGCGACTGCACTCTCAAGGACAACAACCAATGTTTGAACAGCAAGAATGTATGGCGACATCTGTGCAGTGTTGTCAGATTCATGCCCATTCATGCCTATGCCCCATTCGCCATTCATGCCTATGTCCTATTCCTCATGCATGCCCATTTATGTCATGCTCATGCCAAATGAGGATCTGAATTGCAAACTGGCCACCATCAGGACAGCGCTTGACCTGGGTTGTGGGTGATGAAATAGCTGCAGAAAAACAGTTGTGAAAGGGCACAGCGTTGCGCCGCAGACGCAAGACTGACCTGGTCTCTACTGCTTGGTGGATCCAGTTCCTGAGGTGCTGCAAGGGCTTCAGCAGGCCATGATGACTTGGGTGGGCACACAACACATCATCGATGGCCCTGTATGCAAACGCCAAAGGTCACGAAGTGTTCAAAATGGTTTTACTGCAGTGCTTTCTGCTGCCTGATAACCAAAACCAAACAAGTGACGTGGCAGTAAGATTCTCTGACATCATCCAACAAACATGCAGGGGAAGTTGAGGTTAGACTAGAAGCTTGCATCATAGTGTATACATGACTGTGATGAGTGTGAACAAGGCCCAGATTAACAGCAAAGCACACCTTTGGTCTATGCTTGCGTGAACCACACAGCATGTACAGTGCATCAATGTGTATACAAGCTGACATACTGAGTAGTATCTCCTACATATCATTGTGAACACTATGATGAAGAGGCAGAGTCATGTCAATGCTGGTGTAGACATGTTACAATGGCACTGCACATATGCTTTGTTCCTTGTCCGCACAAAAATGTATGATGTCAGGATGCCCCTGGCGGGCATGCAGGAACAAAACGATTCAGGGGTTAGGCTTGAAAAATTTAGGCCTAGATCCTAGAACCCCAAGGAGCAAGGCACAGGCTACACACGCACAGTCACCTGCCAAGTTGGGATGCGGCTGCGACTGCAGCTGACATGTCCTGGTGCAGTGGCTTGGCCAGGTATAAGTATGGGGCTGGTGTGAAGCGCCCACTCACAATAGGGGCTTGTTGCAGCATGGCCTCAAGCGCTGCAATGCGCTCTAGCATCACCTGCAAATGATCACCACATGCATAGACTGTGAAACTGAAGCCAGGCCGTGCCATTGAGAGACGCCCTTCCTAGCAAGAGGTGCAACGCCGCGTTTTGGCATATGACACATCATGTCGCAAGAGAACCATGCACACAGCCCTGCAGGATGCAACAAAGACAGAAACGGTAGCAGCATCAAGCAGCAGCAGAAGCAACAGCAGCAGCAGCAGAAGCAACAGCAGCAGAAGCAGTAGCAGCAGCAGCAGAAGCAGTAGCAGCAGAAGCAGTAGCAGCAGCAAGAGCAGCAGCAGCAAGAGCAGCAGCAGCAGAAGCAGTAGCAGCAGCAGCAAGAGCAGCAGCATGGCTGTAGGCAGCAGCAGTGCAAAGCTACCTGAGCTGCGCCCAAGGTTGAGTTGACCAGCGGTGCCATGACCAAGGGCCCACTCCTCCACACAACAGCTTCTTTAGCCACTTGAGCTTGCACGCCTGCCAATGTCCCAGCAACCCTCTGCGCAGTCATGAATCTACTGGACCCCACTGGAAATACAGTGACTACGGTGACTGCGAGTCACTGGGTAGTGTATAACACTGTGCTCCTTGTCGTGCACTGCAATGTTCAATAGTAGCATGGCAGGCCTGTTATGTGACGCAGCCTAAGATTGGACAGGAAGAAAATGGGTTCTGCCAACAGCGCATAGTGCAGTTCCAATTTGCTGCCAAGATACCTTGGCGGCAGCTTCGTTTTGTGGAGACTCATGCGCCCCACGACTTGACTGTCCATACGTGCTGTCTTTGACAGGTTGGTTTGGGCCTGCCTGTGCTGACGCAAGGGGTTTCTGGAGCTCCTGGTAGAAGGCTTGGTAGAGATCTTCTATGAGCTGTGCGCCTTCTGCCACAGCTCCGCCCAGCTTGCCAAGAGCATCCTCCCGGGCATACCTGCAAGGCAATCTAATGCCATCAGGTAAACTGTTTGGGTCATGACTCCTGCTTATAACCCAGCCATCGAGGCGGCTTTTTAGTGAGACCTCAGACGTTTTATGAGACCTCAGACTGCCGGGCATAAGCAACTTGCTAAGGTCTTGCAGAAAGATGACCAAGCCACCGCAAACCTCAGCAGGAGCAGTTAGCTCAGGGTCATTTTGAAACATGTGTTCAGAATGGGTAACCATGCAACCAAGTGCATGAGGTCAGCTGGGCATCATGCCGCCTTCGTGATCAACTTGAGGGGAGTAGAGGCAATTGTCACAGCCTTAAATGCAGCACATTCACATGTCACACACGTTTACAAGATGCTGAATGACCATGTGGACTTCCGGCAAGGGACTGCTGAAGGCAAGTGGAGGGACCGCTGTAGGCAAGTGGAGGGACTGCTGAAGGCAAGTGGAGAGACTGTTGAAGGCAAGTGGAGAGACTTTTCAAGGAAAGTGGGGGGATTGCTGAAGGCATGTGCAGGGACTGTTGAAGGCAAGTGGGGGGACTGAGTGAAGGGACTGCTGAGGTGGAGGGACTGACCAGGGAAGGACAAGGGTGAACAGGGAGGTGATGATAGTCCCCATGAAGATATCTGCTATCCTAGCGTACAGGAACTTCACAGAGCCATGGCTTCCAGGCGCTGGATTGTACTGCATCATTGCACAAGGTGTGTGACGCCAAGTTGCTGCACAGGTGCTCATGTCAGACAAGGATTGCTGGACTGTACTGCATCACTGCACAAGGTGTGTGATGCCAGATTGCTGCACAGGTGCTTGTGTCAGGCACTGGTTGCTGGTGACCAAAGTAATCACAGAATACAAGGATATGGGCGTCAGACTCTGCAAAAGATATCATCTGGCACTGGTGATTTTGCAATGCAGCAGTCAACAGATGATTGTCTCATTCAGCTTGCGGCATAATCGCCATGCTTGACCAACAGCGCTTGTACCCACAAAAAACAGTAGCGATTTGAGAAGACAAGCCACATGTGCAATCTGAGAAGATGAGCCCCATAGGAGGCTGGCTAACCGTGCATCACGCTATCATAGAGCCTAGTCCTAAACCCTGAACCCTAGAGATCAGCCGCATGGGAGGATGGCTTGTTATGCATTATGCGTCCCTCTCTTGCTACAGTGAGCCCTCAGCATGCACAGAGCCCTGTTTTGTGAGCTGCGCCTGGCAAAGCAGCAACAAACAGGGCAAGCAGTGCAGACTTGCCCCACATGACACACTCACACATGAGTCATGCAGTAGCTGGTGCAGTAGCTGACCAAAGCCCCTGTTGTCTAACCCATACCTGTGCCAGCATGACCACAGCACTGGTGTACAGGGCCAAGAAAGATCCATAGCGGAAGCGGTGTTCCACCAGCAGGCCGCACATGAAGGCTGAGAAGCAGACCATCGTCGCCACAGCGTATGGGTTGGTGGCCAGAACCGGCCTGAGCATGACCAGGAAGGCGTAGACAGCTCCAATGACTGAGCCTGTTACACGCTGTACGCTCTTGGCAATGGTAGCATCCACCTGCGAGTGTACAGCCTGAATACCTTCAAACATGGGTGCCTTGCAGGCAGCACTGGATGAGTACCGTTTAGCGAATGGAAGAAGCAGAAGAAGGAAAAGGAGAAGGAGAAGAGATGAAGTGCAACATGCAGCAACGTGACGCAACCTGTCCAGAAACATTGGCTGCAATGTGACAAGACACACCAGGCCACTAGACCTGCCAAAGGCAGCATGCTGTCGACATCAGTCGAGTTTGTTTTTTGTTGTATGCAAAAGGGCTGCACAGAGTACATTGCATTCCGGAAATTTGGAGTGTTGTTGGCTTTGTAACGAGCGCTTAGTGCAGAGCATACTGGGTGAAGACCACCTCCCCTGACCCGTGCTATAGACCCAAATATTCTTCTGGAGACCTGACAAAACTTCAGCTCATGATTCAGATATGGCAGTCGGGACGGCACACTAGTGCCCAGCTGCACACAAACCTAAGCAGACATGGTTTGCTGACAAGCACACACTCAATGATAGACTACAAGACCGACTGGTAAGATGCTCACCTTTTCACTAAAGACGACATTGACTGTAGCCACCAGGAACAAGGGATGCCATGACGCCAAGTGATTGGGCTTATCAGCATCTGACACAAGCACAGCTCCACAAAGTACGATGGCGTTACATGTCCAATACTTGATCCCGTATTGGAACTTGCGTGACCTGCAGAGCAGACAGCATGCACAATCTTGTGGACAAGGTGCCGGAAACGCCGTTGGCAGGTTGTTGGGTAGAACCTGTGCCTAGTAGGATATGCAATGTATATCTGACAGATGGGCAAAATAGCAGGCATGTGACAGCATTGCTAGAAGAAGCAGAGCAGCATGTTGGATGGCAACAGACACATGAAGTGGACACCGACAAACCCTTCTCAAGCCTATCACATGAACACCATCATATGAAAAGTCAAAAGTACCACTGGAGCACTTGAGCCTTGCTCACCTCAGCATCTGAGCTCGTTTTGGCTTTGACTTGAGCACAGCAATGGCTTCCTGTGGGACTTGCAGCCAATCTGTCCAAATGACTGCAGCCACGAGGCCTTTCAAAATTGGCCAGAGCAGCTGAATTTGGCACCAGATCCACTTGAGGCAGTAAGAGCCTCTGGCCTTGAAAGACTGCTGATGAAGCTGCTGCTTGTTGCTGACAGGTATATGCACCTCCACTCCCAGCCTACATTGCAGAAGCATAACCTATCGAAAACAGGTGGATGAAGTGTCTGTACAGCATGAAGTAGGGTTGTGAGAAGCAGGCTGTGAGCTGAGGAAAGTCCAGTCACCGTGCAAGCAGCCGAAAGCTGTCAATACCATGATAGTTGGGACCAAAACAAATCGTACATGTTTGTGTCGACCATTTCATGACTTTGAAGTGATGTAAAATACGCATCAAGAAGAGGATGGAAGAGTGCTGACCGGTCAAAATACTTCTTGGCAGGTCTCTGGTCTATGGACACCTGCAACAAGCCTTGAGGTGCAGCAATGAGCGGCTGCGCTTCATCCTCCCCTTCACGTTGTTGCACAGACACTTGTGACTGCCGCTGCAGATGATTCTGCAGAGCCTCCTGCAGGGGGTCCATGTGACCTTGCTGGGCATGCTTGGTTGCTGCTGATGTTTGAACTTCAGAAGCTAATGCGCTTCCTGGTGTCACTGCATCCTGCTGATGTGAAGATGATTGGGAGTCTGAAGGAGCTGTGGCAGCAGTAACAGAGGGCTGTGTGTCAGTGATGGTAATGGCTTTGGCTGTAGAAGATGTTGCAGCAGCAGTGGCAGCTGAAGCAGTAGCGGTGGCCAACTCGATGGCTTGTTCAGCAGCTGCCATTGCTTCCATGACTGAGTGTGTGAGAGTGAACAAGTACAGCAGGGCTCTAGACTGCAAATGACATAGAGAGGTGTCAGCGCAAGCCGTCAAGCATGTCATGGTACGCCTTGACTATGCCCAAAAAGCCACTTGCCAATCACAGTGGCGGGTCTCAGCTTATCAGGGAACAGCACCACACAGAATAGCAGGGGACAGCAGAACACGGCGCAGCAGGTCATCGTAGGGCAGGCTACAGCACAGCACAGCACAGCACAGCACAGCACAGCACAGCACAGCACAGCACAGCATAGCACAGCACAGCACAGCGCACAGCAGTACAGCCCAGCAGAGTAAGGCAAATTTGCCAGACAGCAGCTGTCAGGCAATCAAGCGTGCCACACAAGGTAGTCCAAACACAAAAGCAAAGTGCAAAGTGGACCAGACACATGGAAGGCATGTGTGTTGGCTGAGACAGAAGTATGACCTGGACTTCGGGGGAGAACATATCTGAGAAATTCTCACTCTGATGCCTCCAATGATGCCAGTAGCCATGAAGCGCTTGCTGAACCGCTTGAGCCAGCCCATGCTCGAGCAACGCCCAGGCAGGTCGCAGCAACAGCTCTGAAGCAACCCCAGCCTATGACCATGCAAGCCTTTTACCTTACACAAGCTTTTCCTGTGCTGCTTAGGAAAGCGTCAGCTGCCGCTGTCAACAGCTTTGGTCACTGTGGAGGTTGTCAGGCATGATCAGGACTCGAAGCCAACAATGCTGACTCAAAAGCGACACTGCTGATTGTAGATAGTTAAGTCGTCTTGCACTATCAGATCTGCACCAAATGTCTAACACAATCAGATCTACGCCCAACGCAAAATTGAGAAAAGCTTTCACAGCAGCAAACATTTTGACCCACAATGCAGTGCAGATGATCACACACACGCACAGTGTGGCTGCCCACGTCTGTTGCTTGTTGTGATGACAGTTGGCTGGAACCAGAAGCTTGGTACATGCTGAAGTCTACCCTGCTATGGCATCTTTGATAAAGCTACAGCGCAGCATGAGCAGAGGCAGGTGGTGAGAATGTCAGTCTGTAGGCTACAGCTGGGCAGGATACGCCTGACGTGATGGCTAGCAGCTGCAGCAAACACTTTTGGATGGAGGGACAGTGCCAAATGCAGGTCAGGAGCGCAGATCAAGAGTGCTTTCTGTCAGCATGCTGCCAAGCAAACCTTGCAGCCAATGGTGCATGAGCGTATGCATTTGTCGACAGGATCATGCACACATCATCCGTGCCAAGCATCCTGTATATTCCTTTGTACAGGTGCTTGTACACAGTCTGCCTTGTGGAGCATGATTGCACATGACGCATCACACCTGGTGGGGATGATGGAAAGCAGCAACAGCAGCTGCCATGGCAGAGCAGGACGCAGCCAGTTGGGAGTACACCAGCTGGAAGTCTGCCAGCACCCCCACACGCTCCAGCAGCACACACAGGCTGCCCTGATCCAACAGAGGTGCTTCTCCTGCAACAAGCAAACGAGCCGGGCTAGGCTCAATGACCACGATGAACTGCAGGCTTTTGATGCTGCTGCAGCACACACAGCCTGCGCTGATGCAGCAAAGGTGCCCTCCTGTACTGATAGACTCAGCTCTTCATTCCTGCATCATAGGATTAACACTTGCGCTTTTGAGCAGCTTGTTGTACCAGCAGAGTATTGAGCTGAGGATCTCGGGAGTACATGGATGGCTACCTCTTCATGCAAAGCATTCAAGCACTGCAATCAGATCTATGCAAGGCCATTGCCATGTCATCTGTTGACAGACTCTACATGCATATAGCCAGGGGTTTCAGTGGGCTTGTTGAAGGTCGACTTTTGCAACATCCGCTGTGCTTTGGTGGTGCATTATTGTACTGCAATCGCAGGCCTCTTTGTCTGCTTTCGGCTGCCCTGCATTGGATATGAGGTGCAACACTCCGGAGCCCAAAAACTTGCATCATCTGTTGATGCTCAATGACGGTGAATGCTGCATCTGAGGCAGACAAGATACCTTCAAGGACGGACTCCAGTGCAGCAGCTGTGAGGATAACATGATCCAGCGCGTCTGTCGCGGCTGTCCAGTGCTGCAGCTGTGTGGTGTGATGTACAGGGATCCAAAGCTCAAAGCGCGTCTCTTGCATCAGCCTCTTTGCCTGCATGTCATGCACGCATGTTTCACGTTTCATACAAGAATTCAAAAACGCTTGCAAAAGCCGGCTAGTGATGTCTTGCTGCAAAGGGCATACCAGAAACATCATGACACAACGCATGCCAGCCGGCCAAATGGCAATACTGCTTAGAATGGTTTGCACTGTACGTTGGAGAAGACATGCATCCACCCATGTAGCACCAGAAGTGCTGTTTTGTGCTGGTATGCAGGGCAGCAGCAGCAGTAGCTGCAGCAGTGGCAGCAGTAGCAGCATTGAACACTTGTCATTGCTGATAGGGAGCAGAATTCTGAGTGCTGACATACCTTGAGCACGGCAGGCCTGAGACTGTTGATGGAGGTGAAGGGGCGGCCATGGTCATGCACAAACCCATGCCGTCCAGGATCAGTCTCCTGCAAAACAAAAGTTGCCAGGCATGACTGAGCAACTATGCCTTTCACATGACTGTTGCAAGCAACGTGACGCTTGTGCAGGTCATGTGTTTCCTGTAAAGCAGAAGCTGCGAGGCCTGACTGAGCACTCACTGCCTTCCTTGTGACTGTTGCAAGCAATGCAGAGGCTGTGCAGGTCAAGTGGGTTGAACACGCCCTTACAGCATGGACTGCGGTCAACAACATGCCGTACCCAGCCCAAGGGTGGTCTATATGATGCAAATGACATTATGAGACTCAGCTGGGTCTGCCTTGAACCAGCTGCATGTACATCAGGCTTCTGGGCTTACACACTTTGATGATTCAGAGGAGCGCATCCAATTGTGTCTCCACCCCACCAAGAGTAGGTGTTAAGGCAGAAACTTGGGACAGACATGAAGCCTTCAGTGCCCAGTAAAAGCAGGTACATATGCAGCATGTATGGGCAGGAATGTAGGCTTGAGATCTTGCCTCCATGATGCCCTGGCGTATGCTTTCAGCACTGGGTGCCACTATTGGTGTATGATCTTCGGGCTCCTGTTTTGCAGAGGCTTTCTGGTCTGCGGCTGCTTCTGCCCTGCTGCTGCTTTGCTCTGGCAGCTGCTGCTGATCAAGACCGGCTTCTGTAGTGCAGGCTGTGTGAATGTCTGTGCTGGCAGCAGGATCGCACATGCTGAAAGGCTGCAAGATTGGGCCAGAAGTGACTACATGCAACACACACAAACTGTGGCACACACACATCAGCCCCACAGATGCAAACAGCATGTATATGACAAACATAGATTGCCATCTATTGCTTGCTTCCAGATTTCACATGCCTGTGACCAGTGACATGGCACGCTGCAAACTATGGCGGTCCAACCTATGGAGTGTTTTGACGTCACATGCCAAAAACGTAGCAGGCCTGCATTGTGCTGCATATTTAGTTGATACATTCACTCATTCCCGGAAATATGTCTTCCCCTAGGATAACAAAAATGCAGTCCAGAGTACCTCCCTGTCTTGTACTGCATGTTCCATTCAGGCGTGTGCAGCAGTGCAGAGGTTGAGATGCAATGTAGAGTACATACCTGCACTCCTCTGTAGGTCTGGGGTATAGTCAAGGCAGCGGGAAGGGTCCCTGGACAAGGGAGGGCCCTTCACAGAAGGCTCTGGGGGTTGGAACAGAGCGCTTGCATAGCTGCTGATCTTGTGACCAAGATCCTGCACGTTGTCAACACCAGATCTGCTTTTTGAGGCTTTTACCGAGCAATTTCAGCATGACAGCCAAGCAGTGGAGTGTTGAGACATGCAGAGCGTTGGTTTGCAATGCCTTAGGTGACCAACTGCGCAAGGGAAAGGACACAGCAAAACAGTGACATTGGATGCAGGTCAAAAGCACACATAGCTTCAGGCTCTAAGTGCAGGCCTCTCACCAAGGACTGCTTGTGATCTGCACAGAGCGCGCAAGGTAGTGTACTGCTAGGCAGACCCTACCAGTGTGGTCTGCTTCATGAGTTGCTTGGCTTCATGTCTTGCCGTTGTGGGCCAGACGAGCATGGCAGGGATGATTGCACTTGCTCCAGAAATCACATTGATAAAGACCAAATAGCCTGTCACCTGCACAACAGGGTCCACTCACACACAGACACCCCACATCTGATGATGGCAGTTGCATCACAAACAAATCCCGAACTTGCTGCACATGACCATGCTTGCATGTGGTTGCAGCGCTGCTTGCATGGCTTTTGTTTTGACTTGCTGATCTGACCAAATACATTGTTCAACTGCTTGCGCTCAGGTGCCAAGCTATAGTGTTCCTGACCAAGCAGTTCTGCCATGTGAACTTCTGTAGAAGTTCCATCTCAAGCAGTGCATGCACATGTGCGATTCAGGCAAACACGCCAAGATATTAGTGTTTTGCATGTGATAGCAGTGGCATGCTGTATTGCACATGGAAGCGGCAACAAGCACATACATGACATGACATGTGAACAGCAGCATCATGCGTCATTTGAAGGCCTGCGTGGCTGTGGACAACATGTTGTGCTTTGCTGCTCTATCTCAAGCTATGCGGTGGGACGCATAACATTGTGATGAAGGCAGGCTTACTGTTTTCCACAGCTCATCTTTTGCTGTGAACTGGCCCAGCAGGATGCAGATACCGTACATCAGTGTGCTCATCATGCCAGGCGCTGGTATCCTACAGCAATTTTCAACATCATGTACATTGACCAGCACATCAACTTTCATGAACAGCTTTATATTCCAGGTGTTGACAAAAAATGCAGATCCCACAAGTTATGCAGAACACCAGCAGTAGACTGTGAGCCACAGGCCATGAAGAGCCAAAGCACAAGAAATGTACTTATGAGCAACAATGGAGTCAAGGCATTACATGATGGCAGTGGTTTCTCTGGCAGTGCATGCAGCTGTGCAGCAAAAGCATGCCTAGGTAAGCCCAGGCTGCTTGTGAGAGGCTAGCAAGCATGGCCAAGCATGACGGGAGCAAGCAGCGTGCATGTAGTGATGACCATTTCACACAGCAAAGTGAGCTTGACACAGCTTGTCTTGTTCAGACCACAGGAGCAGAGCTTTGCTGAAGAAGCTGACAGAGACAGATACTGCGTGGCTGTTGCACTGTCATTTGTTTTGATTTGAGGTGTACAACAGATGACCTGTACATGCAAGGCAGTGTAACGCTTGCAGCATGCTCTTCAGGTACCTGGCACGTGTTGTGGCAAAAGGTATCAAGCCAATGGCAGTGAAGATGCACAGGAACTCTGTGTATGCTCGGCCAGGCAGGTGGGCAAGGGTGACAACTATACCAGCCATGAAGGCTCCAAGACACATGTCACCTGTGGTCTGCAAGTTTGACATCACCAGTGTGCTGGTGTGTTTGTCCTGCAAGGCACAGACTGAATGTGTGAGGGTGGATTTTTCTGCATCATGGCAAGTGGGTGCTGACAGGAGAAGTCAATGGAAGTGCACCATTGTACATACTATGTACCATACAAACCAACGTTCACTGACTTCCCAAGCTTGCCAACAGGCTTTGCATGCCACAGAGATGACTCAGTAATAATGATAGATAACTAAAAAGCGTTCTTAGCCGGCAGGCATCAGGTGCGCGAGACGCAAGTCAGTTCCCTCCGGACAGGCTTGTTCAGAGCATCATAGGTGCAGCGATTTACATTCAACTTGCAAAAATCAGACAATACAACATTGTTCCAAACAGTCCTAGGCTTGTCATGACAGTTCTGGCCTACTAGCTGTTCATGCATCAGAGATGACTTACTGCAGCTATGAGATACATAGGAGCTGAATAGTTGATAGTAGCAATCCATGCTACTTTGCTGAGGAAGTTGGGATATGAATTCAGGACTGGCAAAGCAACAAGGAGTTGGCCTGCAATCACAAATCATTCACATTGCCATCATGCTACACAGCAGCCGTTCATTGAAAGCTTGTGTGAGAAGAGCACTGTTGCCAGCAGGTGCTTAGGTCAGTTAGGGCCTGTGACTTTTGGTTCGGTACCTGCTGCAAGCTGCAATGCACAGCGCAATGCTGTCGGCGATACTCGAGATGTGTATACATTGCACAATCGCTGAAAAATGCTCATACTTCGCAAAGGTACGCCAGTGATCTTGGATGCCAGCAGGCTAGGTGATGACTCGTGATATGGAGACAATAGCATGCGCGTGCGCCTTCACGCTGTCACTTTGAGTCATAATCTGCAATCCAACTAAGTGGGTCCTCAGCGCGAAGCGCTGCTCAAGTCAGATCAGTGGTCAAACTTGCACTTCACAACTGTACAGTGCCGTGCTCAGAAAAGCGGTCGTGCGAACGCTCTGCGGCGTTGCAACGTTTCAAACAGCGTTGCACCCGGTGAAAGAGGTTTAAGACCTCCAAGACGATAGGCCTGACAGTACTTCTTGCGTGTGCGGCCCTGACTAAGCATCTAGTAGAAGCCAGCAAAAAACACACGGTCCTGTTAGTCATCCTTGCTTGAGCTGACTCTGCAGTTCAGTCTCAAATATATGTTCCATTTTCAGTTCTGTCTTTGCACAGTCATGTCTTTCTGTATTCTCCCCTTATTGCACAATACTGTGGCACTTACGTGGTTTAACTGTCAGTGTAGTTGTGTTCTGCAAACAATATTGCAGAGGGACATAGAGGTCTGATGCAGAGACTTCGAATATTCAACAGTCTAGCGCTGTATAGTTGTTCTCAGGGCCCCCAGCCAAGCTGTAGTGCTCTAAAATGTGCATGTGTGGTTGATTTAGACAAGTCAGGGCAGCAAGCTGTCTGATCTGCTAGGGGGCTACCTCGAGGTGAGCTCAGAAGTGAGCTCAAGTCCCACATGGATGCATCTCCACCTCTACCTCCAATCACTTCATCCCGCTCAGTTTGCTTCAAGCACCATAGCTTAACATGAATTGCAGCTTTTCGCTTGAGCCAGCCTCCTTGCTGTGCTTTGAGGTGCTACACAACATCATAAGGATGCCTGCTTGCAAGGCTACACAACATCATGAGGTTGCCTGCTTGTATGGCAAGAAGTATCTGCATGCAAAGCCATTGGCAGACCTCCATGACAACAGCACACTTTTGTCTGCATTAAGCTGAGTCTTCAAATATTTTACAGCAACAGAGTGTTTGTCTGACACAGTCGCATGCACTACCGCCAACAGCTTGCAAAGTGGTCATGATATAGGTTACAAGGGACATGGGGTAGTAATGGCTCGCACACCTCAGATTTCACGGTCTAGACTCGACAAGGCTCATTTTTGTCACATCTCATATCAAGGTTCCCTTGACAATGATTCTCAAAGCTATTTTTGTCATGTCGCTGCTTCACCACAGGTGACGCACCTAGGCAACAGCCATTGCAGCACATACACTGCTGTCCGCACTTGTTCAAACTAACACCCTCAACGTAGCTCCGACTTCACGCAATACATCAACAAACATGAAGCTTGGAGGAATTGGGCAGCATGGTCTTCACACAAGGACTACAAGCACATACACTTCGCTACCTAGCACTTCTGAATGCTGTCACAATGACCACTCAGAGCTTGATAAGCAGCATTTACCAAGGTGAATTTACCTAGCTTAAGCTCAGTGTCAAAGTCAAACACCATGATGCCAAATGCCCAGTAGGTAGTGTAGGTACATTTGTTGTTGGAGCAGTCTCTGAGGGCGGGACATACAATGTCCACTATGCGTTCAATGCCAGCACAGCTTGTAGCAACTGGTGGGTTAGATTCTGGCCCTGGGCGGTTGGGGGCCACTCCAAAGATGATTTCTTGCCCCTTTGATACCTGGAACTCGCTGAGCACGCTTGAGTCGCCAGATGTGAGGTCACTCAGGACGCTTTGCTGAGACTCTGCATTTCCGCTGTCAAGTGCATATGCTTGATAGTTGACGCCAGAGACCTGCAAGTCACCACTCTGCTTAGTATCCAAGCCATGATGGCCCTGTGACTCCTGTGATGCATGCAGTGGGCAGCAACTTGCCGTAATAGGGCATAGTGCTTGTCTAGTCTGTACAGAAGGTGCACATGACACTAACAGCTTAAGATGCCATGCGTGTTGTGAGCAGCAGCTTTGATGTGGAGAAAAATGTGGTCATCAACATTGTGGGTAAGTCGCTTGAGCTAGCTAGCTGAGCGATCCCTACAATGCAGATGACGTATGCAGCAATGGCCAGCACTGCAGCTGCTCCTACCATCTATCCAATGTGATGATCACCAGCAGATTTTGGGACTATGGAGGATAACATATGTCATGATGATGTCATAACAGTGAGCCAATGACACTGGGCTGTCCCCCATGCTTATCAGGCAGCTCATGACATGCACGAACCAGTAACAAAGCCAGTCAGAACCTGACCTGAGGACCAATGAAGGTTCCTGTAGCGGGTTGTTTGGCCAATGCAGCATACAGCTGTCCATAGATCTGCTTGGTGGCGTAGAAGGGGTCAATGGTGACAGGGATCCCAGCTTTCTGCATGCCAGGTTCATACCATCTTAGCACACAGGGATTCTTGCAGGCATGGAGTAATTTCTATGGCAAGGTGAACACACAGGCTCAATGCTGGAGGTGTAATGACGTGGACGGCCATGGCACAGGGGCTGAGCTAACATGAACAGGAGATCTTGTGAGATCACACCAATATAGGTCACTGACTTCTTTCTGCGAGCCTAGTGCAGTCCATGCAGTGAATGCAGCATGGAGTGTGCATGCTCAGCTTGCACAGCTGCCTTCATGACTCACCCCTAGCTGTGGGATGATCTGCGTCCATTGGGTGACCCAGTCAGCGTTCAAACCATTCTCAAAGTCCAGGTCATACCCATCAAGGTTGTTTGCCTTGGCATAGGCAATCAAGCTCTGAGCTGCTGTGTTTGCATACCCATTGGCAGACGACGTAGGCCAGTTGGGGTAGTTTGCTCCTCCCAGACCAGCGTACACCTACAGGCAAACAATGCAGCAAACAAGCTTAGGAGGACTGATGTGGGCTGAGATTCCCTGATATATGTATTGTGGATTGTGTACGAGAAGAACTGATGCAGAAGGAGACCACCAGACGTGTTCCAGTGTAGCATTGAATGTGAGCTGATCATATCACCATTGCAAATCAAGAGACCTAGGCAATGCCAGCAGAACGGGCATTTGCATACAGACAAAGACTATTGCAGCGTAAACAGGCTGACAAGCTGTGCTCACTTGGGCGTTTGAGACACCTTTCAAGGCAGCCACAAGGGTCTGGTCCAGGTTGTTGCCTGAGCAAAAGCTGCCACCAGTGCAGGCAAATTTGCCGCTGGGGGTTGTTGTAGACGTAGCATCCCCAACAAACGCTATCACCCATGTCAACCTCACGCTGCTGGGAGGTTTGGGAAACTTGGCGATGTCAGCGGGTGTCAGCGGGCTACCACTTGTGCCCACATACTCAACAAGCTCATACACAGCCGCTGCAGCATTATTGACTAGATCAGGCCTCGTGCAGGTTTGAAGCTTGGCTAGGCTAGAGACCAACCAGAACAAGCGCGTTCAACTTGTAAATTTGTACGCAATTGCAGGGAGGATGGTGTCACAGAAGACCGCTCAAATTGAGAGTCAGGGGCTTACTGTCTTGCAATAGTCGGCGTCCCTGAGCTCGCCGACTTGCGGCTGCTGCGGAACCACGAAGACATGTGAGCAGCAAGAATGCAGCCGCTAATGTCAACTGAAGGTTTGCTCGCGCCATGGCTTCGCGAAAGGTGAGCTTGGATCACGATGTGCAGCGGATGGTAGCTTGGGTCAGCAAAGTGACCGGTCGAAGCAAGTTTTGAGCTGTCGATCTGCATTATCGCAGCCTTATATGGACCCTTTTAGCAGCTTACCGAAGCTCGCCAGTTGCAGAAGGCTGTATGTAAGGTTTGAAATGATAGCAGCTGGTCGCAGCTGGCTAAGCCTGGCTCCGACCACGCACATTCAATCAGATCGTAACGCTCGAAGTTGACGTGATAGGTGACACACACAGTCACACATTCAGACAGACAGTCGAAGTGTTTCAGTCTGCCTCATCAGGAGTACATTTCGTACTGACGTCGGCGACATGTTGCTCCGGGTATACGTTGTCCTAGCAGCAGTTCTTGTGGCATCTGTGCAGGGAGCAACAGTGCACAAACAGGAAGCTTTCAGGCAACTCGACTCTAGGTCTTATTCCGCTGACGCCGAAGCGGACCGCATCGTTGATCTACCAGGTTTAGGAAAGCCAAAGTTTGGTTTGTTCTCTGGGTAAGAACGTAGGGAGATAACTAGATAGGTCAAGCACGATCATGGCCACTTCCGAAGTGC
>JAABUO010002747.1_pt1 | contig 21276 bp, 33 predicted proteins | sample 5559291 | NCBI WGS metagenome assembly JAABUO01 (sample SAMN10711878, study PRJNA513372) | rock metagenome | isolation source: Antarctica rocks | place: Antarctica: Victoria Land, Finger Mt sud
TGTCTCATCATGCCACCATGCACTCGCACTAGTATGGTTGCACCAGGTAGCTACTAAGCTTACAGCATGTAGCTTATATGCACAGAAAGAAGCTACTGTGCACAGCATGTACTAGTATGCACAGGAATGGTCAGAACTGCAAAGTCCTATAATGCTCTGCATTGTCAAAATCTGGTCATGGGGTGTGATCAGCAGAAAATGTCACAGTTCTTACCTGGAACTGATACAAGGCATGGTTGCCAAACTCTGAAGCTGCAAACAGGAAGCCAGTGCGCAAGACACAGATGGAACTGCAGGCCGGTAAGGTGTCAAAGTACTTGACTTTCAGCTCCACCACTCTGCCTTTGTCTGCTGCATCTGATGTGACTGTCACCTTGTACAAATCTCCATACTCGCTCTGCAGTGTAAAGAGATGCAATGACAACCTGGTAGTATGCTGTGACACCGTATACCGCAAGTTTGTAGCCGTGTTACTGCCATGAAATGCACCCAATTGTCTGGGTATCCCAATCTGTGTGTAAGGACCTTGTTACACCCATAGACAGGTTGATGATACTGAATGACAGTGCGTGACACAAGCGCATGCAAAAGAGCAACAGCAGGTGGTGCACAGTGGTGCAATGCAGCCTGACCTGCAACAGGAAGAAGAACATGGTCTTGACTTGGTGCTTGGCCCATGCGACTATGAGCACGCCCCTGTCGCCCCGCAGGGTGTTTCTGCGGGGGATGACTGCTTGGATGGTTTCTGCCATGCCGTCCTTCATGTAGATGAGGTAGTTCTCGGCACAGACCAGCACTCCCCCGGGACCGTCCTCACCGCCTGGGACAGGAATCAGAAGATTGGCTCCGTTATCCACAGGCTCAGAGGACTTGCGGATGACATGATTCAGTCCCAAGTCAAGCTCATACAGCACCAGCTGCTTTTGTGCTTCTGATGCTGCTTCTCCTGTTGGATCCTGCATGCCACTGGCGATGCTTACACAGGGATTCAATGCACCATGTTACGCTTGCAGCATAGATGTTTGATACTGCATGCTGACCCGGGAATCTGACTCGATGCATGTGGCTGTGCATATCAGTAACTTGAAAAATGCTGATTGTGAAGTCATCACGTACATGCACTGCGCACATCGCATTGTGAGCAGTAGATGCCATCAGCAGTCAAAAGTGCATATGGATATGCCTGAGAGGTCAATTGCGCAGGTGTGCTGCAGATGCTAGAAGCCTGTGAACTCGTCGTCATTTGAAAGGAGCTCATACCTGATCTGTATCTGCATAATCCAGCTCAATGGTGGCAAAAATGGGGTTTTCAAACCCATTGTCCAATCCACAGACCGAGAAGACAATGTTATGAGACTTGTGTGCCTCCAATGGAGAGGAGATGGTGAGCTTGGCTGCTGCATCTCTGTTCAGCACATAGACAAGCTTCTGCTTCTCAACTGCGCCTATCATGCATGCTCTGCCTCGCGGGTCCACTGCCAGATACTGTCCTGGTACAATCCGCCGGCAGCCTGACTTGCCAAAAGTTTCCTGGTGAATCTTGGCAAAGACATTGCGGTCCTTGTTGTACTCAAGTATCACAATTCTGCCAGAGTCCCCAGCAAGGATGATGTACTGTTTCTCTTTGCCCACTGTGCCAGCAAGAGAGAATGGTGACAGAGCTCTGATGACACCAAAGACGTTGGTAGAGCAAATGATTTGCATTTTGCCATTTTCGTCTGGCCTCAGGAGTTCCAGCAGGTTGCCACGAGAGACTATAATCTCCTGAGTCTTTGGTCCCGAGAAGCTGCCGTAAATCGCACACTGCAGCACAGCAACGATGAGTGTAGCTGACAGGTGACTCTCAGAGCTGCTGGGTCCTTTGGAGGGAGCAGGCTTAAGCACAAGCAGCTGTGATCTGGGTGTTTTCTGGTCGGTCGGTACCTGTATGCCACCAGGCCGGCCAAGGGAAAGATGATACAGATACATCCTTGCCTCTGAACTGGGCTACGCTCGCAGAACTCAAGGTCTGCCAAGCGGGCAGCCCTTCACAACAAGCACATGCACGGCAACCTTGTTCGCCACGTGCTCGAACGCTTGTGTGACCGCGTAGCACGACAGGATCGCAAGTGACTGTTTACAGGTCTTTGCTCCGTGCGCAAAACGATGTGTCGGACCTCATGCGCATCGCAACATGCAACGCACAACTGCACTGATTAGGGCAACCCTAGCTGGCGACTTTTCTCGGGACGCCTCTTGGGATTTCATTACCCGGGATGCATCGCTTAGTCAACTACTGACTCAACTTCTGAGGCCAGCAGGTCGCATCTGCTGTCAGTCGCAGACATGCCGAGTGCACCAGACCCCGTTGTCTGAAGAACGCAGTGCACTTTTCAACGGTCAACCATGCTCACGCTGTCCGGTTCCAGGTCAACACTGCCATACTACACATCCGAGTTCAGCTGTCGCTATGTTGCTCGTGCAGCAAGGTCACAACAAACTTCTCGGCAGCTGTCGAGATGCAAATTACCGATACAATGCCAAGGCGCAGCCATGCCAAGCGTTGTCCAGCGTGAAGTCCTGACAAACAGAGAAAGGTGTTATGAGTGTGTGTCACGTTGTCGTTTATGCCTGGTTTCGTGTGAATTCTCATTGGAAAGTCTCCTGTAGGCGATTTGTGTGTCCTTTTTATGGGCTGACTGCATGACTAACTGCACAGGCTAAAACTGGATACAGCTGATGACACAACTTTCTATGGTGCTGTAAAACGCAACACAGTGAGCTTCTCTTAGAACGCTGGTACAAACATCACTGCTGGAGCATGTTGTGGGTGCATGCAGATCAGCCTCGAATTGTGCAGCATGTTGACGACACCTTCAGGCGTAAAGTCTCTCAGCTATACAGGCAAACTATACCTGCCAACGGCGCAGTGCTGGATTTGATGAGTAGCTGGGTTAGTCATCTCCCAGAGGACATACCATACAGTCTAGTGGTAGGGCATGGTATGAATGCCCAAGAGGTAAGGCAGTGCTAAAATGCAGCTCATATGGCATCATGCACACAGTGTTTTTGTTTCTGTGCAGCACCAGCATTGGTCTAGCACAATTCTGAGGTGCTGGTCATGACAACAGGAGGGAGATTTATTGTGTTGTTGCAGATGAAGCGCAATAAGCAGCTCAACAGATTTTTCATTCGGGATTTCAACAAAAACCCAAGCGATTGGGCTGAGAAAGATAACACCTTTGATGCCGTTGTCTGCTGTGTCAGCGTGCAGTACATGCAGCAGCCAGAGCGTGTCTTTGCTGAGATACACAGAGTGCTCAAGCCTGGTGCTGTATGCATCATGACGTTCAGCAGCAGGCTATTTTACTCAAAGGCCATACAGGGATGGCGAGATAACTCTGCTTATGGCCGTGTTTCCCTAGTCAAGCAGTACTTCCAGTGCATCAAAGGTACTGGCAGATTCACAACTATTTCATGTCAGCATTCCTGCCTCATGTGAGTAGCGCTTGCAATATGACATGCTGGAAGCGTTCCAAGTAGACACCCTGGATGCTCATTGTTGCACAGGCTTGCTTCTGGTTGACTGAATGCGGTGCAGGTTTTACAGAGGCAAAGGAAGTCACTGAGGTTGAGCTTCCATCACAATCACTGACGGGCTTTGCCTCCTTGCAAGCCAAATTCAGCAGGCTTGTTTCCAAGTCTTCACAGCAAGACCCATTCTATGCAGTTCTGGCTTACAAGCAACAGCTGTAGATCTGAGAGCAGGATCCACACATTTCCTAACACAATCAAAAAAGTCCTCAGAACTTTCCAGTCATAGCTGTCTGTGAAGTTGGGTGCCTTGCAGTTTACATTCGATTGTTCGTACAATGGACATGTTGGTCTGAGACGTCAAGCCAATTGGAAGCTTGCAAGGTTATGGTCCACCACAAACTCAGCTGGCCCATGCTATTAACGGTGCCATGGGTGAACGAAGTTCGGTTCACATGCAAAAGAGCTGCTGTAAGTCTGGTGTTCACCAGCATTTCCTGGATGAACCTGATGACCTTTGAGCAGATCTGATGTTTTTTTTCACGCTCTGTAAAGATACTAGGGGTGAAACCACAACTGAGCGGAACATGTACTGCCTCACTTCTTAATGTGCACCTGCAATTGTTGCACAGCATTTCACTAAGCTTCAGCAAACAGGACTCATGGCAATATGTAGGTACAAGCTGCACATTCAACGCTTTCTACCTGACTTCACAGGTCTACAATGTGGATCAACGGGTCTCTGTGACCTCTGGAGGTTGTGCAACATTACCTTTATTGCACTCCCAGGCTGCGTCTGATACGTTTTCAAGCGCCAGAGCGGTGAAGGTGACCTTAGTGATGCATCTTCATGCATCTTCAGCCTTAGTCATCTGCAAACTGGGCATTCAAGGGGTCAGAGCCGTGGTAATGAACAAGCTGACTAATGGATGTTCGTGCAGCTGCTTGTGACAGAGGGTGCCTGCCGCACGCGATCCACTGACGGTATTTGCTGCCGTTAACTTTGATCTGCTCGAATCAGCAACCGAAAGGCGCTGCGCGAAGGCAGAGCTCATGCACAGCTCGGATCAGCTTGTCGTCTTTTCTGCAACAGAGCATGTTCTGTGCTGCAACCCACACCAAACTAGCCTGGCGAGTGATTGATCTAACGCAAAATAGAACGATCTGCTGACTTCTGTCACGTTGGTCGTGTATATAGTGACCGATACTGTGGTACCACCAGTGTCGCATGTGGTAGGTATCCTCTTTGACCTAACAACGAAACGCACACATCAGCAGCGCGTCAGCAAGCCTGTGCAGCTCACAAATTTGCACCACAGGATGTACTTGGGAACGATACTGGTTTTCTGAGGCGGCCAGGGTATAACGATCTACGGCTTCTGCCTTTCAGACACTGCTAAGTAACCAGCTGGCGACGTCGCGATGCAGGTCCACTTACGCTTCTGCAAGTCAAGTCAGAGCACTCTTCGGGAAAAAGGAACTGTCCGTGAATGCAGGCTGCACAAGTCAGCTTGGGGCTCTTCTTGCTTGTATTGGGCTTAAGCTTGTGCCAACCAGCACTGGCACAAGCACCTAACTGGCATGATGGACTTCACTTGGCACGATTTAAGCCAAGAAGCATTGACAGCAAAGCAATTGTGGGTGCCTCGACAGCTCAAATTGTTTCGCATGCTGTACCAGAGCGAGGCCTGGCTGCTGCTGCCAGTACCCCAGCTCCATCAGAATTTGTCAGCGCAGCTGCTACTTATTTTCAGGTTTGCTGCAATTGACTGGTCCCAGTACTGATCATGCTGACGGTTGATAACAATGCATTGTCACATGCTCGCTGCATGCCCTTGAAATTTTGCAAGGCTGTTCATGATCACTGTTCACGTGTCTAAGCACAAAATATGCATATAAAAAGGGATTGCCCCCCCTTGCCCCCTGTGCATGTAAGTAGATTGCATGTCTTGCATCTCACTTGCACATGTTCTGGCACAGGTCAGAGGCAAGCAGACCTTCTTTGCTGGCACAAACATCTTCTACATTCTGCTGCGCCAGACAGCAGATGATCCTCTGGGATTTACTGACGATGGTGTTACTGCCTACCTGAGCGCACAGGTACGTATACCCACACTGCTTGCTTCTACACAGGCTTGTGCATGCTGTGATCAATTCATACTCTGGCGGCAATGCTGCTTAGCTTTGCCTTTTACTGCTCTGACTCACTGCAGCAACTTGTACTCTCAGAGATTGTGATGGACTGGCATGTGACTGGCCAACAAAGGCACTGCTGCAGGCGTCTTATGGGGTCAATCTGATCAGGTTCTTTGGCAACATCAATGGAGTGGGTAAGCCAGCCGGCTATGGCTACACAGACACCACTGACAAAGCCATTCTGGTCAGCATTGACCCTGCTACTTTGCTGGGCACCTATGATGAGACCAACTTCCAGAGATTCGACCTGGTCTTAGCAGATGCCTGTAAGCTGTCCACCCTGCTGTGCACAGTCTCAACACAGGTCATTTCTGGCATGGTCATTTGTGCAGGTTTGCAGCAGCACACTACACAAGCTCTTGGCTTTGCTGGATGCCTCTGCTGCAACCATGCCTGCTATATAGCAAGTCATGGCAAGTGGTTAGAACACAGCTTGCCAGCAACTCACCTGTACGGTGGTGTGGTTGCATCAGATCATTGCTATTCTGAGATGTTACTTGGTTGCAGTGCCTGCCAAAGCTAGACATGCGTTCAATATAAAATTCTGCAGCCTCTCAAGTAGAAAAGGCAGGTGTTTCATAGGCTGATGTCTTCCATGCATGCAGCCTTGGCAGGGACCTATTCCATTGTCACGCTTGTGAATGGAGCAGCTTTGGGCAACAGTACCCACCCAGCGGTGGCTGGGGGCATGCAATGGTATGTGGACCAGGTGCTGGGCAATGGGACATATGGCTCTGGGGGCTCCTACAACCTGTTCTACACCAACCCATCCGTGATCACTGTGAGCTGAAAAGACTTGTATTTTGGCTGGCTGCATTTGACTGGCTCTGTTGTGCAGAAGGTTGTTTAAACTTGGTGCAAGTATGCATACTACCATATGGTAAGCATGGCAGGATGATGCAAATGGAACTGGTGTCCTGTTGTTTATACTTGGTGCATGTATGGTAAGCATGGCAGGATGATGCAAAAGGAATTGGTGTCCTGTTGTATTCCAGAGACTTCCTATGCCTGCCCGGCTGGCGTCAGCCTTGTCTAGACAGATCTGTGTCCGAGCTCACAGATGCAATCATGGACCCTGACATGCCTGTGTTCCCATCTTGAGCAAACCGTTCTTTTTGCAGCAGTGCAACCCCACAGGGAAGCCCAACATAACCCACCCTCGGGTTTTTCTCCAACAAACGACACAAGGCATAGTCTTTTCTGTTCTTTCTTTTCCTGCAGCAATGCAAGCTTGGGCAGATCAGCATGCACAAGGACAAGCAAGGCTGACACACTTTGTGCATACACAGGCTTACAAGAACTACATCCATACGGTCCTGACCCGGATCAATACAGTGAATGGCAGAACCTACAGTGAGGACCCCACCGTCTTCTCCTGGGAGGTGGCCAATGAGCCCACCAGTACAGCAGACCAAACAGGGCAAACAGTATACCTCCTCTCCCATATGGCCTTTCCCCTGCTGTGCTGATTGCACAAGACAACTTTCAGTGTGATACTTGAAGCAGCACAGCACAATTGCGTTGCTGTGACCCCTTTGAGTGACACTGTGACAGCAATTTCCCTGTGAGCATTTGATCCAATCAAGTGTGATCTGTCAGTGTTGACTCACACAACGTTCCGTCAGCACGGGTTGAAGACAAGCCAACAGATGCAAGCAGCAGGCTGTAGACAAACACACGCTTTGATCTGTGGGCTTTCGCAGGACCAGTGGCTCTTGAATGCTTTACTCTTGTCTGCAGGTTGCTGCATGGGCAGCAGCAATTGCTGCTTACATGAGGACGCTGGACACCAACCACATGATTTCTACTGGGGAGGTTGGGTATGACATCCAGCCTGGGCAGAACTCAAGTCAGTGCGGCCCCTGCGCCTCCCCTGAGCCATCAACTAACGACACCCTTGCGCGCCTCGATGTTCCCAACCCCTTCAGCGCGTACCACAACTTCATCAACTGTAAGTCTGGTGCTTTGCTTTCCATCATAGCATGGCTCATGCCCATGACATATACACTGGAACATGATAGGCATCTGAGTCAATACAACCATGCAACATAGCATTATCATTGATCATGTTATCTCATAATTGTACTGTCAAACTGTCATATTATGCAAAACCGTGGGACGACCCTCTTTGCCATGCACCACTTTTGTTGGGCACCAAGTTCAGTTTGTATATAGAAGGATACTCTGGTTCACATGCGACATGGGCCACAGCCTTGACCTTGCTCCTTGCACAACACCTCTGTACATTATACTCTGCATTGATTCATGTATTACACAGGTGAAATAGCACGCTTTTGCAAGCGTTGTGAAGTCACCTGCGCGTCTAGGCTGCGTTACATGGAGCAGCATGTCGGTGATTGTGATGTCCAACATATATATAAATATGCTATGCAGCTCCATGCAAGGTTTTGTTCACCTGAAGTTGTTTGCTGCAGCTGGGGATAGCGGCAAGGGTGTCAGCTACTCCTTGAACACAGCCATTCCAGAAATCAGCTTTGGCAGCCTGCACGTCTACCCTGAAGCTCTGGGTGTCAATTTCAGCTCCAGCGGTGACACAGACAACTATACTTGGGTGAACGACTACTTCATACAGCCTCGAGCTGCCCAGACTGCCAAGCTAGCTAAGCCCTTGATGATCGAGGAGTTTGGCTTGACGCCAGCTTATGGACAGGCCAACAATGTTAGCAATGCCAGGTTGGCACTGGGACACACCACTGGAGAGTTTGTCGCACATGCTGCCATATGCCCCTGTGTCAAATCTCAGAACAAATCCATTTTAACAGCTTTGTGCTATGCTGTAATCTTTCATGATGTGCTGTGCTGCACTGCTGCGCTGTGCTGCCCTGCTTGCTGAACATGAGGCCTTGGCCCATTCCCTCCAAATCTGCACCTTGACAGCTGGGTGGCCGCTCACACCATGCAATACACTGTTACATCCATGGACACAAAGTGGCATCCTGTGTTTGTGTGCCTGGCGTGTACAGGGCAGTGGTGTTCAACTCTCAGATCCAGGCTGCTATAGCTGCCAAGGCAGCAGCCATCATGACTTGGGAGGTGTTGCCCATGCTCATTGACACAACGCAGGACTACGACTTCACCTGGAGCTCGGATGGTGGGCAAGTCATACAGGCCCTCACCAACTACGCTACCTGTCTGGTACAAATGACACCAACTTTGCATCTGCTACCTGCATTCACTCAGTGGTGCACTGCATACCAGAAGCTGGCAGCAGACAAGCAGTAGCCACTGACCTGACTAAGCAATGTCAGCCTTAGAGGGTCAATACAGCTGTAAGTACCTTTCTTCAAGGTGGTCTAACCAGCATATACCACCTTCAAATTTGAAATCCGGAATTTGAATGTGTACAGCTGATACTGTTGCCAGGCTGTTGACTGACTGTATGGTGTGATAGAGGACTGTGAACTTGTGCATCACCTTGCTGCCACACCGAAGTAAGGCTTTCCACAGGGGCATTTGAACTGCAGAACAATGGGACATGTACCAACTACGTGGCTCCGGCACTGGCTGCCCCTCCTGTGAAGCAGGGGCAGTACTGTGATATGGGGCAGACCCCGCAGATGGGCTGTGGCTATTGCAACCTGGTGTACCAATATGTGGGGGGTCCTCTGACCACCTGTGCTGCAAACGTAATATCTTTGATTCCCCATATTGTTTGTCACATCAGACAATGTCTGATCATCCCCTCTGTGGTGACAATACCTTTGGTCCAGTTAGTTGATGAGTGCAGCAGAACAACCATGTCTGATGACAGCCATGCTGCATGGCTCAAGTACATGTCTGTCTGACTGTCTGTATCCAGCTTGCAGCCGCTTTATCGTATCATATAGCTAGGGCACCATCACGCTGTCAGCACACCATGGCATACATCATCACTGGCAAGCGAGGTGCTTGTATGTGTTGCACACACAATCACCAAGGCATTCTTTTTGTGCAGGGCGCTGCAGGACCCAATAGCACAACTTGTCAGATTGAGTTCAATGTCCTGACATGCGCTGGGTCATGCGCCTGTGCACCCCCACCCCCACCCCCTGCCCCACCCATTGCTGCTGCCCCGGGCTGCGGCTACAACACCAGCTTGTTCTCACAGCAGAGCGTACCGCCCACAGGCTGCACCTGCTGTGATGCTGGCTTTGACTATCAAGACTCCTGTGCCACTCAGGTCATCACTCCACAGACACTCATACATATCACAGATAGAGCATGATGTCTGGTGCACGTCTGCTGAAATTGCATCTCTGTTTGACCTGACAGGGATGAAATTGTCAGTACTGCACATGATGTTCTGTATGGTCAGTCATGATGCTCATCATTACAAAGAAGTTTTGAATTCACATTGACAAGGTAGCAGCTGGTAGCATGTAGTGCAGTATAGGCCTGACATTGCTGCAAGCTGCACAAACAGGCTGATGAATGCCCAACCACACTGCCTTGCTTGTTCTCAAATGTCATGCTGCTTACTAGAAAAATGCTGTCCCTGCGATTTATTGCGCATGTTTTGAAGCTGGTGATGTGCTTGAAGCGTATGCCAGCTTACTTCCGAGTGCATATCATGGAGTAAAGTGCATTAGTACATGTGAGTTCTAAAGATGCGTCGAGATCCATGTAGCTCTTGTGCTGCAGCTGAGCTACAACACTTCAGCAGACTTCAAGTGCGGAGAGCCATATGTGAAGCCATATTGCATGTGTACCTGCGGCTTCTGTCCTGCACCCAAGCGTGAGTCTGAAGCTGACCAGATGTGGCCTGAAATGCAGACTGTGTTCCTGATGTTGACAGTTCATCTGTCTGCCACAGCCTGCACATGACGCAATGATGACTTGACCGTTGATCATGTCCATCAAGTAGCAGCATTGTCTATCCACTTGCTGTATGGGACGTCGTTGTCAAATGACATGTCGCTTGCAATGTGAATTCCCGTTTGCATAAGACTGGCCTGCTGCATGAGTCATTGACCCGCTACAGCATCTGCATGTGGAGCAGTCACACGCTGGGATTTGTCATTTTTGGTCCTAGTTACTATGCCGGTCGCATTTGGACATACACCATGGTGATGCTGTGTACCTATGCTTGCTCTGCAGCTCCAGCAGCACCACCTTCCACCAGCACAGCAAAGAAGCTATCAGTGGGGATTGCTGTCCCCATTGGCGTCCTGCTGCTTTCCCTTGGTGTATGCATTGCCTTCTATCTGTACTCCCGCCGCGCAAAAAGGCAGAATCCACCTGACAGCTTCTCCAAGAATGGACCAGAGCATGGTCGCAGCAAGTCCGTCAAGGTAGTGTACATGACCTGTCTCACAGTATTGGCTTCTGGTATGTTTTGTCGGCAACATACAGCATGACAGCTTGAATACGCTCCTGCAAGGCAGACCTGTGCTTCAGCTGCTTGATCGCTTCAAAATAATGAGTTGCCGCAATCTGTGCCAGAGGCGGTTCATGCTGATAAGAACTGACATGCTATGTACCTATGCAACACACCTCAGAAGCTGGTGAAGTGCTCTAGAGGTACAACTGCCTTTCATGCTATGTACCCACCTCCTGTTCACATGTGCATGCAGCAGCGTGGCAACCTGTTCCTCAACTGCCAATCAGGATGAACAACCCTGATGCTACGACTCACTTGTGCTTGGACGTGCTGCCAGAAAGTGAGACAAGTAATCTGAGATACCCATCAAACAGTTGGTGACCTGTTGCAGGCGCCACTGCATGATCCAAAGGATTCTGCCATGGCAAGCCCCGCAGCAAGCTTCAGCCCTGCAGCTTCTTCTGGCTCTTCTCCCATCAAGCCCCCTTCAGCTACTGTGTGACCCTCCATATAGCCCCCTTCAGCTACTATTTGACCCCCCAGCAAGTCCCCTTTGGCTACTTTCTGGCCCCCCACCATGGATGCCTTGAAAAGCCACAATATGCCATCACACATGCTCTTCCTACATCTGCATCTGCCCTCAGCCAGAGGCCTATGCTGCTCACTTCTGTCGTGATGCTTCTCTGATGATCCAGGGTCTTTCAAAACATGTGGTCTTTCAACACATGTGATGGGCCACCATACTCTCCTATTCCACTCCGGCATGCAATCAGCAAGCTGCCGCATGCTGCCGCAGTGTTGTCCTGTTGTCTGCGCATCAGCTGAAAGTGCTGAACTGCTTGCAAGGAATCAAAGGCAGCGATGACTAGATTGCCTGCTTGGCTCCTTAGTATCAGGATCTAGTCTGACTACAATGAAGCTGTCTTTGTCAGATGTATTCTGAAGTGATCAAACATTATCCATTGATGGCATAGACTGCATGCAGAGCAGCATTAGTAAGCAGCATTACATTGCTCCTAGTAGCAGGTGCATGATCTGTGTCTGGCTTTGTAGCCAATGTTGGTGTACAAAAGTGCTGTGATGGCATGTTTATCAGAACTTGCTTAGTGCCACAGGTGTGGTAATTACGGTAGCATCTTGTTAAGACACATAGATAGTGGTCGAAGTGCTGAAGTTACATGAAGTGTCCCAAAAGTCTGTCATATGCTATGTAAGACCAGAAACCAGTTTTGTCCACAAAGGTTGCATTCCCTTGACAGTGCATATGTGCCAGACCTGGGTGTCTTCTGTTTAAGAAAAGCTTGAGTGTGCCTGTTTGGCGTGGTTGGCATCATTTTTGAAGGTCTTGTCAATGCAAGTCAGTACATCCACACTCATGGAAGTTGACCTTGGGGAAGCAGATGTAAACGTGTGTCAGCTACATCACATATAGTTTATGGCCCTTATGGCCTTCATGGATTCTGCAGACAGGAAATGTAAATTGATTGATTCATTGGACAAACAAGCTTGTCACAAACTTTTGCAATGGCAGCTGCTGCCGTCATGCCCTCCAAGACACCATTTGATTCTCACAAGCACGCTGATGTGCCTTCATTTTGTTCAAGGAGCATCTTGATGAACAGAGTGTATGACAAGTAATCAATGGCAGACAGTGCAGCCAAACATCAGTGTTGCAGCCAAGATCATAAAGAGCCTGAAGTAGCCAAAATGGCATACAAGGTGCTTGCCTACCAGGCTGACAGCTGAATGTCAAGCTGCACAAGCATCCTGTGCTGCATGCCTGACTGCGTGCTCAAAGGCATCCAAATATTGAAGCCATGGGCCAAACATGACAGGCAGAATTAGCCAGCTTCAAGTATTGATTCATTTGTTTGCTTCAAGCCCTTGTAGGAGAAGCAGGCCTTGTAGGAGAAGCAGGACTGTTGCACAAGGCACTGCAGATTGGTGACAGCCCCACATGCACCAGGAACTGCAGCAGGCTTGCTGAAGGTGGCAAGTGAGGCTGCAGCACGCCTCTGTCAGCTGTTCTCCTGTTGTTCCTGCTGCTTTGCTATGCTGTGGTCAGGTCTGCCCATGATGGTCTTCTCTTTGCTGACCAGCACCTTGCCTGGGGGCGCTCCCTTGGGCTTCTTGATGTCAGTGGGAGATGCCATGATGACAGGACACTTGCCCTCCCCCTTGCCTTTAGAGTGCCATGCTGCCAAGTCTGCTGCAAATTGCAGATCTTGGTCTGATGCATCCCTGCAGTCCCATCACACCGACTGTGCAAAGCAGCAATCTGTGGCCTTGCAACCATAGAAGGAAAGCAAGTTGCTCAGCATCCCAACGCTTGGCATTGCAATGAGACACAAGGTTGCAATGAGCCACAGCGTCCTCGCAACAAAGCCAACAACACAATCCATGACTGACCACTTGAAAATGCCAATGGACACACTTCTGTTGATCACCAGTACTTACCAAGCATGAGGTTGCTGACTTCGAAATGATGCTCTGTGCTGACATTGAAGCAGTAGATCACAAGATGAGTGAGAGGTCAAAACCTGTTGGTGACAGAGGCTCTGAGGAGCACATGGGCACCTGGGCAGCCCCTAGCATGCATCCACACATCCCCTGCCTTAGCTACCCTGTTCGTCAGCTCATCGTTTTGCTTGTTGTTACGCCCAACCAGCACCTGTGCACTCAAAGCTCACAACTCAGGCAGACATGCAGAATCTGGATTGAATATGTTCACGTCACTGTCCTGCTATGAAGTGCCCCTATGAGGGACTGTGAGATGTTCAGCCTATAATTGAGAGGCACATTGTCACCTGCACCAAGTGGGTATGCACTTTTGAAAACACCTTTTCCAGCATAAACACGTTTTCAATGGCAATAATATGCTTCAAGATTGACGCAGGTGCTGTTGATGCATTACACAGCCTCACCAGTCACAACATCTGTGGCTCATGCTTCACAGGAACATACATGCAACAGTTGATGCAGCTGGGAGCATTGTCACCATTGACGCAGGCAGTAAGCTGGCACACTGGATCTGCACAAGCAGTGCATGCAGAGGCTGAGGCTGACCTGTATGCCGGCAGGTGAAGTGTACTTTCGGAAGCCTTGGAGGGCTGCTGCACAGCCTCCAGCCTTTCTCTTGCTGCCCTTCTTGCCCTTGGCCCTGCCCTTGTCCTCCAGACTGGCATCAGACGGCGCACGCATGTACTTGCCTGCCACTAGCTCCCACTGCAGTCCACACACAGAGGATGTATGCTGTCCAGAAACTTGAAAGCCTATCCTGCCATCAAGGGAGAAACTGGAGAGCAGGTGGTATGTACAGTATGTGTTTGACTGCAGTCAAAACAGAGAGTTTGTATGCTGGCCAGAGATTCGTCAGTTGATCAAGAGAAGCAACAAAGACAATGCTAGTATGCAAGTTGCCATAGGCTGTGGTATGTGTGGAATGTGATTTGAAATTCTGTGCATGAGCTATGTCATGATGCATTTTAAGGCATGCTGCGAGCATGCCTTGGTCTCTGCAGCACTTTGCATGCATACTCCTGTGGCAAAAGGACATGCCAGAGTGATTCTGTACATTAGCTGAGGTGATGACGTGTAGATGCACAGATGATGTGCACATTCACCTGGATTCCTCTCAGGGTTTCCAAGTCATCAGCTTCTTTGTACTCTGAAACCTGACAAAAGGCATCTTCCACCTCTCTGCAAACATGCAGAGGCACATGCTGGTACACCTGTCAGCTCTATGCAAGCAGCTCTGTTAGTGCTGTCAAGAAATGGCCTCTACATTGTACACGGCAGTGACAAGGAAGCCCTGCATACAACTGCTTCTGAACAGAGCCAACTAAGCCCATTGGCAGCTCTGACAGGCAATTTTGAAACGTGCCACACTGATCCTAGCATTGCCAACCTTGCACACATGCGGTACAGACAGTATGCTTTACAGTGTCCAGGTATGCTGGACAAACAGTATTGACGTGGTAGCAAAAACGAAAGAAAAATTGTTGAACCATGTTAGCAGCAGCAACAGGAGGAAGCGTGTCTCACTGAAGGTAGGCCAGGTCTGCATTGGCAATTTTCAGGAGGGGGATGATTGTGTCCCCAGCCCGCCGCCTCTTGCGTGCCTGCTTATACAACCCCTCAGCCACCTCTACTGCAGTCTTCCTGTACAAGAAAAAAGATACAGCAATTATTTGGTTACATATTCATAAGATTTTTTAAACATCAATTTTTTTTCCTGATCTTGATTAAATACTATATACAAATTGACAGACCTTCTTGACAAATCCATACCATAGCACGTAACACTACAGTGTTTCATGGTGTGAGATGCTTGGATGACACGGGATAGCCGTCTTGCAAGACACTGCTACAGGACTGTGACAACAACGCAATGCCAAGGTGCTAGCCTATGTGTACACCCACAGCTCTGCACAACTTTTGTCAATGTGTGCGCAGCTGATCTGAAAAGCCATCTTCTGTGCTGGATGCTTGAAAGTTTGGTAAGAGACATGGAAGTGGCAAGTGCTCACCCTGTCTGTACAGGTATGGTGACGCTCTTTCCTGTGTCCCAGTCTTCTACATCAAGCGCAGTCATGCCTGGCTGCCACCTATGCATTACCATTGCCCTTGAGGTTGTCTCCCAGATGACCACCATGGCATTCACTGCACCATGTGCACAGCACCACAGCAAAAGACACAGCATCTCAGATGGTGTATCTCAGCAATGCCCGACTAAACAGGGTCAAGTGCAGATTCTCAAACTTCGAATAGGTAAGATGTCAGGGTTGCTTATTTGAACCCAGGCATTCAATGAGAGCTCCAAGTGGGCCAAAGTCAGCTGTTTGTCAGCTGCGGCAGAGATATGTGACTATCCAGAACACGTATTGCGCATGATGTTGCCAACAATTTCCCACCTGTAGATATTGGCAGTGAGCATGTCTGCTTGCTTCTGAATGGCTTGAGATTCCTCTGTGGACCCCATCTGCTTCTCAAAATTTGCAATCTTGCTTCGTATCTTGTGCAGAGCGCGTGTCAACACAGTTGACAGCTGCTGCTGTAGCTGCATGAACTGCTCACTGCCCTGGGCCCAGGCACATAAGTTGATGCGGTGACACAGCTCATATCTGTCCAGATGATTGCGTGACTTTGTGTGACTAACAGCTGGCTGATAGTGGCGACAGCAGCAGCTGCAGCAGCAGCTTCATACCTTGGTCGAAAGGTGTGCAAGGAGCACTCCAAATGCAAGTGCAAGCTCGAAATTGGTCATGGACGTGTGTGCAAGAGAAGCAGGTTTCCCTAGCATGCTGTACTGCATGGATGGGAGACTGACAGAGGACACACAAGCTCATAAGAACAAGCCCTTGCTCACAAGAACAAGCCCTTGCTCACAGGAACAAGCCCTTGCGCATTTAGATGGCTGCAAAGATGCATTGGGGTGACGCCTACCTCAGACTGCGTGTGATAGTCATGCATAGCACCATGGACTGAAGAGATTTGTGGAAGGCTGCCCAGCACAGAATAGCGGCCTGTGTCCAGGTCCACACCGGGAGCAAAGTTTCCTGCATTGCGGCACAGCTTGGCAACGGCTGACAATTGAGCTGGCTTTATGAGTAATGGTGCAGTGTGCCGGTGAGTGATGTTGTAATTTGTTTGTGAGCAGATGGTGCAGTGTGTTTGTGAGCAGATGGTGCAGTGTGCTTGAGAGTGATGTTGTAGTGTGCTTGTGGGCGCTGGTGCAATGTGCTTGTGTACAGCCTGGATCTTCAGAGTGGTTGCTGTACAAAGACATCATGCATCCACGTGGCAGCCTCAAAGACAAGATGTGGTGGATGGTGAGGCACCTATCAGCAGCAGCACAGTTATACAAGGGCACAAGCTCCAGACACAAGAAGTAGCGGTTGCAGATGTGTTTCATGGTAACAAGAGCATACCGTCTTGCAATCTGGTGAGCCAGTTCTGCCATTGCTTGAAGAGCTCCTGCCATTCATGTGCTGGAGTGTCGACAGGGTCCTGTGAGAACACGGCAGCTAGAGCGCATATCTCCTGGCTCAACGCTGGACTCACACCCTGCCAGCCACACTACATTTTCTCAAATGCGTGGATAAAGAACAGCCTTGCTGCAATCTGTAATCTGCTGGCAGCAGTTGTGACTTTTGAACTACCAAGCCTGAATGTGCCGTGTATTGTAAAGATGCATGCATCAGATGATAGTTACCAATCCCCGGGACACAGGCATGTTTGCATGTGCTGATCAGCGGCATGTCATGCGGACACCAGAAGTGAGCACAATGTCTGCATTGGAATCTTGTGTCTAACATATGTGGTACTGGCAGTGGAGCAGTATGATGCAAAGCCTTGGTTCCAGGTGTGAGCAGTACCTGGTAGGCCCGCACCATGCCCTTATTGAGCAGTGCTGGCTGGCCTGTCTGCCCTGACACCATCTGTGCTGCCTGGGTGATGTTTTGCTGCCAGCTGTCAAAGGACTCGCTCAAATCTGGCTCTATTCCTTGGGGTTGGGGAGGGAGCTGGTAGGTGCCCCCTGTCTGCAGCTGACGTGCACTGGACATCCTGCTGCCTACTTGATAGGCACACAGCAAGATGTTACCATTTGGCTCTGCCATTACTACATTGCTGTACCTGCAGCATTATAATGACTGCTGTGGTACTGCTGTCACTTCAAACCTTGTTGCCTTCAACAATGTTGACCTTGCATGTGCACTGCTCCATCATTCCCCTGTCAAGACATAAGGACAGGAAGTGTCATGGACGAATGTTGACAGATGAAGGGCAGCAAGCTTTATTGCCTGTTTGGCAGAATGTGATTTCATGCATGACAGCGTCTCAACTCCTGATGTTGCAGGTTAAATTTGGCTAGATGGATTGCATACCTTCCCATGATCTCAAAGTATATGTGTAGTGTGGCAGACGTGCCTGGCCGTTTGCCCAGGCTGAGCTGCACAACTCGCTCCCATGCTTGTGGGATGGTAGCATCCAGCAAGACTAGCCCTTTGATCTGAGACTGGATTTGCTCGCCTGAGCAACAGCAGCGACTGCGTTCAAAGTTTGCTGAAAAGCCATCCATAAATCTTGACCTATATCTTGCAAGTACTGAGGTGCTAAGCATCCAATGATGTTTGTGGGTAACATTGAAAGTCAGATGAGTGTGAATGATGGCTGGCTCATGATCGATGCAGCAGTTGCTGTCTACCAAAAGAGAAGGCCTCAGCAGCAGCGCCTCTGTCTGGTGAAGGCCCTGTGCAGATGCGTCCAGAGACAGGATGCCAACAGAGATACAGCCAGGTGGAAGCATCCATGGTCCTGAGTCTTAGGCACAGTGTTTGCTTGTCACTTTGCACGGCCTACGCAACCCATAGCATTCATAAGCCACGACTCCAACATGAAAGTGCAATGCCAGAGGCTCCTCTGAGAGCTGTGTCACCTGTTCAACTTTGGCAGGTATCCAGCGAGTTTTCAACTCCTGTATGCTAACCACCAGAGCAGTGTAGTCCATGGTCAGCTTTTGTCGAGCTTTTTTCGGCTCGTCCTGCTGCTGCTGCGGCTCCGCATCAAACAGTGCGGTTGTGTGACATATCTGTCTGCATATCGAGGTCCGTGGCTGCTTCCGGTACGCGAGATCGCGACTCCACGTACATGCAGGCTGACATTTCCGAGACGGGACATTGGCATGATGTAATGTGCTGCTTCTGTGGCGAGAACACAGCAAGTATAAGGAGACTAGCGAAGCAGGGAAAGCAGGCGAGGCTGACAAGCTTCGCAGCTGTCGACGACAAAAGCCAACAGCTATTTCAGACCGAGCGACGCGATACAAGCAAGTAATTGGCGTTGTTGACAGGCGCCAATACATACCAAACAAGACCAGCGCGAGCTTGGGAGAGCTTTCGAGCTGTCACGGGCGTCACGGGCAAAGCGGTAGCGCTGCAAGTGCACAACATGCATAGCGAGCCTTGGTCAACGCTCGACCTTTGACCTAACAGCTTCAAACTTGCACAACATCCGCGAAGGCGATGCCGCATGCGGATCCTTGACTCTTTCATACCTTACCCGCGCGTCTGATGCTCCACCCGACGCCGGTAACAGGTCATCTCAGAACAATGCACACAGTATACTACGTAGCTTTTCCGCTCAACGCACAGATCAGCTAAATTTGTCGTGCTTCCGCTGAGCGTCGTCGAAATGCCCATGATTGACAAGCAATCCGCTGTCATCAGCTGCATTGTTATTTTTGGCGCAGCACTGCTGGCTCGCTTCACAGTGAGCTTGCACCCGTATTCAGGTACTGATGGACCTGTTCAGGCAGGCACGACAACCTGAACAATCCCTCACCATTTTCTTTTGCAGGATGTGGGGTCCCTCCTCATTACGGAGACTATGAAGCACAAAGGCATTGGATGGAGGTTACTGTGCACCTGCCAGCTTCTGAGTGGTAAGGCAGCTTTGCTAGGGCCAGTGACACAAGGACAGCCAGAGCAGGGCACGATGCGCTGCCAGAAATTAGGCCGTTGCTGGCAACATGCACTTTCCTGACTTGCAGGTACGTGGATAGCAAAAGCAATAACTTAAGCTACTGGGGTCTGGATTATCCTCCTCTGAGCGGGTATCAGGTGAAATTACATGCTAGCAGCAGGGGACAGCTGCTCTGGTCAGCTCATTAGCTACTTGTTGTGCATGCAGAGTTGGCTGTTTGGCCAAGCCATTCACAGCATTGAGCCAGATGCAGTTGCTTTGCATACTTCTCATGGATATGAATCACCTCACAGCAAATTCTTGATGAGGTTGACTGTTGTTGCGTCTGACATCTTAGGTAAGATCCTTGATGATGCCATGTGCTGGAGCCTCTCACCAAGTACAGGCAACTCTTATGTGGAACTTACCAAAGACTCAAAGCTATGCTATGCAGTGTTCTTTCCGGCAGTCATGTTGTGTTTGAGAGTGTTTGGAGGCGGAGAAACCGTGCAAGAAAAGCAATGGTGGCTTTTGGCGGTGCTGCTTCAGCCAGCAGCCTTGCTCATTGATCATGGCCATTTCCAGTACAACAACATCAGCTTGGGCTTTGCGGTGCGTTGTCACTGCCTGCCCTAGCAAGCAGGTTGCCCTGGGCATGTCTAGGTTGCCTGTCATGCCATTTGTCAATTTGTCCATGTGCTCCTACTGACATGCAAATGCTGCTCACGGTTTGTAAGAGCATAACGCGTTTCTTGGACAGCATCAGTGACCAAGCCATAGTTCAGCATACATCTCATCTGAACATGTCTTGATCTTTCTGCACCTATCGCAGGCAGCTGAGTCTCACTGTCTTCTGCCAGACATCAATTTGTACTTTGTACAGCAAGGCAATTCGATGAGCAGGAGTGTAATCTGCGTTCCTGTCACTGCTATTTTCCTGTGGCAATGGTGACAGCATGTTTTGTGGACAGGCAGGTGCGGCTGGAGCCATTGCTGCAGGGCATGATTGCTGGGGCAGCATGCTTTTTTGCCTTTCCCTGAACCACAAGCAGATGAGCATGTACTATGCTCCAGCCTTCTTTGCTCATCTACTTGGCAAGTGCCTTCAGAAACCATCCATGACACAGCAGGTGCACACTGACTCTTGACAGATACAGCCATAGTCTCTCCCTTTGCATGCAGCGCCTGTACATGCACTGCGTGTGCTTGGCCAAGGCTGCATGACGGTGAGCTGAAGCATATTGCGGCATCACCTTCTTTGCCTTGCTGTGTGTATCAGCTACTGCTCTGCTTGGCTTTGGTGCATCACGCCACTGCCAGATTCCTTAGCGCCCAACAGCTGTCTCGTCGGCTTGTCTGTTGTATGTCATGTCGGGTTGGTCTGTGGCTGTATTCTACATGCCCTAGCAGAAGATACCAGCAATGCTGCAAACAGGACTGCAAGAGTGCGTTGTTGTTCATGAGCCAGAGCATGAGACCTGTCACTGCAGACAGAATGCAGCTGGCGCCTGCTGCTGCAAAGCTAGTCTCGTAACAGTCAGGTCTGTGCCATGATGTGAGGCTGTGTTCACACAGGTTCTTGGCGTTGCCAAGTTGGGACTGGTGGTTGTGGCTACATTTGCTGTGTGCTGGGCTCCGTTCTTGGCTTCTCCAGGAGGGGCGCTGCAAGTGCTGCATCGGCTGGTGCCTGTCAAGAGGGGTCTGTATGAGGACTATGTAGCTAACTTCTGGTGTGTCACCTCTCCCCTCTTCAAATGGCGCAGGCTCTACACTCAACAGGTGTG
>JAABUO010002750.1_pt1 | contig 21262 bp, 18 predicted proteins | sample 5559291 | NCBI WGS metagenome assembly JAABUO01 (sample SAMN10711878, study PRJNA513372) | rock metagenome | isolation source: Antarctica rocks | place: Antarctica: Victoria Land, Finger Mt sud
GCCAGACCGTCAGGGTCAGGCTCACCAGGATGACGCCCAGGGTGGCTACGACGGGGACTCCGTCATTGCCCAGGCGGGGATTGAGTGCGCTCGAGGCGCCGAACAGGGCATAGACGGGGCGCAGGGGCAGGTAGACCAGGTCGAGCAGGGCGAACCATTCGTGTCCGGCCGTGCGCATCACCCGCGTGAGCACGTTCGCCACCACACCGCTGACCAGCATCAAGCCCAGGAAGGCCCCCGTGGCGTAGGCCCTGCGGTCGGTGAACGCGGCGATGGCGGCGGCCACGGCGCTGTAGTAGACCGCGAGCAAGCCCCCGCTGAGGACGATGTGCCACAGGTCGCCCAGGTGGTCCCGCACGTAGGCGCCCGCCGCGTCGGCCAGCAAGGCGCTGCCGGCGAACAGGAGCAGCATCGGCGCGAGCGTCAGCAACAACAACAACAGGGACAGGGCGCCGACCTGCGCCCAGACATACGACAGACGTGTAATGGGCGCGGCGAACAAGAGCGAGAGCACGCGTTCGCGGCGGTCGGCGCACAGCAGGTCGGGCGCGGCCAACCCGGCGAACAGGACGAACAGGATCACCGTGTTGGAGAGCAGCGCGTTGTAGCCCGGCAAGGGCAGGCGCGCCGAGCCGGGGATGAGAAAGCGCAGCCCCAGCAGGACCAGCGTGGGAGCGTAGGCGACGACCGTTAGGCCCCACGGCGCGATCTTGGCGCGCGGGGAGCGGCGAATGCCCATGGCCCGGCGCAGCGCGGCGCGCACCATCACGCCGAGCGCGTGCGAGGGGGCCAACCGCACGCCCGTGTAGTGCTGGTAGCCGCGGTCGACGATGCGGGCGTCCGCGCGCGCCGCCGCCTGTGTTCCCGTTGCGTCGGTCATACCGTCACTCCTACCCCACGCCCGGCCTGTGCGCCCTGCTCGGCCTGCTCGGCCTGTTCCCCGTGTTCCTCGTCCTGCTCGGCCAGGTAGATGTCCTCGAGCGAGAGGACGCGCCGCTTGAGATGCGTGAGCGCCGTGCCGGTCTCCACGGAGGCGTCGCGGATGGCGTCGTAGACCTCATCGGAGCCGTAGGCCACGCGCAACTCGCGGCCGGCCCCTTCGACGTCAACCGTGTAGCCGCGCGACCGTAGCGCGGCGGCCAGCGGGGCGGCGAGGTCCTGCGTACGCACGGCCACGCTAGGCCGCGCGGTCATCAACTCATGCAGGGCGCCCTGCGCCACGACGCGGCCGCCGCTCAGGATGACGACGCTGTCGGCGACCCGCTCGATGTCGATCAGCAGGTGCGAGGAGAGGATCACGTTGATGCCCATGTCGTGGGCGATGCGCCCGATCAGGGCCAGCATCTCGTCGCGCCCCTCCGGGTCGAGGCCGTTGGTCGGCTCGTCGAGCAGCATCACAGGCGGGTCGTGTACCAGGGCCTGCGCCAGCTTGACGCGCTGCTTCATGCCGGTGGAGAAGCCCCCGATGGCGCGGTAGCGTTCCTCGCCCAGGCCGACGTGGTAGAGGGTATCGCTGGCGCGGCCGACGGCCACGCGCGCGGGCAGACCGTGCAGTTCGGCGGTATAGCGCACGAAGTCCTGCGCCAGCCAATCGGTGGGCAGGCAGTCGTGCTCGGGCATGTAGCCGACGGCGGCGCGCAGGGCCAGCGGCTGGCGCGCGGCGTTATAGCCGCCCACGAAGGCCTCACCGCGGTCGGGCGTGAGCAGGCCTAGCAGCAGCTTGATCAGGGTGCTCTTGCCGGCGCCGTTGGGCCCCAACAGGCCGGTGCAGCCGGGCGTCACGGCCAGCGAGGCGCCGTCGAGCGCCTGCACGCGGCCGAAGCGCTTGCTGAGGTCGCTCGTGCGCACGACCAACTCAGCCCGTGTCGGCGGCGGATGGGGCATGGCCATCGTATCCATGAGCATAGTGTGTACTACGTGGCGGGGAAGGGTCAAGTCCCTACAGTAACAGCGGGCGCGACGCCCTTTTGGCGCCCTCGGGCGACGCACGGTACAATCATTGCACGCGGGCATTGCGAGCGGGGCCCGTGCGGGGTTCCCCGCGCCGACGCGACGGGAGCGGGCGTATCATGCGTACCATTTGCTGTGGCGCCCACGGGGACCGCCGGCCCGCTGCTTGCCGGCATACGCAGGCCGGCTGGAAGCCGGCGGTCCCCGTGGGTACGTCCCGCCGCACAGCGGCCCCTTTGACGAAACGCTATGTCCCATACCTATCGGCAAGTCGGCAAGCCTGGGGAGAAGATAGATGGCCTTGAGAGACCGCTTCGAGAAGCGCAGCCTGTTCTGGCGGCTCGGGAACGTGCCGCAGCCCTACAGCCCCGTCTCGGTCGCCAAGCACTCGCGCCTGCGCGCCGCGACCAGCGTCAACGGCGTGTGCCCCTACTGCGCCGTCGGATGCGCCCAGCAGGTGTGGGTCAAGGACGGCAAGATCGTCGACATCGAGGGTGACCCGCGCTCGCCCATCAACGGCGGCACGCTCTGCCCCAAGGGCTCCAACACCTTCCAGCTCGTCCATAACCCGCACCGCCAGACAAAGGTGCTCTACCGGGCGCCCTACGCGACGGACTGGGAGGAGAAGCCGCTCGACTGGGCCATGGACCGCATCGCCCACCGCGTCAAAGAGACGCGCGACGCCAACTTCATCGCGCGCGACAAGGACGGCGATATCCTCAACCACACCATGGCCATGGCGCACCTCGGCGGGGCGACCCTCGACAACGAAGAGAACTACCTGATCAAGAAGCTGTTCAACAACGTGGGCATGGTCTCGATCGAGAACCAGGCCCGTATATGACACAGCGCCTCGGTGACCGGTCTGGCCACCTCATTCGGGCGCGGAGCCGCGACAGGCTTCCAGGAAGATCTCCAATACAGCGACTGCATCCTGATCATGGGCTCGAACATGGCCGAGGCGCACCCTGTCGGGTTCCGCTTCCCCATGAAGGCGCGCGAGAAGGGCGCCAAGCTCATCCACGTCGACCCGCACTTCAGCCGCACCTCGGCCTGCGCGACCGACTACGTGCCGATCCGCGCGGGGACCGATATCGCCTTCCTGGGCGGGATCATCAACCAGGTTCTGACGCAGGAACGCTGGTTTAAAGACTATGTCTTGCCCTACACCAACGCGGCGACGATCATCGCCGACGGCTACGTCGACGCCGAAGACAACGGTGGCTTCTTCTCGGGCTTCGACGAGGCGACGAACGCCTATAAGCCCCACGATGCCGGCTGGCACTACGCCGGCGAGCCCGCGCCCTCCCCGGCGGAGGTGTCGCCGGAGATCAAGGTCGAGTCGCGCAGCCAGACGGCGGCGCAGAACAAATCCGGCAAGGCCGAGACCGACCCCACGCTGCAACACCCCAACTGCGTGCTCAACATCCTGCGCCGCCACTACGTCCGCTACACCCCCGAGACCGTGTCGGAAGTGTGCGGCTGCACCGTCGAGCAGTTCATGGCCACGGCCGAGGCCATGATGGCCAACTCGGGACGCGAGCGCACCAGCGCCATCGTCTACGCCGTCGGCTGGACCCACCATACCATCGGCGTGCAGATGATCCGCGCGGGGTCGGTCTTGCAGCTCTTACTTGGCAACATGGGGCGCCCCGGCGGCGGGATCATGGCGATGCGCGGGCACGCCAGCATCCAGGGCTCGACCGACATCCCCACGCTCTACAACCTGCTGCCCGGCTACCTTCCGCAGCCGGCCAAAGCGCGCAACCACAACACGCTGGCCGACTACCTGGAGCAGGAAAAGGTCGAGCGCGGCTACTGGTCGAACTTCCCCAAGTTCATGGTCAGCTTCCTCAAGGCCTGGTACGGCGACGCGGCCACGCAGGAGAACGACTACGGCTTCCAATGGGTCCCGCGGCTGACCGACGACGCGTCGCACCTGCCGACGATGATCAAGATGGCCGAGGGCAAGGTCAAAGGCTTCTTCCTCATCGGGGAGAACCCCGCCGTGGGGACGCCCAACGCGCGGCTCAACCGCGAGGCGCTGGGCAAGCTCGACTGGCTCGTCGTCGCCGACTGGTTCATGATCGAGAGCGCCACGTTCTGGAAAGAGGGACCGGATAAACCCGACCCGGCGTCGATCGGGACCGAGGTGTTCTTCATGCCGGCCGCCAACGGGACGGAGAAATCCGGCACACTCACCAACACGCAGCGCCTGCTGCAGTGGCACGACAAGGCGGTCGACCCGCCCGACGACTGCCGCAGCGACCTCTCGTTCATCTGGAACCTGGGCCGTCGCCTCCGCGAACTCTACAAAGGCAGCACGCGGCAGCGCGACCAGGGCCTGCTCAACATGACCTGGGATTACCGGTTGGACGGCCCTGAGACCCTCCCCGACGGGTCGGTCAGCCACCTGACCGACGAGCCCGACGCGACCAAGGTGCTCAAGGAGATCAACGGCTACACCGTCGCCGACAAGAGGCAGATCGGCAGCTTCGAGGACCTCAAGGACGACGGCAGCACCGCCTCCGGCTGCTGGATCTACACGGGCGTCTACCCCGAGCAGGACCGCAACCGCGCCAACGAGCGCGAGGCCGACCAGGACGCGCACGTCAACCCCAACTACGCATGGGCGTGGCCGGCCAACCGCCGCATCATGTACAACCGCGCCAGCGCCGACCCCGCGGGCAAGCCCTGGAGCGAGCGCAAGAAGTACGTCTGGTGGGACGAGGAACAGGCCAAATGGACCGGGCTGGACGTGCCGGACTTCCAGGCCGCCAAGCCGCCCTCCTACCGCGCGGCGCCCGACGCCAAGGGGATGGACTTCATCGACGGCGACGCGCCGTTCATCCTTATGTCCGACGGCAAGGGCGCTCTCTTCGCGCCCGGCGGCGTCAAGGACGGACCGCTCCCGACGCACTACGAGCCGCTGGAGTCGCCCGTCTCCAACGCGCTCTACAAGCAGCGCGCCAACCCGACGGTGCAGTACGATCAGGTCCCGCTCAACCCGATCGTGCCGATGAGCCCGGACTATCCGATCGTGCTGACGACCTATCGCCTGACCGAGCACTACCTCTCGGGCCCGATGAGCCGCTTCGACTCGTGGCTCAACGAGCTGCAACCGGCCATGTTCGTGGAGATGAGCCCTGAGTGCGCGGCCGAGCGCGGGATCGCGCACGGCGACTGGTGCGTCATCAGTTCGCCGCGCGCCGCGATCGAGGCCCGCGCCATGGTCACGCCGCGCCTGCACACGCTGCGCATCCAGGAGCGGACCATCCACCAGGTCGGTCTGCCGATCCACTTCGGCTACAGCGGCGAGGTGACCGGCAGCTCCGACAACGAGTTGACCGCGATGATGAGCGACCCCAACGTGAGCATGCACGAGTCTAAGGCGTTCAGCTGCCAGATCCGCAAGGGCCGCCTCACGCAGCCCTCCGACGTCCCATCCGTCCCCGTCGCCCCGCGCGCGCAGGAAGCGCCTATGTCTGGTACACCTCATCAGGCCCAACCGGAAGGCCGCACAGCGTGAACAGCGGCGCCGCCGACACGCGGCGCCACGAGAGGCGCCAAGGCGCGGCGAGAGCGTCGCGCCCCACTCAAGCCATCAACCTGGCGCGGAATCAGGAGGCTCTCTTTGCCGTAGGGACGTCCCGCGGCAAAGAGGCCCTTCTAACGAAACACTGGCGCGGTTGGACTACTCATTTGGCGCAAGCTGAGGAGGGACTGGGCGCGGGAGCGTCCTGGCCCCTCCTCGCGCGTTATAACGCGCGAACGACATGCCGCGATCGGTTCAGACAAAGAATAGACTAAGTCTGATAAACTAAGTCGAGGAGGTTCTGTATGGACACGGTTGTCAACGTCCACGCCGCCAAGACACATCTTTCTCAACTACTGGAGCGCGCGCACGCCGGCGAGGAGATCATCATTGCGAAGGCCGGTACACCCTATGCGCGCCTGGTTCCGCTTGAGACCGCCAAGAAGCGGCCCCTTGGTTTTGTCAGCGCGCCTATTAGTGAAGCCTTCTTCGAGCCCCTACCGGACGACGAGTTAGCCGCATGGAGTTGAGCGTTTTGCTTGACACACATGTGATCCTGTGGGCGTTCGCCAGTCCGGATAAACTCTCGCCGCCAGCGCGGGCGCTCCTCGAGGACCCCCGGACGGACGTGCTCGTCAGCGCCGTGAGCGCCTGGGAGATTGCCACGAAGTATCGATTGGGTAAACTCCCTGGCGCGGAGAGAATCGTCGGGGGGTACGCCGCGCACCTGATCACCCTCCAGGCGCGTGAGTTGCCGGTGGTGTCGGCGCATGCGCTCACCGCGGGCTTGTTCGCCGTGGACCACCGCGATCCCTTTGACCGGATGCTCGCGGCCCAGGCGATCGCGGTGGGGGCGCCGCTCGTCACGGCTGACCCTATAATGGCCCTGTTCCCCGGGCTTGAGACCATCTGGTAACCGGCTGAAACCCCCTGGCTGCTGAAAATTCTATCGAGACATTCAGCACGGATGCTAGTGGTGATGCAGCATGTCGGGGCACGTCATCGTCGCATGTCGCCGGCTCGGTCAGGCGCTGTCCTCCTCGGTCATCCCTCCACCGGCGTCCTGTCGTCGCCCACGGGCGCCAGCGGCAAGCGCCGCAACGATGGTATGGGCGAGGCGGCGATCCACAGCCACCCCGTGGCCAACCCCAGCGCCCCGATGAGCAACGTCGGTCGGAGCCCGATGTGCTGCCCGAGCTGGCCGCCGAGCAACGCGCCGATCGGGATCGTACCGTACGTCAACATCCGGTAGCTCGCGTTCATGCGGCCGCGCAAGCGATCCGGGGTGATGGCCTGCCGCAGGCTGACCACATGGACGTTGCAGGCGGTCACGCCCACGCCACGCAGGAACAACACAGCCGCCAGCAGCGCTACTGTCGCCATCGTGTGCGCCGGGACGACGGGCAGCGCCAGCGGCGTCACCGCGGAGAGGATGGTCGCCCCCAAGATCGTGGGACCGACCCCGATGCGGCGGGCAACCCGGTCGGTTAGGAGCGCGCCCAGCAACGCCCCCAGGCTGTCGATGGCGAAGACGAGGCCGAGGGGGAGCGGGCTGAAGCCGAGGGTGCGCACCGCATAGAGCAGGAACACCGTCTGGATGACCTGCCAGCACACATTGTAGGAGGTGGCCTCGCCGGCGAACGCGCGCAGCAGCCGGTTGCCCCACACGAACCGCACCCCCTCGGCGATCTCCCGCCGGACACCGGGACGCTCCGTGTCCTGGATCGGGCACGGTTCCGGCGTCGTGATGAGCGCGAGGCTCACGGCCGACACCAGGAAAGAGAGCGCGTCGACCAGGAGCGCGAGTGGCGCGGTGACGAGTTGCACCAGTGGGCCGCCCAACCCCGGCCCGGCGATCTCGGCCACGGACTCGCTGGCGGCGAGCTTGCTGTTACCCGCGACCACATGCTCCCGCGGCAGCAGAGCCGGCAGGAACGCCTGGTAGGCCAGCTCGAAGAAGACCGTCAGGATACCCACGAGGAGCCAGATGACGGCGAAGGAGGCGATACTCAGCCGCCCTAGCGCCGCGAGGAGCGGGACCAGCCCCATCAGGGCCGCGCGGCCAAGGTCGGCCGCGATCAGGACGGGGCGCCGGCGCCGGTGGTCGATCCAGACGCCCGCCGGTAAGGTCAGCAGGAGGAACGGGACGTAGCCCGCCGCGGTGAGGACGCCGACTTGAGCCGGCGTCGCTTTGAGCACGACGATAGCCGTCAGCGGCAACGCCAGACGCGTGACCTCGGAGCCGACCAGCGAGACCGTCTGGCCCGTCCACAGCTTGAGGAAATCACGATGCCGCTCGAGCGTACCCAGGCGTGGACCGAGTGCTGCTTTCCCGTCTTGTCGTGCGGCGCTGTCCATCGCATCCGTCCCCGCTTGCCCTATACCGTCAATAGGTATTTTGATGGTAAGATGATAGCAGTGAGTTGCATTGCCTGTCAAGCATTTTTTGATGGTAATAAATGAGGAGCGATGAGATGGGGAGCAGGACACAGACGGTGGAGCGATTGACGCGCCTGGACACCCTTCGACTCTTGGGTAGGCACATTGGCCTGGATTTCGCCAACACCGTGGACCCGCGCCATGGCGTCCACCCGCGCGATTATCTCGGGGACTATGCCGATCTCGTGGCGTGGGGGCGCCACGCGAGCCTGCTCACGGAGGGCGACGTGCGCCATCTGTCCGACGAGGCGGCGCGGCGACCAGCGGAGGCAACGGCTATATTCGAGCGCGCCATCGCCGTGCGCGAGACGATCTACCGCGTGTTCTCGGCCCGCGCGCGAGGCGTCGCTCCCCGGGGAGCGGACCTCGACGCGTTGCACAGCGCGTACGTCGCGGCGCTCACCCATGCTCGCATCGTCCCGACGGCCGACGGTTGTGCGTGGACGTGGCGAGAGGATGTCGACGCGCTCGACCGGATGCTCTGGCCGGTGGTCCGGTCCGCAGTCGACCTGCTGACCGCGGACGAGGCGGCGCGAGTGAAGGAGTGCCCAGGGAGTGACGGCTGTAGCTGGCTTTTCCTTGATACAAGCAAGAACGGCAGCCGCCGCTGGTGCAGCATGGAGGGATGTGGCAGCCGCGTCAAGATGCGCCGGCACTATGCACGCCATCGTGGTGAGGCGGTGACGGCCCGGGCACATCGAGAGCACTAACGCCCGTCGCGCACGACGACACCCGCCAAAAAAGTACCATTGCCGCGGGCGTCGTCCATCGCCTATCTCTTGTCGTAGGCAACTCACACGCCGCTCACGGCGAGAGGAGATCGACAGGGAATGATGGTGGTACGCCGTCCCTTGCGCGCGCTGGCCGCGCTGGCCGCGCCGGCCGGCCTGCTGCTGGCCTTCTGGGCCGGCGGCGATCCGAACGCGAGTCTGTGGCATATCCTTGGTATCGGCGGCGTGCCGCCCGCGGCCCTGCCGCGCGCCCTCACCATCGCGATCGGAGCGGGCGCGGCGACGCCCGCCTTCGGCCCGCCCGCCGCCGCCGTCGCCGCGGGCAGTCATGTGACGTTCGTCAACCGGCTCGCCACGCCCATCATGATCCGCTCGACAACGTCCGCGCCCGCGCGGTTCACGGCCGCCGTCGCCGCCCACGCTCAGGTCACGGTTACGCTGCGCCACCCCGGCCTGTACCACTACTACGACGCCACGACGGCGCGGCCTTCGCCGCCGCCCGACAACGCGAATACCGAGTACCCGGCCCCGCCGGGGTACGACGCCCCATCCGACGTCATCATCTCTAAAGGGGCGGGACTGCCGCGCCAGGGGTGGATCGCGGTGCTCGACCACGTCCCCGGTTTGAGGCAGCAGTTGACGATCCCGGCCGGCCATTCGGTGTTCGCGCCGCGCGTCCTGGTCGCCGTCGCGGGCGGCGACATCACCGTCGCGAACCACGACACGCTGACCCACAACTTCGTCGTCGACTCCACGTCGCCGACCGGCGCCGCGTTCATGATCGACGGATCGCGCGACGTGCCGACGCACGGCTTTCAGCGCGCGCTGGTCCTACAGCAGCCGGGCCTCTACCACGTGTATTGCACGCTCCACACCCATGTAGTCGGGACGATGGGCGCCTGGCACGGCGTCATGGCGAACATGCAAGACGGGTCGTGGGGCGGCGACGACCACGACCCGATGGAGGCATGGATCGTCGTGCTCCCGGCCACGGTCACGATATAGCGCGGCGTAACGGGAGAGAATAGTGCGCACGTCGTTACGAACCATGGTCCTCTGGACCTTCGCCCTCCTCGCCCTCTCGTCGTGCATTCAGGGCGTCCTGGCGATCGCCACCACGGCGCGCTCCGCGCGTCAGGTGACGACGCTGGAGCGGCAGAGCCTGGAGCCCGCCATCAGCCTGGCGCTCGTCAGCCAGTACCTCGACCAGGAGCGCGCCTTCGTCGCGTTGGACCTCGCGCGCCTGTCGCGGGATCGCGTGCGCGCCGTCGACGCGGAGCTCGTCAGCCTCGACGACAGTATCAATACCGAGGCCCCGCGCGTGCTCACGCCCATGGCGTACGCGCAGTGGCGGACGGCGTGGCCGGCGTACACGGCGGCCCGCGCGCGCTACCTGGCGGCGCTCCTGCGCCGGCCGGCGCGCCCGGTCGCGGCCGCGCTCGACATCCGGCTGACGGACGGGCTCAACACAGTCCTCGACATCGTGCAAGCCGACGCGGGCGGCCGCCTCTACGCGGCGCAAAATCTCTATGCGAACGCGCTGCTGAGCGACCAAAACGCCATTCGCGGCGCCGTCATCGCCTTTATCGCGGCGCTGCTCGTCGGCGCGCTGCTCGCCGCGCGCATCACGCGCCGCCTCAACCGCGGCCTGAACAACCTCCTCTCCACAACGCGGTCCATCACCACCGGGGCGCTGCATGTGCGCGCCGACGCGCGCGGCGAGGACGAGATCGCGGGGCTTGCCGGGGCCTTCAATCATATGACCGACGCCCTGCTCTCGGCCGAGCGCCGCGCGGACAGCGACGCGCTGACGGGGCTCCTCAACCACCGCGCCTTCCACGGTGAGTTGACGGCGGAGGTCGCGCGGGCGGCCACGTCGGGGGACGAACTGTGCGTGCTCATGATCGACATCAACAATTTCAAGCTCTTCAACGACACCTACGGACATTCCGTCGGGGACCGCGTGCTCGTGACCTTCGCCGATCTCCTGCGCCGCGAATGCCGCGACAGCGATCGCATCGCGCGCCACGGCGGCGATGAGTTCGTGCTGTTGGCGCCGGGGACAAGTCTCGCCGCGGGACGCGCCCTGGCCCAGCGCCTGCTCGACGCCTGCGCGCGCACGGAGATCCGCGTCCGCGAGGAGTCGACCGCCCTGCCGCTCGCCCTGTCGATCGGCGTCGCCAGCGCCCCCGGCGAGGCCGACGCGGCGCCGGCGCTGATGGAGTTGGCCGATCGACGCATGTTCGGGAGCAAACACGGCGGCGGCGGACTGGCCGGTGACGACGACGAGACGGCGCCTACCATCCGCTTATCGCCCAACGCCCCGTTCGGCGTCCTGGATGGGCTCGTGACCGCGATCGACCACAAGGACTCCTACACGCGCGAACATTCAGAGTGGGTCGCCCGCTTCGCCGACCTGATGGCGCAAGGGCTCGGCTTCGACATGGAGCAGCGGCAGCGGCTGTGGATGGCAGCGCTCATCCACGACGTCGGCAAGATCGGCATCCCCGACAGCATCCTGCGCAAGCCCGATAAGCTGACCGACGAGGAGTACGCGGCCATGAAGCAGCACGTTGTGTTCTCGAACCTCATCGTGGCGCAGGTGCTGCCCGCGCCCGATGTCGTCGACGCCGTGCGCTACCACCACGAGCGTTGGGACGGCCGCGGCTATCCGCACGGCGTCGGCGGGACCGGGATTCCCGTCTACGGGCGCATCATGATCCTCGCCGACGCGGCGTCGGCCATGTATATGAGCAGGCCGTATCGCAAGGGGCTATCCCTGGAGGCCATCGTCGCCGAGTTGCGACGCAACCGCGGCGGGCAGTTCGACCCGGAACTGGCGGACCTGTTCGTCGACGCGCTCCTCGCGTCCTCGTCTCCTCTCAAAGCCTCCCGTTCCGCTCCGGCGCCCAAAGGCTCCACGGCGGCATGATAGCTATCGTCATGAACCCCGCCTTACAAGGCGCGGCTTGTCGTAGCCCTGCCACCGGGTTGGTGCAAGCAACACAGCGGCGGACCTCCGGGCTGCATGAGTACCAGCCCCAGTCGCGCGATGTTCCGGGCGCCATTATAATCGGCGTCCCCCCGCCACGCGCAGGCGGGATTACAACAAGAAAATCGCTTACCGGACCGCTTGCCAAGGACGAAACAGCAATGGCACATCTGGGACGTATAGGCCGGGTTCACCACGACGAAGGGCACGCCGGCCGCCTGACACTTGTAGACCAAGAAAGCGCGCAACTCGTAGAAGGCCCACCTATTGGCCCGTCGTCGCTCGGTCTTGGTCCGGGGCTGTTTGTTCGTGCGCTCCCTGATCCCGGTCACGTCCTCGCAGGCGATGGCCTGCCGAGATGCGACCGCCTGCCCAACGATACGCTTGCTGATGACGTGGTTAGTGTCGCGCTGGAAACGATGTTCACGCCCCGCTATCCGTTTATGCACGGCCCGCGCCCTGCGGCGCGTGCTGCGTGTGCCTTTCGAGGCTGTCCGCTGGATGGACTGGCGGACCCGTGCGTAGTGGTCGCGCCTGACCGTCACGTTGTCGCCGCTGAACGTCGCGCCCTCGCTCGTCGCCGCGATGTCCGTCCGCCCCACATCAACACCAAGGACGCCCGTGGCGTCTATCGTGGGCGGGTCGGCGTAGTGGGCGCTGACCAGGAGCCGCCAGCGCCCCTTGCGGTCGCGGATCAGGTCCGCCTCCGCCAGTTTCACCGCGTCTTTGAGCATCCGGCGCTGATGTCCGCCGATGCCAAGCTCTACCTTGAGACGACCATCCAGCGTCGTGATGCGGGCGCGGTTGTGCGTGACGCGGTAGAGGCGCGGCGTGTCCAGCACCACGGCGGCGTCGGCGCGGAACGCACGCCGCGTGCCGCGGTCGGCTTTGTAGGCGTCGGCCACAACGGCAATGGCCCTGATGGTGTGTTGGGCCATCAACCCGAACTCCGCGCGCACGTCAGCGTAGACGAGGCGCTGCAACCGCACCTTATTGAACTCCTGAGCGCCCCATGCCACGCCGCTGATCTGATTGCACGCCGCATTGAACCGCTCCCGCAACCGCACGAGAGCGGTGGCTTCGGCGGCGGTGGGGCGCAAGGTCAGGGCGATGGTACGGGTACTCATACCCGTAGTATACCAAATTACAGACTGGATTGCTCACAGTCGATGCGTCGTTATCGCGGCCTATCGGCGCGGTCGGCCCCATTCCTCCCCGCCGTGAAAGACGGGGCTTCCTGGGAGGTTTAGGTGACGACGAGGAGGGTGGAACGGGGATGGAACCGGGGAGGCCGCGGGGTGGAGGGCCGTTCCGCGACGGGAGACGCGGCGCTCGACCGCGGCCCGCTGGCGTGGGCGCCACGCTACGAGCGCCCGCGTATCGAACGCGGCGAGCAAGACAGGCGAGCGAGACATCGGTAGGGCGCCGCATCAAGGCGCCGATAGGTCACAGTATGAGGAGGATTGTCCATGATCAAGCGTATTCTGGCGGCGACGGCGCGAACGGCGCATGTGGCGCTGCGGAGCGTCGGCGCGAGTCACGCAACGGGGACGGCGACGGTCGTCTACGATGGGGCGCACGGCGCCACCGTCACCTTGACCGCGCGCGGTTTGACCGCGGGGACGCACGCGGCCCACATCCACATCGGCCACTGTGGGAAGAACGGCGACGTCAAGTATCCGCTCGCCCCGGTGACGGCGTCGGCCGCCGGCGTGGGGACGAGCGTGACGACGTTTCCGTACAAGCTCGCGGGCGCGGCGCTCTACATCAACATCCACGGCGTTCCGGGGAAGCCGATGCTGATCGTCTCCTGCGGCAACCTGCCGTAGCCCACGCCGTTCTACCTGAAGAGGGGGGTGATCCGGCCCGGCGCGATCGCGTTGGGCCGGATCACCCCCTCTCTCGTCGGACGCCAGTAGCCTGGCAAGGCTGACAGGCTACTAAGGCCTCCTTTGGGGGCGCCAATGTCTTCGCGCCCCGGTCCCTCGGCCGCTGACAGGCGCGTCAAACGCGGGGACGGGCCGGCCCCTCGGCGCTCCCGGTAGGCACGGCCGCGTGGTACGGCTATTGCGCGGTTACTCGCGACGGCCGCGTAACTTTCGCCACCACGACGACGGTCGCCACACCCCTATCGTACAGCCTCAAGAGAAGGATGACACCGTGAGCGATGATCAACGGACAGGTACGCCTACCGATTCCAGCAAAACCGGGAACGCGACGGGCGCGCGAGACGGCGGCGCGGAAACGGGCGGATCCAGCGGCGGCGAGGACGCGACGCGCGTCGGTTCCGACAAGGTCGACCAGGCGGAGAATCTCGGCGGCGGGACCTCCGATGGCGACAAGGCGTCCGACGCAACCGCATCCTGATCCTGCCGTCCCCACTGGGACCGCACCCTGCCGACCCGTGCCCATAAAGCAAGGCTCACGCACGGCGAACATGTGAGACCATGAGAAACGCATCATGCGCGGACGGCGCGCTTGTCGTATGCTGCATCTGATCTTTTATCTATAGCATAGGCAAGGGACAGTAGTGATGCTTTCACGAACAGGCGCCCGGCGCCGGGATCGGGGCCGGAGGTGGGCGCTTACGCGGGCGGCGCTGGTGATCGTGCTCACGTTGCTCACGGCGGGCCCGGTCGCGCGCGGGGCCGGGCTCGCGCGCGCCGGCAACGCGTGCGTCGGCGGGACCGCCCCGTACCTGCACACCTGCGTGGCGTACGGGGCGCACATCGTCGACGCGAACGGCGCGCCGGTGCGCCTGCGCTCACTCAACTGGTACGGCTTCGATTCGAACGACTTCGTCCCCGGCGGCCTGCACTACTGGTCGTACAAGACCATTATCCGGCGCATCGTCGACGCGGGCTACAACACCCTGCGCATCCCCTTCTCCAACGAACTCGTCGAGCGCGACCCCGTCGTGAGCAGTCTCGCGCGGGTCTGCGTGGGGACGACCTGCATCTCCGCGCGGGGCGCGGATTCGGCCGCCCCCGTGACCGGCGCGTACCTGCTGCAGGCGGCCGACGACGGCGGAGCCTCGAACGCCGACCTCGTGGGCAAGGACGCCCTGGGCATCCTCAAAACGGTCGTCGATTACGCCGGCTCACAGGGACTCCACGTCATCCTCGACGACCACCGCTCGGAAGCAGGGTGGGGTCCCGAGGAGAACGGTCTGTGGTACACCGCCCCCTCCTGCTCCTCCAACACGGTGCCGTACACCTGCTACGACCCGCAATCCTGGCTCGACGATTGGCGCAAGGTGGGCGCGCTCTTCGCCGGCGACCCCGCCGTGATCGGGATGGACCTGCGCAACGAGCCGCACTCGGCCCACGCGCCCTCGACCTGCGCCGACTACGTCGCGGGCGCCCATTGGGGTCCCTGCGGCGGACCGAACGGCATCAACAATACCGCGACGGACTGGCGCCAGGCGGCGGCGACGGCCGGAAACGCGCTGCTCGGCATCGACGCGAACTGGCTGGTGTTCGTCGAGGGCGTCTCGACATACCCGAACGGGGGCGGCTTCCCGCGGGACGGCTACGCCGAGAACCTGCAGGGCGTCGCGGATTACCCCGTCGTCCTCGACACCGCCAACCGCGTGGTCTACTCACCGCACGATTACCGCTTCTTTCAGACACAGAACTTCGGCCGGGACGACAGCGCCGCCAACATGCGCAGCACCTGGACGCGCGACTTCGGGTTCGTGGAGGAACCGGGCCACAGCTACACCGCCCCGCTGTGGGTGGGCGAGTTCGGGACCTGCACGTCGCTGAACTCGTGCGTCGTCAACGCCCAGAACGACGGGTCCGGCGTGCAGCCGAACGGCGGCTGGTGGCTGCGCAACTTCGTCGACTACCTCGACAACGGCGATCCCGCGGCCGGCGTCCCCGGCGGGATCAGCTGGAGCTACTGGCCGGTCAACGGGACCTACTCGGACTCGTGGGTCCACAACAGCGCGAGCTGGGGACAGTACTGCTACGGCAACCGCGAGGGCTACGGCATCCTGGGCGGCGATTGGGCCACCCTCTCCAATCCCTACCTGCAACAGGTGCTCTTCGCCTCGGCCACCGGTACGCCGACGGGGACCGGCCCCTCACGGACGGCGACGCCGACAGGGACTCCGCCGCCGCCGAGCGGCCCGTGGACCGGCCGCGCCTGCGCGGCGTATACCCTGACCCCAACCCCGTCGGCGACGAGCACGCCCACCAACACACCCACCAATACACCGACCGCGACCGCGACGAATACGCCCACCAATACACCGACGAACACGGCCACGGCGACGCCCACCAACACTCCGATCCCGCCGACCGCGACGCGCACGCCCGTCCCGCCGACCGCGACGCCGCGCCCGACCCCGCCGTCGCTCACGGTCGTCGTCGGGCGCAACGTCGCCAGCGGCGGCATCCTGACCGTGCGCGTCCACACGATCCCTGGCGCGCCCGTGACCGTGCGGTTGCAGGTGACGGGGCGGCGAACATCCTACACCGGCGCGGGCAAGAGCTGGCGTCGGGTCGCGCGCACGGTCGTGCTGTACGGGGTGACGCGACAGGGCACGGCCGACGGCCATGGGAACTACGCCGCGAGCGTCAGGGTGACGTACAGGACGGCGACCCCGGTCGCGCTGAACGTCCTGGTCACGGCGCGGATCTCGTCGCGGCTGGTATTGAGCCGGGCCGCGGGGCTGACGCTCCTGCCGCCGGTCAGCCCCCTCGTGGGCGCCGCGCGCGCCGACAGCGGCGTATCGTTCCTCGTGCAGATCCCCCGCGCCACGCCCTTTCTGGGCGAGTTGCTCCCGGTGACGACGACGCTGACCAACGAGGGGCGGACGACGATCTACGACGCCGAGCCGGGGACGGGTACGAGTTGCGGCGGCGGCTGGGCGGCCACGCGCGGCGGGACACGGCCGTTCTACCCGCTGCCCCGCTTGACCTCGCCGCATTGCCCCCTCCCGCGGGTGCGGCCCCTGGCGCCCGGCCAGCGCGTCACGGCGCTGATCGAACTCCCCCTGACCGCGAGCGGCGCGGTCACCGTGACCGGCCAGGCTTACGTGTACCGCGCGGCGCGCCGCGTCGGGTCGTCCTACATCCCGATCGGACGGCCGCTCTTCGCGCGTGGCCTGCCGGCGCTCATCCTCCGCGTGACGGCGCGCGCCCCGGCCGGGCGTCTCCTCTCGATCAGGCGCGTGGGCGGACGCGTGCTCATCGGCGTCGATCGCGGGCGCGCGCCGTCGTCCCTATTCGTCGAGCAGGAGGTCGCCGCGGGCGACACGAGGTGGACGCTTGGGCTCTGGCGGCCGGTAGCAGGGCGCGCGTTCGGCGCAATCTCCGACGGTGGCTCAGGTGGGCTCGGCCGTCACACGACCTGGACCGTGCTCGTCGGCGCCCCCGGCTACCGCATCGCCTCGGCTGTATACAGACTATAAATCAGGGCCACGGGCAAAGGCCAACCACAAGAGTACGCTGCCCAATTGAAGCGTCGTCGCGCATACTCGATAAAATATAGCGCTGCCTGTTAAGGTAACAGCAGTAGGTCTGGGTACGACCTGCCAGGAGCCGCCTATCGGGACGGAAGGAAAAGTATGGCTGTTGATTTCGCGGCGGTGCGCGAGGGGCGCGCCTCTTACCAGGACGCGACGCGCGACCTCACACCGGCGGACGTGTCTCCGCTGACCGAGCAGATTTTCGACGCCGTCGCGGGCATCGTCGCGGAGGCGGCCGACGCCGATGTGGTATTCCTGCCCGTCGATCCCGCGGCGCACGACGCCAACGCCGCGCCCGGCGCCGACGCGGACAGCGGCTGGACGCTCGGCCACGTCATCGTACACCTGACGGCGGGCCTGGAGGAGTCGGCGGCGCTGGGCGCGACCCTGGCGCGCGGGGTAGAGGTGGAGGGACGCTCACGCTACGAGACGCCCTGGGAGACGATCAAAACGGCGCGGCAACTACGCGACCGGCTCGCCGAGAGCCGCCGCATGTGCCTGGCCTTCCGTGACGCCTGGCCCGACAAGCCACACCTCGACCTGACCAGGGTCATGATCCCCCAGTTCGGCCCGCTCGACGCCGTGCGTCAGACCGCGATCGGCATCTTCCACGCCGACGGCCACCTCGACCAACTGCGCGACATCATGCGCCAGGCTCACGCGTCCTGAGACGTGGCGGACATGTAGCAGGCAGCGCGTCCTCAACGCGCGACGGAAGCGGCGACCGAGCCGACCCTGCTATCCCGGTGGCCGCTAAGGGAAGAGACGCGCGATAGGGTAGGTGAAGCCGGGGACCACGTCCTCACCGTCGAGCGTGTCCTCAACGCCGAGCGGGGTCGGCGTCTCATCCCCCGAGCGCCACACGTCCACACGCTTATAGCGCGGCCAGACGACCCAGACCAGGCGCGTGCCGAAGGTGAGGTAGGTCTTCGCCTTCGCGGCCATGCCGGGCGCGTACTGGTTCTCGGACGCCACTTCGACCGCGAGATCGGGGGCGAGGCGCCACGCCTGACCGTAGAACTCGGGCGACGTGGGGGACGGCGCACGGTCGGCGCGCACGAAGGCGACGTCGGGGGCCACCTCGGTGTCGCGGGTATGGGCAGGGTCCAGGCGGTAGCCGCCCTGCTCGCCGGTCACGATACCCAGGCCGTTATCTTCGACATACGCGCCGAGTCGTATGAGGAGACGGGCGCCCACGTTCGATGCGCCGCCGCTGCTCAGAGGCATACGGACCAGAACCCCATTGACCAGTTCATACGTCCACCCGTCGTCGGGGAAGGCGTGCAACTGGTCCGTCGTCATGGGGTACGGCGCGTCGGGCACGACCTCTGCCCACGGCGCCACGGGGCCCGGTGGCTGTGCGCGCAGTGCGGTCATGGGTACAGTGTCCTCCGTTCATCGCTCCAGCGGTCGCGGTCATGACGGATTGCCCTATTTTCCATCCAGTATACCCCCTCCGACCGATCACGCTACTATGTATTATGTAGAGTTGGCGTCGACGGGTCAGGGCTGGTTCCGCAGGCTATGCAGCCACCCGGCGACCGTGTAGGAGCCGTAGGCGCTATCCCGGACGCCCACCGTGGTCTCCCCATAGAGCGGGAGCGTGGCCTCGCCGGTCGGCGACCAGTTCTCCTCGACCACCGTGAGCTGACCGGCGGCCGGATCGACCGCCTTGACGAGCGCGACATGGCCGACCCCACCCCCGTAGAACACCAGCGCGTCGCCCTCGCGCGGTCCCGGCGTACCGCCGTTCGGGATGAACGCGATGTCGCCCGGATGATGCGCGCGCATGTCCGCCGCGCCGTAGACGCCGCCCCAGATAGCGGGATAGCCCCAGCGCAGGGCGAAATAGCGCTGCGCCAACTCGACGCACTGGTACAGGATGCCGTAGGTCCCCGTACACCCGTTGTCGACAGCGCCCGCGTTCGAGTAGACCGGGATGCCGTCCAGGCTGGTGAGGGCCGTCCCCCAGCCCATCCCGGCGGCGGGACAGCGGCAGCACGTCCCGGCAAGGGGAGGCGTCGGGGGCGGGGGCACGCCGGGCGGACCGAGCGGCGGCGCGGGCGCTTGTAGCGTCGCGGCGACCTCCAGGAGCGTGGCGCCCTCGCGCGAGCCCGCCGGGTAGGTCGCGAAGAGACGGTACACGAGACCCGCCCGCCGCACGTACAGGATTTGACTCGCCCTGCCCGATCCCCCTGGTGTGGCGGATCCCGAGAGCCGCACGGCGATCCCCAGAGGGATGACAACCTGGTCGCGGGCGGCGTGCGCGAGAAAGGCCGTATCGTGGGCGATGAGGTTCCCGAGCGTCGGACCGGATGCCCGTAGCGGGAGTATCATCACGTCGATGGCGCCGCCCGTCGGCGACCACAACTGAAGTTGGCCGTAGCCCGCGAGCGTGTCGGGCCACAGCCGCGCGCCCCACGCGCGCGGGTAGGCCACGCTGTAGCCGGGGAGACGCGCGGGGGCTCGCCCCGCCCCGGTTGGGAGAGGGGCGCCGGCATATGTGACGCGCCGCCACCCCCGCGGAGACGCCACCGGGAGTAGCGGGGCGTCCGCCGCGCGGCCGATCGCCGCGCGGCCGATCGCCGCGCGGCCGATCGCCGTCCGGCCCGACCGGGTGACCGACGGCGGAGCGGCCGATGGGGGGACGATGAGCCCCGCGGCGCTTATCCGCGGCGTGAAGACCTGCCCCACGGCGATGACGACGACGATGAGGGCGGGGACGACGGGGACGATAGACTGTAGGCGCCGGCCGCGTTGCATAAAACCACCGTTCTGGGCGCCGTCGGGCGCCTGTACAAGACGAGCGGGGGGACACCGCAAGGAGACGAGCGAACGACCATGACGTCATGGCGCCGACGGCCGGCCCGCCGATATAGCATGCCGCATCGCGCCTGTACACGTCAACCGGGATCGAAACGTCCTGGCCGTCCTACGTGTAAGCGCCAGGGTGTATCCGCTACGCCGTCGGCGTTCCTATCCGGTCGGGTTCGCGGAAGGCCGCCCGCAGGGCCGTGACGATCTCGCCGGCCGCGTCTTTGCCGCGATCCAGGGCGTCGTACAGCAGCGGGAAGTTGTGGATCATGCCGTCATACCGGCGCAGCTCCACGGGCGTTCCCGCCGTCCGCGGGCGCATGGCGTACCGCTCACCCTCGTCCCGCGGCACGTCATACTCCGCCGTGATCCCTCAAAGTCCATCAACGATGGATGGGTCGCCGATGATAGTAATATAAGCAATTCATAGAAAGTTTGCGAATCGTGAGCCTATTGGTACGATTGATGCCATACACCGTGATCGTGGTGAAGCTTGCGGGATCGGCAAGGCTGAGAGCCGGTAGCGATTCGACTGAGCCCCGGCATTCCTCACTATGTCCGACTGCGTCCCTGATGTCCGATAGTGTCCCTCTAATCTAAGGTAGCAAAGGAGCTAGGAACGATGGGGAAATCAGCAGTAGGGTTAGCTGGAGTAGTGTGCGCGGCAGGTTTGGTGGTCGGCACAGCCACGCCCGCCGCGGCCGCAACCAACACGCAGAACGGCTTGGTCAATGTAAACGTGCAGAAGCTGAATTTACAGGCGCCTGTGTCAGTCGCGGTCCCGGTGGCCGTGGCGGCCAACGTATGTAACATCAGCGCCCTGTCGGTATTGACCGCGGGGAATTGCAATGCGAAGAGCACGTCGACGGCGCTGACGTATGCCATCGCCCACGCGCTGTCCGGCGCCACGGGTAGCGAGAGTGCGTACTTGACGTTGGCAACGGCCTTCACGCCTGCGTCGATTAGGCGGCCACGCGGTCCTCAATCCGTCCATCCAGCCGCCGCCCGCGACGACACAGGGCCACGGGCGGTGGCTGGGTATCCGCGGTTTCTTTCCGGCGATACGCGCGTACTTTCAGCGCGCCTTCGATCGACGCGACACTGCGCAAGTTGAAGTGCGGCCCTTGTCGATGCCGAAAGCCCCGCCCGGCCCGGCCCGCTCCGCCCCATTGTGCGTTGCCTCCCAGGCCGGATGGCGTAAGAACTGGCTCAGCGGGACAAACCGTTCGGGGGTCATCTATGCCCGTGCCCGTGCCCGTGCGCGACGCAATGGAGCCACCTCCTCGTCGCGCTCGTCGTGACGCCACGCCGCGTAGCGCGCCTGT
>JAABUO010002751.1_pt1 | contig 21258 bp, 25 predicted proteins | sample 5559291 | NCBI WGS metagenome assembly JAABUO01 (sample SAMN10711878, study PRJNA513372) | rock metagenome | isolation source: Antarctica rocks | place: Antarctica: Victoria Land, Finger Mt sud
GCCTCTGGAGCCCTGCTGCTGTTGTAGACATAATGATGAGGTCATCAGCATGTAGTAGCAGTAGAACCAGTACAACTGATAGGGAGGGTGCATCATGACCAGCTGTGTCCATTAAGTGCTGCTCAATTGATTATTTGCAAATACATCCATATTCATCCATGGCCATCCAGCTGCTGGAGAATTCCAGCATGTCAGCTTCGAATCGGTCAGCTCTCTATCACGTGGGGCGCAGCACAACTGGGCCATCACGTGGGGCGCAGCACTGGGTGTCGGAGCAGCGCAACCACAAAAGGCAGACTTTTAGCTGCTTGAACGAAGGCGACCCGATGCAAGTGCGAGCAGGAAGCAGGAATGTCTCCAGACGAGCTGGCGTCTTCCGGCATCGAACAAGCTTTTCTTTCAGTGTCCAGACAAGGCTTCAGCGCTACTCAGGTGCAGGCGACTCAGCAGTTTCGGCTGGCTTTGTAAGACTGCCTCATGCAAGGCATTTGGTACTGTCATACTACCCCTGAGACGCCAGTCATGGCAACACGTTTGCACTGCATACACTTTAGGAACTGCGTAAGCGCTGCCGAGCAAGCATCCTGATAACCAGGTTACCCATATCGTATCTGGGTTGCTGCAAGCAGGCAAGCCCGTTGTATGCAGCAGTGTGACATCAGCACGTTTTCAGGTCGCGGCGACTGCACACAGAGACGACAACTTGCAACCCGACACAGACACCATAATACTTCCTGGAGGAGCAGAAGACGACTCATATCATGTTGAGCCCAGTTTGCAAGCTATTCAGCGGCCTCCTGCCAATATGGAAGCTGGTATGCCCTGTCATAGTGTCTGTTTGCCGCAAGTCATGACTGCTTGACGTGTATGCATGTCATCACTGCTGGAAAATAACAACACTAAATGCCATACATGCAGAGCTTCAGTGCCAGGTTGTTGTCAAGCAAAGTGGGCAGACCACGTTGTCAGATGATGTGCGTACGCAGCATGCAGTGATGTTGTGTGTTGCGCAGGCAAAACTTGTGCGAGTTGCAAGCAAAGAAGCAATTGTGATCAACTCAGCGTCTGTGGCAGCTGTAATGAGCCTGTACATCTGTATTGCACAGCTGACCTGCCATGGCCATTGTCACATTACTGCTACTTCTGCCAGCCATGCAAAGAGGAACCGCACTTACGAGGAGCTCTTCTTGAGGTGACACGGGCCACTCATCTCACATAACTTGTTAGCTATGTCCTGTAAGAAGCCATGTGTTCAACAGTCAGGTTCAGCCATGCTTTCATGCCTGTCAAAGTGAAAGCATGGCTGAACCTGCAACAGCCTGTCAATCCCTGTACTCAGGGTCTTTTGGCACTGGTATGCTGTCAAAAGTGTCTCAGCGCATAACATCAGACGATGATGTTCATATAGGTGACAACAATGCAGCCACAGCAAAATGTAAACATGTTATGTTCAGGCAGGGCAGGAGGTGTGCTATGGTGCAGAGGCCCCATGATATGCTGCAGTCAGGATCATCATAAGTACTATTCCAACAGTCTGATCATAAGTCTGTTTTGGACTGCTTGCAGGCCCTGTCCTTCCATGGGAAAGCAGGGGCCACTGTCAAGCAGCTAGAGGAGTTTGTACAAAAACGTCAGGACAGCTGTTTTGAGGAGCGAGTTAGCAAGTCGTATGAAAAGAAGACATATGAAAAGCTACGGGGAAGCCACGAGAGTGTGCGAAGTCTACTCACACGGGTAACATTGACAGTCCCGCATGTGCTGTGACTGCAAAATCCCTGATGCTGTACAGCATGCTGCAATTTGAATGGTACACTTGCACCTTAGTAGCTGCAGATGGCATACAGGTTTTGCTGTGCTGCATCAATAATGCCAAGTGAAACAGCACAAATTCCATACAGCAAAGAGGCAGCAGCTTTGTGAGTGGCCAGTGATGTGTGCAGATGGCACACAGCAAACAAGGCAAGAACATTGGATTTCAGGTTGAGATGGTGCCACAAAGCGGGAGCACCAGAACAAGTGAGAGGTACCGGCTCAAGTTTGAACACCAAGCAGACTGGGGCTCACCGCCAGGTGCTTACTCTGCATCTCAGCAGCATATCTGTTCTTGATGCTGGCCAACATGACAGTGGCCTGGATTTATATTTACAAGAGTTGTCAAAGCATAGTTTGGCCGCTCAAGTCTTGCTCGAGCTTTCGATATAGCCCTGCAGCTGACTTCATATGGCAACGGACGCAGAGCAGCTGCCTTCACGTCACAGCAGGCAGCACCATAAAAACAATTTCCTCATCCACCAGTTGTTCTTGAGACAGGTGCGAGGTCTCTGCAGAAGAAACGCTGGGGTCTCGGACTGCCAGTGACTAACGTTTGTGAACATCAAGCAGGACCTCGATGAGTGTCTGATCTTGATCGAAGCCTCGCTTGCCGACTCTCAGGGAGGTGCAGAGTATGCACTGTACATAAAAGCTCTGATCCACCGGCAAAAAGGTGCTCAGCTTGCCGTGCTTTTTAGAAGAGCTCGTCTCAAGCGTCGTCTACCAGCGAAAGGCACTCAAGCTGTGCTGACATGCTATAGGCCAGCTATCAGAGTCTCTGCAGCTGTTTCAGCGGGCTGCTGTTGTCAGTCCCAACAATCACACCTACCACAAGCAGGCCAGTAGCAGATAGTTAACAGGATCATATTTCTCTGCTGTAGCATTGACTGTACTGTTCTGGCACAGGTTGGACGCACGCTACTATTGCTGGGCAGCTTTGAGGCAGCTGTGCAGGTCTTTGAAGAAGCGACTCAGCTAGCCCCAAGGGACTGGGAACTTTGGCACAATAAGGGAGCATGTTACATGGCTGCAAAGGAATATGACTGGTACCTACCACTCTTGCACATCCCATGACCATACCATACATACTATTCTGTGTTATACAAGCGTGCTCAGCTCACCTCCCCCTGCAGGGCTGCTGAAAATTTTGTCAAAGCCAACTCAATAGAGCAGCACGACAGCACCTTTCTGCAGCTGGGCAAGGTGTATGCTCTGCAAGCAGATTACCAAGCTGCAGTGAAAGTTTGCTTGGAAGCGTTGCTATTCTGCCCAGACAATGCAGAAGTACTGACCACAATTGGTTTGCTGTACCTGCGAATGGGCGAGAGCTTGAAGGCTTTTGATTTCTTGGGAAACTCCTTGTCAAATGATCCGAGAAATGTCAAAAGCATTCTGGCGGCTGCCAGTGTCATACAGGCAAGCTGTGCATTGCATTCTGTACTGCAAGGGCTGCATGTGCATCTATTGTATAGAGCGTCTGATGCTGACTGAGTGCTTACAAACATGGGTTGATGCATGCAGGACCATCATGACATGGATGTGGCTTTGGTCAAGTATCGTGTGGCCGCAGTGCAGACACCCAACTCTCCACAGTTGTGGAACAACATAGGTCACCATGCACTGTTTATGTGCACAGCTGGTGCATTAGCTGATCATGTTGTTCCAGCCTTTGCATTGTCAGATTGTCTTGTTGTCCATGCAGGGATGTGCTTCTTTGGCAAGCAGAAACACGTGGCGGCAATATCTTGTCTAAAGAAGGCTTCTTACCTAGGTGGGTGGTGTTCACGCACTGTGCAGCACCCTGCAACTGTGAACTGACAGGTCCACCGAATCCCCCAGAGTTGGGTGCATTAACATGCCTAATTTGTCTTCAGGTCCCTTTGAATGGATCGTCAGCTACAATCTGGGCTTGTTGCACCTTGCAACAGGACAGTATGCAAGTGCCTTCCATCACTTCAGCTCGTCTATCAACATCAAATCTGACTTTGCACACACCTACATGTATCTGGCTGTGGCTCTTGCCAAGCTAGATGACGTGGACAATGCTTCGGCTGCTTATGAGAAGGCCATTGAACTTGATGACGACATGATGTTCAGGCTCAACTATGGTAAGCTATAAACAGCAGTCACTTACATGTTGATTGCTGGTACCTTTAAAAAACATTCTCACAAAATTTGCAGATGTGTAAACCCTGCAGGCGACGTAATAATGTTCAAAGTATGCTGGCTGATTCACGTCTTGTTTTATGTATGCTGCAGCTATCACTCTGAGCAACTACGATGAGCCGGATTTAGCACAAGAGCAGTTTGACAGATTTGAGAGGATCTTCAGCATTGCTGGCAGAGACACGCAAATGGCAGATGCAGATGTTGTGCAGCAGCGGCAACTTCTTCTAGACATCTTGAAATCCAGATAGCGTAGAGCCATCATGGTCTGACCATTTGTTGGATTAGCAGTGACAGCATGCAGCTTAGTGATACTATGTCCTGTTATTATTTATCATAAAAGTGGCAGGAAATACTTGGAGGTCATATGCTGCAGCCTAAAAGCTTCAAAAACCTGGTAATTAGTGACAAACAGAGTCTATGACAGAATGCGCTGCTCGGGAGCAGTGCATAAGATCTGAGGAAAGTCAAAAGTGCTGAATAGTTATTCAACAAGCAGCATAATACATTTATTGAAAAAGCACAAAAAGGGATGATCAGCTTGAGAAGGGCTAATGATGCATCAAAGCTTGTCACATCATACAGGGGATTCTAAGACAGCTCAGATTTCTGTTCTTCTTGGACAAATACTCTTTGTAGATGTTGGGCAATTTGATGACACACAAGAAAAACATTGTCAGCAGTTGATGATGTTATTACCCCCAAGATCATCCTCCTGAATCATTCCGTTGCAGAAGTTGCCTGTGCCAGCATTGCCTGATAGTGTGTTGCCACTGATTGTACTGCCATAGGTGCATCCATTGTTACAAAGGAGCCAGATTGCAACACCTGCGCCACCTGCGATTGTGTTGCCTGTGATGCTGAGACCAATGCTGGGTCCCAAATTGTTTTTTGTCTCTATCCCTGGCATGCCATCCATGCTGCTTGATATCTGATTGTTGGAGACCACCACACCTACAAAGAGGTACTGCTGGGTCTGTTTCTCTGCCAGAAGGTATTGCTGTCACAGCAAGGGTCAGCATTAATCTGTTAGACTATAATAATTATAACTATCATAGCAATGTGCTGGAGCGTACACGAGAAGTGGAACCACAGACAGAGGTGGTGCAGGCTGCACTCCAAAAAAGGAGACATCTCACCATTGCTGTGGTCAACGCCAATGCTTCCCACACCCCCAGCGATGGCGTTGTCAGTCAGGGTGTTTCCCGAAATCTGCTAGACACAAAAGGCATTTTCTGGGCCAGGCAGCCATGCTGAGCAGCACAGACATAGATGTCACTGCACTGAAGATCCTCAAAGTGATGCCAAGCATGTGTACATGTCTGCAGACCTGTGCACCATTGGCCTGGTTGTCTGCTGTGATGCCTTCAAACTGGTTAGAGGAGGCGGTATTGCTTGTGATGGTGTTACCACTGCAGTCATTTTGTGCAATGCCCACCATCATGTTGCTTGAAGCCTGCATGATCAGACGCTCTGTGTGCTCTAGCATGTCCCATTCATGCGCTTTGCGCTACGCCTTTGCTGACTCAACAAACGGATGCAGTCTAGTTCATGGCATGCTATGCAAGCTAGTGAAATTCAGAGCAAACTCTGCAGCTTGTACACAACATGTATGGCAGGAATGGCAATAGATATCATGCAGAATGACCATACTTACTGTGCAGCCAGAGACAGTGTTTCCACCGCAAGCTGATGACTGACCATCAATGACAAACCCATGCGCTCCACAGTTTATGGCCTGTAGTCAACGGAGGCGTGTACCAACACATCTGCTGGTGAGAAAAGACAAGCATCAGTTGCAGCCTGGCAAGCACAACAACAAAGTCACTGTTGGAGCGTCTTACTGAGCACCCTGTGACGACATTGCCTCCCCCTGTGATCACAAAGCCAGAGGCTGCTGAGTTGTCGCAGTTGATGTTGAGGTTTTGAACTGTGTTGCCATTCCCTCTCACAAAGAACTGCACATTTGAGGCACCAAACACGATGGAGGCTCCAGATGGAGCTGACACAAGCAGGCCGTCCACGTTGACATCAATGTCTGCGAAGGCCTTGTACGTGCCCGGCGGCACACAAACGAACAAGCCTGCAAAGACTTAAAATTTAAGGGCGACTCCATGACTCAATGTCTATTTCTCTACAATGCGGATGCGGTCTTGCTCTGCGTAGACTGATGACCAACTTACGCTCAGTACTAGCGGCAACGATGGCTTCGTTGAAAGCCTGAGAGCTATCAGCCTGGCCGGAAGCATCAGCGCCATACCTCGTTACGTCTACTCCGCTGGTGCATCCGCTGGACTGCTGCAAGCTCCTCGCAGCAATGCCCACACTTGTACAAGCAAAGAGACAGACGGACATGCATATCGCAGTTTGCGACGGTAGAAGTCGCACGGCGGTGAAAGTCGGCAGACGCATGCCGAGGATCGGAGCTCCGTCGGCCGCTGCAGCCTCAACAGGTTTTTAGCAGCACCTTCAGATGCTCTCCTATCCTCTCAAACCTGTTGCGTTGTTACAGTGCGGAACAACACAGCTTCGGGTGCTTTACGACGCCGGTCTCGTCAGGATGGCTGCATCTGTTTCGAATCTGCAGCTGCTTCGATGCTGAATCAAAACTTTGAAAAGGTCAAACTTTCTTCGAATGCAGTCGAATCACTATCGACGTGACACAGAGTGACATAGCTGTCTTGAAGGCATCTGAAGATCCAGACCTGGGCCAGCTCGTTCAGGCCCGCATACTGTCACATCCGCTACATGCCACATTGACAAATATGCATATGGCATTCTTACCGATCAGGCAGGCACTGAGGTGACACTTTCAGTCCAGGACCTTTATAAAGCTTCATTAAAAGCACATTGTGTGCCATGGCACCTAGTCTTGAGACCAACAATAGCCTATGCTGCTGCTATAGGTATGACCACTAACACAACCTCCAATTTCAGCTGTGCATGCATTGTGCTTGCACTCGTGGCCGTTCGTCAGGACTGTCAGCCTCGACCTAACAGCCAGCAGACGCTACGATGGTTTTCTCAGCAGCTTTCATTTTCAGCATTTCTACATGACTGTAAATATGTCCTGCGCGATGCATTGAAATGCATCTCGCAGCCTAACACAACCTTTGCTTGACTGCATGCTGTATCTGACACAATATCTCTATAAGCTCTGCAAATTAGTGTATCCTTGGGAAAGTGTATTCGAGATCCAATCTATCAAGGGAACAATAGCCTCTTGGATTTTAACAGGGTATACATAATCACATGCAAAAGGGCAAGCTGTAGCTACATGCATTGAGCTGTTTGTTGAAACAAGGCATCACACCTGGCTGCACACGCACATTCATGAGATGTTGCTAATCAAGAGACAAAAAAGGCATGTGTTACAGGCAGAGGAGCACATAACCATCTAAACAAAGCTAAGGCACCTGCCCATGCTGCTTTGCCGCTGCAATTGAATCGGAGTTTAAGGGCAAGTCACTGTGACAGTCCAGTGCCACACAGTGTGGCAACATATAGCAAAATCAACAAGACCCTTGCAGGACAATACTGTTAAAGCACTACCGCGCTGCATCTGTTTGCCACTAGCTGACAGAGCAAGTTTATCTGGACACAGAAAACATGGTATGTAACTCACAGGTTTGTTCACATTTTTGATTTAGGCTGTGCTGCATCCAAGATTGGCTGCAATTTGAGGGCCATACCCATGCTGCCACTAATCTTGAGCTTGCGCAGCAGAAATGCCTGCAACAAGGCAGAAGCTATGTCATACCTGCATGCTTCATGCTACAGCACAGCTTTTCATTGCATTGACTTCTACATGTCATGTGGCGGAAACCTGTTGCTGTCGTACGCTGGGCTCTATTACTGCAGTGCAATTGTACTACCTGACGCATCATGCAATAGGAAGCTTGAACATGTAGCCAGCACAAATGCTGTGGCTACTATACCACTGCATGTCGCATATGCCTGCACCTCTTGAGGCTTGACAGTAACAACCCCCAATCTGTGCTGAAGTCAAGCAGTACCTGCTGTGGTCCCATCTTTCCCATGACCAATTTCACAAAGTTGTCATCAGAGATTGTAAGAGTCAGATCTGGCTTGTCACTGCCTGCTCCACCTTTGGACACCTTTCCCTTTCCTGACCTAAGGTCTAAAGTCCACTCCTCATCATCAATTTTGAAAAGGACAAGCCCCTGTACACCAACCATTGTCTTCACGTCCACTGAGAACACTGCCAGCAGTCGGCAGGGTCAGGTTTGTCCACCCAAGCGGAACGATCGTCATGACTCGATGCAGGTAAAGTCTACACTATCAGCAGAACAGGCAATTGGCGAGTAGTCTACCTTCAACTTGCTAACGAGATCTTCGCCATCGGTCTCTAGTGTTTTACTGAGTTGATCAAACAGAGGTTCTGCGGCCTTCTGCTTAGGCATTGTAGGAATAGTCCGTCAATGATGCTTCCTCTTGGCGTGCCTGGCAGGCCCACGATCGATGTACGCCCTGAATAAGATGGTGTCAACCGTGCACGAGTTGGTTGCGATGTGTATTCCACAGGCGCAAGGGATGCAGGCTGAGTGCGAACAGAGGTACTTGTGCTGTGTTGCTGACATGGCAGGGCTGACCTGGAATCGCCTCTCAGTCTCATGAGAGTCTGATCAGAGTCCTAAACTGCAGTGTGACAATATTCAATGCAAGCAATTCTGCGCTTCGGATAGTTGCATCACCAGCCTGCACGATGTGTACAGACTGCAGTGGCCAACTAAGCTGACTCACTGGACGCTGCTTGAGCTGGTGACCATCCACGGTGTTCCTGTTGTGATGGAAGGTCTTGTATTTACTCCCAAGCGAACGGACTTTCTGAAGGACGGCAGCATTTTCGCCCCAGCCAGCACTTCAGGGCTCTTAAAGTCCCACTTGTCCAGCTCGCTCACTGGTCTAAGGTGCTGAAGGGCTGCATCCACCTGCTGCTTTTGCATCCAGCTTGTCAAAGCCTATGTTGCTCCGAGCAACAAGTGCCCACTGCATCTCGACAATTCATCAGAGTTCCAGAAGTTGTGGCTCATACTGCAGGCCTGGAACGGAGCAAAAAGCTGTTGGTAAACCCCAACTTATGCAACTGGCTGCTCCGCAACCACAAGCTGCAACTGCGGACAGCTTTGCACAGGCCATTTGGGCACCTCAGCCCACCAGGTCTTCAAGCACTGCAGCCTTTGGGCAGACTGACATGGCTGCTCAGATTCGTGCAAAGTTTGAAAACTTAGTTCGCGCAAGTCCCCTGCCAAAGGCAAGCCTGGCAAGTTGTCATGGTGTATAATGTCCAAGGCTAGTGCATGTCATTGGTTATGTTGCTGACCTTGTCATAGACTTCCCGCTGGTGAACAAGCTGTTTTCAACTGAGGATACTTCAGTATGTGCAGGTTGTCGAACAGCTTATCAGCCCAGGTAACATTTTACAACAGCCTAAATGGAGTGCTGGGCTTAGCAGCGATAGACTTGGGCCGCCTGCTTGGCAGGCAAGCCATCTGCAAGCAGGCAACGTCACTGTGTCTAGCAGTGGCGTCAGTACAGCCATTCAGCATGCAGATGAGCCTGCAGGTGCAGTTCTGTCGGTCCTCTCATGCATTTGGATGCAAACAGCATTCTCAGCAGGCTTATGCTCAGCTCAGCAACACATACAGGCCCAGCGGGTTGCTGCACATGTTGATCGGCAAACCATGTGGTCTGTGCAATGTAGTGGCGTAGCGGAGGATTCCACAACCTGCTGGTCAAGCAGCTGAATCATCCATCAAGCACCATCATTGTGCTACTTTACTGGTATGAAAGTAACTCCTGCATGCTGCAGGCAAAGCAGGCCCAGCTTGTCAGCTCTCTTTAGAGGCACGCCTCGGTGGCAGCTGGCCAGCTCAACTCAAGCCTCAGTCAGCCAACGACAGCAGGCAGTTGCTGGAAGGCAGACCTGCATCCAATGATGCTAGTCCGTCCATGAGTCATGCACAGTCTGCTGCACACTCTGCTGAAGCAGACCATATGATGGACACCGCCGCGCCCTTGCTGAATGGTGTTGCACCAGCCACGCAGCAGCCTGCTCAACTGCAGCACGCAGAGCAAACACCAAATTTGTTGGACACAAGCGAGACACAGGCACCTGCAACTGCTATATCTCATGACACACACCCAGATCGTCACACCAGTCATCAACTTGATCCAAGTGGCAAGGGTCAGCAGCAGCAGCAGCAGCAGCAGCAGCAGCAGTCAGTGCCAGGTGTTACACATCACACAGGCACAGATGCTGCTGACCCAACTGAGGCTGGCATGCACATTCAGCAGGAAGTAGCTGGTGTTGCCAAGGGCGCCACGCTGAGCCAGGAGTCCAGCTCAATGATGAGTCTGTCCCCAAGTCTCAAGCTGGATATCCCAGGCCTGGACTTTATGCTGGACTCACACATGCTGTCTGAGCACGAGGATCAGGCAATGTCCCAGCCTCTGGTGCAACCCTCTCTGCACCAGCAGCAACACCACATTGCTGACCACCAGCATCAGCATCAACAGCAGCCTGTGGAAGAGCATCAGCAGCAGCAGCAAAAGGGAGACTCCCCCTTTATGGAAGACATGCCAGCATCAGCTGCAGAGACACAAGCTGCAAGCATGCCTTCTGCAGGTCCATCCAGTCCTGCTGCCCATCAGTCCAGCCCCAGATCTATGCCTTCTGCCAGTCTTCCTCACTCTGATCAGCAGGCAGCAGAGGAGGCTGTCAGCCCCAGCCTCATCAGTGCTGTGCCTCAGCAGCATACTTCACCCCAGCATGCCAAGCCGTCTTTGGACCAGTCAGGCACCAAGAGTGCACAGGCAGCGGGCGCTTTGCTTCTGTCTGCTGCTGCTGCCAGCTCAGGGCATGATGTACCAACAGCAAGTCAAGGGCCACAACCGTCAAACACTGGCCGTGCCAGCAAGCTTGCTGTAGATGATCGCAGCCCTGCTGGACCAACAGATGACGGCCTTTCCAAGGAGCACCAGGCCGGATCTTCAGACATAAGCAAGGCTTTGCAGCCTGTTCATGACAGCATGCAGAGCAAGCCTGGCAACAGGCCGCCTGGAGAGATCAGGCCTTCTGCTATGAGCGGTGCCAAATCAGCAGAGACTGTTGCACCAGACTCAACTGTGCTGACTGACAGCAAGCCTGGGGCCAATCGTAGCTCAAATGCCAGGCCTGAGGCAAGCACACACGCCAAAGAGCCTCATCACACAGGCTCAGCTGCCCAAGGCACTGCTATGCGGCAAGCACATGGTGCTGTGCCTGCACCATCACAAGCAGTAGACGCTGCTGCAGTAGAGCAGCTTCCTGATGCTCTGACTGTGCCCATGCAACAAGGTGAAGCTGCTGATGTGAGTCAGCAAGTTGCTGAGCCAGGTGAAGATGTGACAACAAGCCAGGAGGGGCTGCACACACACACCTCACAGCACACTTCTGTGACAGCTTTAAAGAAGGTGTGTCATCTGCTTGACACCTAGCTAGGTGGCAGTAGTATCTGCATGCAAAGTAGAGGCATGAGCCTTGTACTTGCAGGTAGAACAGCATGCAATTTTGGACGTCAACAGGATGCTTAGACTGGCGGAGCATTCTTATCACTGCCAGCTAAACCTCAGTGCTTATGTTGTTGAGCAGTACATGCTGCAAATATGCATTTGCACTGTCAGGGATGGCCAAATTTACCTCGCCATCCATGAAGTCAGTTCATTTTGCCCACCTGACCATGAGACATAAGGGTTTCCAGTGAGCTGCACCCTCCCATTATTGTAATTGTAATTGAAACGCGGGCTTAGCCAACAGGCATCAGGTGCGTGCGACGCAAGTCAGCTCCCTTTGTAGAATGACAAATTTTGCTCAAGCTGTTGCCGATTGATTAGATGTGTCTCATGTGTGCTATGCTGTGTGCAGGCTGTTCAGCTGAAGCGGCGGCAGCCTAGCAGCAGCGCTGCTACTGGGCCCGCAGCCAAGAGGTCAGCCATCATCCTTGACAAACCACAAATGCATGTGGCCCTTGTTCAGCTGGCCAGTGATAAGCATTACCACCATGATCAGCCATTCATGCATGCAAAGCTTGCATCTATGCACATGCACAGGACTAGCTGACATGCCTCACCAAGTAGCGATGATTACTCAGTAGATGCATTAACAAAATGCTCTGCGTGTCAGCATATGTATGACTGTGAGGTGACAGGTGTGCTTTTGGCAGGCGGTGTGTGGTGACAAGGAGCAGTGGGGGTGGGCAGGTGCAGCCACTGCTGCTGACAGCACCTACTGATGTAACCTTCCAGGACAGGAAGGGCTTGTATGAGGTCAGAACCCCACCCTGCACAGACCATCACTGCAAAAAAGGCTGAGCTCCTGTCAGCGGTGACCTGTGCAAGCACCTATGCCTATGCCAACATGCTGCAACACTTATGTAGCCCAACCTGAAGACTGCCTGATGTACATGAAGCCTGCTCTTTGCTGTGATTGCGTCCTGGATTTGAGCTGCACCTTCACAAAACAGCTCACGACGTATATGTCTGCTTGCGCAGACAAGTCGCAGTGGGAGGGTACGGTACCCTCCCTTGGCTTTCTGGATGCGCGAGACCAAAGTGCATGACAAGCTGGGCGGTGCCATTGCCATCCAGAGGCCAGGTGGCAGTTGCACCCCCCCTACCCACCCCAAGCCACCCCAACCTCCTGCTCCCGCTCTGACACGCACCCAATCTAGATCAATGCTGACACAGTCACAGGTCAAGGCACAGACACAGTCGTTGACACAGCCTCAGGCCAAGTCTCAAGCTAAGCCACAGGCTGCGTCAGTATCCAATGTTGAGGATCCTGAGGCAGAGGTGCAATCAGGGACACAGGCACATGTTTCTCACTCTCATGGCACAGATGGCAGCCCTCCATTTGGCAAGGCACGGCAGCAGCTGCCTGTGCAGCACAGCAGGAGACACAGAGCAAGCAGTGCTCAGCCAGCTGTCACTGTGCCACCGCAAGACCCCCCTTCTCCACCCTTTCCCTACCCCATCCTGGCTGGCAAATCACCCAAGGCCAGAGCTCCGGCTGCAGCTGCAAGCAGTGAGCAGCAGACAGGGCAGATGGCCAATCAGTCCAGCCAAGCTCATCCCCAGAAGCAGACGGCTGAAAGGCAAGCCTGCAATGCAAGCAAGGACGGGGACATAAGCGCTGGGGTTGCGACTGATGCTGAGGCTGTTGGCATCAGCACCAGCAAGCTTGCTGCTGCTAGGCCAGCTGTTGGTGGTGCCACTGCACAGCTGAAGCGATGTGGCAAATGCAAGACTTGCATGCGACCACAGAGCAAGCAAGGCTGCCTTGTCAACAAGGCTCTTAGAGAGCAAGCTCTGGCTGTGCCCACTGCTCCAGCCACAGCACCTGTGCCAGCTGAGCAAGGCAGGGCAGCCAAGGGGAGCAAGCCTGCAGCAGCCAGCAAGCCTGAGAAGGCCAGTCAGGTGGGTCCCAACATTCAGAAAAAAAGCAGTCCTTCAGGTGCTGGAGACAAAGCAGCAAAGTTGCGCAAGGCTGAGACAGCTAGCAAGTCAGGCACAGCCAGCAAGTCCGCTGCAGACACTCAGCCGCACGAAACAGGCGTGTCGAGCAAGCTTGTTAGACAGCCCAAAGCCAGGAAAGCAGCTGGCGCTGACAAGGCTGGCAATGTGTCTTCAGGCCCACACGGCAGCATACACTCTGCCTTGACACAAGCTGTGGACTTGGCTTTGGACATGGAGCAGCCAGATGCCGATCAACAGCAGCAAGAAGCAGCACAGGTGCTGGACTCGCTCAAGAACAGCCCAATCGCACCATCATGCTCTCGGTCTGCTGCTTCACAGCCATCAGCAGCTCTTCTAGGGCCATTAGCCACAGCCTTGGGGCAGTCTGAAGGTGTGTTTCAGGCAGGTCCGGATCAGGGAATGCAGTCAGAGCAGACGGCGGCTGCATCACCAAAATCGCCTTCAGCCAAGCAGGAGAGGCGAGGCAGACCTAGGAAGAAGCCTTTGCTTGATGCAGAAGATGAGAAGAAGCTGTCTGGACCCAAGAGGGGTAGGGGTAGGCCCAGGAAAAACCCACTTGCTGAGCCTGTTGAGGACCCACTGGCAGAGGGGCCTCCAGAGGGCAGCTGCCAGCAGGACAAAGTGCCTGCTGACGCCGCAGGCAACAGTGTACCTTCTGGCAGTGCACTGCAGCAGCCGATGGAAGCTTACAGAGTTGTTGCCCTGCAGCCACTTACCAGCAAAGGGCTAAGTACAAAGGTGTGTTGTTGATGCTGGTCAAACCTGCCTGCTGAGGCCTTTTGTCTTGCTGCATATTTATGCCACATGGATCATGGTTGCTAGGGCACAGCTTGCATGGCTATCTGCTGACTTCACCTAAGGCTCTCTGCTGGCCGATTGGCCGGCTTGCTTACTTTGCTTGCTTGCTTACTCTGCTTGCTTACTCACTTTGCTTGCTTGCTCGCTTGCTGACCGCTGTGTGACAAAAGCAGATGCCTGTAGGTCAAGGTGGAGAAGGTTGGCACAATGGGCAGGCAAGGGAAAGGCAGCCAGCCTGCAGATGCTGCCTCCACCCTTGAAGCCAGTGGGCAGCCATCTATCAGCGCCAGATCCCCTGCAGGTGCAGGCTGGACTGAAGACCAGAAGGCAGCCCTGCAGAAGGCTTACCTGACTGTGAAGCCCAGCCAGCGCAACTTCTGGCAGCATGTGGCTAAGCTGGTGCCGGGTAGGACTGCATTGGAGTGCTGCAATTGCAAGTTTGATGAGCTGCCAACCCCTGTGGAGAAAGTGAAGCAGACTGCTAGGAGTGCGGCAGCCGGAGACTCATCTCCCATCAGACCCCCAGCCCTCAAGGTTGCAGGAGGTAACCAATGAAGTGGCCTCAACTTGAGCACAATCTGCATTCCCAGGAAGTGATCTGCCTTTTGCAGAGCCTATTTGATTTGCCAGGCAGATGGGTCATTCACCATGTCAAGCTCATGTGTTTACTGTGCTTGCTGGTGTGTGCAGCCTACTATGACAGCGTGATTTGGCAAAGGCGGTTGTCATGCTGCATTGCCAAAGACATGTCGTCAGCATCGACTTGTCCTGTATGCAGAGGCTCTGCTCCGCTGGCATCCTAGTCACATGGTGAATGCCCTGATTGATCATGCTCTCCGTGCTGCATGGTTTCAGTCCTTTCAGGCAACACATTGTCACCTACTCATTACAGACACCTAGCACGCCATGTGTGTGTGTCTGTGTCTGTGTCTGTGTGTGTTATGACTAGCATGCTGCAACAGTCTCTGGCATGGTCTCAGGTCGCATCAAAAAGCCAAGTGCTGCAGCCACCAAGCAGTGGGCCCGCCAAGTGCGATGGCAGCAGCGAGCTCAGGAGCAGAGTGATGACGACTCCCCACAGCCAGCTGCACGAACCACAAGCCTGCATCGGCAGCGCAGCAACCTGGGTGGTAGCCAGCACGCTAGTGCCACCTCGGCCCTGCTGGTGGCCATACACAAGCAAGACAAAGCTGACAAGTACATTGACCGCATCTTGAGGAAGCAAGGTGGTAGGCTGCACAAGTTGAAAGCAGTGCCAGTAGCATCTGCCAGCTTGCAGGCCAGCAAAGCTAGTCAGCGAGGCAGTCAGCATGCCACCAATGGTGTGATGGCTGAGTTGCAGGCACTGGGCAGACAGCAGCCTGAGAATGAAGACATGTACGACTCTGAGCAAGACCACTACTTTTCTGAGGATGATTCATAGGATCTGGACTCCTGCGGCGTCGCGTTGGTGCAATGTAAATGTGCCTAGCTCGGCAGCAACTGAGTTTGAGACAGCAGGTTGCTATTCGTTCCTCACAAAATCATTTGTCACAATTTGCTGCTGAGTGGTCCGGTATTGTACAACTGTTGTGATTTACAACAGCCTGCCTTGAGTAAACAGACCGGCAGCTGCTGCCTCCCCTTTCCGCCCACTTGGTGTTTAGCCACCAACGAATTCAGGTCTGATTCTGGTTTAGCCGCATATCAGTGACTTACACAATTATTCCCTGAGACCCTGCGCCTGAAGCACTTGATGCAAATGAGTTAAAGAGTTTGCAATGATGAAAGCCTTCCCTTTGCATTTGTGTGTGATTCTTTTTGGATATATTTGGTTTCGGACTTAAAGTCTTGCTTCCGTTGGTACACTGGAAGCATTTGTAAGTTCCCAAGGGAGCACTGATTTGGTGAAATGCCTGGAGTATTGAGTCAGGTCAAGCCTCGGTTGAAATCTGTCCAAACATTTGGGATCGGAGCTGATTTATTGTGAGCAATGCATGGCCTGGCGCTGGTATGTCCTGATGCCTGTAAAACACTGCAATAATTGACTTGGTACCCCACTTGCAGGGCCGTTTTGCTCCAAGGGTCGTTGGGCCTACCGTTGCCCATGTAATCAACAGACCAAACGGAGCCTGCTTCAGCACTGCAATAATTGACTAGGTTCTCATGCCTATCCGTGCGGTTAACAGTCCTGCGTCTATTCAAGCCCGTGGTGGACATTGAACTGGCTTTTAGCAAGTCATGTGCTGGACATTATGAGTCTGTTGTACTTGCAAAGAGATAGCACATCACTCAAACTCTGGTCAGACTCCCAATTGTGCATATGCATTTGCAAACAATTGTACAGTTTATACAATGTCCTGCATTCATTTCTGCATGTGTCGGTGTTTGTCACGCCTGGAGGAGTAACCCTTCTTTCGCTTACGATGTTTGCACTCTGCCCGTGTCTGGCAAAGATGGTGACCCAATATGTGCACTAGCTCCTGCTGGTACTGTTGCAAACTTTGCACACATGATTGATGACTTGTATGAGTTGAACTTTTATTGAGCGCAGTGGTGTCATCAGACACCAGCTGCATCCTTTCAGCCTCCAACAAGCTAGCTAAGGTCTGCTGAGCAACCTACACACATCAAGGTCGCAATCTGATAACCCTTCTACACGCACATGGAGGGACAGTGCATGCAAATGAAAACACGATCAGGGCAGGCTGCTGTGTGAACACAAACAGGGCACAAGCAGGGCAACTCAAGCCTGCCTGGGACAGTCATGTGCAGGCGATAATCTAAAGGCACACCTGCAAGGCTGACTGCTCCCGCAACAGCTTAGTCACAAAAGCGTCTTGCTGGTGTTGCAGCTGCTGCTCAGCCTTGTCTAGAAGATCCTGCTGAACGGAAGAGGCCACACTGTCACTGTCTTGCCCTGCAAGATTACACTGCTGTTGTATGCATGAAGGCTGAAGGGGATGACAGGACACAATTGTGATGCCACTTCACCCTACCACAGGACAGCTATATGCTTCAATACCATACACATGGTGTGCTGCAAGGTTGCAAAGGGATTTCTGCTGCCTTGATGCTCTCACAGCCGGCTGCTGGCGTGATTGTTGGTCTGCACAGGCTGGTAATTGCACATGTGAGAAATCATGATGATGCAGACAAACTGTCAGCAATTATTACCTGCACAATCTGAATAGTTGTCATATATTGTTGTTACCAGCATGCACCATGGGTACACTAGCATTTGGCAGTAAGTTCAGAAACTGAGGGACCTACTGGCAGTGTTGTTGCTCTGACGGAAGGCCATTATCAGGTGAGCAGCTCCAAGCTGCTGGAGGTGTGCTGCATCAAAGCCACACACTGCCAGAGCAGCCATCAAGCGCTCCTGCACTGTCACTCACACTTCATCACCAAGCACTATGGTCACCTGAAACTTGCGCATGTCACACCTTGTGTGCCTGACACTTTGTGAGCTCCTGTGACGTTAGGCAGATCACAAACAAGACCTGTGACAACAAGGATTGAGGCAGCCAGAGGTGCCAGCATACACTGCTTCTGATGAAATGCAGCAGCCAGTAGTAGTGTGACATGTGACGCAGCCAGCATTACCTGGCTAGAGTTTGCTGTCAAGGCATGTGTAGTTCCCAGAGCACTAGCTACCAGAAGCTCCATCTTGCTGTCCCTGAGCTCATCATCTTCAGCAGGTTCAATGCACAGCTGGAAGCTTGCAGCATCAGGGGCCTGCCAGGGCAGCAGGGCATGGCCCTGCCCTTGCGTGGTCTGCTGTGCCCACGCCAGCATTTCGAGCCCATGAGTCATGATGAGATGCTCTGGATCAGCACCTACTGCTGTTGGGCCTGAGGTGAGTGGCATGCCGGCAGGCAGGTTGCAGGCAGCCAAAACACGAAGGCTCCCAGCATCTTTGTCCCACACCAGATCAGTCACAATACCTAAAAGCTCCTGGAAAGCACACCAACAAGACTTGGTGTGTAGTCAATGATGCAGACACCATGATCAGGTTTTGCATATGAGCGCTGAGCATTGTTGTGCTCCTGGCCCCAAAAGCATTATGTGCCGTAATGAGCAGTCCTGCTACACCAACCATCACCTGTACCGCTGCCAGGTCATACAACTAACACTCAGCAGGCAAGGAGGCGTCTGCATGCAAGTGGGTCTACAATGCTGTGTCATCAATGCATGCAAACAGCCATTGACGCTTTCCAACAGACTACAGAGTCTTGCAGACACACTCTAGAGCATATACTTCTTACAGAATGATGATAGTTAACAGATTTCAACAGCGTCGCAGGACGTATGAGGGACCTGTTGTTGTTTTACACACCTGTGGGATACAACTGATGAGGGGGGCCAGCAGTACACCCTTGCCCTCAGGATTCCTTCGGCTGCATTGGGCCACACAGCTCAAGGCCCACAGCAATGCCACATGTGCCTTCAGCAAAGTCTCCCCTTGCCAAGCAGAGTCCTGGACGTCCATCTGGCTTTGCAGCTGTGGTAGCAGCGATTGTAGCTGCTGCAGCAGCTGCTGTGCCTCAGTCATGACTTCCTGCTCCACTGGCAAACCTGCAATGCATAGACATCAGCATACACGGCGATTGTTGACAGCCAGAATCCGCATTACCATTCTCAGCAAATACGGACACATTGCTTAGAGCCTTCTTCAGATCGCAGTAAGAGCTTGTTTGGCACAGCATTCAGAGCCAGCAATGCGGCCACAACCGGTCACTGAAGTGGACTATCAATGGTCATAAGATATGCAGCATCATGCTGTTCAGACTGCTTCCGTTTGTGCAACCATGTGTCAAGACATGTTAGTGAAGGTCTTGAACAGGACCTTCGGATCTTGAGTTAGAGCAAAACAACAGAGCAGTCATCACCTGCCAGAGCCTCAAACAGGTCAGTTGCCAGCTGAGACGTCTTGTGATGAGGCCACAGCTGCGCTAGCAGCAGTCTAGCAGGCAGGCCTAAGGCCACCCTCCCTGTTGGGCCCCAACAGGCAACCAAGCTACCCAAAAGCTGCTCCTGGCTGACGCTCTGTGCTTCCTGGTGATCATCAGCCTTGAAGATACCTTCAACTAGCTGGGGTGAGGTTGCAAGCTGCTGTGTGTTTGAACTCAGGGTGACATACCAGTGCAACACCTGATCATAGGCCATGGTAGCCAGTTGCAATGTCACCTGCTCCGGCTGCTCAGTGGTGACAACAGCATGCTGAGGTATGCTGATGAGCAGCTCCCCTGATCTGATTGTTGCTGTTATGACAAGACCATGCTGACAGGCAACAGACATGTTTGCTGTTTCAGTAGTAGGCAAGGTGTCTGCTGGAGATGGCAAAGCTAAGGCATGTATGGGGAGTCTACCCTCTTGTAGCTTGTCGCATTGTACATCAAGCTTGCTCCACCACGAAGGCTCCTGCAGGCAAAGCGTGCACAGCATATGTTTGAATTGACTTGCGCCCAGGTTGCCTGACGTTGCAGCATGTCATTGGTGACGATCTGACCATAATGGCTATACACCAGCAAGATATGCATTGATGCAACTGATGGATACAATCTTTTTCCCAGACAAGGATGCATATATTGTGTGTACAGGAGACTGCAAACGTACATCTGCCAAACGTCAATCAGCACATACAATCTGTCTTGCATGAAAGGCCCTCGTTCACCTGTTCAGCTGTACTGAGCCGTCCCTCAAATGTCACCCAACTGCTTGGTACAGGCAGTCTAGCAGCAGCTAAGCATACAGTTTCACTACTCTTCTGCACTAAGGAGGTTAGCGCTGCAGATGCAATCTGTTTTTGTCCAGCTCGGTACTCCAGCGCCATGACAGCAGCCTGACTGCAGCCAGGTTGCTTAGCTAGCAACTGGTCTTCTTCGGCGCTGCCGCCAGCTATAGCCTCCAGCTTGGCAGTCAATAGACGCCGCAGACTGTCAAGCACTTGGATCTGCACATGTACTGGACTGCAGCCAAATGGGCTGCCATCATTACTGTTGCTGACTGATACATCAGCTGCTGGGCTTGTGCTGGGTTTAGGTGCAGATGCAGCAGCAGGCTCCTGTGCTGATGGTGCTGTGCCTGCACTGACCGACGCTGCAGTCTCAGAAAACGCAACTGGCAATGGCACCCCTCTCTCAACAGTGACACTTTCCACTGGCCTCTCAGCATGTGCAACCCCAGCAGAGGCTTTCACTCCAACCAGGCCTGGTACTGCCTGGTTGCCAATGTTGTCAACAGCCTTGGATTGTGTAGCATGTCTTGTGCCTGTTGCAAGTGAGCGATCTGGGCTCAGCTGCTTGGCAGCAGCTGGGGCTTGCCACCAATGGTAGGCCAAATGGTCTGGCATCAAGCAGATGGCAGCTGTGTTCAGCAGGGGCTCCAGGTCTACTTGTGCAGCCTGCCCTGGACCCTGGGGCTCTTGCAGCTTGAGGTAGTGACTGGTGGACAGTCCCAAGCGTTGTAGTAAGGCTCGCCGCTGGACCACACGCTCATCTGGCAGTGCAGCACTACTGCTCTCTGCAGCATTGGACACCCTTCAGTTAAGTCGCTCAACACGGGGGCAGCTGCATGAAGTCATGCTCCTGCCCTTGATAGATATCAATATAGATAGACACAGTACATGCTTCAACTGGAGGTTCAATGCCACCGCCAAGCACTGACCATAGCTCAGCAGGCCCAAGGCATTTTACAGAACAATGTGCTTGTTGTGCTTGACATGAGCAAGTCATTTGGATCGATTGCAGCAGACCAAAGCAGCATGGTTGCGCAAAACAATGCCAGGAGTACCTTGATGATGGTGGTCAGCGCTGTTGGGCAATGCATTGACTAAGCTTGCACTAGACAGAGCTGAAGCCGGCCATGCATCTGCTACAGCACAGACACACTCCACCAGCTCCAGAAGCTGCCAGCATGTCACAGATAGGACATCAAGAAAGGAATACAACAGTGAGTGGTAGT